>Ga0082212_10006136_pt1 | contig 16222 bp, 8 predicted proteins | sample TergutNt197P3_FD_71548 | JGI IMG/M metagenome (GOLD analysis project Ga0082212, IMG submission 71548) | Neocapritermes taracua P3 segment gut microbial communities from Petit-Saut dam, French Guiana - Nt197 P3 | ecosystem: Host-associated > Arthropoda: Insects > Digestive system > Gut ... | reverse complement strand
TATTGGTGATAAAGGAGAAGCGGACACACCCGGTCACATGCCGAACCCGGAAGTTAAGCGCTTAATCGCCGATGGTACTGCGGAGGGTATTCGTGGGAGAGTAGGTCGTTGCCAGTAACTAAAATATAAAAACGAGAGCCGCCAGCAAAGAACGCTGGCGGCTCTCGTTTTAGTGTGGAGTGTGAAGTTAAAGACAAAAGACAAAAGACAAAAGACAAAAGACAAAAGACAAAAGACTTTGAATTGCATATGGTTAAGCGCGCAGGGGTCGCAGCCCTCGGCGACCCGTGTTTGAAAACTTAAATTGCCGGTTGTCTAGTTCATTGACTATATTATAGCAATCTGGCGCGACCACGCAGAAGAGAAGGACGACCAGAAGCGACCCATGAGGGCGAACCCGTACGGTCTGAAATTGTGCAACCTTCATAACTATTGAAAAATATGCAAATATTTTCCACTAATATGTTAAATATGCGTTATAATATAGTTTAATTAAGATACAATTCTCAATTCACTTTGGTAAAAATAATCAGTGATTTTATAATTTACTGTCTTCCGGGTTATATAATTTCATTACAGCATATATTTTAATTCATTAACATAAATGATATAATCTTAAATAATTATGTTTCATAATGAGCATGCTATTTGTTTTATTTTATTTATTATACTTAATTCATTATTTATTATAGGTGTTTTATTTTATTGGGTAAAGGAGGAAAATATTATGTTTGGCTTAGTTATAAATTTAAAAAAATTATGCCTTAAAAAGCGTAAAGGAATAGGATTAGTAGAATCTTTATTATTGATAGTTGTTGTGGCGTTCACTGTCGGGGCAATACTGCAGACTTCATATCTAACTTCAAAAATGCAGATTGAAGGAAGAAGATATATTGCGACTCATAAATCTATGGTCTCATTTTTTCATACTCTGGAGTCTATCAACCCGGCAGATATTATGACAATCGGCGATATTCGAGACGAAGTAATGAGCATTGATCATGTTAAAAATGAAAAATATCCTAATATAATAAGGGTTGACGCGACATCAAATGATAGATTGGTCACTGTAAATATTGTATATGATGATACTGGAAGGTATGATGCTACTGGAAGGAATGAAAAAATAATTACCAATCACTATAACTCGTTTAGTAATAAAACGGTACCGGATTACAAAGATAAAAGCTAGGTGACAGTACAATGAAGACTAATAGAATTAATTTGAATTTCTTTTTTAATAGTAGACGTTTTCCTGCTTTTACTGTTATTGAGCTTATGATCGTTATTATAATAGTTGCTTTAGTTGGAGGAGTCGCCGTTGAATCATTTTATGTGACTTTCTTGTCTTACAGGCAAACGGAAGATTATATTATAGCTGCTGAAGAAGTAGAATACGCTATGGCGACGCTTAGGCCTCAGTTTACTAATATCGGGTTGGGAATGCCGAATAATTCGGAGGGAGAAGGTTATTTTCCTATTATGTTTACCGGCCCCGAAGGTAATCATCCTATTATGGGGTACATGGGCGCCAGAAGTATATTAATTCCCAAAGATTGGGGCGGTCCAGTAACATTAGGTAAAGGAGACGCTCATAACAACATAACTAATAATGATTCAGCATATTTTGTTACAGAACGTAATAATTCAGGGGTATTTGAAGGAAGAGAACTTTTTTATGCTTGGGCTGTGCCTACCGGCGTTCGAATAAATAAGCAAGTCCAAAAGTATTTTTGTAGTGAAAATAAAGACAACGATTCTCCTACGAGAGAATTTGAGCTGTTGGAACCAGGCGATGCACAAAGGCTGAGAGATTTTAATGTGGATTTGGGTCGTGTAATAGGACTTTCAAACCAAAACAGAGGAGGAAACATTAGATCTTGGTTTTTGTTTCCGTCCTTTAAAATTCCTCTCCTTTTGGATGATGGCTATTCTGTTGTAGACACTACCAATAACAAGATATTTGCAAGCGTTTCTCCGTATATAGGAGACCATCCGATAGTGGCTGACTCAGGGGACACTAAGTTTGAAGGTAACCTGTTCGGCTTTGAAGAGGTTCATCTGGTGCAGGCAGCTTGTATTTTTTCGAATGGGGACGAGCTTATTCAGCGTATATATGGAGAAGGAATTGATAGCTATATGGATATAACTTTGGCCACAAATGTATTGGGCGTTTACTTTGTTTTTGATGACGAACGCCGTATCCTAACTATGTATACAGTTACACGAGGGAATAACCATGGTGAGTCAACCGAAGTTTATAACCGCGCTTATTTAAGAACGAAACTGCCGGATTATGCTCCTGACGATTTTATAATCAGCGTAAATAGAAATAATGACTACCGTATTCTCGTTGAGAACATGACATGGAGGATAAGAAACTAATGAAGAATAAAAATATATTTAATAGATTTACTTCAAAAAAACGTAAAGGATTTGCTTTGCCCTTGGCATTATGTGTTGTTGCTATAGGACTTTTGATAATTACTTTTATGTTTGATTCTGTGAGTTCTTTTACTCGCCATTTCTCAGAATATCGACAAGTGTATGTTGATACAATAACTGCAAGGAGCTATATTGAGAGAGTGAAAGGCGAGATAGTGGCGGTCAATAATTCAAGAGTTGATACGAGTGAGACAGTTCTTCATGGTCCTGAAAATATTGATCCGGAATTAATGCCTGAAATTACAACGCTTGATGGATTACTCATTGCAAACATTGCAAATAACGGAGGAACTTTTCAAATAAATGAAAACATAAGCGTAAACGGCCCGCAGAGAGTTGAAGTGCGCGTGTATGACGCAAATTATAATGTGGAAAAGTTAGTGCCTGACTTTCCTATGAATAATAATATGAACGATCTTCCTCCGTCTTTCCTTGTTGAAGGAGGAGTAGGCCCGTCTTGGAGCAAAGAAGCGACAGGTGGTGAACACTACAATCCCGAAGATGAAATAGATGAGGGCAAAGTAGTTGCTTATAGGGACTATGGCGCGTACCTTATCAGAGTAAGAATATATGATTTGGCTAATCAATCTGAAAAGCTCGTTAGGACGACTGAAGAAGCCTTTCTCCAGCGAATACGTTAGGCTATATTTATGCGGAAAGGAGATAGATTTTTATGAAATTAATACGTAAAAGAATTATCTTGAAATTATTATTATTATTTCTTTTTATGTTCTGTTTTTTCAGCGAATTTGCTTTGGCTGCCAATTTACGCAGTTTTTCAAAAGACGATTATATGACTGAAGATACAAATACTAAAGGCCTTGAACCAAATGTATTGTTTCTCTTGGATACAAGCACTGCTATGACTTTTACTGTAAACGGCGTCATGCCGAATATATATGAATCCAGATCAAATGCTGAGAGGGCTAAAATGCTTAAGGATAGCACATATGGTCAGGGAATGCGCCCCCCGCAGTTTGATGGCGTTGAAACAACTTTAATTAAAGGCGGCTATACGAAGGGTGAAATTAACCCTTTAGTAGGATCTGAAGACTCGTATAGCCGTTATGGGCGAGATTTAATCGAAGCCGACAACAGAATAGGCGATCCATACTGTTATTATACTTCCGACCCGAGTAAACCTTTCCTTCTGACATTCAGAAATCGCCACCTTGCGCATTATACAAGCTGGATATCCAGCACCGGCAGGCTTAGCTCGCCAAGCTTTTCAGGCAACACAGCTATACCGAACTCAGGAGTAGTCGGGAAGCTTCTTGGCTCAGCGTGGCAGGAAGCGCTTAATGAAGCGTCCAGAAGTTATAATGCTCTCTACCCGTATATACCGAAGCAGTGGGAAAAGGACAGAAACGGCAATTGGGTTCCGACTCAAAAGGAGATGTCGGATATGGAAAGCGTGTGGCCGGTTCCCAGCCATATAGCCAATGAACACCTAGTTCCGAATGACAGCAGGTTATACAAGATGAAGCTTGCGCTCTGGCGCCTGACGGATCAGATAAACAGTCATATTTTTTCCCGTATGAATGTCGGCGTGGCTATAACATATCAGGATATTTCAACTGCCTATATGGCGCTTTCTGTGGCGACAAAAAACGCCGCCCTAAATGCAATTCAAGGACAGAGAGAATATTTCGGCGCGACTAGGTTCTATGAGCACGGCGTCGCAGCTCCATATGTTATTGGAAACCTTGCCCCTAGTGAGATAACTGATATAAATGGAAAAACCAGTGATAACGCATACATGTCTCAAAGAGGCAAACGCGGAGTTTTGGTGGATTTGTACGGAAGGCAAAATCAGGGGGACGACTACTGGAATGCCATGAGCCGCGCAATAATGTATGTTCCGTTTGATAAGTTTTATATGACTAATCCGGACAATCCGGTTGGAGACCTAATTAAAACAAATAAACTGAACTATTTCAGGAACTATATAAGCGGATACGAACATTACAAGTCGTCATATAGAGAAGATAGTATATTCATAGGCGCTGAGAACAGGCCGGTGAAAGACGAGTTTTGGGCGTCATCGTTGACGCTCTTGTCAACTGCGATTTACGGCGGCAGGGATAGAAGCGAGGGCGGGTATTTCCCGTACCATAAAGGAAGAACGATTTCAAACACGACTTCAGGAGTATCTCCGACTAACGAACCAATGATACAATTTGCGGTTACGTCAAAAGATAATGCAGGTTCGACGGAAGAAAACATTATTTTCCTTGACCCGTTGACAAATACGGAGGGACACAAAACCGGACATGCGATTGGCAGCGCGTTGGACTTTTTTAGCCCGCCGGATACTAATAGTGATGAAGGACTTGACGGAGTAAAATATGGAGATAATACCGTCGGTTTCTTCCCGGTGACCGGATCGTGTCAGTCTAACTGGCTGATTGTTTTCTCTTCCGGTCATGACGCTGTCAAGGACTACTCGCCGGCGGAAGCTGTCAGAAAACTTTTTCATAAAACGCGTGAAATGCGCGGGCGGTATTATAATGAAAAAGATTCCAAGTGGGAAGAGAAGCAATATGAAATGGATTCTGGAGTGCGCACCCTGGTGGTTGGCTTAATTAACCCGGATAACATGGATCCTGAAGTTCAAAGAGTCAGCGGCGACCTTAAAGCAATGGCGAAAGCGGGAGATCCGGTATGGGATGAAAATCGCGGAGAATATGTTGATAATCCTGACGCCGTGCCTGAGATTGCCACAAATGCGGAAGGCTTGGAAATAGCGTTCGGTAATGTTTTGAAGCGCATAAACGCCGATAGGATGGGAAGCGGCACCGTCAGCATGGCGCCAGTAATCGATGAAATAACGGAGCCGGACAATGCAATTCCAGGCTCGCGTATAGTTTTTGGCGCTTCTTATAGAATTAACCCGCTTGATCAGTGGTCTGGCTGGCTTAGCAGGTATACGGTAAGCGGAGATAGAACACGAAGAGATTGGGAAGCAAATGAGGAAATGGTCAAAATAGGGCTGAACAGATCGCTCTGGGTATCAAGAAAAGTGTCTGGTTCTGCTTCACAGGAACTTGATGAATTGAATGCTAATGTATTGAGAGATATTGTACCTGCAGGTAACACGGTTGCATTTAACAACTGGCTGCGTAATTACGACGGGGAACCTGTAGCTGGCAATTCAATAGGGGTACTCGGCGATATGATCAATAGCGGAATTACAGTGGTGGGAGCGCCTATACTCAAGGCCTTGAGAGATAATATTGCAATAAACAACCGTAATGCGATTGTATATGTTCAAACCAACAGAGGGGTGCTTCATGCTTTAAATTACAGTAACGGGATTGAATTATGGGGATTTATTCCGCCTAATATATTCCAACATAAGCTTAGGAATATTAAATTTAACGGAAATACTTATCTGGGGGGGAACGCGCTTACAAGAGTAAGGTCCAACCCCATGGTTTTGCTTGACGGGATGCTCATAGCAAGAGATTGTGTGGATGGAAATTCCACTAGAACTTTACTGACCGGGTATTTGGGACATGGCGGAAATGGTTTTTATACCATGGATATAACCAGCGGCAACCTTGGTAGCAAGCCGAGTTTTGAATGGGCGATTGAGAACGCCAGATACAGCGATACCGGCGAAGATACAATTGCCGGTGGTATAAAACGTTGGGGTAGAGCGGGAACAGGAAATGCTAATTTATATGATTATAGGGATTTAGGATTGACCGTTGTTCCCGGCGTGTATTTTACTGTCGCCGACGGCGGCCCAGATACGGTTGGCGTTTTACCTGGAGGTCTCGGGCATAATCTTGGAGCTGATTCTCATGGTAAAGCGTTTTACTTTTTCAATCCTTCGAACGGCTCAATTATAGACAAAATTGATACGTTCCTTCCAGTTGGGAATAGATTTTTAGCGCCTACTGGCAGAACGCTTGGAATGGGAGTATCTCCAATTATTTACCAAGAAAATGGCGCCAAGAACGCAATTGCATTCTACACGGCGGACAGCGAGGGGAATATCATTAGCTGCGACGTCAAGGGAAAAAGTCCCAATCAATGGAATCTGCAGAGCATTTTCCAACTCAGGACGGTTGGAGATCTGAGAGGTTATGAAAATGGAGCTACTGTTACGCCGCCTGCTAGAGGTTTGCCCGTAGCTATTCCAAGGAAAATGATTTTGGCAAGAGCCAGGACCGGTCAATTGTGGCTTTTTGGGGGAACTTCTGATTTATATGCGCCCGGAAGCGATGGAGATGAGTCAAAAAGGTTAATAAATAAAGAACAGTTCATATTTGGGCTGAATGTCAAAAATATTCTCGCGTCCGATCAGCTTAATAGCGGGATAACTCCTGCTGCAGTCGGCCGCGCGACTGATACTGGTCGAGAAATGAGATTTATGGATTACTATGAGGATGACATTCCGGTTAAATATGGAAGATACGGCAGGGGCGGTTTCAATTTCGACGAAAACAGTATCGGGATTGAGCATGGTATGGACGATTATGGATGGATACTGAGGCTTCGCCCTAAGTTTGGCGTGACGGACGCTGAGTATTTATCGGCAGATCCGTTTTTAATGAATAATGCTCTTTATTTTGCTACTTTTATCCCTAATTCCAATTCGATGTCTGACGAGGCTTGCAGCGACATTGGCGTCGCCAAGCTATATGTAATTGATCCGTCAACCGGCCTTTCAGCCATGCAAAATTTTCAAGATAAACCGGCTATAGTGCTCGAAAACATAAAAATAGCCGGAATAACGGGTGATCGCAGGGCAAACAGTTTAATAATATCGATAAAAGAGCTCAAAACTGACGCAAAAAAAGCATTGTTTTTACACGGTTTTAGTGAAATTGGCGACAATCTCTTTCAATCTCCTCAGCTGACAAAAGGCGCTGAACCGTTGGGCGACGATCCTGTATTTAATTTTGAGCCGCTGATTCCGAGTATTCAGTATTGGAGGGAGATGTTCAGATGAGATACTTGAATTGTGTCATTTTAGTTGCTCTAATGACAGTTATAAGCGTCGACATTACTCCGAAAGCTTATGAATTATTGAATTCATATGACGATTCCGGGCATGCTTGGATCTCAAATATTTATTATTCCTGACCAAAGGGGTTTAATTTCGCCCTCGTGAAGGGCGGATTACCTGCAAGAGTTGATGATTATTCCTTTACTGAAGTGAATGAGCTCAAGATTTATGTCCCGAAGAGCATGTCATTTACCGATGATGTAGCAAAAATAGTTGATTTTAAGAAGAGAAACGGAATTACTGACGTCGGAGTTTCAAATGTAAAGGAAAATGATTAGTACATGAGGATTGTAGAATGAAAAAGGATGTGTAAATCATGAGAAAAAAAATACAGGATAGAGGTATTATATGTGCGATTGCAGCAGCGGTGGCTGTGCTGTTTTTAACGTGTTTCACACAGACTGCGATTGCCGGTTCACTTGTCCGGGCGGATGGGGCTTTCCAAGCAAATATGGCAACGCCCCGCTTGATTGAGATAACGGAAGCCGGCAGAAATATTAATTTTGAAAAATATACTATAACATATCACCCCAACGGCGGGAAAGGGCAGACAAAAGATGAGAAGGTTGACGCCAAAACCGACTATACAATTAAGAGCCAGGAGTACAGCAGGGACTATCATATTTTCAGCGGCTGGAACACTAGACCTGACGGGTTAGGAAAAGAATATTCAATTAATCAAGTCATCAATGTAACAAGTAACATTACTCTTTATGCAATGTGGAGTCCCAGGATATAAGTACAGGGATTAGGGATTAGAAAAGACAAAGACAAAATTTAAAAGGTTTGGCAGGCAGCAATAAAGCAATGCACAATGATCAATGAAAAACAAAAGCAATAGAAACATTGTAGGGGCGGCATTTTGCCGCCCCTACAATGTTTTATTTGGCAACCCGAATTTTTCCGGCGCGGGTCGCCCATGAGTGCGACCCATACAATTGTTATAACTCCTTACTTCTCATCCGTACCCTCCTTTATATTTACAGTATTCAAAATGTATGCGCGATTTCTATCATTTTTCATTATTATCCTTAAAGAAGATAAAAATCCTTCCGATAATAAATCAAAGGCGGAAAATGAAATTTAACATCTTGATATTTAACTTTTCTCCTCATGGCTGCAGAGGAGCATGTTTATATTATGAACTATGCGCCGCAAGTTCATTTGCATGAGAGTCGGCGTCAGAATAAGGTTTACGGCAAAATTGAGATTAACAAATTGGTCGGAGCAATAGAAGATGTCCTTGTTCAGATCGTGCTTACAGCAGGAGTACACCTGCAAAAGTATATTTGAAGGCAATTGCACGCAAGATACTGAATAGAAAGGAGATTTATGCGTTATGAAACTGAAGTACAAAATGAAATTTATGTACATAGTGTTGTTTACGTTATTTTTATTTTATTGCGGACGCGCTTTAGCGGAAGAACCTTTGCGCAGCTTTTATAAAACCGACTATGAGCCCGAGGATGAAGTCTCAAAGACCCTTCCTCCGAATGTATTGTTCCTTCTGGATACAAGCACTGCAATGACATTCACTGTAGACGGGGTTATGCCAAATGATAGCGATGGCAGGTCTATTGATAAAAGAGCAGAAATGCTTAAGGATAGTACTTATGGGCATGGGATGCGCCCTCCGATGTTTGACAGCGTGGAAACGACAAGAATTGAAGGCGGGTATTTAGCTGGTACAGATAACAAAAGAGTGCTGTATTCCGACTCATACAGCCGCTATGGGCGCGACTTGGATCAAAGCAACAACGTAATTGGAAGCGCAGACTGCTATTACACGTCCGACCCGGCAAAACCTTTTCTTCTGACGTTCAGAAACCGACGCCTTGCGCATCGCACTGACTGGATAGATGGTAGCGGCGCCCTTGTGGAACCGTACCTATCGGGCTCAAACCTTGCAAGAAGCGTGGTTGCAGGAGGGAATACTTTTGAAGAAGACGAAATGAAGAATGCTCTCGATTCCTGGGATGCAATAAAGGAATATGTACCGAGAAATTATGTCAAAAATGACAACGGTTATTGGGTTCCTGCGTCTTACTTACGACCTGTTCCCATTAATGTTGCGACTCAGCATCTCGTTCCGAACGACAGCAGATTATACAAGATGAAGCTTGCCCTTTGGCGAATAACGGATAAATCGAACGCTCATATACTAGCGCGTATGAATGTTGGCGTTGCAATAACTTTTCAGGATATTTCAATTGCCAATAATCCGATTTCGGTAGCAACAAAAAATGCAACGCTGGACGCAAATCCTGGAGAAAGAGAGTATTACGGAGCGACAAAAACTTTCATTCATGGAAACGCCGCTCAGTATGTTACGGGAGAAACTTCCGCTGTCACTTTAGACATTAATAACGCCCGTACTGATTTCTCGTACATGTCTCAATGGGCAAAACGCGGAGTATGGGTGGATTTGTATAGGAATAAAAAGCCCGGGGACAACATGTGGAACGCTCTCAGCCGCTCAATTATGTATGTTCCGTTTGAAAGATTGTATGTGATGGACGAGGACACCGGGAGCATAAATGAAACCGGTAAGCTTAAGGATTTCAGGGATTACATACGCGGTTATGAGAGCTATAAGGTGACAAACAGCAGCAGCGTGCCAATTAGGGCTGAACATAAACCGGTGAAAGACGAGTTTTGGGCGTCATCTTTGACGCTCCTGTCAACGGCGATTTACGGAGGCCGCGCGGAGGACGCCGATACCGGTAATAAATTCCCGTATCATCAGGGGAAAAGAGTTACAGATAATAATGCAGCTTTAAAACCGACCAATGAACTGATGATACAATTTGCGGTTACGCCCAAAACTAATGCTGGCTCGACGACTGACGACAAAGTATTCCTTGATCCGTCCACAAATTGGGAAGGATTACCCACGGGACAAGCTATTGGCAGCGTGCTGGACTTTTTTAGCCCGCCTGATACGGATAGCGATGTTGGGCTTGACGGAGTGAAGTTTGGCGATAATACTACCGGGTTCTTCCCCGTGCAAGGATCGTGCCAGGCTAACTGGTTGGTCGTTTTCTGCTCGGGCAACAACGCCATTGACGGTTACTCGCCGGCTGAGGCTGTGAGGAAGCTTTTTAATGTGACGCGCGAGATGCGTGGGCGCATAAAGAATGGATCCAGATGGGATGAGTATAAATACGCTATGGATTCCGGAGTGCGCACGCTCGTCGTAGGATTTTTACCTAAAGAGAGTGTGAATGAAGAAAAAGAAATAAAGGATATAAGGGCGGACATCACTGAAATGGCGCAAGCAGGCGATCCAATACATACAACAACAGACGTTTATGTTGACAACCCGGATGCGAAACCCGAATTTGCGAGCGATGTCCCCGAATTAGTGAAAGCGTTCAACAGCGTCCTGAAACGCATTCATGTCGACAGGATGGGAAGCGGTACTGTCAGCCTGCCCCCTGTAATTGACATCACTACGGAGCCAGACAATACTGGAAGAGACGCGCGTATTGTTTTTGGCGCCGCTTATAGAATTAATCAACTCGACCAATGGACAGGCTGGCTTAGTAAATATATAGTAGAGGGCAATAGAAGTACGCGGCAATGGGAAGCAAATGAAAACATGATTAGAAATAGGTTGGATAGAGATCTGTACACTTTTGAAAGCGCGACTAATTCAGTTCAGATAGTGAATTCAATTCTGTTACGTGATGAAGCGGGAATTCCAGAAAGCGACTCGGGTAAATTTAACGACTGGCTGCTGGATTACGGATATGACGAAAGTACAAGCGATTCAGTCGATGCGGCGGGAATTCTTGGCGACATGGTTAATTCCGGAATAACTGTCATTTGGAAACCAAAAAGCAAATTTATAACTAATCCTGATGCCGTTGCTCGTGATGCGATTGTCTACATTCAGACAAACAGAGGAGTGCTTCATGCTTTGAATTACGGTAACGGCAATGAAATATGGGGATTCATTCCGCCAAATATTTTTCAACATAAGATTAAAAACTTGAAATATGACGCAGGCATATGGATGGGCGATACCGCGCCCACGAAACCAAAATCAAATCCCATGGTTTTGCTTGACGGGATGCTAATAGCTAATGATTGCGAATACAACAACGGCGCAAGGACTCTTTTGTCTGGATATCTTGGACATGGCGGCAACGGTTTTTACACTATGGATGTAACTTATGGTCGTAACAGTCCGGATTTTATGTGGGCAATTGAGAACGCCAGATACGATGAGGACGGTCCCTTCTCAGTTGACGACAACGTAAAACGTTGGGGCGCGGCGGCGGCTGACGGTAATTATGATTATACGGATTTGGGATTCACCATCGTTCCAGGCGTTTATTTCACTCCAGCCAACGGAGATACCGATACTATTGGAGTACTGCCGGGCGGACTCGGATATAAGCTCGGATCTGATTCTCAGGGTAAAGCGTTTTACTTTTTCAACCCTGCAAATGGGGTAATAAGAGGAAAAATTGATTCAAGCTCGGGATTTGACGCGCCGTGGAACACTAGCCTTGGTATGGGAATATCTCCTGTTATTTATCAGGAGAATAATGCTAATCCGAAGAGGACAATTGCATTTTATACGGCGGACAGCGAGGGCAACATCCTTAAATGCGATGTAGAGAATAGAGATATAGGATTCTGGCGTTTGAAGAGCATACTTCAACTTAGGACGATGGGGAGTTCCGTCCCTTATGAAGGCGCTGTGGTTGATCCGCCGGATGAAGGTTTAGCGGTTGCTGTCCCGAGGAAGATGATATTGGCAAGGACAAGAAATGGTTTTACGTGGCTTTTAGGAGGAACTTCGGATTTATGCGCCCCCGGAGGCGATACTTATGAATACAGAAAACTAAAAAATAGGGAACAATTCATATTTGGGTTCAATGTAAGAAATATTCTCGAATTCGGTCAAGTTGATTCCGGGATAACTCCCGCTAGGGCAATTAATCGTATCAATTTAGCAACCGGTGAGCCTTTCATGAGAAATATGCCGTATTATTCAGATGGAATCCCTGCCAAGTATGGAAACTATGGTCAAGTATACAGACATGATGCTAATCTCGGGATCAGATTCGGTAATGACGATTATGGATGGGTGCTTAGGCTTCGCCCGAAGACTATAGAGGCCGAAGCTGAATATTTATCAGCAGATCCATTCTTAATGAACGGAATTCTTCATGTTGCTACTTTCATCCCTTACCCCGGTAGAATCTCGGAGGAGACTTGCAGCGAAGTTGGCCTCGCGAGACTTTATGCGCTTGATCCGTCAACCGGGCTCTCGGCCATAGTTGATAAGCCTGCAATAACACTGGAAAACGTAAAAATAGTAGGGTTAACAGGTAATCGAAAAACAAACCGATTGGTATTGTCGGTAAAGGAGCTTAGCGTGGGAGCGGCGGGCAGGGAAATATTAGATAACCGCAATTTCTCGAACGCTTTAGATATCTCTTCCAATAGCACCCTATTTGAAGTTGGTATACCTGGAGTTAATTATGATCCGTACAGAAGCGATCCGGAACTCAACTTTGAACCGCTGCGTCCACACGTTCAGTATTGGAGGGAAAGCTTTAAATAAGGCAAATTACAAAGACAGGGATTAGGGATTAGGAAAGACAAAGACAAAGACAAAAGACAGGTCTTTGCGAGCGGTTTCATCGCGAAGCAATCAAGAGTCTTTGTCTTTTTGCTTTTATTTGCAATTTGCAATTTGTAATTTGCATTTAAAAACTCTTTCAGTTTAATATTTTACGGTTGTACTGCAAAAGCCATTTTAGGTGTTTTCCTTGACTATTTTCTGTAATCCCTCGTTAGAGCGACTAAAGCGCGACTGTCGTTTGGTATGATAACCATAACATGTAACAGGTATATTGGATTAAAACGGATAAAAATGGAAATGTCGGCGTAAGGCGCGCGTTTGGCATTTGTAGCTTTTGCGCAAGAAAGCGAATGGTAGTTTATTCAGTCACAGGCAAACAGAGAAACAAACAGCGTTATACGACACAAGGGAGTAAGTAGCTTCTCTTTCTTCTTAAAGAAGAAATAAATTCTTCCGATAAATTAACGAGAGCAAGAAATTTAGCGAGAGCAAAATTTAACAATACTGCTATTTCACCATTCTCCCTGTGGCTGCGGAAGAACACAGTTTACGTTTACTTCTGGACAATTTAGGCGCCTGTTCAATTTGGTTGATATGGTTGAAGAGTTGATCGGAGCAATAGAGGATGTCTACGTTCAGATAATACTTTAACAGAAGAATGCCTGTCATTATCATTAAATGGCAATGGTTTTCGAGATATTTAATGCAGAAGGGAGATATGGAATTATGAAACATAAAAAAGGTAAATTATTATTAATTATTATGTTGTTTATGTCTTTATTATTATTTTATTCAAGCGGAATTGCTTTGGCTGCTGATATACCATTACGCAGCTTCTATAAGACTGACTACAGACCGGAAGATACTATTAAGGGACTTGACCCGAATGTATTATTCTTATTGGATACAAGTACCGCCATGACATTTACAGTTGACGGAGTAATGCCAAAATATTTGCAAAATGAGCCTGATACGGAATTAAAAAAAGCAGAAAGAGCTCTTATGCTTAAGGATAATACATATGGGCATGGTATGCGTCCTCCGCAGTTTAACGGCGTTGAAACGACGATGATAAATGGAGGGCTCGGCACATTGCAAAGTGAATCATACAGCCGTTATGGGCGCGATTTGGATGCAAGCAACAATGTAATAGGCAACGCGGATTGCTATTACACCTCCGATCCGGAAAAGCCTTACCTACTGACTTTGAGGAATCGTTTTCTTGCGCATTACACCGGCTGGAATAATGCGCCGCCGAATCTAAGTAATCTTCCAAGCGGAGGAGTTACCGGCGTTCCGACCGAGGCGGAAAAGCATGAAGCAATTAATTCTTATAATGCAATAAAGGAATATATGCCGGGAGGCAGTAATGCCGGGAAGCCGGTTCCATTAGAATTAGCTAATTTACACCTCGTTCCGAATGACAGCAGATTATACAAAATGAAACTTGCGCTTTGGCGGCTTACTGAGGAGCAAAACGCCAGCGTTTTCACCCGTATGAATGTCGGCGTCGCCATAACTTATCAGGATATTTCAACGCATCGAAGCGCAGCTTCAATGGCGACTAAAAATGCGGTTCAAGACGCTAAACTTGGATTCAGAGATTATTACGGCGCCACAGATGATTTTGAGCACGGCAACGCGCCCCCTTATATTACAGGACAAGCTAATGTAACCTTAGATAGGGGCGGCGTGCCCACTGACTATTCATACATGTCTCAAAGAGCGAAGCGAGGAGTTTTGGTGGATATGTATACGAATTACAGCCCGGGAAAAGATTACTGGAATGCTGTAAGCCGATCAATACTTTATGTTCCGTTTGATAAATTTTATGTGACGGGCACGGACGGAGTCTTAAAAGAATCCAGTAAGCTCAATAATTTCAGAAGTTATATAAGCGGGTATGAGAACTATACGCCAGAATATTACAGAGATGAAGAAGGCAAAATAACCGGAATTGCCGGAGCTGAAACCGAACCGATAAAAGATGAATTTTGGGCGTCGTCCTTAACGCTCTTATCTACGGCAATTTATGGCGGTCGGGATAGAAGCGAGGGAGGAAATTTTCCGTATCATAAAGGAAAAACTATCAGTGATAGTTCAATAGGACTGAGCCCAACCGGTCGGCCATTGATACAATATGCCACTTCGACAATTAATGATGCCGGTTCAACGAAAAATAACGTTATTTTCCTTGAGCCGTCGGAAGATTTGGATGGACTCAAAACCGGACAAGCTATCGGTAGCGTACTGGACTTTTTTAGCCCGCCGGATACGGCTTTTAGTAACCCTAATGGACTTGATGGATTAATGTTTGCTAGTAATTCTGTTGGTTTCTTCCCTGTGACCGGATCGTGCCAGTCTAACTGGTTAGTTGTCTTCTGTTCAGGCAATGATGCTGTTCCAGGGTTTACGCCTGCAGAAGCAGTGAAAAAGCTCTTTGAAAAAACGCGCGTGATGCGCGGGCGCAGATGGAATGAAACCCAAAAGGCATGGATAGAGCAGAATTATGAAATGGATAGCGGCGTGCGAACTCTCGTAGTGGGCTTTTTACCGGAAGAAAAAGCAAATGAGAAAAAAGAAATAGCGCAGGTCAGAAATGATCTGAAAGCAATGGCGCAAGAAGGGGACCCTATGCTTGACGCGTTGGGGAAATATGTTACAAACCCCTACGCGAAACCTGAAATTGCGAGTGATGTGACTGGCTTAATAAATGCGTTCAGTAGCGTTCTGAGACGCATAAATGCTGAGAGAATGGGAAGTGGCGCTGTAAGCGTTCGCCCTGTAATTGACAACATCACGGACCCGGCCTCGCGTGTAGTTTTTGGCGCCGCTTACACAATTAACCCTCTTGACCAATGGACGGGGTTGATTAGTAAGTACCTGCTAAAAGAAAATTCGAGTGAAAAGCAATGGGAAGTAAATGAAAAAATGATCGAAAACAGGTTGGATAGAAATCTGTACACTTTTGAAAACGCGTCTGAATTAGTTCAGAAAGTGAATCCAAGTCTATTACGCGATGAGGCGGGAATTCCAGCAAGCGATTCGCAAAAATTTAATGATTGGCTGTTGGATTACGGGTATGGCGAAAAGATAAGCGATTCGGCCGGTACTGTGGGAATTCTCGGTGATATGGTCAATTCAGATATTACAGT
>Ga0082212_10006135_pt1 | contig 16223 bp, 9 predicted proteins | sample TergutNt197P3_FD_71548 | JGI IMG/M metagenome (GOLD analysis project Ga0082212, IMG submission 71548) | Neocapritermes taracua P3 segment gut microbial communities from Petit-Saut dam, French Guiana - Nt197 P3 | ecosystem: Host-associated > Arthropoda: Insects > Digestive system > Gut ... | reverse complement strand
TAGTAGTTGGGTGCATCAGTTTGGTTATCGCGTTGCTGACGGTAGGGTTTCAGGCAATTAGAGCGGCAACGGAAAATCCGGTGAAGGCAATCAAGAGCGAGTGAGAAGACCGTAAGATAGTAAGAAATGTAAGATCGCGATAAATTTAGGAATGAAAAAGAAAAAACTTATAAATGTTTTGACAGCTATGTCCCGCAGGGACAAAATATTGGTAGAAAACAATCCCCTCTTCTCCAGTCTGTGTTCCGTTAGGGACATAACATTGGTGAAGAATATGTTGAATATCAAGAATAATGCTGTTCCTAACGGGACAATACTCATTTGTCTATTTTGAAAATCATAACAAGTTGTTGATCTTTCATTCCTTATTAATGAAAAAAGAAAATTCAATTTTTGATTTTCATGGATAATAATTAATTTTGCGCCATGATCACAAGAATACAATACAGTAATATTAAAAGGTTGTTGACTCGCTTTCCGGCAGTAGCGCTGCTTGGAGCAAGACAGACAGGCAAAACAACCGTCGCTATGCAAATTGCAGCATCGCTAAAGGAAAAGGTTTTATATCTTGATCTTGAAAAGGATTCGCATCTGCAACGTTTGCAATATGATGCAGAGGCTTATCTTTCGCTGAACTCCGATAAACTAATCATTATTGACGAGGTACAGCGAAAACCCGAACTGTTTGCCTTGCTTCGGGCGCTCATTGACGAAAACCGCATCGCCGGACGATTTTTGTTGTTGGGTTCCTCTTCGCCGCATTTAGTAAAAGGAGTATCCGAGTCGCTTGCCGGAAGGATTGCATATTCGGAAATTGGGGGAATAAGCATTGAAGAAGCGCAGAAAGCGAAAATTGCTCAGGAAACGTTGTGGCTCAAAGGCGGTTTTCCGTTACCGTTGCTTACCCGTAACCATAATCTCGACGAGGAATGGTATCGCTATTTCGTACAGTCGTATATCAAACGCGATCTGGCGCCGATGTTTGGAATTGTCCTGTCCGAAAAAACCGTTGAAAACTTTTGGAAAATGCTTGCAGGAAACAATGGCGCGTTATTTAACAGACAAATGTACGCAGGTTCGCTGGGGGTTACCGCCCCTACCGTGAGCCGTTATCTGCATTATATGGAAGCCGCTTTTCTGGTGAATGAATTACAGCCGTGGTCGGTAAACACAGGGAAACGATTAGTAAAAATGCCCAAAATTTATATTCGCGACAGCGGGATTCTCCATGCTCTGAACGGGATCAAGTCATTGGACGATTTGTTTGGAAACATTCACGCAGGCGTCTCATGGGAAGGTTTTGTCGTCGAACAGTTAAGATTGGTAAAGGAGAATTGCGATCTTTATTTTTACCGTACGCACAATGGCGCCGAAGCCGACGTGGTACTTGTGAAAGGAAATCAACCGATTGCGTGTATTGAAATAAAGATTTCAACATCTCCGAAAGTTTCGCGAGGCTTTTATGAAGTGATCAACGATTTGAAAACAGCGAAAAACTTTGTAGTTATTCCTTCGGGCGATGCTTATCCAATCAGCGAAAATATATATTGTTACAGTTTGGCAGAGTTTATCCGAACAGTAATGCCTGCGCTTACCGATTCATAAGGCCGTAAAAATCAGTGTATATCCGTTATATCCGCGTCATCCGCGTTCTAATCAAAAATCAATAATCAAAAAGTAACAATCAAAAAATATTTATCATGTTTCAATTAAAAATCAACTTGCGCAATTTGCAGCGCGGCGGAATATATTCCGTAATCAATATTGGCAGCCTTGCAATAGGTATGGCTGCATCCGTCCTTTTGCTGGTGTGGGTGTATAACCAATGGTCGCACGACCGCTTCCATGACAAATCCAAACAGATTTACCAGGTGTGGAGACGGACTGAAGTAAACGGACCGGTTAGTTGTCGTACTTCGACCTCGTTAGTAATCGGTCAGGCATTGAAAGATGAATACCCGGAGATTGTAGAATCGGTACGGGTTTCGGAAACAAATAGCAGCTATTTCGGCGAAGGTGACCGGCAAATAAAGATACCCGTCATGTATGCCGACCCTTCTTTCCTTACAGTATTCAGTTTTCCGCTGTTGCATGGAGATACAAAAACGGCGCTCAACGACCCGTATTCGATTATCCTGACCGAAAAGGCTGCCAGGCGACTGTTCGGCGACGAAGACCCGCTGGGGAAAACTCTGATGTGCGACATTGAGCATCACGTAATAGTAACGGGGATAATGAAAGATTTACCTGACAATACCCGATTCGATTTCGAAATACTCGGTTCATTTCAATTCGTTGAAAAAATTGTGCGGCGTTACGGAACTCCTGAATGGAGCAGCAACTGGATAAACACTTATGTGGAATTAACCTCTACTGCGCAACTCGAGCAACTGAACGCTTCCATTTGCGATATAATTAAGCGACATACAGACAATCAGGTGCCGGCAGAGGTTTTTCTGTACCCGCTGGATAAATCGTATCTGTACAACAAGTTCGATAACGGTGTTCCTGCGGGTGGACGAATCACGTTCCTGCGATTGTTTGCCGGTCTTGCAGTCTTCATTCTGTTGATTGCCTGCATCAATTTTGTGAACCTCAGCACTGCCAGAGCAGCATTACGGGCAAAGGAAGTGGGTGTGCGTAAGGCTTTAGGCAGCCGACGAACCGGACTTATCAGGCTGTTTTTGAGCGAATCAATTATACTGGCTTTTCTTTCGGGATTTTTTGCGTTTATTCTCGTTCATGCTACATTACCCTACTTTTCGGGCTGGCTTGCCGGATTAAGCGGGAAAATATTGTCGCTGGATGTTTTAAACATTCGGTTTTGGTTCTTTGCGCTGGCGTTTATCTTATTCACGGGATTGCTGGCAGGAAGTTATCCGGCGTTTCACCTGTCGGGGTTTAGTCCTGTCAAGGTATTGAAAGGCTCTGTTTCAGCCGCAAGATCCCGTATTCCCCTGCGCAAGGTATTGGTCGTATTACAGTTTTCGTTCGCCGCATTCTTGATTATCGGAACTTTGGTGGTACGCCGACAGATAATTTATACTCAAAACCGCGATGCGGGATATGACAGAGAACAGTTAATATATACCGATATAGGAGGCACAGACCTGCATTATCAGGCTTTACGTAACGATTTGATGATGTCGGGCGCCGTAACCAACGTGGCAAGGTCACTGTCGCCCATGACAAGCATCTGGGGAAGCACATGGGATGTGCAGTGGAGAGGCAGAGACGCCGAAGACCGGCGTACATTCGACGTATATTTTGCCGACGCCAACTGGTCGGAGATGATGAACATTGAAATAATTGCAGGACGTTATCCCGATCCGGCAATATGGTCTACCGATTCTTCGGCATTCCTGCTCAACGAATCGGCAGCAAAAGCCATTGGATTCGATGACCCTGTAGGCGAAAAAATATCTATGTGGGGATACGAAGGTCAAGTGACGGGCATCATTAAGGACGTAATATTACGCTCGCCCTTCGATAAAGTTCCTCCCATGGTTATATGTTGCAAGGAAATAGAAGGGCGCAATACATTAAACATCCGTTTGAGCGCAGGGAAGACGCCGGATAAACTGGCTGTAATCGAAAGTATTTACAGGAAATATAATCCGGAACATCCTTTTGAATACCATTTTGTAGACGAGGAATACGCCGTCAAATTCAAAGAGGTGCAAGCAGTTGAATCGTTGACAGGTTTCTTTACGATTATTGCTATCCTGATTTCCTGTATGGGTTTGTTTGCGCTGGTTGCCTTTACAGCCGAAAGACGCAAAAAAGAAATAGGCATACGCAAGGTATTGGGCGCTTCGACAAGCGATATTGTGTTGCTGCTTTCCAAAGAATACATCATACTGACGCTCGTAGCTTTTGTCATTGCAACGCCTGCGGCTTTGTTTGTGGTAAATCAATACCTGAATATGTTTGACTATCGCACCAGCATACCCGTATGGCTGATTATGGCAGTCGGAGCGCTTATTTTTATTATTGCCATGCTGACGGTCGGGTTTCAGGCAATAAAGGCGGCAACGGCGAATCCGGTAAAGGCGATCAAGAGCGAGTAAGAAGACCGTAAGACCGTAAAAAAATATAAAATCGGTAATATCGGAATATATTCCAAAATTATTATATATAATTCGGAATATAAAGTAATTCATTAATAAAAAAATAACATCATGTTTCAATTAAAAATCAACTTGCGCAATTTGCAGCGCGGCGGAATCTATTCCGCAATCAATATCGGCGGGCTGGCTATCGGCATGGCAGCCGCCATTTTAATCCTCGCATGGATTTACCATGAGTGGTCGTATGACCGGTTTCATGCCAAAGAGAAGCAACTGTATATGGCTTATAACCGCTATCAGTCCGACGGTATGGTGCAATGCGAGCCTTCTACATTCCCTCTTTTGGGGCCGACTTTGAAGGCAAATTATCCTGATGTATCCGCAATGGCAAGAATGTATACCTCTGAGTTTCTTTATGCCGTTGATGACTATCAATTCAGGATTCAGACCGCCTATACCGATCCTGACTTCCTGACGATGTTTGATTTTCCCTTGTTGCAGGGTGACAGGGCAACCGCCATGAACGAACCGTATTCGGTAATCTTAACCGAAAAAACGGCTGTGCGACTGTTCGGAAAAGAAAATCCGGTGGGGAAAACGCTCACGATTGACAATAAACATTTGGTGACGGTTACCGGCGTGATGAAAGACCTGCCCGGCAATACCATGTTCCGGTTTGAAGCGCTGGGTACCATTCCTCTCCTTCAGGCTCAGGGCAGATATAATGAAAACTGGAACAGAAGTAATTTGCGGACTTTTGTGGAATTAAATCCTAAAGCGCAAATAACTTTGGTTGATGAATCCATTCACACCGTTGCCCGGACATACAGCAATAATCAAGCGCTGCCCGAACAGTTTCTGCATCCGCTCGGCAAGCAACATCTGTATGCTCAGTTTGAGAACGGCGTAGCGACAGGAGGAGATTTGCTTGAAAAAATGCGTCTGTACGGCGTTATTGCAGGATTGATTTTATTCATCGCCTGTATCAATTTCATGAATCTGAGCACTGCCCGCAGCCAGAAACGGGCTAAAGAAGTAGGCGTGCGAAAAGTGATGGGAGGTAAGCGCTGGTCGCTGATCGGGCTCTTTCTGGGCGAATCAGCCATGACGGCATGTATTGCCGGCGCAATCGCTTTGATTCTTGCCCTGATGGTTTTACCGGTATTCAGTACGTTGATGGGGCAACAGATAACCCTCGATCTGACCAATGGCTGGTTTTGGGTGGCCGGATTGGGATTTGTGCTGTTAACCAGTTTATTGGCCGGTGGTTATCCTGCCTTCTATTTGTCATCTTTTCTTCCTGTAAAAGTATTGAAAGGCCTGCTCATGACAAAACGCTCGTTGGTGTCGCCGCGAAAAGTATTGGTAGTTCTGCAATTTTCCGTTGCATGTGCATTGATTGCGTCCACATTAGTCATTCATCGCCAGATCAAATTTGCGCAAAACAGGGATTCCGGTTATAATCCTGATCAACTGATTAATACAGGCATGAGCGGCGACGTTGCCAAAAATTATGAGTTAATCAAACAGGATTTGCTCAACTCAGGGACAGCAGTATCTGTAACGAGGAATTTTTCGCCAATGACGCAGAAACGGTTGGATACCGATAATGTTGTTTGGCAAGGTAAAGACCCTCAGTTGGAAACAACTTTCAACCTGTATTTTACTGACGCCGGTTGGAGTAATACAACAGATAACGCCATTATAGAGGGACGGGATATTGATGTTTACACGTATCCGACGGATTCAACGGCAGTGTTGCTGAATGAATCGGCGCTGCAAATCATGAATCTGGAACATCCGACAGGTCAGACAATCAAAGCTTTCGACAGAGAATGGCACATCGTAGGCGTGATAAAGGATTTTATTATAGAATCCCCTTACGAGCCGGTAGCGCCTATGCTTATTGGCGGGCCTTCAGGGTGGTTTAATACGATACACATGAAGTTGAACGGCCACAACCGCACATCGGATAATCTGGCAAAAGCAGAACAGATATTCAAACAGTACAATCCGGCTTATCCGTTTGAATACCAATTTGTAGATGAGGAATATGCCCGCAAGTTTCAGGCAGAGCAAAAAATGGGGTCTATGGTTACATGGTTTGCCGGCCTGACGATTTTTATTTCCTGCATGGGATTGTTTGCATTGGTCGCTTACATGGCCGAAACGCGAAGAAAGGAAATCGGAATCCGCAAAGTGCTGGGCGCATCGGTTTCCAGTATCATCATTCTGCTGTCCAAAGAGTTTTTGATTTTGGTGCTCATTTCAGTTGCTGTTGCTTCGCCTGTTGCATGGCTGATGATGAACAAATGGCTATCCAATTACGCTTACCGCACGGATATACCCTGGTGGCTGTTTGTTGTGGTTGGATGTATCAGTTTGGTTATCGCTTTATTGACGGTGGGTTTTCAAGCGCTGAAAGCGGCAACGGAAAATCCGGTGAAGGCGATTAAGAGCGAGTAAGAAGACCGTAAGATCGTAAGACATGTAAGACCATAAGAAAATCAGCGCATATCCGTTATATTCGCGTCATCTGCGTTCTAATCAATAATCAACAATCAAAAATTAACAATCAAAAAATATCATGTTTCAATTCAAAATCAATTTGCGTAATTTGCAGCGCGGCGGAATCTATTCCGCAATCAACATCGGCGGGCTGGCTATCAGCATGGCAGCCGCAATTCTAATCCTCGCGTGGATTTATCACGAGTGGTCGTATGACCGTTTTCATGCCAAAGAGGAGCACCTTCATGTGGCTTATAACCGCGTTAAATTCGATGACAATTTACACTGTTTTAACCGGACGCCGCTGCTTTTGGGTCCAACACTGAAAACCGATTATCCCGAAATCGCAAAAACCGCAAGAATGTTGGATGTTACCTTCCTTTTTGCCAACGACGACGCCAAATATAAAATTCAGACAGGCTATACCGACCCCGACTTCCTGACCATGTTTGATTTTCCACTGTTGCATGGAGATACCGAAACAGCCCTGAATGACCCATATTCGGTAATTTTAACCGAAAAAGCGGCAATACGTCTGTTTGGTAAGGAAGACCCAATGGGAGAAACGCTCCTGCTCGAAAATCAGTTTCCGATGACAGTTACCGGCGTGATGAAGGATTTGCCCGCTAATACCCTGTTTCAATTTGAGGCGCTGGTACCTTTTCCTTTTATGAAAACGTATGGTTTTTATAATGAGAACTGGCGTTCCAACCGGATACCAACTTATGTGGAATTGCAGCCGAATGCCCGTTTGGATTTGGTCAATGAAACCATTCGGGGAATGATAAAAACGAATTTGAATAATACGGTAGAATCAGAACTGTTTCTATTCCCGCTCGGTAAAGTACACTTGTATTCAAAATTTGTGAACGGCGTGCCGGTAAAAGGCGAATTGACGGAAAAAATACGATTGTTTGGCGTTATTGCCGGATTGATTTTATTGATTGCCTGCATCAATTATACAAATCTAAGCACTGCCCGCAGCGTAAAAAGAGCAAAGGAAGTAGGCGTACGCAAAGTATTGGGAGGAAAACGCTTATCGCTGATAGGTTTGTTCCTGAAAGAATCAATGATAACTTCATTTATTGCCGGCGCTGTGGCTTTGGTGCTTGCTTTGATGGTTTTACCGATTTTTGAAACATTAATGGGACGGCAGTTAATTTTGGATTTGACCAATGTATGGTTTTGGTGCGCCGGAATGGGTTTTGTCGCGTTAACAGGATTATTAGCCGGCTGCTATCCTGCGTTTTATTTATCTTCTTTTCTTCCGGTAAAGGTATTGAAAGGAATATTCAGAAAAAAACAGGATTTGTTTTCTTCGCGAAAAGTTTTGGTAGTATTGCAGTTTACCGTTGCCTCTGTATTGATTATAGCTACATGGGTGATTCATCGCCAAATCAGCTATGCGCAGGACAGAAAAACGGGATACAACAAGGAGCATCTCATCTATATTCCTTTTTCCGGAGATATCCGTAAAAATTATGAACTTGTCAGACATGATCTTCTAAACTCAGGAACAGCGATTTCGGTAACGAAGACCAGTGCGCCCATGACACAGAATTGGGACAACGATGAAGCCGATTGGAAAGGAAAAGCCCCGGACGCGAAAGTCGTTTTTACAACGTATTTTATTGATGCCGACTGGGTAAAAACGGCAGGTACTGTCATCACAGAAGGACGGGATATCGACGTCTATACTTACCCGACCGATTCTGCCGCTATGCTGCTCAACGAAACGGCTGTGAAAATGATGAATTTCGAAAATCCGATTGGAGAAATTGTTTCTACTCAGGGTAAAAATTGGCATGTAGTGGGCGTGGTCAAGGATTTTATTCTTGAATCTCCCTACAAACCTGTGGCGCCTATGCTTATTGGCGGACCTCAAGGCTGGTTGACAAGTATGCACATCAAATTGAACGGACATAACCGTGTGGCGGATAATCTGGCTCAGGCAGGAGAAATATTCAAGCAGTACAATCCTGCTTATCCGTTTGAATATAACTTCATTGATGAAGAATATGCCTGCAAATTTCAGAACGAACAAAAAATAGGATTGCTGATCACATGTTTTGCCGGTCTAACCATTTTCATTTCCTGTCTGGGTTTATTTGCATTGGTTGCATATATGGCGGAAACTCGTAGAAAAGAAATAGGTATCCGCAAAGTGCTGGGCGCTTCGGTTTATGATATCACGTTTTTGTTGTCCAAAGAATTTTTAATTTTGGTGTTGATTTCCATTGCGGTTGCTTCGCCGATTGCATGGTGGGCAATGAACAAATGGTTGGCCAAATACGCTTACCGCACGGATATGCCGTGGTGGCTATTTGTCGTGGTCGGGTGTATCAGTCTGGGAATTGCACTGTTGACAGTAGGTTTTCAGGCAATCAAAGCGGCAACTTCCAAACCGGCAAATGCAGTAAAGAGCGAATAATCGTCAAAAAATATCTTTCAAAACATTTCTTATCATCCGCCCATGTCAGATAGTCAACGGGTAAGTTGATCGATACTCTCCGTCATTGCGGGCATGACCCGCAATCTCTCCTTTTCGTCCATTCGGATTTACTTCCCTTCGGAAAGAGATATTCGTCAAAATCCGTGTGTCGAGGTACTGAGGTCTTTTTACCGTTTTGAGTGTTACGAAACATGTTTATTCGATTTTCAATCCGGTATTCAGCTCTTTCCTGTTTCAAACCCGCAAACTGACTGTCCGTTTTCGGACAGTCAGTGTCCGAAAACGGACAATACACCATGAAAGAAAAAACCGTAAAAAACACATAATCAATATTATATAATTATGGCATGAATTTTGTATATAAAAAGGTGAATCTCTTATTTACTATTTATATGAAACGAAATTTATTCACCGTTATCGCGCTAACCCTGCTCTGTTGTCGGGCAGGCGCTCAGGACGCTCCCAGGCAATGGGCGCTGGATGAATGTATCCGGTATGCCATTACTAACAATGTGAGCCTCAAACAGCAGGAACAGGAAGAGGAATCGCGGAAGATTGAACTGCAGGCGAGCCGGAGCAGTTGGGCGCCCAATGTGAACGCCTATATGGGGCAAAACCTTGACTTTGGTCGCACGCCGTCGAGAGAAGGTACGATTATCGACCGAAATTCCGCCAATTCATCCTTTCAGGTACAGGTCAACATGCCTGTATTCAACGGATTCAAGATACAGAACAGCATCGCTGCACGCAGGCTGAATTTAATGGCGGCCACCGAATCGCTGAACAGGGCGAAAGAAGACCTGGCGTTGAACATCACATCCTGGTACCTGCAGGCGCTGTATAACAAAGAGATATTAACAATTGCCGAATTGCAGGTCAGCATGACGCGGGAACAGGTCGTCCGCACGGAAGCGCTGGTAGATGCGGGCGCTGTACCGGCGTCGCAGTTGTATGACATCAGGGCGCAACTGGCTAAAGATGAAGTGACCCTTACGGAAGCGGCGAACAATGTCAGCCTCGCGTTGCTGGATTTGGTGCAGGCTTTGGAACTGGAACGCCTTAGCGCTGGTTTCGACATTGTACAGCCTGTAAGCAATGACGTCATAGCCGATAACGCGAAGAGTATTTTACCGCCGGACAATGTCTATGACCATTCCGTCACTTTCAAACCGCATATCAGAGAGCAGGAATACCTGCTGGCAAGTCAGAAAAAGATGATGCGGGCCGCACAGGCCGACTTTTTCCCAAGGATAAACTTCTCCGCAAACTACGGGAACGGTTATTACCGTTATTTTGGAGGCGACGATATTTCGTCCATACCGTTTGGTGATCAACTCAAACAAAACGAACGGAAAACAATCGGAGTCAGCCTCAATATCCCCATTTTCAACCGCTTTGAAGTCCGGAACAGTGTACGTCAGCAGCGCGTTGCAATCGTCAACCGCGAACTGTCGATGGAGAACAGCAAAAAAACGCTCTACAAAGACATACAGCAGGCCTATTTCATGGCAACCGCCGCGCAGGAAAAATACATTGCCTCCGAAAAATCTGTCGCCGCAAGCAGGGAAGCGCTGACCTACGCCGAAGAGCGATACGCCGTCGGCAAAAGTTCCGTTTTCGAGTATAATGAGTCAAAGGCCAAATACGCGCAAAGCCTCTCGGAACAGGCGCAGGCAAAATACAATTTTATCTTCCGCGCCCGAATACTCGACTTTTACAACGGGAATTTTTCAATGGATGAACTTTCCAGAATTTAGCTGAAAACAATTTTCTATTCATAATGAATACCTTTAAACGGACCGTGTAAAAAAGACAAGTTTTTTGCGATTAAACCCACGAAATCACATATTTCAGTTTGTCGTTGGCCGGATAGTCTTTCAATATCTCAAACTTGCCTTCAATGCCGAGTTCCTTGCAGGTAAGTTCGAAGTGACAGAGTGCGATACCCATGTCGATTGAATCAAACCTCTTATAAGGCTTCATATAAAAATGCAACGTTTTAGCTTCGAGCAACACGCGCCATTCTTGCATGTTGTTTGCCGAAGGCGCTAGGCGAACCATTTCAAGAGGCGTCAGGTAAAGACCTGCATTAGTTTCTTTGAGAAGGTTATCGAAACGCTGGTCAAAGAAAATTTCGCTGAAAGGTTTGCGGGATGCGTGCTTTTTTTCTGCATTTACAATATACTTTTCAATAAATCTTGTATTTGTTTTGTCGCCTGCATAACCGACGGGCGAAACGATTCTTAGTTTTTCGTTTGGGCCAAGTTGGATTTGTTGTTTGAAATCACTGCGACTGAAAGAGCCGCCAAGCCAACACGTTCCCAGTCCTAAATCCGTACAGAACAGGATTGCTTGCTCAAACATGTAGGCAGCAGCCGTTTCAGCAAATGGCGCTTCTTCATAAACCAGCGATAAATAATCGCAAGCGCCTTTAATCCATCCGTATGTTCCCAACTTTATACGTTTGTCGTTTTCATGCATATTTATCAGTTCAATCCTTGCCTTCAAGCCGAAAGGCGCCTGCAATTGGCTGATATACTGCTTTATCTGAGCGCCATGCGCTTCACTCAACGGTTCGCCCGCATAAGTACGAACCGACTGTCTCTTTTGAATAGTTTCTACAATTGTCATATTTTTCTAATTTCTTTTTGTCTATAACGGCCTGAATTTCATCGCTTCCCGCATAAGGCCGGTTCAAAAGTCTTTAAACGCCTCATTTTTAGTCAGTTCCTTATCTGCCGTTTTGACTTTTTGGTAATACTGCCGGATATGTTTGAGTTTATCGTTCATCATATGTTACGGGTTTCAGCATACAAAAATACGCCGAAAATTTCATTATTCAAATCTTTGTCTTTGCATGTTGAAAGTTAATTATTTCTATTTATCAGATTTACAACTACTTTCTGCATCATAGCCTTTTACAATGTATTCTTTCAATACTTTGTTTGCCCAAATGCGGAATTGGGTTATATTTTTTGAAGGATTTTTTCTTTCCAGGTCGTATGCCCAATTGATTTTGGCAAAAATTTATACTTACCAAGGGAATTATTCAAAACCGCTGGAATATACGGCAAAAATTATCGAAAGCGGGAAGTTCGGTCTTTCACCTGATTATTCGGGCCTATTTGAAAACGACAATAATATGGATTTTTTAACGAATCAAACTTTTCAGTCACAGACGATGATTTGGCGAGTTGTTGAAAACTTTTTTAGAAAAGCAGCGATTTTATCATTAATTTTGCGCCGTTATGGAATCATTTGTACATTTACACGTTCACACGCAGTTTTCGCTGCTCGACGGGCAGGCTTCCATTGATGCGCTGATTGAAAAGGCGCAGAAGGACGGAATGAAGGCGATTGCCGTTACCGACCATGGGAACATGTTCGGGATAAAGGAGTTTTTTAACAAGGTGAAGAAGAAAAACAGCAAGCACCTGGGTATCCTGAAAGACTGCGAAACGGAACTGAAACAGTTGAACGCCAAGACTTTGACGACGCCCGAAGATGATGACCGCTTCGAAAAACTGTCCAAAAAGATTTATGAAGAAAAAAAGCAGCTTTTTAAGCCGATCATCGGATGCGAATGTTACTGTGCGCGCAACGGTCGACATAACAAAACGACAAAAGACGACCTGAGCGGGTGGCATCTGATCCTGCTCGCCAAGTCGCTGAAAGGGTATAAGAATCTTATCAAGATGGTTTCGATCTCGTGGAAGGAGGGTTTTTACGGACGTCCGCGCATCGATAGGGAGTTGCTTGAGCAGTATCATGAGGGAATTATCGCCTGTTCAGCCTGTTTGGCCGGCGAGATACCGCGCCATATTCAACATGGAGACTTGCTGAAGGCTGAAGAATCGATGTTGTGGTTTAAAAATCTCTTCGGAAACGATTTCTACCTTGAACTTCATCGCCATGAGACGCCCGACAAGATATTTGAATACGATAAACCTTTTTCAGGTATCCTGCAGCTGAATCGTCATGCGACGCCCGACAAGGACGAAATTAACGAAGTCTACAAGCGACAGGCGGAAGTGAACAAGGCGCTGATCGAACTGGCGCGCAAGCATCAGATCAAACTGATCGCATCGAATGACGTGCATTTTGTAAATGCGGAAGATGCCGACGCCCACGAGATTTTGCTTTGCCTGAGTACGAATAAAACAATTAGCGACCCCACGCGGATGCGGTACACGCGGCAGGAATGGCTCAAGACAACGGTTGAGATGAACGCGACTTTCAAGGATATACCCGAAGCGCTGAGCAACACGGTTGAAATTGCGGACAAGATTACATTTTATGATATTGACTCGTCGGCGCTGATGCCTTTCTTTGAAATCGACGCCTCGTTTGCTACCGAAAGCGAATACAGGGAACGATATAAGGCGCGGGAACTCATGGACGAGTTCGAAGAGGAAAACTACCTGCGTCTCGGCGGGTATGAGAAGGTGATACGGATCAAATTGGAGGCCGATTACCTGGCGCATCTTACGTACCGGAAAGTCGGCGAGCGGTATCCGGGCGATTTATCCGACGAAATGAAAGAACGCATCGAGTTTGAACTGAATACAATTAAGACGATGGGGTATCCGGGATACTTCCTGATCGTTCAGGATTTTATTTCGGTAGCCCGGAAAATGGGCGTGTCGGTAGGACCCGGACGGGGCTCGGCAGCCGGATCGGTGGTGGCCTACTGTCTTGGAATAACGGATATTGACCCCATAAAATACGATTTGCTTTTTGAACGGTTTCTGAACCCCGACCGTGTATCCATGCCCGACGTCGATATCGATTTCGACGACGACGGACGCCGCGACATTCTTAAATGGGTAACAGATAAATACGGCTACGACCGCGTGGCACATATTATCACCTACGGAACGATGGCAGCGAAATCGTCGATCAAGGATGTTGCCCGCGTACTGGAGTTGCCCCTGTCCGAATCGAACCGGTTGTCAAAGCTCGTTCCCGACCGGATGCCCAACTTTGAAGGGAAGGAACAGAAACTGAACCTCGCCAACTGTCTGAAATTTCTGTCTGAATTTAAAGCGGAGCTGAAGAAAGACAATCCGCTGATAACGAAGACGTTGGAGTTTGCGCGCCAGCTGGAAGGCTCGGTGCGCGGTACCGGCGTTCATGCCTGCGGCATCATCATCGGTCGTCAGGACATATCGGATTTTGTGCCTGTCTCGACCGCCGACGATAAGGAAACGGGCGAAAAACAGTTGGTTACGCAATACGAAGGCACGGTTATCGAAGAGACAGGGCTTATCAAAATGGATTTTCTCGGCCTCCGAACGCTGTCCATTATCAAGGAGGCGATTGAAAATATCGAGCAGACAACCGGCAAGACAATCGATATTGATCATATTAATATTTCGGACGAGAAGACGTATCAGTTATATTGTCAGGGTCGCACGACGGCTACTTTCCAGTTTGAATCGGCCGGCATGCAAAAGTACCTGAAAGAACTGCAACCGTCCAAGTTTGAAGACCTGATTGCGATGAACGCCCTGTACCGGCCCGGTCCGATGGACTACATCCCCTCGTTTATCGCGCGCAAGCACGGGCGTTCCGAAATCGTCTACGACATCCCCGTCATGGAACGCTATCTGAAAGATACTTACGGTATTACGGTCTATCAGGAGCAGGTGATGCTTCTGTCGCGTCTGCTGGCGGGCTTTACGCGCGGCGAGAGCGACACGTTGCGCAAGGCCATGGGCAAGAAGCAAAAGGACAAGATGGAAGAGATGAAAGAAAAGTTCTTCCATGGGGGCGAAGCCAACGGGCATAACCGCCGGACGCTCGAAAAAATCTGGGGCGACTGGGAGAAATTTGCATCCTACGCCTTCAACAAAAGCCATGCCACGTGCTATTCGTGGATTGCCTATCAGACCGCCTACCTCAAAGCCAATTATCCGTCGGAATATATGGCTGCCGTCTTGAGTCGCAACCTGTCGAACATCAAGGAAATAACCAAATCGATGGACGAGTGCAAGGCGATGGGCTTGCTGGTGCTCGGACCGGATGTGAACGAATCGCACCGCAAGTTTGGCGTCAATAAAAAAGGCGATATACGCTTCGGGCTGGCGGCTGTAAAGGGAATAGGCGAGGGCGCCGTCCAGAATATTATCGAAGAACGCGAGACAAATGGCCTATACATTAATATATATGATTTCATTGAAAGGGTCAGCCTGACGTCGTGCAATAAAAAAGTAATGGAAAGTCTGGCGTTGTCGGGCGCTTTCGATACACTTGGCATACGCCGGGAGCCGTTTGTCACGCCCAACGAAAGAGGGGAAACGTTTTTGGAGATACTACTGCGCTATGGCGCCAAGTACCAGATGGACAAGCAGAAAGCGTCGAACTCGCTGTTTGCCATGGACGACGCCATCGAAATTGCCAAACCCGAACCGTTCAAATGTGTAGAGTGGAGCGATCTGGAGCGCCTCAACAAGGAAAAAGAGTTGATAGGAATCTATCTTTCCGCACATCCGCTCGATGCCTACCAGGTGATACTGACGCATGTATGCAATACCGGCATGTCCAAGTTGAGCGATATAGCCGAACTGAAAAACAGGGAACTGACGCTTGGAGGTATCGTGACCGACTTTCACGAGGGAACAACCAAACGCGGTGATAAATATGGGAAAATTACGATGGAAGACTATACCGGCAGCGGCGAAATTCTGCTTTGGAGAAATGATTACATTAATTACGGCAAGTTTGGAAAACAGGGTTTGTATTTGTTTATCAGGGCTATCGTTGAAGAAAGATATGATGGTAAAGATGCGCTGAAGATAAAATCAATAGCGCTGTTACGCGAAGAAAAAAGCAAATTGCTTAAAAAATTAAACGTTGTTGTGCCTGTCAACGAACTGACGGCGGCTTTGGTCGAGGAGTTTGGCGCACTGTTTAAGGAAGACGGCGATAAGGAAGACGGTGGAAAAGAAGACGGCGATAAGGAAAACGGCGGAAAAGCGGCGCTGCAGTTCGATATTGTGGACTTCGACCAGCAAAACCTGACGTTAAGCCTGTCGTCCAAATCCCACAACGTCGAAATCACGCAGCAGCTGCTTGACACGCTAAGCGAAATGAAAAATGTGTATTATAAAATAAATTGATAACTTTTTAAAAATTAAATTATTATGGCTTATATCGTAACAGACGAGAATTACAGTGAAGTGTTAAACGGC
>Ga0082212_10006134_pt1 | contig 16224 bp, 12 predicted proteins | sample TergutNt197P3_FD_71548 | JGI IMG/M metagenome (GOLD analysis project Ga0082212, IMG submission 71548) | Neocapritermes taracua P3 segment gut microbial communities from Petit-Saut dam, French Guiana - Nt197 P3 | ecosystem: Host-associated > Arthropoda: Insects > Digestive system > Gut ... | reverse complement strand
GGTGGCGAGGATACGCCCTTCGGCGATCTTTTGAACGACGCCTTGATCCGCCAAACGTTGGAAGAGCACCAGTGTCGCTTGTGCCACCAGCGCAACAATGCGGCGAAACGTATCACGCCGTTTATACTCCGCTTTTGACGATGTGGATGTTTCTCTGGCAACTTCTCTCCGATTGTTGCGCTGGTGGCACTGACGAATCCTGCGATGCCGCCGTTGCCACAGCCATCGCTTATTGCAACGAACTCGACATCAAACCGCCCGGCAGCGACACCGGAGGTTATGTGCGTGCCCGCAATAAAATTCCATACGAAGTCTTTGCCGATCTTACCCGACATGTCGCACGCGAATTGGACACCAAGGCACCGGACACATGGAAACCGTTTGGGCGGACAACATGGATCGTCGACGGAACAACCTTCACCCTGCCGGCGACAGAAGACAACCTCGCAAAATTTCAATGCCATCCCAATCAACATCCCGACGTCGGAATGCCGCTCCCGCGAGCCATTGTTCTGTTGTCGATGGCAACCGGTTGCGTTCTCGACTTCGCCTACGACAATTATTCCGGCAAGGGAACAGGCGAGATTTCGATGCTGCGTTCCCACTTGGACGACTTCCAGCCGGGCGACCTTGTCGTGATGGACGCTTTGTATTGTTCGTTTCCGACGATGGCCTTGTTGAAGCAACGCGGAGTTGATGTGGTCGTGTGCATGAGCGGAAGCCGACTCGTCGATCACCGTTCCTCGCAACGGCTCGACCAAGGCGATTACATCATGACTTGGAAACGTCCCGGCAAGTCTCAAATTCCTGCCGGTTATCGGCTACCAGGGAACATGGAACATCGTGGATGATACAAAGTCTGAACGGTCCAACCTTGCCGGAAATCCTGCAACGGATCATGCTCCACATCGCGCAACATCGGGCGGGCCATCGACCCGGCAGGCTGGAGCCGAGAGTCGTTCGCAAGCGACCGAAACCGCAGGCGAAGATGAAAAAGGCGAGATCGGCCTATCATCGGCGATTGGCGGTCACGCTCGTGGAACCGGAATACTTCTGAACGCATGGTAGAAAACGAAAGGAGGAACGCGGTAAAAATAAAACAAACGGAATGCCACCAACTTCACAATCCCCGTGGAGCACGATCAGGGTACGCCTCCAAGCCCGAAAAAAAATACCAAATGCCGAAAATAATATTCGTTCGTCAAAAATTGACCACTTGCATTGACAGTGCCATTGATTCGGCTTGACTATTCTTATCTTTCACCACCCGCTTTCGGACGGAGTTCCAATTGTTTCCCTTCTGCATCAAAATAAGCCACTTCGATTATGTTTCCCCGTTCGTCGTATTTCCGTGTGGCTTTGGCATAACTATTAGGGTGTTCTTTGACACGATAGAACCATGTTTGCGTAGCGACTTCGCCGTTATCGTGATAGGTTGTCTTCACGGAATCATAAGGATCGTAGCCGGATAAGGCTACCGGATTGCCGTCAACGTCGAAGTACGCCTCGCGGGTCTTACGGCCTTCGCTGTCGTATTCGATGGTTTTAACGGCAATGCCCTCATCGTTCAAACAGGGGTTACCGTCTGCATCGACAAATTCGGTTTCGATCTTTATTAGATTGTCTGATTCATCATAAGTGACTTCGTCATACATGACTTTCACACGTCCTTCGCTTATCATCTCGTCAAGATAATCAAGTACTGTAGGAATACTATTTGCGTTGGATTCAACGTATAGTAGTTTCCCGGAGCATCTATTTTTGCTGTAATCGCAACGTGTTTCCAATCAATTTTGACCTTGGACTTGGATAACAATTTCATAAGCTGGTCACCGTGTTCATCATTCATCATTGCGAAACCTCAAAGGATGGATGCTCTTCTACGTGACTGTTTTCCAATTGGTTTCCTTCAGTATCGCGATAGACCTGCTCCGTGCGTTTACCATCGATATCGAATTTGAACTCTTTGCTTGCATAGCCACTCGGGTGTTCTTTGACGCGAAGTGCCTTTAATCCCCTGATTAAATTGCTGAATCTTCATGAATTGGGACACTGTACCATAGAATTAGCATTTCATGTTTTAGCTCATACTTGCCAAATAACAAATACCAATATGAATCCAAAAACATCAAACTGACAGAGGACTATCCATGTTCGAACTAAAATGTTGTTTTGCCGCAAATCCTTTGTGGAAAAAATGTTACATGTGTTTTATGTAAATTTATTGGTACAGCATCTGAATTGGAGCGGAATCTTTGGGCTTGGGTGGTTCCGCAAATGTGATCGAATGGTACACGTCTAATAATTCCTCTTTCAACTTCGACACACCGTCATCTCCACTTTCGGGATCAACAACACCTACTAATGTAAAAGAGTAGGCATTTGCAAAAAAAAGCAGATAGACATAATCAATCTTCTCACCGTCTTTCTTTATTTGAGCATGGAATTTCATAATTTTTCGTGCGGTCTTCTCGTCTTTGACAACACGGGATTCCGCCCAATTGATGAAATCCGGTTGAAAATCTTCTTTGAAAAGAGAGTCATAGTTTTTCTTGAAATACGCCATCATTTCCTCGGAAGAATTGTCGATAATGGCTTCGTAATCGGCAGTTTTGCTTTCAGGGTAACGTAGCAAAGTGAACAATAAGAGGGATGAATGAGAGTCGTCGTTTTTACTCATGGCGACAATGCCATCCTGTTCACGAACAATTTTTGTCTCCGTGGCATTTTCATACCAATCGGAAGGGTAAAAAAAATAAAAGGATTTGTCCGGCGCAGTAAAGATATCTTTGCCAGCCGGTGCTCTCGGAATTTCACCGGTCTTGAAGGTGGCGGCTTCGATTTTTACATGTTCCATTTCGCCAATTTCTACGGAGCGGTAAATGTCAAGAAGTTCTTTCCACGCAACCGCATTGATTGCATCGGATGAAAAGGCACCGGAATGTTCCTCTTGAGGCCAATAAATCCCTTGTAAGGAGTAGAGGCTGTTTCCCACAGGGAAAGTCAGTATTCTGAATTCTACCCCGTTTTTAAAGTTAAAGGCACGAAAATGGGATCGCAGAATCCTGCGTCCGGTATCACTGTCATCAAAAGCGTTGTTTTCTTTCCATTCGCATGACAACCCCGACTGTTTCATCATTTCGACCATAGTCGCCTCGATCTGCTGGGAATACCTGTTCATGTCGATTTCGGGGATTATTTGCCGACGTACAAAAAACGTGTGAATCGCCCCGGGTTTCTTTGAGTCATTTGTCAGTATAACATATTCTCCAGGTTGTTTCTCTTTTGCGGATTCGGTCCACCAGGAAGGGTAGGAAATCGAAAATTCACCGTCGGGCGTACTGAATTTTTTGAGCGATGGTTTTTTAACAGGTTCCGCGATCGTTCCTTCGGCAAATTTTATTGAGTTGTAAATTTCCAGCAATAGTTCCTGGGCTTCGAATATTCCGATTTTCCCATTTTCAGGATCGACCATTCCGGTTAGGATATAAGAACACTTGTCCGTAAAGAAAACCAAGTGGATGAAATCAAGCTCGGCATCACCTTTTTCCAATCGAGCATGAAATCGCATGATTTTGCGATCGGTCGTTCTGTCGTTGATGACTCGTGATTCCCACCATTCCACGGCATCCGGTTGGAATAACGGTTCATATACATTTGCTTCAGTATTGAATTTGAAGCTTGATAAATAGCCGTTGGTAAATATGTCATCCTCTGTAGTGATATCGAGTCCCGGTATCATGCCCTGTTTATCCAGAAAAAATGCCAGAAGAGGTGATTGAGAATCATACTTTTTTAGCATGGCAACGATGCCTCCGTCTTTTTGTGACAAATTGGTCGTTTCCTCATCCACCTGCCAATCTGTCGGATAAAGAAAATAGAGTGTCTTGTCCTGTGACACATAGACCTCTTTACCTTTCAGCCCGGACTTCGGTATTTCATCATCTTTGAAGGTTGCAACCGGCGGCGAAACCGGACACTCACATTTAACGGAGTGATAGATCGCAAGCATTTGTTGCCACGCTTTTTCGTTCATGTCGGGTGTCAATTTTTCGCCGGATATGGAAAACCCATTCAATTGATAAAGACCGTCTCCACCCCAAAAGGTGATTCCCAAAATTTCTCCGCTGCCTTGGTACAGTCTATGGCTGACGTGACACTGCGTTCGTAAATATTCGCGTCCGCTTTTTTCGTCATTGACAATCCTAAGTTCGTCCCATACGCCAATCTCTCCCTTCTGTTTCCAAATTTCCATCATTGCCGTCTGGTATGACATACGAAAGCCGTCCAAATCTATCGAATTCGGCATCAAGAGTTGTATGACGGTGAACGATTCGATCGGGCCGTCATCATTGATGTTTTTCAGCGAAACAATCGTTCCGGTTTGCTCATCCGCATGATATTCGCGCCATCTCACCGGATAGGAGAATGAAAATGAACCATCCGGTGTGACGAATATCTTCCTACCGTCTTTTCCGAGATAGGCTACATTACCGAATTCGTCGAAGATTGGTATGCCTCGTATATTCAGAACGGGGTTACCGTGAATATCAATGTATTCGCAACGAGTTATGATGTCTCCTCGGTATTCATATCGGCAACCCGCAATTCCGGATTTCGTTACCCAATGTTCGCCATCTTGGTCCAGATACCACATCTTCGTCACGCGACCATAATCATCATCAAGTATGTACTCCTTGCCAAAAACGCCTTCGGCATCGCTGGCTTGCGACTCCCCCTTGATTGTATGATACATCACTTGAGTAATTTGCCCCTTGTCATTTCGTTTGACTGCCCAACGCTGGATATTTCTTTTTGATTCAGAAGATTCTTCCGATTTGAACTCGCCACTGGACTGCAATACCGTATTTGCAACCATATTGATCTGCGTGATTTCGTTATTGTGTGTTATTGTACCAAAATCAATTGTCGAAAAATCGTTTCCACTATAGGTGAGGCGGAGTCGGGCCTTGTTGTTTCGGTCGAGATACTCGGTATGAAGAAGCTTTCCGGATGCGGCATCGTATATCAATTGCTGGATCATGGGACGGTCTAGGAACTCCAAGTCCATAATCGGTGTCGGTTGACTGGCTGAGTTGGCGTGAATCACCCGGCGAAGTTTGTTTTGCGACGAGACGAAACGATAATGCCCCGAACGCCCGGCGATTTCCTTTTTCGTCAGGGGAAATATCCCTTTCGGGATACCGAATTCGTCCACATAATCGGCGAAATATGTTGGCTTTTCCCGGTAGTAGTCCCAAGCAAGACCTGCTGAAATCGCAATGGCTAACAGAAGCAAGCTGACAAGCACTTTGTGCCAGAGCTTTATTATTTTACTCTCATTCACACGCCATTTTTCTAGCGCAAAGAGTTTGTGGCATGCGTCCGGGAATGATTTGGCCCGGATCACAAAGAATTTTTGCTTGGGATGAATTTTATCCTCGGGAAAATGATAAAATGAGTTCCGGAAATAGCTTTTCTTGCCATACTCTTTCAAACCCGGAATGTTCAGGTCAGTAACGTCATGTCCCTCTGCAATCACAACCGTATGAATCGATTCGTCATCTCTTGCCGCTTTAATTTTATTGGGCAAAGAACCGACAAGATAGTAGTTTCCCGGAGCATCTATTTTTGCTGTAATCGCAACGTGTTTCCAATCAATTTTGACCTTGGACTTGGATAACAATTTCATAAGCTGGTCACCGTGTTCATCATTCATTACGAAACCTCAAAGGGCGTCATTCATCATCAGTTTATTATGTTGCCAGCTCCTGCGTACCTGCCACAATCAAGGCGGCACTGGCGGAGGGACCTTTGAGAGCATAAATATCGATGTCATCTTTATTTTCCGCCCAAGAAATTCTCCAGGAGAAGTTTTTGTTTTTGAATTTCTCTGAAAAATTATCTGAGAAATAACGAGTGGCATTTTCGATCCCATCGCAAAATTCGTTATCCAGCTTGATAAACATCATATCCGGTTCCGGCACGAAGACGCCAAAACCATCGGTGTGCTTGACAGCAAGATTACCGGATACACATGTAACCGGAGTCTCGACAAGAATGACTTTTGTTGTAAATTCATCCACTTGAAAGGTTTGGTATGAACCGATGACCGCTTTGGAAATCGACCATGCCATGCTGATTGCCATCGATGCCTTTATCTTTTCCGAGCTGTCAGGTTGAATGCCTTTTTCCAGAGATTTTTTGTGAAGTTGACGAAAGAATAAGTCGAGATTTTCTGAATGATCATTTTCTGTTTCTGTCGGCCAATACTCCCTCTGTGAATATTTCCGAATTTTCTCAATGGAATAATCACAACGCCATTGATTCTCACGAATGATTCTTTCTATCGCCGACGTAAGTGCTGAAAAAGAACCACCTTGTTCCTCGGGGTAATAAATACTCTTGAGAAAAGCAAGAATATCACAATAAACCTCGAGCATAGCATGACCGTATTTCTCAAGACATTCTTGTTTCAGAACACGTTGAAGACCAGCCTCAATAATAGGCCTCAACTCATTGGATTGATGCCATAGTTCCAGCAACTCAATGAAAGCCCTGTTGGAACCTGGAAATGCAATAAGTTTGCGAATTTTCTTTTTCAAATCACGTGTTAATGCGTTGTTTTCAAGAATTTCTCGCAACTCATTATTCGACTCATTTTTATTCATTTCATTTTTATTCATGATATACCTTAATGTCGCTAATTTTGATATGTTCGTAGTCTCCTGCCAATGTTAAAAAATTCAACTCAACATAACCTGCACAGACATAACGATCACCATCTTTTTCAAATGAGCCCGTTGATTCAAATGGTTGACCATTCAATGTCAACTGAATATTGCAGCCTTGTAACTCATCTGATTTACCTTCAATTTCCAATAAACTGATGTCTATATGTTGTTTTGAAGAATAAATTAACGTTGTGAACTCAAAATCTTCATATCTCATCTTGATCTTGATAGAGTGTTTCCGATCATCCTCTTCAGCACCACATTGAAGAGCAAGAACTCCATCGGCACCAAGAACAAGCTCTCCTGTGAAGATAATCTCATAAGGTGGTTTTTTAATTACTGTCGGTGGTACTCTCGGTTCATCGTTGATATCAGATAAAACGAATATTGGTGAATTCATATATTCCCAAGTGTCCTGGAGTTTATCCAGTTGAAGCACAAAATGAAGCAAGGTCATGCTCTGACAGCGACAGTCTTCATTGTTTTCGTTAAACATAGCGGTATATGTTTGATACCACAAAGATGCTAATTCGACAAGATATCTGTCTTCTCGAACCCATTGGTAGCAAGGAGATAACTGTTCGTGATAATCATCGACAAAACGACAGTCGTCCAGCTTTTCCCACGCCAGCTCGACGCAGAGATTGATGTCATCATAGGCCGTAAATAGAGCCACGGCACAGCGTCGAGCTTCCACCGCCTCGATCTCCTCTTCTTCCCATGCTTGTGAAACTTGATCGGCTTCTTCGAGCCACTGACCCGGATCGAAACACGCCAGTGCGCCTTCAAAGTCTTCCGGTTTAAGGCCATGATATTTTTCACGAGCCCAATCCATCAGTGGGATGAGATTGTCATCATGGAATTTTTCTGAAATTCGCCTAAGACGGCCGTAACGAACCAACAGCCGATAAAAATCATTCGCCTTGTTCAATGGCGAACCGTCCTCGCCTTCAATCGATTCTTTCAACGCTCGGAGGTCATCCATCCACTCTTGGATGTAATGTATTGGTTTAACATCACGCTTGGCGGTTTTATCAAGTTGTGGCCGGTAAAAGTCAGTAATCTGTTCTGTTCTCATTTTTTCAATAAATATTAAAGTGAGTAGGCATGGTCAGGCGGTCGCTTGATTCAAGTCATTTTCTCAAACAGGCTCACCGCACGAGATTATTCCGAGAAGATCACTCGGAATTCGCCACTTTTGTTTGAACTTTCAGTAAATATTAACGTTCCAGTAATCCTGCACATGACAAGAATGCCAATATTCATTACGAAATATTTCGGAAATTGCTTGGTGTCATACCAAGAATTGCCAATAAACACGGGATATCTTCCTCATTGATTTCTCCGTTCTTGATTGCATCCCGTATCCTTTCTCGTATCCGCAGCCACCAATGATTCCAGCTATCTCTGTCGTTTTGGGTGATGTCGCGATCGAATACTATCTTAATCACCAAGGTTAAAAGAATGCTTAAAGTTAAAGTGTCGGGGGAAAGGATTTTTTTTCTTGATAAATCACATAATTCGCCAAGCGTATATGGCCAATCATGTTTTAGAAGCCAGGATTCTTCGTCTTCGTAAAACTTGACATTCTTATTGGTGTCCAAGTGTAATGTGTAGCGTTTGAGCAAAACAACAATAAACACCCGATACCATACCAGATAACGGTAGTTCATTTTACCATGAGGTTCCAAAACAGGTTTAATGATATCCAATTCCTCACGAAGGCGTTTTTCATATTCAACTTGTTGTTCTTGTTCGTCTACACTTGAAAAATGGGTATTACCACCAGAACGACATGGATCGTCAATGGGACTGGGATCAAATTCTCCAGTCTCACCGATACTCGAAAAATTTATGATGATTATTTCTCTTTTACGTGCTCGGTCAATTATAGTGTTTCGCAGGGCTGCAAAAATATAGCCATTATGTATCTTAGGAAAACCAACTTTTGCTTGACGTGACAAAACTTTCAGGATTGTTTCCTGAACGATTTCTTCGGCATCATTAATGTCAAAGTTCTTTTGGGCAACGTCAATAAGACGTTCGTACAAGTCACTATCAATTTGTTCCATGTATTCTTGCCTTGAAGTGGGTGTTTCCTGAAAAGTTGACATAACAATAAAATGGGCTTGAGTATTCAAAAAAATATTTTCACTAAAACCGTGTCACTGAATCAACCAAAGCTGCGTTAAGTTTTATGTCATTAGAAATTGAAATCATACATAGAAACCTGATTCATCGATTCAAACACAGAATTGGACACTTGGCATGTGATTTTAAACTTCATTATCTTTAATATTAACGAAATAAGAAACTGAATAATGACAGCTTTTGGGCATTTTTTCAAACAATTTTTCCGAAAAATTGTTTGTCTGTTGTAAGCCATTACGATTCAACGTTTTATGAAGTTCCGCCCAAAAAAATGGGTTGGAATGAAAGAGTGAAAATCACTTCGATGTTATTGCAGTTTCCTGCACTTTTCAAGAAACAATCAAACATTAATCGATAAAAATTGAGCTTTTCAAACGACCAGCTCTCGGTATAATAACCCATAGTGTTTCGCTTGTACAAAATCACGGTTGATGATAAGCGTCCAATTTCGGGAGCATGTCGCGAACCCGCTGCGGAAGCGTGATTGCGAGATTTTGTTCTTCGTGCGGGTCGTCAATGATGTTGTAAAGTTCAACGCCGGTTTCCTCGCCGGGCTGTGCAACGATCAGTTTCCAACCGTCTTCAATCATCCAACGAAAACGCAGGTTCTTTTCCGGTCGCTGTAAATCAACGAAATCGTGTGTGAAGCACTCGCCGTAAATCGCTTTTCGAGTGGCAACCGCTTCCTTGTCAAGCAGGTTGATGCCCGGCATGGTATCGGTCTTGGCGATTCCAACGGCACTCAGCAACGTCGGGACGATGTCAATAGAGTCTGCCAAATCGGTATCGTTGCGTTGCGGTGCGATTTTGCCCGGCCAACGGATCATGATCGGCGTTCGTACGCCTCCGTCGTACTGCGACTGCTTCGACTTGGGGGCATATTGCGGACGGTCTTGGCTTTGAATCCAACCGTTGTCGCAAACATAGACGATGATCGTGTTGTCGCTCAAGCCGCGCCGGTCGAGTTCGTCGAGCAATTGCCCGCAGGTTTCGTCAAACCGTTCGACGTTCCCCCAATAGCGTGCCTGATGAATCGATTCGGTTTTGTCCGTGTAATGATTCAACAGACGTTCCGGCGGGTCATGGGGATCATGTGGCAACATCGGCGCGTACCAGAGAAAGAACGGTTTTTGCTCCTTGTCGGCGATGTCGAGAAAATCGACAATCGGTTGCATTGTGTCGCGACCGATTTGCAGGCCGTCGTCCCCGTGCCGACCGCCTTGTGTCATCCCATGCGTAAAGCCGCCGGAGTCGTAACGTCCCATCCACCATTTTCCGGTTTGCATGGAAAGATAGCCTTTCTCCGCAAGGAGTCGCGGGAGCGTTGGCATTTCTTTCATCCGGTCGATCAAAACGTTGCGACCGTCGAGGTAAGCCTGTGATTGATAAAAGTCGCCTCGTGGCATTCCGTCGGGCACCGGCGGGTCGTTTCCGGTAATCCGGTGACTGTGCGGGTATTGTCCCGTGATGATCGTTGCAAGACTCGGACAGCAGAGTGACGACGGCACGTAACCTCGCGTAAAGACGAGTCCCTCTTGCGACAACTTGTCGAGACACGGCGTTTGGACAACCGGGTGCCCCATGAAGCCGTAATCACCCCAGTGTTGATCGTCGGAAATGATGAGGACGATGTTCGGCAACTCATCGGCATTGAGGCTGCTTGTTCCCAAGAGAACAAGAAAGAAGAATAAAATGTGTTTTCGTTTCATGAATTTGTTCTCCATATAAGGTACTCAAAGTGTCAATGAACGTTTTTTTAGCCACGGAATACACGGAAAAGCACGGAAGGTTTGTAGTGAAATGAGAGGGATATTTTTTTCGAATCCTTTTCATTTTCTTATTCGTGATTTTCTGTGCGTCGGTTTTCCGGCCAAATAACTCTTCCGTGTTTTCCGTAGCAAAAAATTTCTGCTGTTTACAGTTTGAGTTAATAACAATGTATTATTCCGTTTCGAGAATCACGTCAACTTTGCCGGTTTTGGCATCGAAGCGACCGGCAAAGAAGTCGCCGACCAGATTGTGCCCGAAAAACGTGCGGTTCAAGGCACTTGTCAACGAACGGTACAGTAACACGTGCATTTTGTCGATTTGCAGACGAAAGGCGACGGCACGGTCACGTGTAACCCGTTCGAGGTTTTCGCCGACTGTTAATTGACGCCAGGTGTAAGATTGCTTGGTATGCTTGGCATCGAGGTCGAACAGCATCGGCGCAAACATCGCGCGACCACAAGCGTTTTGTCGCAAAATCAACCGTTGCCGGTCGCCTATTTCTGCAAAACCCAATTCTCCGGAAACGCAACCGGCAGGTTTTTCTGCACCTGACTCGCAAGCGGCTTTCCACTCGGGCAAGGCAAGTGGGAAAACGCGAATGTTCTTGCCGACATTGCTTGCGGTAGCATTGCCCGCATTGGGAACGGTCAGCAGCAGCTCGGTCATTTCGGCATTCGACTTGATGCCAATGCCGGGAGCCAGCGGTAATTGCGATTCGTACTCTATTGCGTATTGTGCATCGTCGAACCCCAAATACTCGATGTTCTCTTCAATATTGTCTTCGTACTGCGGCAAGATCGAATCCGCCAGCAGGAGCAACTTTTCCTTTTGGCACAGCAGGAAATGACGCTGCAATCGCATGTTTTCCGTTAGGGGCAGTTCGATTTCGAGATAGTAGCCGCCTTCTTCAACGGCCTCACAGGTGGTTGCCCAAGTGTCGGTCGGCAGTAACGTGCGATCGTCAATTCGCACGGCGACATCCCAGTTGCCCGACCAGATTGTTTGGCCGGCCAAATTCAGTTCAACGGTCATACTCTGATCCGACCAAACCGCAGGTGGGTTGTCATTCTCTGAGTGACAACAGTCCCAGTCAACATGAGGAATTGATGCAAAATCAACCGTCAGTGACGGTTCACGAAATCCCCAGCCGGTACGCAACACGGCCATTTGCGCCCATTCGGAAAAATAGGTCGCGTCGGGAATCACAATCTGTTTGGCAGCTTTTTCTGTGGTTGAAGTTTTCACAGTCTTTTGCGGCGGTTGAGGTTTATGTGTCAGGGACTCACGGATTTTAGCAATTTTGTTTGCAGCAAATTGTTGCGGGAACAACATACGAGCTACTGCATGATCGGCTTCGTCCGTGTCAAAAGCCAAGGCATGTCGCATCACTTCTGCGAACGAAGTAAACGGAAACAGTCCCGATTCATGCGAGATTTTGCGCGGGACAAGCACGTCGAAAACCGACGTGCCATCGCATCGTGTTAATCGCAATGCATGTAACACTGCCCATTCAAATTGATGGTGATCTTCCACCGGCCAGGGACGCAACTTCGCCCTTTTACCGATCATCAATGTTCTTGTCCAACATGCGACCAAACCTCGAAGCCACAAACAATTCGTAGCATGCGGCAAGCCGGAACCGTCGAGAATTTCGGCCAGTCCGAGCCGGAAATTGTCACGGGCAAGCTGCAACATACGTTGCCCGACGGTTAAATCGGGAAACATGCAACCGATCAGCCAAGGCATTTCTGCGCAAATGACCTGGTGAAAAGTCGGCTGATCTTCAACGGAAAGTTGTTGCTCGTTGACCCACTTTTCCTTCGCCAGAAGATTTTCGGCCCACTCGCGCGAAGTCAGCGATTCGGTCAATTCGGGTAGCAATACGGTTTCCGTCAAAGTGGGCGACGTGGCTGACGTGTCGTACCACTGCAAAGTCGCGAGGTAACGCTCCAAATCGAGATTCTGTGTCCGTTTGCGGACGAGCTTCCCCCATGTCTGCCAAACTTCGTCGTCTGTACCATGATATTTTTGCCTTTGAACCAACAGTTCTTTCCATTGTTTTATCATAATGATTTTCAAGTTCCGTATAACTGATTCTTTCTGAGCAGGCGAGACCGTTCATTACCCAATTTTAGCAAAGTTGGCGAAAAAAGTATTGCGGACGTGATGTTTTCCTGATTAAAATAATAGACATGTTCCATAACCCTCACGCTGGGATTTCGGCGTTGAGAATGGCACAGACAAGTTTCGTCCGCAACAGGTGACTCTGCCGTCGGTTGCGGTAAGGATGTGTCATGATTTTGAACTGACTTGCCCCAATCAAAACGGACAGTTTTTTTGTCAAACTCCACGGTAGAGTCTGACGTGGTTCTCGGTTTTCTTAGGGATGGGGGAATCTGCATCTGTGTTGTGGTGAAAATGGCATCGTCAAGTCTTCCCGACGATGCCGGGATGCATCATCTCGCCGGTTATCCCTGGCAAGTTGCTCCGCAGCAGAGTCTGCTTTCGTCCTGCCGTTCGGCGGGCGGGATCACTTCACCGAATTTCAAAATTTTACTTCACTTCGATACCGCCGTCAACGCAAATTGTTCGTCGAAATATTTCGCTTCCACTTCGTTCGGCGTTTGAATCCGGCACACTGATAACGCAGACTCAACGGATTTTCACAGATCAGAAAAAAAATCAGTGGGCATCTGTATTATCTGCGTCATCTGTGTTACTAACATTCAATATCCTGAATTAATTCACGATGTCATTTCCAGGATTGGAATAAATATTTCAAAAATGGTATTTTACGTCAGGCTCTTTGTCCCGAAGGGATAGAATCTCTATAACCCCCAGCTTACGCCAAACGTATCTACACAACTTTTTTCATTCTTCTCAACAGATGAAACCGATGTAACAGATTTTTGATAGCATATAGAAATAAATAAGATAGAGAAAATATATCAATATGACAAAATCAAATTTTTAAAATATAAAAATTGATATTGAAATGCATCTTTTTTATTTTCTTTATTTTATGATAATGATTCTACCCATCTTCTCTATCTGTTTCATCTGATACATCTGTTGATGACTTGAAGTAGGAATATTTGTGTAGATACTTTTGGCGTAAGCTGGGGGTTATAGAAATTTCGTCCTTGCAGGCCGATGATTGACTTGAACGATTATTCCTTCTTGATACGATTTTTGGTTGCGGCCAAGCCGCGATGGGTGAAATACCATTTTAGATTTGGCGGGGTAATAGTATATTCCGTTGCAAAAAAAAAATTTTTACCACGTTTTGTTTTAAAAGCATTTTGAAAATCACCTCCCGATTTTCCTGTGATAAAAATGGCAAAGGGCCACGGCAAGGGCGTCGGCCACATCAGGCGGCTCAGGGATTCGGGGAAGTTGTAGCTCAAGTTGAATAGCCCGTTGCATCTGGTCTTTGGGAGCGTGTCCCGAACCGGTCAACAGCTTTTTGATCTGTGTCGCCGTATATGGAAAAACCGTGATGTCCGATTGAGCCGCAGCGAGGCAGATCGCACCACGAGCATGTCCCATCAGTATGGCGGTTTGCGGACGGCCGTAGTGAGAATACAGTTCTTCGAGGGCAACAGAGTCTGGGGAAAACGCTATGATGATCTCACGCATTCCATCATAAATTTCCCTGATTTTGTTTGCCAGAATGTCACTCCGGCTACGAACAACGCCGGCTTCAAGTAAGCACACCTTACCGCCAGCCGGCGTTTCAATGACACCGTAGCCGGTAGTGTTCAAGCCGGGATCAATTCCCAAAATGACGGGCATGGGAAGACTTTCATTGTATGGGGATGTCATCTGAAATGTGAAAGTCAATCCGGCAATTCACTGACGGCACGATATGATCTGAAAACTAAATCCAGAGCATCAACCGGCCTTCAAACATGTCAGGGATTCGTTGCTTGACCATATTGATGACCTGTTGGTCGTGATATCGCGTACTGAAGTGCGAGGCGATGAGCAGTTGATTTTTGAAGCAGTCGCGGCGGTCCATGATGTCGTCAAGGTGGCAGTGGCCGAATTTGTGGATTGCTTCCATTTTGTGCGTTTCGGCAACGAACGTCATCTCAAAAATTAATATTTCCGCTTGGTAAAACTCAGGATTCTCATCGAAACCTCGCGGCGTACTATCGCCAAAGTAAGCAACTTTCGGCAGGCGAATTTCGTAGGACAGTTGATGACCGGTCATGGCCAAGTCACGCAACTGATGTTCGGAAAACTCGGCGTATTCAGGTTTTAGCTTCTTGCGGCGTTCCCAAACGAGAAATCCGACCGAAGTGATCGTGTGCCAGGTGCGATGCACGCTTACGACCAACTCGCGTGAAAGCTCGAATTCATCACCGGGGTTCACGCCGATGAGTTTGCAGGGTAATCGCCCATGATCGAGCCGTGAGAACGCGCCAAGCAACTGCTTGACTGTTTCGACATTCTCTTCAGGCAGATAAATTGTCGGTGGTTCCATTTTCATCATGCGTCGTCGGGCAAGATAGGCCGGAAGAGTCAAAATATGGTCCATGTGCGAATGCGAAATGAACCAACACGGCGTTCCCATGAACTCCCAGGGTTGCGCACCAAGGTCGAAGCCGAGTTTCATTTCCGGGATGCGCCAATACGTTTGCACCGCCGCGCGGGAAAAGCCTTCGATAGTCAGGCCATTGAACGTAAGTTGTTTGTACAGATGATCTTGCAACATTTCGACTGTTCCGTAATGATCCTGCTGATTCTGTTGCGGTCATTGGCAAGCAAGAGTGAAAATAAAAAAAGCCGCACATCAAACGACGGCGACTTCTTACACAAAAAATACAAACCAGCCATAAAATGGCTATTACTCTTTAACGAAGACGACGGGACTCGAACCCGCAACCACTGGATCGACAGTCCAGTACTCTGACCAATTGAGCTACGTCTCCTGACATTCATTACGATATGACCAACAGCAACATATTAACACCGGATTTGTGCTTTGCAAGAGATACCACAAAATTTTTAACAAAAAAGTTGTAAGTCTATATGGGGATAAAGTTTACATTTACTGGAGTTCAATCCGCACCGTGATTGCTTTGCGGATGGTATCGGCCATCGCCAAGCCGCCGTTCTGACCGTGTCACACAAAAAAATCTCTGATTCCGCCGTTTTAAGTGGCGGTCAAACTGGTTTAACTACACAAACTGACATTCACTCAAAGAGTTAAAAAGGTCATAATTCACCTTTTTTTTGCACGAACAAGGAGGTGAATCATGAGACAGCGGATACGTCGTTTGCGCGAGTGGGCGATGCAACATGTCAGCGGCGTGCTTTTGGAGAAGACGTTGGACCTTTGCGATAAGAAAGCTGAATGGGACTTATGGTACAAGGAAGAGTGCGAGAATTCCTACACGACGAGTAATGCTCTGGACCGACTGATGCGGAGCCAGAATCGTTACTTTGAACGCGGTCAACATTTTCACGGAACGTTGGAATCGGCGAATTTACGAAGTCGGGCTTGGGCGATTTTGCACAACTACTGGGACTGGGGTCGAAAGACGCAAGCGAAGAATGAAGG
>Ga0082212_10006133_pt1 | contig 16225 bp, 9 predicted proteins | sample TergutNt197P3_FD_71548 | JGI IMG/M metagenome (GOLD analysis project Ga0082212, IMG submission 71548) | Neocapritermes taracua P3 segment gut microbial communities from Petit-Saut dam, French Guiana - Nt197 P3 | ecosystem: Host-associated > Arthropoda: Insects > Digestive system > Gut ... | reverse complement strand
TATGGTGCCGCTTGTGGTGTTGTCCTCGTCGATGCGGAAGCGCAGCTGCCTGAGGAAGGGCTGGGTGGGCACCGAGTCAAGCTCGAACACGACTGCGGAGTAGCCCCGGATGTCTATGGTGTTTTGGAACTGCCACCTGAACGGTATGCTGTTTTGGCCGCCGGTGGAGATCGCGCCGCTCACGTCGTTGGTGAGGCGGATCATGCCTTTGTCGTACGACCACATGTAGTGCCCGTTTATGGAGCGCGGGGTCTGCACAGTGATCTCGCCAAGAGGTGTTGCCCACTGCCCGTTCTCGAACAGCACGGGGAGCACCGGTGTGCACAGCTCGTCCATTTTGGCTTTTGCTGCCTGCAGGGCAGCAAATTCTTTCACTTCAGCCTTCTGAGCTGCCGTCAGCGCTTGGTACGTGTCCCAAATGGCGTAGACGGTTTCGCTGTCCTTTTTAATAGCCAAGTTCGCTGTAGCCGGAAGGGCCCTGACACGAATGTCGACAGCGACCGGCTCGAAGCCCTTAAGTGCATCAACCCTGGCTGCGGTGAGGGAACTGTTGCTTTCCCCATTCGGCAGGGCATTCACCGACTTGCGCATGGCTTGTACGAACATAGCATCAGCCAACGTGCCGGCTGAGCTGGTTTGGCCCGCCAAGGTGCGGCGGAGCCGATACCCGGGAGAGTCGTTGCTGGTCCAGGACGTCAGGTTGTCGTTCACCAAGTAACCCAGCGTGGAGTTTACGGCACTGGCAGCCTGAGCATCTGTGCCGAGGTAGAATGTAAGCGGATCGTTGAACGTCCCTTGTACCCATACGATGCCCTTCTCTTGGGTTGGGCTTGCCAGCGCAGATTCGGCCAGCATTACGCTCTTTGACTTCACGACCGGATCGGTTAAAGCCATGAACCAAGCCCTGTCAGGGGCATAGCCTACCTGATCAACAATTTTGTTGTCCGGATACATAGCCGCAAAGTCTTGGAACCCCTGCATGTAGCTGGCTACCGTTGTGGAACCTTGGCTGTCGTTGCAGAACACAACCCTGTTGCTGAGGCCGGGTTCGCCGCCGCGGTACGTGTACGGCAGGTACGATGTGGTGTAATGCTTCAAAAGGAGTCCATACGCAGGGCCCCATGTCTTGTAGATGTGCTCGTTCCATTCCTTGGCCTTGGCGTTCGGAACGGGTATGCCCATGTCTTCCTCGACGCCGAAATACCATTCTACGTCAACAGCGAAGCCCAGTACGCTGGGATGCTGGTTAACCTTGAAAATATCTTTGTAAATATCGATTAACGTGATCATGTCCGCGTAGCCGTTCTCGACCTGCAGCCATACCTTTGTACCGACTGAATCATAATAGGTGAGGAATTCTTCGTGAGTCGGGCGGCCGGTGCCGGACATGGCAAAGTCGATGTGCTGATCCCTCCATTCGGCAAGGGTCAGGGGCGCGTAACCCGGAGGCGCATATTTGCCGTCGGTGGCGATGCTGTTGAAATCAACGTTTACCCTGACACCTCCGGTGCCGCTTGTAATTCCGCCGCTGAGCATTCCCGCGATCCATATGTGTTCAGTTGGGACGCTGGGGAACATTCCTTCAAGCTGGTCGGCGAGGTTCTGCCACTGGGCAATGGAATAACCGTTGCCGTTGCTGGGTGCGCGGCCGCCTACGCTTGTTATGTTCGCAGGTATTTGGCCGTATGTGCCTTCTGCTTTTTTAAGCAAGTCGTAATTGGTGACGCGGGCTTTGCCTCGGGGCGCCAGCGCATCATAGGCGGTTCTGGCTGCCGCGACGCTTTCAGGGTTGTCCCAATTCATGTTGTTGATGAGCGTTACAACAGGAGACGCTGCGTTTGCTTCGTTTGTGTCCATCGTAGCGTAGCCTGCCGACGTCCTGTAGGCGTTCATCGTCTCATAGAGCGCCCGTGCTTCAACTACTATGGGCAGCTGCTGCAAATCGGGCCTGCCAAGAGCGCTGCTGATCCTTCCGTACCTGGTGTTGAACCCGCTGAGCAGAGACGACTGCCTTCTGTCGATAGGCTTTGCCGGGTCTCCCGAGTAAAGGTCCATTAGGTTGTATGCCCACAACCGCGCTTCAGCTTCATACAGGGCGTCCCTGATCGCCAGAATATCCGGGTCAGTGGCGTAAACGCCTTCGGGTACGAAGGGGCCGTAAGGAAGGTTGACGGCGTTGGCGCCAAGGCTGCTGGTGCTGCCGACTCTTCCTATCCTGGCTCTTCTGAGCAGATATTTCGCCTTTACGATCCGCTCATTGTCGAGGGTCGATGTTGGCATGGGCAGAATCTGCGCCCATATCTCCGCATAGGGCGATGGGGCGTTCAATTCGTCTATTTTGGCTTTTGCTGCCTGCAAAGCGGCAAATTCCTTGACTTCAGCTTGCTGGCCTGCTGTCAGCGCCTGGTATGTGTCCCAGATGGCGCTAACTGTGTCGCCGTCAGTTGCGTTCGCTAAAACAGCCAATGCCGGAAGCGCTTTTATGCGAACATCAACGGCTACCGGCTCGTACTGCACCAGATTGGCAAGGTTGGCTGCGGTTACGGCTGACGCGTCCGGCAGCGCATTGTATGCAGTGCGCGCGTTAAAGACGAACATGGCGTCTGCCAGCGTAGCGGTCCCTCGGCTGTAACGGTACCCCGGATGGCCGGAGACGGTCGTTGTCGGGCTCAGCATGTTCAGCGTGGTGTTCAAGGCAGTCGCCGCCTGTGCGTCCGTACCCATCCAGAATACAGCCGGGTCGTTGAACAATGCCTGTGTCACCGTCACGTGGATTTCCTGATTGGGAGAGGCTGCTGCGCAGTCTGCCAGCCTTACAGCCAGCGACTTTACAGTAGGTGCCTGAAGGCCCCAGAACCAGTTCCTGTCAACGGCATAGCCTGTCTGACGGTTTACCGGGTTGTCCGGGAATTGGGCTGCCCAAGTGTGGAAACCTGTGGTTATGCTGTCTATTGTGCTGCCGGTTCCTTGGCTGTCGGTGCAGAAAATAATCTTTTCGCTCTTGCCCGCTTCGCCGCCGCGGTATGTGTACGGCATCGCGTTGATGTTGTAGTGCTTCAGTATCATCCGATAACCCGGACCCCATGTCTTGTAGAGGTGTTCGTTCCACTTCTGCGCCACATCATTGGGGACGGGGATGCCGGTGTCGTCAAAAAAGCCGAAATACCATTCGACGTCTACGGCGAAGCCTTTCACGGACGGGTGCTTGTCGATTTCAAATATGTCCCTGTAAATATCCATCAGCGTTATCGTGTCCGCGTAGCCGTTTTCAATCTGAAGGTACACGCCAACTCCGCTCTTGTCAAAGGCGTCGAGGAACTCAAGATGGGTGGGGCGGCCGGTGCCCGCCATGCCGAAGCTGATGTGCTTGTCCCGCCATTCAGCCTGCGTCAACGGTTCGTACCCGGGAGGGGCATATTTGCCGTCGGTTGCAATGGTGGCAAAGTCGACGTTTATCCTGACCCCGGCTATGCCGTTCCAGCTGTTGTAGCCGTCAAGCATGCCGGCTATCCATATGTGGTCAACCGGGACGTTCGGGAGCCAGCTTTTGATTTTGTCGGCTGCGGCGACCCATTGCGCCGTGGTGTAGCCTTGGCCGTTGCTCGGGGCGCGCTGGCTCACGTTTTTAAGGTTTGCCGGTATTTTACCGCCGATCCCTTCGGCTTTCTTCAGCGTTTCATAATTCGTTACGCGCGCTTTGCCGTAGGGTGCCAGAGCGTCGAATGCGGCCCTTGCCGCAGCAACCTGCGCGTTGTCGTTTGGATCCATGCTGGTGATCATGTTCCGCACCGCTGTGCCGGCGTTGCCTTCTGCGGTGTCCATCGCGCCGAAGTTCATTGATGAAGAGTAGGCATTCATCGTGGTATATAGGGCGCGAGCCGCAACTACTTCCGGCAAATTCAGCAATTCCGGCCGGTTAAGGCCTGAAGTGCTCGAAATCCTTCCGTATCTCGTATTGTAATTGCTGAGCAATGAGGCGCTTCTCCTTGTAACAGGCGCCGCAGGGTCTCCAGTGTAGATGTCAGAGCAGTTAAACGCCCACAAAAGCGCCTCGGCTTTGTACAGTGCGTCGATCAGCGTCTTCATTTCCGGGTCGTCCGCATACTCGGCGCCGACTCTGAATTGGCCCCATATCGTGTCGCCTGTGAGGTTGCCGGTGCCTACAACAGGGCCGAAGGCGAGGTTGGGGCTGGTGGCGACGGCTGGGTTGTAGCCTTGGCCGTATCCATTTTTGGCAAGCAGGTATTTTGCTTTGACGATTCTTTCGTTGTCAAGGGTTGATGTTGGGTCCGGAATGAGCAGATCCCAAATTTCCGCGTAGGGCGATTCGGCAACAGACTCGTCCGCTTCGGTCGCTTCTGCCTGCAAAGTCGCAAATTCCTCTGCATCGGCCGTTGGCGTTTCTGTCAGCGCTAGGGCCGGGACGGTTCCCAGAACAAGCAGCAGTGACAGGATAATTGCGATGGTTCGTTTCATGTTTTTACACTCCTTAGATTGATTTTGATTTTGCTTTCTTAAAAAACAGCCTCCTGTGACTTTTACTCCATTCATCACAGAAGGCTGTTTTCATCACGTCAGTAAGGTTTAATTGTCAGGCAAAGCCGCCTTGTCATTTTGTGTAGTGTATGAACAGGTCGAGCAGGTCGAGCATGTCGATGAGGCCGTCGCCGTTCACGTCGCACACGCTTGCCGTTACCGGGTTGCCCCATGCGTCGTTGACCTTGACCAAGGCGTCCCAGTCGGCGGAATCAGCGTCGAAGCCGCAGTACAGGAGCATGATGCCAAGGTCGAGGGCGTCAACCACGCCGTCGCGGTTCAGGTCGTACTTGGACCTTGCAACGATTGTCGTCGCCGCGCACTCGCCGATGCCCGTCACCAGGTACTTGGTCGTGTCGCCGAAGACGTCGACCGCCCTGGCGCCGGTCAGCGCCATGGTGGCGTTGCCGAACCCCTTCGGGGCGAAGATGAACTTCGCGATGTCCACGGGGGCTTCCGAGGTCAGGCCGGCGGCCGACCCCGACGGGAGGGCGAGGGTAACGGTGCCCTTCCACTTGTCGCCGCCCGCATGGAGCCAGAGGATGTTGTTCATGGGCTCGAAGCCGTTGAGGCCTTCAATGCCCTTCCCGGCCAGCATGCTGCCGTCTATCTCGAATTCCACCTCGACGGCGAGGACGTTCTGCGCCTTCGCCAGGGAGAGGGTGTACTCCGCGTCGCTGCTGATGTAGGTGACCGGGCTTGTGCGGAGGCTCAGGTTGACGCGGTCGCAAACCACCGCGACCACGTTGGAGGTCACGGGGGCCGCGTTTGGCGCGCTGGCCACTGCGTAGAAGTACCAGGTGCCCATGGTCAAGCCTGCCGGCAGCTCCAGAGTCGCGCCAGTGCCGCCTTCCACGGCTGTCCAGGCGTCAGCGGAGCTGTCCCTGCAGAACCACTGGTAGCTCGGGGCCGCAGCCGGGGAGACGGTCGCGGAAACGGTCAGGCTGCCGCTTACGAGGCCTTCCGTCACCGTTGTGCCTTCCGCCGGCTGGGTGCCGATGGTGATGCGCGACGGCAGGAAGAAGTTGTTGTAGGTGGTGCCCGGCACGATGGTGAAGTTGTTGCGCTTGCTGAGCTCGGAGGCGGTCATGAAGTCGATGCCCATGCTCCTGAAGTAGTGCGCGATTTCGGGTAGGGCCCACCTGGTGCTGTTCTGGTTGTCGTAGTGGTCGTGGTCAACGTAGACCTGGCCGTCCCTCGCCATGTTGGCGGCGCTCGTCTGGGTGAGGAACCTGTTGATCAGGTACGACGCCGAGTGCTGGATGTCCCAGTCGTTCGTGTCGAAGCCCCACAGGTTCGCCAGGTTCAGCGCGCTTGCGTCCGACACGGCGGAGGCGTTCTGGTCGTTGTACGGGAAGCGTATCCACGTCGGCGCTTTTCCGAACAGCTCGACCATGTAGTTGTTGTTCGCAGTCCAGTCGGCCAGCCTCACGGCCTGCGTGGCCCTTGTCCAGCGCTCGTGCTGCCACGTGTGGTTGCCGGGCTCGTGGCCGTCGTTCTTCAGACGGCTGACCACCCTTGCGTATTCCGGGAACCGGTTCGACTTCTCAAGGTTCATGCCTATCGTGAAGAAGTTGGCCTTGATGCCGAGGGAGTCCAGCACGTCCAGCAGGTCGTTGGTCTCGGGGCTGATGGTGTCGTCAAAGCTGAGCACCACGAACTGGGTCGGGTCCGGGTAGGGGATGACCGGGGTGGTGGCGGGGAAGGTCTTCGTGACTATCCCGGAGCCTGCGGCGTGGGTCGTGCCCGAGCCTGCGGCTGCAGTCGTCCCGGTCCCCTTGGGGATGAACAGCTGGAACCAGTTGGCCGCCACGCCGGAGAGCGTCCAGCCTTCCCTGGGCGTCAGCGTGATGGTCGCCGTGTAAACCGTGTTCTCCTGGAACACGTCGTGGTCGGGGCTCCATTCCACCGTCCCCGTGTACTGCGGAGAAGTAACGATCTCCCTCACCGGCACGTTCCCGGTCCTTGGCGGGATGACGTCCCTGATCTCGCGGCGGTTGATCGCTGCGGGCGCGGCAAGCACGCCGGTGCCCTCAAGGTATATCTTCTTGATCCTGACCACGTCGCCGTTTGACGGCAGGGCGCCGACGCCCCTAAGCCTTTGGGCGTCGGTGAACGAGGTCATCCTCACCGTGGTGGAGTTTATGGTGCCGCTTGTGGTGTTGTCCTCGTCGATGCGGAAGCGCAGCTGCCTGAGGAAGGGCTGGGTGGGCACCGAGTCAAGCTCGAACACGACTGCGGAGTAGCCCCGGATGTCTATGGTGTTCTGGAACTGCCACCTGAACGGTATGCTGTTTTGGCCGCCGGTGGAGATCGCGCCGCTCACGTCGTTGGTGAGGCGGATCATTCCTTTGTCGTACGACCACATGTAGTGCCCGTCTATGGAGCGCGGGGTCTGCACAGTGATCTCGCCAAGCGCTTCAGCCCACTGCCCATGTTCGAACAGCACGGGAATCGTGGGGGGCGGCGGTTGTATGGCCACAGCCACCACGTCCGAAGTCTTCGAAGGGGCGTTTGACGCATTTACTTTACAATAGAAGTAGTGTGTGCCTGCTGTCAAGTCCGCCGGCAAGGCTAAGGTCGCTCCGGTAGCTCCGGCGACGGGCGTCCAGACCGGGTTGTCTACCGTAGTCGTCACGTACCACTGATAGGACAGCGACGTGCCTGTAGCCGCGACAGATAAGTTGCCGCTGACATCGCCTTCGACTAGGTTTGCTGCGGGTGCAGTCGGCTGGGTGTTTAAGGTGATGGTTCCTGTTTGCGAACTGTTTTGGAAAAAGTTTGCGTAATTGACGCCGGGGGTAGCGGTGAAGTCCCTGTGCGCCCGCAAATCGGACATCGTCTTAAAGCCTACGCCCCTGCTCCTGAGCTCGTGGTAGTACTCCGGAATCGCCTGTGCAGTGTTGGTCTGGCCGATTTGGTCATGGCACACGTAGATCTGGCCGTCCCTTACGGCATTGTTGCCGGTTTGAGCAAGCATGGTATTGACCAGCCAAGAGGACGAATACTGCAAATCCCAGTCGTTTGTTGCAAAACCACGCAGGTTGGTTAAGCCAAACTCACCGACTACCCGCAGGGACATGGTTCCCTGGCTGGCATACGGTATGCGGCTCCACCTCGGCGTTTGTCCGGTTAGTTCCAGGATAACCGCCTGATTTCTGCTGAAGTTGTCCCTCGTGACATTTTCGTCGGCACTGTTGGTGTAGCGTTCATGCTGATACGCATGGTTGCCGAATTCATGGCCTCCGGCAACTAATTTGTCGAGTGCACGTTTTTTGTCGGGGTTTGTCTTTGCCCTTTCGATGTTGATGCCGTTGGCGAAGAAGGTACCCTTGATGCCATATTTGTCAAGCGCGTCAACGAGCTTTTCAGTGTCCGTCAAGTAAACATCGTCAAAGGACAGTGCGATGAATTGCGTGGGGTCAGGATAGGGCAGCGGCTCCTTGGTCTTCGGGAACGTTTTCGTGATGACGCCCGAACCTGCGGCATGGGTGGTTCCGTATCCTGTGCCGGTGGCTCCAGAGCCTGATCCAACGGGATTGTAGATTCTAAAGTAATTAGCAGCCACGCCGGTTAAAGTCCAGCCGATTTTTGGCGTAAGCGTGATGGTTGCCGTGTATTCAGTATCCGCTTCGAATACAGCGTGGTCGGGGCTCCATTCCACTGTGCCGGTGTACTGGCCGGAAGAGGTTATGGCTTTTACAGGCGTGTTTCCGGTCCTAGGAGGCAGGATGTCTGTAATATACGGGATGTTGATCGCATTTTGCGTTGTGATGACACCATCGCCTTCAAGATAGATTTTCTTGATCCGCACCGAAGTGCCGTAATTTGGCAATGCTCCAACGCCGCGCAGCCTTTGGCGGTCCACGCCGCCAGTCATCCTGATGACGTTGGTATGGCTGCTGCTGTCCCAGTTTTTCGTATCTTCGTCGATGCGGAAACGCAACATGCTGCGGAACCATGAAGTAGGTGCTTCTTCCAGTTCCATAATGACCGCGCTATAGCCCCTGATGTCCAGGAGGTTGTCAAATACAAACCTAAACTCTACGTCTCTGCTGGTGGGGACGCCGTTATAGAGGCGGATCATTCCGTCTTCATAGGCCCACTCAGAGGTAAGCCCGGGTGTTTGCACTGTGATGTCACCGAGCACGTCTGCCCACTGTCCGTTCTCGAACAATACAGGAAGCTCGGTTTTCTGCGGCTGAGGCGGCTCGTAGCCGGCCGGCTTCGGCCCGTTGAGCACGTACACGTAGTCGACTACCATCTCGCCGGCGTTAGGGGTCACGCCAAGGCGCCTGTTGGGTGCCCAAGGATTGTTTGGATCGCTCCCCCAGGACGAGGGGCCGCTGGTCTCGTCGGCCCAGTCAGCGGCCTCAACGGTCAGCTTGATGTAGGCCGGGTTTTGCATGACGCCTTCGTTTTGGTTGATCCATGGCCAGTCACTGTAGGCACCGCCATTACTGCGGTAATGCGAACTCATATCCTTCCAGCTTCCAAAAACAACGCCGTCCACTGAGAAGATGTAATCCGTGGGCGACCATTCTATGGCGATTTTGTGGAATTGGCCGTCGTAAATATTGACGCCGGTCCTGCTTCGGCTGCTTGGGATGTAGACTTCCTCGGAGGCGCCGATGCGTGAAGCTGTGGCCCAACCCGTCTCGCCGGGCCAGATAAGATCGCGGTTGGGGCTGGGGCCTCTGCGGGGACCGTTGGTTTGATCCCTGTCGGCGGAGGCTCTGTAAGTGTGATAGGCTGCGTTGAAGTTTGCTGCAATGTTAGCGTTTCCGGACATGTAGCCGATGCTCTCAATGACATCTATCTCGGTGGCGTATTTGCTGCCGCCTTCCGATATCGGGAGGGAGGCTGCCGTTGCCGGGCTGAACAGCCAGAACGCGCCCCACACCACATTGGCTGCAGGGAACTTGACATTGGCTTCGTAATAGCCGTATGCGTTCTCATAGATGATATCATCAATGCCATAAGCACCGCCGCCTTGGGCAGCGGTCCTGCCTCGGGTGCGTACTCCGCTGGCTGAAACAAAGTTGTTCTTGATGTACGCGTCTGAACTTGTTGTCGCGGTGGGGTCTTTGCGGTAGCCAAGCACAAGCTCGTTGCCCCCGTCCGCTCTTTTTCTGACCGACGTATTGGCGTCGCGCCAGTTGCTCATGCCTTGTCGGTTGGCTTCCTGGGCCATCATGAAGTAGCCCTCGCCAATGGTTTTGTCTTCGTGGACACCCTTTGAGAAGTCCTCATAGAAGATAAGGTCTGGTGCCTCGCTGACGGCACCTGTGGCGTTAAACGTGATGTTGATGATCAGGTTGACGCCTTGGTACTCCCAAGCGACCGACTTCACGCCGGGGTCGGATTCTTCGGGCAGTCCGGCGATCTGGGCCGGAGTGATGTTGTTGGCGGCAAAGCTCCTTGTGGTGCCGGGCATGCCGCAGTTTTGCCAGCCGGCGTTGGGTTCCAGCGTCAGCGTCACCGTGTATTCGGTGTCGGGCAGGAAAGTCTTTTCAATCGCCGGTTCCCAAGTGAGCGTCTGTGCAAAGCCGTTGCCCACCGAGGCGTTTGAGCTGGTGTTGTTGTACTTGTTGGCCTTGTAGGGATACTTGAACAGACTGTCAGGGAAGTGTCCCGCTACCGGGACCTTGATCGGACGCACTTCGCAGATCGGCTCTGCAGCCGCCTGAAAAGCAGCAAATTCATTTGCATCGTCTTGTTGCGTTTCTGTCAGCGCTTGGGCTGGAATGGTTCCGAGCACGAGCAGCAGTGACAAAAGGACTACAATGGTTCGTTTCATGTTCTTAACACTCCTTGATATAATTTCCCCCAGTTTCTTATGGAGGCGGGGCCCTCCGTTTTCAGCCGCGTTTTTTTGGAACGTGGTTAACCAAGGTCTTGTCTTTTTTGTATCGCCTCCTTTCTGTTATGGAAAAAATACGGAAATATGAATACTTCGAATTATATCACAGTTGCTAATGTATGTCGATAATATATGTCCATAAACAGTGAAGTTTTATTGTGTTTACGGAGGGAGTGACGAACATCGATCAGCGGACATACTCGAAATACGATCTGAACAAAGACAACAAGGTCGATGCACTTGACATTGGCGTCATGCTCCTTTATTGCGGCTTCAACAAGGATTCCGATGGATGGGGCACTTTGGTTAAGGTCAACGATTCAAAAGGCAAAGGGGTCACGGCCAGCATGTGCGACGTGAACGGTGACGGCATGATCGACATGCTAGACCTCCTTGACCTGTTCATACACTACACAAAATAGCAAGATATAATTTTGCCCATCAGTGGGGCTGCCATTTGTTTGGCAGCCCCTCTTCTGATCGAATCAATTGAAGTTATCGTATACGATTTCCCGAACGGGATAGTAAGTTGGTACGATAAGCCAGTGAGCCAGTGACATATTGGTTGAAGATTATGACATGATGTGGTATAATACGATGAAAGATTGCGAAAGAGAAACAAAGTACATGCAGGAATGCACCGCTCGAGTCGGAGGAGGCGAACAATAAATGAACATAAGCGGAACAAACCCACTAGGTTTGGTTCATCCAATCAAACAACACAGGGCAGAGGCAGGCGACAGAAAAGGTTTTCGGGACGCTTTAGCATCAAAAACTGTCCTGAGAAAGGCAGCGAGCATCGACGCGTTCATTGTAACCAAGACCGTGGTGGCATCCACACCGGAAACCGCAAAAATAGTTTCTGTGCAACCCATGGAGGAAATAAAAAAGATTGAATACAATTGGCCTCCGACGTTCAGCAAAGACCCGGCAACGTTAGCCCAGCTTGCGGATTTGCGCAAAGCGGCAGAAAATTCCAACTACGCAGGGATGACCCTCGCCCAAGTGTACAAAGAAATATTTGACCGGTACAACAACGCTTTCAACGGCAATATTCATGCCATCGCGTGTTTTGTGGAAACTTGTTTGGAGTGGGGTGACATAAACAATCAGTTTGTAACGGAGCTGGACAGCACCTTCAAGTCGTTTTTTAGGGAAAACCCAAGTGTTACCCAGAGAGGCGCGTACAATGAAATGATGGGCTACGCCGGAATGGCTTTTAGCGAAATCGAAGCTGCGATCACTGAAAAATACGGGGGCGATGGCAGTGTGGCAGGCTTTATGAACATGATCGGGGAAATGATGCGATCCGGCACATTGGACAACAAAATGGGATATATTGACGGGTCTTCCCTTGCGCATTCCTTTGTCAAAAACCTCACCCGAAGCATGTCGTGTTCCTACGACGCCAACTATCCAGCGAACTTGACCATGTCGAAAGAAAACCTCAGAGCCATGCTCGGCAGCAGCGCAAATTGGCGCTCGCTCGTGTCTGGAAGCCGACTGGGCAGGCAGTTTCTGGACGCTTTTTTATGGGATAGCACTGAATACAAGGAAGATTTGGTGGACAGGCTTCTTGACCAATTGTTTAAAAGCCACGGCAGCCGCTGACGGCAAAGAAAACCGTACATCGTACCATAATTGTCACTTGATGGCCGCTGTTAGCCACGAGGCCGTGCAGTATGAAGTTGCCACCAAGATTAAAGACCTCGACCGCCGCAAGAACAAGTTGACCAAGCATTTAGCGAATGTCTGTGTCCGATAGTTATTTTCCGTCGAGCATAGCGCGGAGCCGCGCTATTTCCGCGTCTTTGTCTGCAAGTGCCGCATCTTTGTCTGCAACAACGCCTTGCCATTTTTCGCGTTCCTCGCGCCGAGCGTTACCAAGCGCGGACGCTTCATTGCGACGGGCATCGGAACGCATACGCTCCAATGCGCGAAACTCCTCTGTCGCTGATACATAACGGTACGCTTCAATTGCCTGTTGCATATCCGATACCTCCAATGCTTCAAGTTTTGCTAAATCTTCTTCCGTTTCTGCGTCAAACAGTTTTAACCAAACCAGTAATATGTCATCCGCGTTTACCAATTCGGGCAGTTTGGGGAGTTCAAAATACCGTAGGCTCATTCTGTCCGTTAGCGGCGTGTGGCGCGTTACTTCCAACGCTTGATACTCCGAGTAAAACTCCGCGCAATCGAACAGCTTAAAATTCACAATGCTGATGATGATTACTTGCGGAAGTTCGGCATATTCGCCGCCCTCACCGAGCGCGGTAGAGTAATCACGCGCCCAATAATAAAGCGAACGCTCCGCAAAATCATGTTCCTTTTTGACTTGTTATCCTAACAATAATATTATCCGAGCAGAATCCGAAAAGCAAGTAATAAAAACAGCTTAGGTGAAATCCGCTCGGATAACCAATCAGGTCACTTCAAAAAATGTGGCATAATTCTAACGCCCGTTTGATCAAGCTCGGCATCTTGGTCGGCATAGGGGTCTTACCTATATCATAGTATGAAACGAAAGAAAAATGTCATGCTTATCACGAAATGTTATCCGAGGAGTTTGTTTTACAAACACTATGGCGTCACACGTTATCCCATTATTTCCTCGGTTAAACCAGCTGCTGGGATAAAATATGACCCGCTCTGACACTTTCGCAAGTGCAAAGTGCCTGTGGGCTCTCCGAGGGAGGGTGATGTAAATATTCGGATTCAATTGTTATTTATACCAGCGCGTGATGTGAAAAACCCCGCTATCCATCATTAATAGAGGCGGGGCATGCAAACATCAAATATTGCTATACTGCACGAATATAAAGAATTTTTCCATCATGCTTTCTAATAATAACTTCATAGCTCCATCCAAGACCATCAGGGAGAGGTGCAGCTACAATCCATGAATTATTATTTTCCCCTACCAGAAATTCTCGTTCCAATGCAGCAACTCCAAACGTCCCCACTATAATAGCTTTACCAACTTCGAGCGCAACTTCTTCTGTTTGGACAGCGTCTGTGGACAAGTTATATGCGAATTGATTCCAAGAAAACTGAAATATATTCACTAATAATAAAATTGCAATGATTGAAATATATATTTTTTTCATCATAGTGCCTCCTTACTTCCATTTAACATCTTGTTTATACAATGTTCTTTGATCAAATTTACTATTAGCCCATCAGCTTTTGTTGCTTCCTTTATTTTCCCTGACGGTGTGACAACATATAGTGTGGTATTATTATCTTGAACCCATTTCAAATCGCCCATTAGCACATTTCCCTGACCAGGAATCGTTGTATACCCTGAAAATTTCTCGTTTTCAAAAGGAGGAGGAAAATTAGGGTGCGAGTGTATAAACGCTACCCTATTAAGTCCCTCTGACACATTTGCAATGTCTTCATCTTTTAACTGATTTGGGGTCTCTCTTGCAGCAATTATAGGGTTTGTAAATGTGAAACCGTCGTCTTTGCTATATAATGCTGAACCATATTCTCTGCGATCGTTCGGATTGTTTGATTTTCTATAATACGTCAAAGCCCACGCTAAAGCGGCATCGTCAGCAGACTTGAAAAAATCCGTGTCGTATTGATGAGTTGCCTGCGTCTCGCTCAAGCCGAAATCTCTCATAAGATAGGCACTGTTAATCACATAATGGTCGCCTATCCTCTGGATTTCAGCGTTTGAGTAAACTACTGTTTTATTGCCAATCTTGACAGTGTATTGATAGTTCCACGTAACAGGGCCAAAATAAGTCCATGTATAAGAAAATGAAGTGATTAACTCGCTTTTCTCAAGGATGTAGCTCAATATGACATGCGGTGATGTAGCCAATTGACTCTTAAGGGACTCTCGCACCTTAATAATCTGCGGGGCGATTGTAATTGTCCCTGAATAGAGGCCGCCCAACATGTCGCTTGTCGATTTTTGAATAATCGGAGCGTCAGACACACCGCTGACAGTTATACCTCCGGAAGTGACAGTGTACGCCCCAGTCTTCTGGTTGTAGCTCAGTGCCCCGCCGCTAACCGGGACGTTAGTGACCGAAGTGAAGCCGCCATTGCCTCGCAGCGTGTCGACGATGTCCTTGTACGGCGAATCGTTTGCAGTTGAAATCCCCCACTGGTTGGCTAGTGCTAAATACTCTGCGTCTGTCAGCGATCCTGACGGGGACTTGCTGCCTGAAGACGAGCTTGAAGCCTTTTTGACTGACGTCACGGCAGCGGACGCCACAGTTTTCACTGTTGACACTATTAATATTAACGAAAGAAACGAGTGCCCGCTTGGGTCCCAGTACTTTATGGGGTTCCCCGCGCAATAGGTGTACAAATTCAGCGATTGGTTTCCTCAAACTTTGATGCCCTTTCATTCTTCGGATTGAACTTTAAGCACCTTTCCGTCGGTTTTTCTTATATAGACTGAATAGCCACCGCCAAAAGTAAAGAGTCGCTCGCTATCAGTTAATGCGATTGGTGAAGCATGTACCACCCACACACCGTCCTTTTCATATTTTTTAAAATTAAAATCCCTTTCATCCACCCAATCAATTAATTCATAATCCTCAAAAACAACAAATTCGTAATTGTCAGACATGTTTTTATCTGGAAAGCGAGCACTTAATACATCCTTCGCTATCTGCACCGCTGCCTCATGCGTTGCAACCAGGTTTTTTTTGTTTGGTTTATGCAACCGACAGCAATTCCTGATGCAAGTGTCATCAACACCACTATAACAATGAGCTTCATTTTCAAAATGATCACCTCCTTGCTTGCTTACATACATACATACATATTTACTTACTTACTTACTTACTTACTTAATTTTAAATTTTTTGTCTGGTTTTGTGTATTTCGTATTATTATCATTTGGCATAATGAATTTTACTTCGCCCCTTCTATTGACCAAATAATAATTCCGCGAATAGCCCGCTCTAAGTTGAGTTGAGCGTTTGCATAATTCATGTCTCCAATTGAAAAACTGAGTTCTCCAGTTGGGTGCCATTTGTCGATGCTAGCGCCGTACTCCTGCTGTTCCCGCCTTGCCTTTTCCAGATACATCAGCCCGAAAGCCATCGCCGCGTCCTCTTCCCTTGCAAACCTGTTCCCGGGCTGGTGCGTGGCCTGCGTTTCAGTCAAACTGAATTCAGCCATCAGCCTGCTGGCTTTCACCAGCGCCTTGCCGTTGACGATTCTGATTTCATTGCCTACAACATAAGTCTTGGGGATGCCTTTCAGCAGGAATTCTATTGACACGACACTGCCCTTGCTGTTGCAGTTCACTTTTGTGATTTGCCCCTCATTTTTCTCAACTATCTCCCGCAGCATCACGTCTTGGCCGGTGTATCTGGGGGGAATGCTGTCTATCCACAAGGTGTTGTCCAGCTTGCCGCCCATAGGCGCGTCGTACAGCGCAAACAGCCCACCGGACGAAAGGATTGAAGCGAGCGTTACTACGCCAGCCGGCGAAGCGTCGATGATTATGTTCCGCCATGCTGCCACTGTACGCGTCCTCCTGCATGAACCTGGCCGTGGACGGGTCGTAGTGCCTGGACTTGAGGTAGAACAGCTCAATCTCTTCGCCATACTCATACCCGCTGTATTTGAACGGGTTGCTGACGTTTGCGGTTTGTTCCGTAATGGCGCCGAAGGCGTCGTAATAGCCGTCTGGGTGCCGCTGCCGTCCGCTCGAGTACCATCTTATCATACTCGTAGAGGTACATGCAAGCGTTTCCGTCAATTGTTTTCTCGACCCTGAGCCCATCGCCGTTGTACTTGGCAAGGACGGTGCTTTCGCCGCAGACGGCCTTGACCATGTTGTTGCGGTTGTCG
>Ga0082212_10006132_pt1 | contig 16227 bp, 16 predicted proteins | sample TergutNt197P3_FD_71548 | JGI IMG/M metagenome (GOLD analysis project Ga0082212, IMG submission 71548) | Neocapritermes taracua P3 segment gut microbial communities from Petit-Saut dam, French Guiana - Nt197 P3 | ecosystem: Host-associated > Arthropoda: Insects > Digestive system > Gut ... | reverse complement strand
GGAGAATACGGCGATTTTGGAACCGGCGCGCTGCAAATGCGTCTTGTCTGGGATGACACAGACGATAAGCCGCAGGTGCAGGTGTATAACGCATGGTTCAGGATGAAAACCGCGCCGGGCTATGTCTGGGCGGGGCATAACCGCGTTCCATTCGGATTGACATCGTATCTGGATACGCACGCCGAACTGATCCAACCGCTTTCCATGTACGGTTTTGGATTCGACCGCGACTGGGGCGTCGGCGTTTCACGCGATTTTGCGAACGGTGATTTTGCGGCAGCGGTCACGATGGGAAGCGGCATGGGATTGAAAACGGAAAACAACTGGATTGTATCTTCGCGCGTTTCGTTTGGAGTCCTTCAACAGGACAACTATAATATTGGCCTATCGTTTATGGGCGGAAAAATGCTCGACACGATGGGTTATAAAGTGATGGACGATGTTCCCAAAGACACTCTGCTCGGCGGCGTTGATTTCGCCTGCAATTACGGCAGAATGGAACATAAAGCCGAGTTTGATTTTGGGCGAAAAAATGATATGACTGCTGCCGCCGCCTTGTATCGCATCGGCCGCAACTTCCTGGAGGAAAATCGCCTGAAATTCGAAGGGCAGTATATCTGGACGAAACGTGAAGGCATGAATGCCGTCAATACCGGTTTTGGGGTAGTGTATAAAATCAATTCCGATTTATCCACGCGCGTCATGTATCAATGGGATCGGGAAATGAAAGAAAAACGTATCGTTTTCCAACTGTACTACCTTACAATTTTTTAAATGGCTTTAATGTATAAATGGATAAAGGAGAAACCATGAAAAAACTGTTTTTGATTTTAGCAATTGCATGTGTGATTGCTGCTGGATGCACAACCGCCAATACCGGAGCCGCAACCGCAACGCTTAAAGTAGAAGGGCTTTGCGATATGTGCAAAACCCGCATCGAAAAAACGGCCAAAGAAATCGACGGCGTAACCAAAGCGGAGTGGGATAGGGACACAAAGATACTGGCGCTCGAATTCGATTCCACCAAAACCGGACTTGACGCCATAAGCAAAGCCCTTGCGGAAGTCGGTCATGACACCGAAAGAGACAAGGCCGACGACCTTGTTTATGAAGAGCTTCCGGCCTGCTGTAAGTACAGGGGGCAATCTGAAAATATGGAGCATATGGAGCATTCTTAATATTCGAGACAACTATGAAGAAACTGCTATTGATGTGTGCTTTCATGCTGTTGCCGGGAATTTCCCACAATGCGTTCGCAGCGGTCGGGTGCGACCTGAACGATCCCGACCGCGATGTTAAACGGTTATTTCCCGCCTCAACAGGCTACAGGACAGCGTATCTTTCCATCGAAAAAATGGGCGGCGCTGCGACATTGAAGCAGGTAGAGGCGCGGCTTGGCGACAAGTTTTCCGGCCAGTATGAAACGATAGACGTGCCTTACACTGTTTATACGATTTTAAAGGGCAAGGAAATAATAGGCTACATACACGGCATCAATCAGAAAGGGCAATACGGCGGATTACAGGTGTTCATGGCCTTTGATTTGGAAGGGAAAATCACAGGCTTTTATTATCAGAAGCTGACCAGCAAGGACGCCGCCGCCATGCGGTCGCCGGAGTTTGCCGCGCAGTTCATAGGGCTATCCATGGCTGATTTCGATTCATATAACCCGGTGACTCGCGCGGGAGTTCCCGGCGTCATAAAACCTCGGGAAGACGGAGATTTCTTCGCCACGCTCCGCGCGGTCAAGAAAAACTTTATTGTCATGGATATTTTCATATTCAGCAACAAGGGAAGAGAGCAATGAACATATATCAGGTGTCATATAAAAACCTTTTCCGGCGAAAAACGCGGACGGCTCTCACCATCGTCGGAATAATGCTGTCAATATGGGTTCTTGTCACCCTTCTCGGCTTCAATCGCGGTTATGAAAACTCGCTCAACAACAGCATTGAAGGCATGGGCTTCCAGATCGTTCTGACCGCAAAGGGCTGCCCTTATGAAGCTGCGACGCTGATGCTTCAGGGTGGAACGGGAATGCGCTATATGCCGCAGGAGATTGTGGAAGGCGTCACGCTTATGCCTGAAGTCGCGGACGCCACGTCCATGTTAATGCACGCCGAGTTTGACCCGGACAAGGGAGAATACGGAGGCACTACAATATTTCTTGGGATAGACGCGAATACCTATCCGCCGATGAAACCCTATTTACAGTTTTTCCAGGGCGGCTGGTTCGCGCCCGACGCGCAAAACGAAGTCGTGCTGGGATATGAAGCCGCCGAACTTGAACAACGCGAAGTCGGCGATTTGATGATTTTCCCGGGTACGGATGCGGAATACACCGTAGTTGGAGTTCTGAAGCGCACGGGTACGCAGGACGATGGAATGATATACATTCCGCTTGAAACCGCGCAAAAAACATTCAACAAGGAAGGCGAACTGACCATGCTCGGCATGCGGCTGAAATCCGATGTCGATCAGACCGCTTTTGAGGAAGAGCTTTACAAACTCCCCGATATTCAGGTCGTATCCATGGCGCAGGTCAAAAGTACAATAATGGATCTGGTGTCAAGCGCGAAAGTCATAGTCCTCTCAATAGCTTTTATCGCGTTTCTAATCGCCATGTTCGGCGTACTTAACACCGTGCTGATGTCGGTATTCGAGCGGTATCAGGAAATCGGCATACTTAAAAGCATGGGGGCAATGCCTAAGGACATTTTCAAAATGATACTGATAGAAACGACGATACTGTGTTCGGTCGGTGGAATTTTCGGGATCGCGTTTTCATATATGTTTTCCGGCCTGTCCGAAATGGCAATCCGTTATTTTATACCGTTTGCGCCTAAAGGCAGCATTATAGCCATAGACGTGAACATTGCCTCACTGGCATTCGTATCAATAACCCTGATAGGTATAGTAGGCGGTCTGTATCCGGCATGGCGCGCCTCAAGCGTCCGTCCTCTCGACAGCATAAGAAGCGAATAATAATGACAAGCATTATAGAAGCGAACGGACTTACAAAGGTATACGAGCGCGGCGCGGAAATGATCAACGCGCTTGATGGCGTGAGTTTCACGATAGACGCGGGCGACATCGTGGCTGTCGTCGGCGAATCCGGGAGCGGCAAGACGACTCTGGTTAATGTCGTCGGATGCCTGGACAATCCATCCGGCGGAGAATTGTCCGTAGGCGGACGGCGCATATTCGCCGAAGGCGTTGAATTGTCTGAAAGCGAATTGACCGCCGTGCGGCGCGAAATTTTCGGTTATGTGTTTCAAAAATTCTTCCTCATCCCGACGCTTTCCGTGCGTGAAAATATCCTTTTACCGGGCGTATTTCAGCCTAAGCTGAACGTTCCGGAAGCTGAGTTGGACGGCATTATGGATATGCTTGGGCTTCTGAACCGGAAAGACCATTTGCCGGGACAGCTTTCCGGAGGCGAAATGCAGCGCGTCGCCATCGCCCGCGCCCTGGTCGGCAAACCGCAGATTTTGATTGCCGACGAGCCGACCGGAAACCTCGACAGCAGGCGCAGCAATGAAATAAAAGACCTGCTTACACGCCTGAACCGCGAGCGCGGCATAACGATTATCCTCGTTACACACAACATCGATCTCGCAAAAATCGGCAGCCGCATGATTGAATTAAAAGATGGAAAAATAAAAGCGTATAATTAATCAGCATTTCTAATAAGGGCGAAGCCCGGTTCAAACGGTTAAATGAAGTAAAAAATCCGTTGCTATATTACGAAATTCCACAGTAATATTTATTTCCTGCGTGGCGGCGGCGGCTTACGGCGGTTCCGTAGTCGAAAAAGCCGACATAATTCTTAAGGAGACATACGGCAATGTCCTATTCAACCTGTTTAACAAGAGTTTTACTCACCGGCATGGTCGCCATTTTCATGGCAGCGACGCCCAGTAAGGCGGAAGACCTGGAAAACCCATTGTATGCGCCCGAAAAAGGAACCGTTTTTTTTAAAGCTTCCGCGGGGATTATGTATAAAGAGGCAAATGACAACATAGCCATGCGGGCGAAAAACCACGTCGGAGCGACTGAATTTCCCGTTGGACGTTTTAGCCTTGATTCCGGGTATGGCATTACCGACCGTATGGCACTCCGCTTTATTCTTGGCTGGACACAAAATAACGAAATTGACCGCAGCGGGATGCACAATGGCCGCCTGGGTTTGAACTATCGCGTTTCCGACGGAGTAAATAGCAATGGCTGGGTATGGGACGTATACGCCGACGCCAACCTGGCCGGCGCAATAAAAATGGGCGCGGAATTGGTTCAATCTCCCAATTCGGCGATGGTTGTGGATGGAACACACCCCTTGTCTTTCAACTATGATGGCTACTCCCACGGCCGCTGGGGCGTATGGGCGGGAACACAGGCGGGAAAAACCTGGAATAAGTTTACAGGGGCGGCTTTTGCGGAAATCGAGAGGACTTTCGGGAACAATAACAGCGATGTAAGAATCAGCGACAGCGCCAAAACATTTATCGCGAACCTGGTAAATTCCACGACTCCAGGCGCAGGTTCACTATATGTACAGGGGCTGCCGGCATCTTTCAGTATCAACACGGAATCAACCTGGGAATATAATTTCGGATATAAGGGACTCTATGAAATAAACGATAATTGGTCATTTGGAAGCGGGTTTTCATTCAAACACCGCGCGACAAACTCCATTGAAGCGGTAATACTGACCGTCTCTACAACAACTCCGCTGACTGACGCGCAGGTAGCGGCTATCACCAGCGCTGTGGCAGGCAGCTTCCTGGGCAGTCTGGATGACGGATGGAATGAATATATACTGTCAACGGCTGTATCACGAAAGCTGTCGGATTCGGTTCAGCTTTCCGTCTATGGCGAGTACACCTTTGACACGTCCCAGGATAAATCCCAAAACGGCACAAGAATTAAGGGCGAAGCGGGGGTACGGCTGAACTTCAGCTTTTAACGGCAACCTCCGAAAACCCCGAACTCTGCGTTACGCTCCCTCGACAAAATGCTCATTTACCTATATGTAAACTCCGCTTTTGTCTCGGTCGCAAGCCTTGATTTCGGGGTTTTCGGAGGCTGCCTCAAGTTATTGGTTAGAACGCCCGCGCTCCCGGGTCCGATGCACAAGTTTTATGCAAAGCGATATGAATCCCCGTTTTTTCAATACGTTAATCCTGTTAAAAACCCGGATTTCCCACAGTTTTCCACAAAATTTGTGGATATTATCACAGAGCATATATTTCATTAGTTTTCATACATTTACCATTATTACTATTTGAAATATTTTGACTATTTTGCGCCGCAGCAGTAAAATAACCGTGCAATTCCGGGCTATGAAAATCAAACAAACTGTTCAAAAATCCTTAACAATGACTTTTAAACGCTATTTCAATATTTTTTTTCCTGCCATGCTGCTTTTGCTGTCGCCGTTGTCCGCGCAGACGCCGGAACGCGTACTTAACGGCATTGATGTGCTTCGGGATCAAAACTTTGCGCCGCTTGCCGGTAAACGCGTCGGTTTGATAACGAACCACACAGGGCTTGCATTAGACGGCGCTTCCACCATAGACCTGTTGTATAAAACCGATGCATGCAAACTGGTTGCTCTTTTCAGCCCTGAGCACGGCATACGCGGGACGGAAGACGAAAAGGTGGATTCATCAGTGGACAAAATCACAGGGCTTCCGGTTTACAGTCTCTACGGCGAGACACGGCGGCCAACGGCGGAAATGCTGCGAGGCATTGACGCGCTGGTATTCGACATACAGGATATCGGCGCCAGGTTTTATACATACATCACTACAATGGCCTACGCTATGGAAGCGGCGGCTAAAGCGGGCTTGCCTTTTTATGTGCTGGACAGACCTAATCCGATAGGCGGCCTAAAAATCGAAGGCCCGATGCTGGACGCCGACAAAACGTCTTTTACCGGTTATATGCCGATGCCTGTGCGTCACGGAATGACGGTTGGAGAATTGGCGCGGTATTTTAACGCGGAAAACCGCATCGGCGCAAAACTTGAGGTAATCGCCATGAAAGGGTGGCGGCGCGAGCAATTGTTCTGGAATACGGAACAGGTGTGGGTAAATCCTTCGCCGAATATGCGCAGCGTGACGGCGGCGATATTATATCCCGGCGTATGTCTTTTGGAACAGACCAATGTATCGGTGGGACGCGGAACGGACAAGCCTTTTGAAATCGTCGGCGCGCCGTGGATTCAACCTGACCGTTTTATAAAACTGTTGCGTGATGTCGGCATCCCAGGCGTGGAATTCGTGCCGTTATACTTCACTCCGGACTCCAGCCGGCACAAAGACGCCAGATGCGGCGGTGTAAGCATGGTTATTACCGACTTCGAAAAACTGAATTCTGTAACGCTTGGATTGACCATGATTTCAGTTTTGCACAAGCTTTATCCAAAGGAATTTACGACCGACCGCGTACGCGATCTTCTTGGAAATGATGAATTTATGCAAATTCTCAAAAACGGGGAAACGCCTTCGGAAGAAAATTGGAAAAAAAATCCCCTTTTCATGAATTTTATTACAGCCCGTCAATCATCTTTGATTTATAATTGATATTTCGTATATTTTACGGCAATAAATAAAGGGTAATTCAATGAATTCGACGACTGTTCGCAGAAAAAAGCGAAAAGACGAAATAAAAATAGCGGTGGGTCCGTTTCGCAATCCGTCGGACTATAAAGCCTGTATGGATATTCAACAGGAGGTGGTCGGTCGCAGCAAGGATATGGATTTTATTCCCGCCTCGCTGCTTGATGCCGCAAGCCGCACGGGAGGTATTTTACTCGGAGCATACAGCGGTTTGGGCGACATGATCGGTTTTACTTTCAGCATCCTCGGAATACGCAACGGCAAAATGGTTCAGCACTGCTGTATGCTGGCGACCAAAGCCGCATACAAAAACTTCGATATCGGTTTCAAGCTGCAATCCGCCCTGCGTAAAGAATCTCTTAAGCGTAAAATCACACGCGTTACATGCACTTTCGATCCCATGCAGCCGCTTCATTCATATTTTTTCCTTGGGAAACTTGGATTTCTGGCAGACGTTTACGAAGAAAATCTTTACGGCGAAGCGTCTAATCAATTCGACAGGGGTCTTCCCTCGGATCGCATGACGGCTGTCTGGGATCTGGAAGACAACGAAGTGGTAAAGCGGCTTGAAGCCGGTCCGCCACGCCATGATTTCCGCAAAGAACTAAAACGTATTCCGATCATTAATCAACTTTCGGAATCCGCTCCCGGACTTTTTGTCTCAACGCCGATAAAAATGGACTGCAAAGCGGAAACTTTTTTGCTTGAAGTTCCATACAATCTTCCGGAAATTAAATTTCGGGATATGGGCGTGGCTATGGAGTGGCAGAGAAATCTGAGGCAGGTTTTCGCCGGTTATTTCAAAAAGGGATATGCGGCGATTGACTTCTGGACTGTAGAACAGGACGGACACCTGCGCGCCGGATATCAACTGGAAAAACGAAACCCTTGACTTGCATGCATCCTGCTGGTATGATTTTTTAATCATCGAAATATTAACGCGGGGTGGAGCAGTCTGGTAGCTCGTTGGGCTCATAACCCAAAGGTCACAGGTTCAAATCCTGTCCCCGCAACCAACCTTTTCAATATTCAGTGTGAAAAAAAGAAGATATCAATATCCACATCGACGGCGCGGTCGTTTCGATCGGCGCAGAACGTGAAATGAACAAGGAAATCAAGGACGGCGAGTGCGTCCTTTGCGCGGAACGCTATTACGGCAAGGTTTCGCGCAGTTTCCAGCTTGGGCATGAAATCGACGAATCGCGTTCCGGCGCGAAATTCGTTGATGGCGTTCTTGAACTGACGCTGCCAAAAAAACCTGAAGCGCAGGCAACCCGGCTCACGATCCAGTAACCGGGTAATCGCTGCTAAACACGCGAGCATTATATCAACGGCGTGTTTAGCTTGAATGTCAACGCGCGCCTGGTAGTTATGCAATGGACAGAGAACGGGCGGATACCTTTTCCGGCATCCGCCCGTAGCCTCAAACCGCAAGGCTGTTGTTTTTTCGGCGCTGATTCATGTCAAGCATTGTCCGGCGTGTATCGTTCCACGGAAAGCCGACAGGCAACCGGCGCGCGGGCTTTTATTAAAGCTACCTGATGCTTTGCAATTCTTCCGATATGCCCTGCTCGTAGGTACTCCATCCCGCGTTCATTCCATACGGGCAGCGGTGAAATATCGCTTCAATACGAGTGATGTCCTCACCTTCGATTTTGAAAAGCTCGGCAATCTGCCAGGTCCAGTTAAGCTGAACATGATCAAAAAAACCGAAAGCGAAGGCAATGCCTCTTTCACGGTCAATCGCGACGAAACGGCGGTCGCGGATACGTGTGACAAGGCCTGTGGCCGTATATCCGCCAGGCTCAAATTGCTGCCTGCATGCCCCTGGCATCAGGTTGCCGTCGCGGTCAAGACCGCATGCCGGCGAGCCGTTTTCAACACGTACTGTTTCATCTGGAAAAGGATAGTAGCCTTTACCGTCATTCCTCTGCAAAGCGTCGAAATAGTAATTGCCAATCCGTGCCAGATCTTCGCGCGTATGACGTTTGGCTTCCGGAATCGCTTCGAAAAACTTCGGATGCGGCGACCCCATATTTTCTACTCTATCGGCTGTCGATAGAGGCGCTGCGGCAGGCGTCTTGCCCGCAGGCGCCTTGGCGGCAGATCCGCCGGATAAACTCTGTTCAGGCCGAATGGCGAGCTGTTCGGCCTCGGTAATCAGGCCGTTAACTATCTTCAGTCGTATGGCGACGGCGACGTTTGTAGGTACGGCGGGTTTCGCGCTGCTGCTTTGGGAGTTTTCCTTTACCGTTCCAATAAAGGCGACCTGTTGGGTTTCTATGTCCGGAATATAAAATTTATATGAACCCTTGCCGGACATGGTGTACCAGAGCCCTTCATTCCCGAGCGGCAACCGCACGCCGTTCTCCGTAAACTTGCAATTCTTGTCAAACAGCGACGGACTGGGATCATGTGCCAGCATTGCGTCCAGGTAACGGTCAATGTATCCCTCCAGGCATGCCCGGTCACAGGCGGGCTTCACAACCGGCGGCTGAGCCATAGCCGAAATCGCCAACAACATGAAAATTCCAAACACAATCAGTTTCACTCTCATAACATTCCTCTCAAATGGTTGTTTTCAAAATTAATAATACGGAGACCGGAAAGAAAATACACCCTGTTTTTGGATGTTCGTCGTAAAAGCAGCGGCATTGGAACGCAAGACTCCGCCTTATCTTCTAAAAGGCGCGCCGAAGGTGTAATATAAGCCGTAACAATGAAAGCAATAACCGTAGAACGATTGATTTTCAAATTTCTTATGCGCGGACGGAGACGCATTGAAGAAAAAAATTTCATTCTCATCGCGAGTTTTCTGGTTGGAATCATTTCCGCGCTCTGCGCCGTTGCGCTTAAATATGTCATTCATCTTATTCAAAACCTGCTAACACAAAATCTCAATACCGGCGGGGCAAACTATTCGTTTCTGATTTATCCCGTAATCGGGATTCTGATGGCGGGGTTGTTTGTAAAATACTTTTTGCGCGACAATATCAGTCACGGCGTCACACGTGTGCTATTCGCAATCTCCCAGCGAAAAGGCCGCATCAAGCCGCATAATATGTGGAGTTCGCTGGCCGCGAGCGCCGTTACCATCGGATTTGGCGGGTCCGTCGGGGCTGAAGCGCCCATTGTACTGACCGGCGCGGCCGTCGGATCCAACCTGGGAAGGTTGTTCCGTGTCGAACACAGGTCGCTTATGCTCCTTATCGGCTGCGGGGCCGCAGGCGCCATCGCGGGCATTTTTAAAGCTCCCATCGCCGGGTTAGTGTTTGTTATCGAAGTGCTGATGCTCGATCTGACGCTGACTTCCGTGATGCCCCTCCTGATTTCATCAGTGACAGCCGCCACGGTTTCGTACATGTTCACGGGCATGGAAGCGATGTTCCGATTTTCACAGACCGACGCCTTTGAAATTGATCGCATCCCATACGTACTGCTGCTCGGGGTTACATGCGGATTACTTTCGCTATATGTAACACGGATGACGCTCTTTCTGGAAGGCCGTCTGCGTCGTGTAGAATACTGGAAAAAATTCATCATCTGCGGATTTGCGCTCAGCGCGCTAATATTTCTTTTACCGCCGTTGTACGGCGAAGGCTACGATGCCATTTCGCTTCTTCTCGGCGGACAGCCGGACGATCTTATGAACAAAGGGCTGTTTTACGGCAACAAGGATTCCTATTTCGGCATAATCGTTTTTCTGTCGCTCATTTTACTGACGAAAGTGTTTGCTGTAAGCGCAACCAACGGCGGCGGAGGCTGCGGGGGAATATTCGCTCCCAGTCTCTACCTGGGATGTATTCTGGGGTTCGTATTCGCCCATGTCTCCAATTACTTTGAATTCACCCGTTTTCTGCCTGAGAAAAATTTCGCGCTGCTGGGTATGGCCGGCGTAATGTCTGGCGTCATGCACGCGCCGCTTACCGGCGTATTTCTTATCGCGGAACTCACGGGCGGCTACGACCTGTTTTTCCCTCTGATGCTTGTCGCCATCAGTTCTTATTTCACCATACGAATTTTTGAGCCGCACAGCATCTACGCCATGCGCCTTGCCGAAAGCGGAAAGCTGCTTACACATCACAAAGACAATGCCGTATTGACCCTGCTGAATATGGACAGCGTAATCGAAAAGGATTTCGAGACGGTGCGTCCCGAAATGACGCTTGGCGGCGTTGTGAAAGTCATTACGCGCAGCGCTAGAAACGCCTTTCCCGTAACGGACGAAACCGGCGTCCTTTTGGGCGTTGTTAAACTCGATGATATAAGAAATATCATGTTTCGTCAGGAGCTTTACGATCGCTTTACCGTTTCCAGATTCATGTCTGCCTTTCCCGCGATGGTTACGCTGCACGCGCCAATGAGCCAGGTGATGCGCGTTTTTGATGACACCAACGCGTGGAATCTTCCGGTTGTTGACGATAAGGGGCATTACATCGGTTTTGTCTCAAAATCAAAAATTTTCAGCGCATATCGAAAGGTGCTGCTAAACAATTTCCCTGATGACTAAAGAGGTTATATATTTGCCGGAGAAGAAATCGATGCCTTGCTCTGGTCTTATTAAAAAAATTTATTATTATTATAGGTTTAATTAGGATAGCGATATAACGGGGAAAAGAGAAAATGTCAAAGAAAATAGATGTTACCGAACTCATACTTCGCGACGGGCATCAGAGCCTCATGGCGACGCGCATGGGCATTGAGGATATGATTCCCGTATGCGAGGATATGGATAAAGCCGGATTCTGGTCTGTTGAATGCTGGGGCGGAGCGACGTTCGATTCCTGCATAAGGTTTCTGAATGAAGATCCCTGGGAACGGCTGCGTACGTTCCGCAAACTCATGCCAAATTCGCGGCTGCAAATGCTGCTGCGCGGGCAAAACCTGCTTGGATACCGCCATTATGAAGATCATGTCGTCGACCGCTTTGTTGATAAAGCCGCTGAAAACGGCATCGACGTATTCCGTGTTTTCGACGCGCTGAACGATATCCGCAACCTCCAGCGCGCCATTGCCGCGGTAAAACGCACCGGGAAACATGCGCAAGGTACGATCAGTTATACAGTCAGTCCTCTGCACACTATTGAAGGCTTTGTGGATCTGGCCAAAAAGCTGGTTGAACTGGGCTGCGATTCAATCTGCATAAAGGATATGGCCGCGCTGATAAAACCTCAGCCGGCTTACGATCTTGTCAAGGGGATCAAGGACGCATGCGGTCGGGATACGCGCGTTCAGGTGCATGTCCATGCCACAACCGGCGTAACCATGGTCAGTTTAATGAAGGCGATTGAAGCCGGAGCGGACTGCGTCGATACCTCCGTAAGCGCGCTCAGTCTCGGACCCGGACACAATCCGACGGAATCTCTAGTTGAAATGCTTGAAGGGACGGGCTACACAGCCGACATCGACATAGAGCGCCTGCTGCGCATCAAAAAACACTTCCTCGGCGTCCGCCATTACTACAGGGAATACCTGTCGAACATCACCGGCGTTGAAACCGAAATTTTCAAAAGCCAGATTCCCGGCGGGATGCTCTCGAATATGGAAAGCCAGTTGAAACAGCAGAAAGCCGACGACCGCGTTGAGGAAGTGCTTGACGAGGTTCCGCGCGTACGCGAAGACAGCGGTTTTCCGCCGCTGGTGACGCCGACAAGCCAGATCGTGGGAACCCAGGCGGTTTTCAATGTTCTCATGGGAAAATACAAAGTCCTTACTGGAGAATTCGCCGATCTGATGCTTGGTTATTACGGCGAAACCATAGGCCCGCGCAATCCGGAAATTGTTGAGCTGGCCGTAAAACACGCCAAAAAGGAACTGATAACCTGCCGGCCGGCAGATAAACTCAAGCCAGAATGGGACGAACTGCGAAAAGAAGCTCTGGCATTGCCGGGCAATAACGGTTCCGACGAAGACGTGCTTACCGTTGCCATGTTTCCGAAAGTCGCCCCCAAATTTTTTACCGAACGCAAAAACGGGCCGATAACTATAGGCAGAGGCGCTGACGCCAAATCGGACGCGCCCGTGGAGGATACGGGCAAGGGGCCTGTACGCACGGAAATATCTTATAACGTAAAACTCAACGGGAACACGCACAGGGTCACCGTCACTCCGGCATAGGGGAATTAAAAAATGTCTGAACAAAAAATGAATGAAAAAATTGAAGAACTGCGCCAAAGGCGCGAAAAAATGATGCTGGGCGGCGGAGCGGATAAACTTGAAAAACAGCGCGCCCAGGGAAAATTGACCGCCCGCGAACGTATCGAGGCGATGGTTGATCCCGAAAGTTTTGAGGAAACCGGCCTTTTCGCGCAACACCGGGCGAATTTATTCGGCATGGCAGGCAGGGAATTTCCCGCGGACGGCGTTGTCACAGGAGCTGCGGTTATAGGCGGGCGGCTGGTGCATCTGGCAAGCCAGGATTTCTCGGTTTCCGGCGGAGCGGCGGGCGAAGTCCATTCCATAAAGGTCGCGGAAATAATGGAGCAGTCGCTCAATACCGGATCGCCGTTTGTTTTTATCAACGACTCAGGCGGAGCGCGCGTGCAGGAAGGAATTGATTCGCTTTCCGGCTACGGAAAAGTATTTTATACCAATGTCATGCTTTCCGGCGCTGTGCCGCAGATATCGCTTATCTGCGGCCCCTGCGCAGGCGGAGCGGCATACAGTCCGGCGCTTACGGACTTTATCATCCAGACCCGCCAGGCGCAGATGTTCATTACCGGCCCTTCAGTGATTAAAAGCGTTACCGGCGAAAACGTTAGTGCGGAAGAACTGGGCGGAGCTGATTCGCACATGTCAAGATCCGGCGTTATTCACTTTATTGCCGAAGATGACAACCACGCCATTAACATCTGCCAGAAGCTTCTCAGCTTTCTGCCCTCAAACAATCTGGAAGATCCGCCGATCATTGAGGGAGATACCGATCTTGATCCCAATCCGGAATTGAACGACGTTGTTCCCACGGACACAAAACAGGCGTACGACGTGCGCGACGTGATAACCAGGGTGGTGGACTTCGGCGACTTCCTTGAGGTGCAGGAAGGTTATGCCATGAATATCGTGGTCGGATTCGCGCGCGTCAACGGCCGTTCCGTAGGCGTTATCGCCAACCAGCCGAAAGTACAGGCCGGCGTGCTTGATATCAACGCTTCGTCCAAGGCGGCGCGTTTTATCCGTTTCTGCAACGCTTTCAACATTCCACTGGTAACATTCGTCGATGTTCCAGGATTCCTGCCTGGAGTGCAGCAGGAATACGGCGGCATCATACGCCACGGAGCGAAGATGCTGTTCGCGTATTCGGCTGCGACGGTGCCGAAAATCACCGTCATTTTGCGAAAAAGCTACGGCGGAGCTTACCTGGCGATGTGCAACAAGGACCTGGGCGCGGATCGCGCCTTTGCCTGGCCAACGGCTGAAATCGCGGTCATGGGTGCGGAAGGCGCGGCTGAAATCGTGTTCCGCAAGGAAATCGAAGAAGCCGAAGACAAGGATACGAAGCGAAAAGAGCTTATCGCCGAATATCGCGACGCTTTCTCAAACCCGTATGTAGCCGCCGGTCGCCGTCTTGTGGACGCGGTCATTGAACCAGCCATGACGCGGCAGCATGTAGCGCGGGCGCTCGAATACATTCATACAAAACGCGAACTGCGGCCGGCAAAAAAACACGGCCTGATTCCGCTGTAGAATCGAGGCGAAAACATGGCGCAGAACGAAAATACAAATGACATGTCGGCAATACTGGAAGAGATGCGGGCGCAGCTTGCGGATCTTGCCGGGCGCGTGGAGCGCCTCGAAGCCGATTTGAAAATCAAGCCGCATGCCGTCGCGGCCGTAAAAACGACGCCGAAAACATCGGCTGCCATGCCGGCGCCCGTTAAACAGGAAATTACGGAAGAGGAAATTCTGGCTATTTCCGCGGCGCTGGGGGCGTACCTTGGAGTCAGGGTCCACATAAGGCAGGTCAGACTGCTCAGTTCATCGGCGTGGGCGCAGCAGGGGCGCGTGTCGGTACATACTCATATTATTCCGCATACACATTAATATTTGAGGGAAAATGTCGTGAAACTTAATGTTAGAATTGATGGAAAATTATACGAGGTGGATGTTGAGGCCGTCGAACCCGAAGCCTCCGTTCCCCAGACCCGTTTCTATGTAACGGGAAAACCCACGGTTCGCTCCGCCGCGCCTGCTGCCGCCGCCCCGGTGGCTGCGCCAAAGGCGGACGCAGCCGTTGCCGATGAAAGCAAGGTCTGCCGCAGTCCGGTATCGGGCATAGTTATAAAGACGGTGGCGAAGGAAGGACAGAGTCTCCAGTCCGGTGAAACGATAATGGTGCTGGAGGCCATGAAAATGGAAACTACTATTACGGCGCCCGGAGCGGTTAAAATCGCGAAACTTTCCGTAAAGGAAGGCGACAGCGTTCAATCAGGCCAGGTGCTGGTGGAGTTTGAATAAATGAATTCCGAACTTGAACAGATACCCGGATTTTTATTTTTCGATCATATCGCTGTTGCGGTAAAACCCGGAGAGCTGGAAAGCCATGTCGCGGCATACACGGCGATGGGTTTTAAGGAACTGCACCGTGAAGAAATGCTTGGCAAAGACCAGGTACGTGAAGTCCTGTTTAAAATCGGCGACGGGCCTAATCTTTTACAGCTTATAGAACCGCTGAATGACCAGTCGCCCGTAGCAAAGCAGATTGAGAAAAACGGCGGACGCGGCGGTTTTGTACACATGGCGCTGCGCGTCAGGGATATTCAGAAAGCCTACGACCATCTAAAACAGAACGGCTTTAAACTCGTGGAAGACGCTCCCCGTCCGGGCACGCGCGGCACGACGGTATTTTTCGTTCATCCGAAAACGACCGAAAAAGCCGCGTTCGGCTTTTTGATAGAAGTTGTCCAGGAGGGCGCGCCTCATGCCTGATGCCGAAAAGAAACTGAATATCGCCGCGGAATTTCCTCCGGTTTCCACGGAAAGCTGGGAAACCGTTATCGAAAAGGATCTAAAAGGCGCGGATTACGAAAAAAAACTTGTGTGGTGCACGGATGAAGGTTTTTCGGCGAGGCCTTATTACCGGAGCGAAAATCTCGCCGGACTCGAGAACCAGCTTGGTCACCGCCGCGAAAAACGCGGTTGGGAAATTTGCGAAAAATTTGAGCCTTCGGAATGCGCCATCCGCGGCGACCTTCTGCATGAAGCCGGAGCGACGGCCGTTGAGGAACTCGGTTACGCAATCGCAGAAGCCGTGGAATGTCTTGCAGAAATAACGGAAGATAAACCTTCCGCCAACGCTGCCGACTTGTCGCGTGAGCTCACATTTGTATTTGCCGCCGGGCCGAGTTATTTCATGGAAATCGCCAAACTGCGCGCCGCTCGTCTTCTATGGGCGCATGCCGTTGCCGCTTTCGGAGCTAAAGATCATGTCGATATGCGTATCGTCGTTCGCACACCGTCGCGCAATAAATGCGTTTACGACCGATATACAAACCTGCTGCGCTCGGCGACGGAATCGCTTTCGGCCGTTATCGGCGGCTGCGACGCGCTCTACGTCGAACCTTTCGGTTTCGACGATCACATCGCCGTAAACATCCAGCGCATATTG
>Ga0082212_10006131_pt1 | contig 16228 bp, 11 predicted proteins | sample TergutNt197P3_FD_71548 | JGI IMG/M metagenome (GOLD analysis project Ga0082212, IMG submission 71548) | Neocapritermes taracua P3 segment gut microbial communities from Petit-Saut dam, French Guiana - Nt197 P3 | ecosystem: Host-associated > Arthropoda: Insects > Digestive system > Gut ... | reverse complement strand
AGTATTTTTTTGATCAAATGTCGTTGAATAGGTTAAAATATTTTAACCTATTACAAATCCATAAACTCCACTAAAATCTGTCAATTGCCTATACTAGGTTAAAAATTATGGGAATTTAGGTTTCAACGTCATGTTCGCTTTGGCGTTTCGCGTTCAATCCCGATTGAACGCAACTTAGTATTAAATTCTAAGTCCTGAGTTCTGATCCCTGAGCCTCACCCAGTTGAACCGCCGTGCCTCTCTTTTTCCATAGTCTAGCCCATCTGGTTTTAAGTCTTGCCATGTAGAGATAAACAACCGGCGTGGTGTAAAGGGTTAGCATCTGGCTGAACACGAGGCCACCTACGATTGCTATCCCCAAGGGTCTCCTGAATTCCGAACCAGTCCCCGTTCCCAGTGCAAGTGGCAACCCTCCAAGCAGTGCTGCGGTGGTAGTCATAATAATGGGGCGGAAGCGCAACAGGCAGGCTTTGAATATTGCTTCTTCAGGCTTGACGTTCTCGTTTCTCTCAATGGCGAGAGCAAAGTCAACCATCAAAATAGCATTTTTCTTCACGATCCCTATCAGCAAAATAATGCCTATGAGGGCAATGACGCTCAATTCGGTCTTGAAGGCAAGAAGGGCCAGCAATGCACCAACCCCAGCGGAGGGCAGGGCAGACAGGATTGTGAGTGGATGAATCAGGCTCTCGTATAACATGCCAAGTACTATGTATACAGTCAGCAGGGCAGCGGCAATCAGGAGCGGCTGATTTGCCAGTGAATCCTGAAATGCCTTGGCAGTCCCCATGAATGTGCCTCTGATGGTGCCAGGCATCATGACATGATCCTGGGCCTTTTGTATGGCATCTACAGCATCGCCCAGTGAAACTCCCTGAGCCAGGTTAAAGGAAAAGGTAATTGCCGGCAATGTCCCTTGATGGCTGATGGACAGGGATGTATTTCTGCGCTCGAGCCTCGTAAATGCACTCAAGGGTACTAACTTTCCGTTAGTTGAACGGACAAAGATATAATTCAGGCCATCAGGAGTTTGGGCAAATTCTGGCGAGACTCCCATCACTACGCGATATTGGTTCAGGGCCATATACATTGTGGAAACATATCTCTGTCCAAAAGCGTCATAGAGGGTGGCATCTATTGATTGGGGAGTGACTCCCAGTCTGGAAGCCGTTTCTCGGTCGATTACAAGGTTGGCCTGAAGCCCCCTGTTTTGCTGGTCTGTATTAACGTCTGTCAATTCGGGCAGAGAACGAAATACCGTCATTAACCTGGGTGCCCATTCAAACAACTCATTCGCATCGTCTCCCTGAAGAGTGTACTGGTACAGCGCGCCACCTCCCATGCGGCCACCAACGCGGATATCCTGTACGCTCTGAAGGAACATATTAGCTCCAGGGATTGGAGCGGCCCTTGCCCTAAGACGCGCTATTACCTGGTCAGCAGTCGCATCCCTCTCCTTTCTTGGCTTCAGCGAGATAATCACTCTGCCTGAATTTCCTGTGCCTGCGGTGACCGAAACGTGTGCCACTGCCGGGTCAGCTGCAATGATGTCAACGTACTGGGGCAACATTGCCGAAAGCGCATTAAAGCTGATGTCCTGGGATGCCTGGATATTGCCCTGCAAACGGCCGGTGTCCTGTTGGGGAAAAAATCCTTTTGGCACGTATATGTAAAGGCCGACCGTTGAAAACATAGCCAAAACCGTAACTGATATGATTACGCGCTGATGGCGGAAAACCCACGCCAAAGAGCGTTCATATTTGCCTTTGATGTAATTGAGTACAGACTCAGTCGCGTTGGATAGACTGCCCCTGTTTTCAGATGACTTGCGGCGCAACAGTCTGGAACACAACATTGGGGTTGTTGCCAAAGACAGGGTCATTGATATAACGATTGCTATGGAAAGCGTTATGGCAAATTCGCGAAACAATCGTCCTACTATTCCACCCATCATCAGTATTGGGATAAAAACGGCCACCAATGAAATGCTGATTGAAACTAAGGTGGAGCCTATCTCTTTTGCCCCATGGAGAGCGGCCTGTAATGGTGTCTTGCCACTTTCGATATGTCTGGTGATGTTTTCAACTACCACGATGGCATCGTCTACCACAAATACAATGGCAATGGTAAGTGCCATCAGCGAAAGGTTGTCAATACTGAAGCCAAACAGGTACATTAAGCCAAATGTGCCAATTAAGGTGACAGGGACTACCACCAAGGGAACCATTGTGGAACGCCAGTCCCTGAGAAAAATAAAAACAACCAATATCACGAGGGTTATGGAAGTCAGGAGTGTCCGTTGCACGTCTGCTACGGAAGCCCTGATTGTCTCGGTAGAGTCCATAAAGACTTGCAGATTCACTGAGGGCGGCAAGACCGCTTCCAATTCAGGCAGAATTGCCCGTATTCGGTCAACGGTTTCGATGATGTTGGCCCCAGGCTGGCGGAAAACCGTAACAGTAATTGATGGCCCACTCTCGGTGAGGCCTATATTTCTGAGGTCCTGAACGGAATCTGTAACCGAGGCAACTTGGCTTAAACGGAGAGCTGCACCATCCTGATAGCGGACAATAATATTCCCATAGTCTTCTGCCTTGAAAATTTTATCAGTGACGCTTATTGACCATGTTGACATTTCATCGGAAATATTGCCGGTGGGCCTATTGATATTTGACATGGAAATGGCTGCCCGCACGTCTTCCAGTGATAGTCCATGACTATTCAGAACCGTTGGATTCACTTCGGCCCTTACCGCAGGGAGTGCGCCTCCCATTATGAAAACGCGCCCGACACCAGGTACCTGGGAGATTTTTTGCTGGAGGATATTGCTGCCATAGTCATACATGACCGTTCTTGGAATAATGTCAGACGTAAGCAGCAACATCATCACAGGTGAATCCGCTGGATTGGCCTTTCTGTATCCAGGATTACTGGGAAGGTTGGCAGGGAGCTGACTTCTTGCGGCATTGATGGCCGCTTGTACCTCACGCCCTGCAGCATCAATGTTGCGATCCAGATCAAATTGAAGTGTGACATTCGTTGACCCGAGTGAACTACTACTCGTCATCTCCGAAATGCCGGCGATTCTGCCGAACTGCCTTTCCAGGGGCGTGGCTACGGAAGATGCCATCGTTTCCGGGCTTGCACCTGGAAGGCCTGCAAAAACCTGGATGGTTGGAAAATCGACCTGCGGCAGTGGTGCTACAGGAAGAAATCTGTACGCAATAATACCTGCAAGGGCAATGGCGGAGGTTAGCAGGGTTGTAGCTACCGGACGCTTGATGAATACAGAGGAAAAACTCACGCCTCCTCCGGTGAGGCAAGGGCAGGTGATTCAACTGCAACAACCGTCACTTCTGGCGCGTTCCTGTAAATCGGTGTGCCATCATCGTCATATTCCTCCACGTCCCAATTTCCGCCGAATTTTCTGGCCAGACGATCAAAATATAAATAAATGACCGGAGTAGTGTACAAAGTCAAAACCTGGCTAAAAATAAGCCCGCCAACAATTGCTATTCCAAGTGGCCGCCTTAACTCTGACCCAACACCGCTGCTCAACGCAAGGGGCAATCCGCTCAGCAGGGCAGCCATAGTGGTCATTATGATTGGGCGGAACCTTAGTAGTGCAGCCTGGTAGATTGCTTTTTCAGGCTCGAGGCGTTCTTTTCGTTCTGCTTCAAGTGCGAAGTCTATCATCATGATTGCATTTTTTGCCACAATGCCTATCAGAAGGATTATTCCAATCAGGGCGATGATAGTGAAATCTGTACGGCAGATAATCAGGGAAAGAAGTGCGCCTACACCGGCAGAAGGAAGAGTCGAAAGGATCGTAATAGGGTGGATATAGCTTTCGTAAAGCACACCAAGCAGGATATAGACAGTCAATACGGCGGCCAGTATCAGCCATGGTGTATTTGCCAGGGCAGAACCAAAGGCCTGAGCGGTACCATGGAAGGAAGCCTTAAAACTAGCTGGAGCGTCCAATTCGTCATAGGCAGCCTGAATAGCCTTTACGGCACTCCCCAGAGAAGCCCCTTGAGCCAGGTTGAATGAAATCGTGGCACACTTAAATTGGTCCTGGTGATTAACAGCGAGCGGGGTATAGTCTGTTTCAATCCTTGTGAAAGCACTCAATGGAATGATTCCGCCAGCATTAGACCTGACATATAGGCCAAGAAGGTCTTCTGGTTTGGTCAACATGCCTGGCTGTGCCTCAAGTACAACACGGTACTGGTTCATTTGGGTGAACATGGTCGAGATCTGGCGCTGGCCAAAAGCATCATAAAGTGCGTCATCCAGTATTTGGGGAGTGATACCAAGCCGCGAGGCTGTCGTGCGGTCAATGACGACTCTCACCTGTAGACCGTTGTTCTGCAAATCGCTGGCAACGTCACTGAGAATCGGTATTTGCTGGAGACGGTCAACAAGTGCCGGAACATATCTGGCAAGTTCCGCAGGGTCAGCATCTTCCAGTACGTATTGGTACTGGCTTCGGCTCACCTTATCTTCCACGGTTAAATCCTGAACAGGCTGCATGAACAGGTGAATGCCACTGATGCTGGAAACTTCAGACTGTATTCGCTGGATGACATCTGATGCGGAGGTACGACGCTCACTCAGGGGCTTCAGGTTAATTTGTATCCGTCCGCTGTTTAGAGTGATATTTGTGCCATCAACACCAATAAAACTTGAAAGACTTTCTACGGCGGGATCTTTGAGTATGGCGTGTGCGAGTGCCTGTTGCCTATGGGCCATCGTATCAAAGGAAACCCACTCTGGAGCCTCAGTAATGCCCACAATTACACCTGTGTCCTGGACAGGGAAAAAACCTTTGGGTACAGCAATGTACAGCAAAATAGTGCAGACAAAGGTTGCCACCGCTACTATCAGCACCGCCCGCTGACGCTCCAATGCCCAGGAGAGGGTGCGACCATAAAAGCTGATGATGTTCTGAAATACCTTTTCAGATGCCCTGTAAAAACGATTCTGTTGGTCTGGACTCTTGTGCTTGAGCAGTTTTGCACACATCATCGGTGTCAATGTCAGAGAGACAAAAGCAGATACCAGGATGGCAACGCTGAGAGTAATTGCAAATTCTCTAAACAACCTTCCTACAACATCGCCCATGAAGAGCAGGGGGATTAGCACAGCAATGAGCGATACGGTAAGAGAAATGATGGTAAATGCAATTTGTTCAGATCCCTTCAGTGCGGCCTTTAGAGGATTCTCACCCTCCTCGATATAACGCATGATGTTTTCAATCATCACGATGGCATCATCAACCACGAAGCCAGTACTGATGGTGAGGGCCATCAACGTAAGGTTATTCAAACTAAACCCCAACGCATACATCACCGCAAAGGTACCCACGATGGAAAGCGGGACAGCAAAGCTGGGAATAATAGTTGCCGATAATGTCCTCAAAAACACAAATATCACCATCACTACGAGGGCGATACAGAGCATCATTTCAAACTCTACGTCCCTGACGGATGCGCGAATGGTCGTAGTCCTGTCGGTGAGTATCTCGACTTCAACAGAGGATGGCAGCGAGGCAGTCAACTGTGGTAGCAAAGACTTAACTCGGTCAACCACGGCAATAATGTTGGCCCCTGGCTGTCGCTGAATGTTGAGGATCACGGCGGGAGTCGAGTTCATCCATGCAGCCTGCTTAACATTTTCGGCATCATCAATCACTGTTGCTACGTTAGATAGATAGACCGGCGAGTCATTTCGGAAAGCTACTACGATTGACTTGTATTCTTCGCTGCTGAGTAGCTGGTCGTTTGCCCCAATTGCAAAAGCCTGGCGCATTCCATCAAAACTGCCCTTGGCCTGGTTAACATTGCTCAGCGTTACGGCCTGGCGGATGTCTGCCATCGTCATGCCGTACGAAGACAACTGTTTGGGATTTGCCTGAATCCGCACCGCAGGCTTTTGTCCACCGCTCAGACTTACTAGTCCAACACCTGGCAATTGGCTGATTTTTTGGGCCAGCCGGGTATCGGCAAAGTCCTGAACTTTGGTGAGTGGCAATGAGTCTGACTTGATGCCCAGGCTCAGTATTGGAGCATCGGCAGGGTTTGATTTGCTGTAAATAGGCGGATTGGGAAGATTATTTGGCAGAAAAGTACCGGCGGCATTAATGGATGCCTGCACTTGCTGCACGGCCACGTCAATATTCAGATCCAGATCAAATTGGAGTGTAATTAGCGAACTTCCTCCTGAGCTGGAGGAATACATCCTTGTAAGTCCGGGCAATTGCCCGAACTGTCTCTCCAGCGGGGCCGTAATCGCTGAAGCAACCACCTCCGGGCTGGCACCTGGATAAAAAGTGGCTATCTGAATAGTTGGATAATCAACTTGTGGGAGTGCGGAAACCGGCAAAAAACGAAATGCGAATCCACCCACCAGTAATATTCCGGCCATTAAAAGTGATGTTGCGATTGGCCGGAGAATAAATGGCTTTGAGGGATTCATGATCCTGACCGCCCCTGCCTCTGGCCCCCTCCTGCGGGACTACCGTTACCCTGGGGCGAACCTTCACCTGGTATCGTGACACTTGACCCTGCACGCAATCTTTCTATTCCTTCTGTAACGACTGTTTCACCAGCATTCAGGCCTGCGCTCAGCGCTGTCTGGTCACCCTGACTGGCCTGAACTTCAACCACCCTCAACTCCACAACGGATTCATCATTGACCACATAGACAAAAGTTCCCTGTGGCCCCCGCTGTATAGCTGCGCTTGGGATCAAAATGGTTTCTCTTATGGTGTCCACGAATAGCCGCACATTGACAAATTGGTTAGGGAAGAGTGAAGAGTCTCTGTTTTCAAACAGGGCTTTTAGTTTTACAGTACCGGTTGCAGGGTCAACCTGATTATCAATTGCCCACAGTTTTCCTGTGGCGAGTCTGGATGAAGAGTCCCTGTCCCACGCCTCAACATTCAGATTGTGGTAGTCCTTTCTGATAACCATGTTTATGGAGTCAGCCGGGATGGAAAACAAAACGTGTATCGGAGTCAAGGGCGTTATGACCACAATGCCGTTAGCATCGGAAGGGTTTACAAGATTTCCGGGATCAACATAACGAAGCCCCACACGGCCAGAAACAGGAGCTGTAATGCGGCAGTACTCCAGATTGAGTTTGGCACTTTCCATAGACCCCTCGTCACTTCTCAGGGCCGCCGCCAGTTGTTCCGTCTGAGCATTCTGTGTGTCCAGCAATTGGCTGGAAACAATTCCTTTGTCGTTCAGGTCTTTATAGCGATCTAAATCCTGTTGAGCATTAAGATAGAGGGCATTATTCCTGGCAAACTGGCCCTCGGCCTGCATCAACTGTACTTCATATGGGCGGGAATCAATCTCGGCAAGCAGGTCACCCTTACTTACCATCTGGCCTTCCCTGAAGCCCACATTGATCAAATGCCCACTGACTCTGGTTTTTACCGTCACCACTTCCGTTGGTGTCACAGTCCCAAGTCCTGTGAGAATAACAGGGAGGTTGCCGACTGTTGCTTTTGCGGCAACTATGGGAATTGGACGAGTACCCCTGTTGCCGACGCTCTTGTTGCAGGCACTTGCAAATACCACCAGGAAAGCCAGAAGAACACGCCACACAATCCCTGATGCCAAGTTGCGTTCAATCGGGATTGAACGCGAAACGCCAAAGCGAACATGACGTTGAAAGTGGACAGAATAGCGTGAAAAACGGTTGATTTGCCACAAAGCCCAACGTGTAAGCCTCGCGTATTCATTGCGACAGCAAATGAATACCGAGATTTTTTTGAGAACACGAGCTAAGCCCGTATTATCAAAAACTTGCGGGCACCGCTTTCGCGTTGCCTTCATACCAAGTTGCTCCCGTTTGGGTGCAACTTGGTATGACTCACCCATTGAGCCAGATCGCCTGATAGCTTCTAATTCGTTCGCCATAGTCTATCCCATACATAACCGTGCAGATACAGGTTCAAAATATTATATTGACACAAAATTGTGCAAATTTGGGATAGCAAAGTAGATTGACAAGCACACTGATTTCAATACCGAGAGAATGATTAATGCCAGGTTGCTCCTGTTTGGGTGCAACTTGGTATGACCTATTCTTCGATTATCATATTAACTGCTGTGTTACCTGCACTTGGATTGCCTACGGCATTAATCCCCAATGCCAGTATGGGACTCCTCGGCCCTTCTCCCCACATGCCTTGCCCGCGAACAAAACTGCTATTGAAAAAGCCCCAAAATACAAGGCCGTCAGGTGCCCTTGGGTCTAACAGATAGAATGCCAGTTTACCCATGGGCTGATTGATTGGCACATACATCGCATTATCCAAGTCCTCTGGTTCCCACGAATAAGCTACGCGCCTGGTCGGCAATTCCGGCTTCCAGGCTCCCGCCATGGAGAGCGTAAAAACTCCCTGGTAGGCTCCGTTTGAAATTTTTCTCTCTGATGCCGTTTCATGGAAGTACAGCAACGTCTCATCCTTTGGACGTTGGGAGCCAGGCAGTACCGTAACACCATGCGCTTCGAGCAAAGGGCGAATTGTTTCTGAGTACGCCCCATCAACCAGGTATCCAACGGGAGCGGTAGCAAAATCAGTCCATTCAAAGGTGACGAAGCTGGGAAGTGTGAACTGCTTCCTGGATTGTTCATTAATTCGGTAGCGTCCCTTTTCATCCCGCAGGGGCCTGCCCTCTGTATTCATTGTAAAATCGTATGTATCGAAAGTATAAGTTTCAGTTTCCACTAACTTAGCCTTGAGCGGCATTTGCAGGTCGCCCTTAGAAGATGCTACCGCCCATCTTTCTATTGCCTGTTTACGCTGACGCTGCACCTCTTCTTTGTGGCTTGCCATCCAGTCTAATAATTCCAACACATATTTGATGTTGTCTGTTACTCGATCCTCGTAGGATCTATAGACAAACGTTTCCACCAGGACACCTAACCTGTTTTCCATGATTGTATAGTTGCTAACCATGTTTTGGCCAAGGGCATCTGTCGCCCATGAAGTTGGCTCACGTTCACTGTTGTTTCTGATATTTCCGTAATCGTAAGTGGGCAGACCCTTTAACTTGAGATTATCTCTAACTTCAACAAGCATCCGTCTGTTAAAGGTCGCTAAAGGAATATCTCCGCCGATAGCCTGTGGTGGCGCATACGTCAAATAAAACCCATGGCGGCTGCCATTTGTCGAATGTAAATCGACCGTGCAGTCAGGGTCAAAATCCCTGTACATAGCCAGCATCCATCTGGTGTTGGCGGCAGCGGCCTTCATCATGTCCCTGTTCAGGTCCAGTCCCAAAACATTTTCCCGAGGCCCGACCCCGCTTATTGGATTAGGTTGGTGGGAACGGTTAGCCGGATCGAGGGCATCCGTGCCATCGGCGTTGTATGCAGGACAAAACACCAGTTCAATATTTTTTCTTATGTCCTGATGTTTTCCCTGCAGGATTTCCCTCGCAACGAATTGAATGGCCTCCTTGCCCTCGACTTCGCCTGCATGGATATTTGAATTGATATAAACCTTCAATGGATTTTCGCCAGTTGCCGGTATACGCCAGGCAAGCAAAGGCTTACCGGTCTCTGTCGTTCCTGGGGCCTTCGGTGGCTGGTATGGCTTTATATCCGGCGAAACCTTGCTCAGGGCATCCATGTAAGCGCGGACATCTGCTACCCTTGACGTTTGTTCGTAATTAGATGTTTCAACGATAGTTCTGGGCCAATCCTTTGCGCCCTGGGCCGATAAATTCAGACAGATAAAACTGACTGTGGCGGTAAGAAAAAAAAGAATTCGCATCATGGGATTGTCCTAAAAAAAGGTAAATCAGGATTCCAGCGGTGAGACTGCCGGAGCCTCCTGAGGGGCCGGAGGAGCCAAGGGAGACTGGTGGACAGGGGCTATAGGTTGATCTACTACATCTGGTCTGGCAGGATCAGACTTAGCAAAGGCACCGCGATTGGTTACTATAAATGAAACTACCAGGAACAGTGCCATTGCCAACAGTGCGGTTCCCCTCTTACTGTTGCCTAATGCCTTTGGAGCAGTTTCACAGAGCCAGACCAATAGCCCAGCCAGCGCAATCAATGACAACAAAATAGGTTGACTGAATGACTCGTGTCCCCTTGCCAGATTTATGATGAGCAGAGCCACTCCAGAAGCGGCGGCACACCTCATCCCCCACACGGCAAGTTTCTTCCACAGCACCGCAGAGATTCCTCTGACATCCTCATGAGTTTCCTCAAAGCCTGAGAGGATAAGGCATACAGGCATAGCCCCACCTGCAATCACGAGAGCAACGAAATGGAGCCAGGCTACAAAACAATGAAACTCAAAGATAAAATCTGGCATGTCATTCACTCCTCAAAGTTTTGTCAAATACAAGTAAGGTTTACATTCCCACTATGTTCATGCAGAAAAATGCACGGACATACAATCTACAGCTATCGGCTCTAAAACTACCCAAACCAAGACGCAGTTATTGACCGCAACCTGGATTACTATCTCAGATTACAACGTGATAGAGTCAAACAAACATGAATTTTTGCAAGGCGGGTAAAAATGGCAAACGAAACACCTGAAACCATCCAAAAAAAGTCACCCCTCGCTGAAATAGTCCAGCCATTTATTGACCTGACAAGGGCACCCAGGGCACTTTGGGCGATAAACATCATCTATTTGGTTGAGGGCTTTGCCTACTTTGGCACTCTTTACTATCTGGCGATGTTTTTCAATGAATATGTACACCTTGGTGACAAACATGCAGGGTGGATGGTGGGCCTGATGACTTCAGGGATTACCTTCTCAATGCTTTTTTTTGGGAGCCGAGTTGATGCCTGGGGGCTGCGGAGGACACTGTTTACAGCACTTGGCCTGATGCTACTTGGCCGCATAATCCTGAGTCTCGCACCAGGTTTGGGGCTGGGTGTAGGCATGGGGATTGATTTGGTCTCGCCAATCAATTTTGTTGGGATAGATTCTTTCATCGTCCTGTTTTCTCCACTCAACCTGACTGCTGCCGCAGGTATCCTTTTGGTAGTGCTTGGGTTTGGCATGTACCAGCCAGCTATCTATGCGGGGACGAGGGCTGTCACCACCGCAGCCACTTCAGGGATGGCCTTTGCCATGCTGTATGCAGTCAATAATCTGGGAGGGTGGCTCCCGACATTCATGAGTCCCATAAGAAACGCCTTTGGCATTCAGGGTGCCCTGGGCTTTTACGCGCTGATAACTATACTGGGCATGGCATGTCTGGCCTTGCTGCTAACAAAAAAGACACTCGAAAAAACCCTGGCCCAAAAACTAGAAACCGAAACAACATCAGACTCCCAGAGAAAAGAGGTTTCCGAAAATGTCTCGGAAGAAAGAATAGACAAACTATCATACCAAGTTGCACCCAAACGGGAGCAACTTGGTATGAAGGCAACGCGAAAGCGGTGCCCGCAAGTTTTTGATAATACGTGCTCTGCTCGTGTTTTCAAAAACTTTGGCGTTTCGCGTTCATTCCAGATTGAACGCAACTTGGTATCAGGGCTTATCCGAATAAATCACTGGCTAAAAAACCACCCGCTTGCAGATATAAAATTCAGTTTCTTTATTTTTTGCCTTATCCCAGTACAAACACTATTTGCCTACACCTGGCTCATAATGCCACAGTACGTCGCACGTGCGTACGCAGGCGGTTGGCTGGGGGACAACTTTGAAACTGCTACTAGCCTGAATTCCCTTTTGATTTTTATTCTATGCCCAATCGTTGCCGCAATAAGCGCAAAGGCCAGGGTCTATAACATGATGATTTTTGGGACTGCCGTCATGGCATCTTCGGCCTTCCTGTTGTCCATCGGTCCAACGATTACAGGGCTTTTTGGCTACATTTTGGTACTATCCATCGGTGAGGCAATGTGGCAGCCCAGATTCCTGCAATATGCCGCAGAAATCGCACCTCCAGGCAGAACCGGAGCATACATGGGGGTGGCCCAATTCCCATGGTTTCTGACAAAAATGGTAGTTCCCCTATATTCTGGCATCGCCCTCTCCAAGTGGTGTCCAGTTGATGGGCCAAAGTCCACTGGCACCATGTGGCTCACCTTTGCCTTTATAGCCATTGCCACGCCCATGATGCTCATATTAGCTAAAGGGTGGGTCGGGAAGGATTTTAAGACAAAGTCGGCATAAGGGGTATATCTAAAGATGTGAGGCACAGACTTGAACTTAGTTTTGAGAACCTCTTCATTGTCAGTATAGTCATAGCCCTTCAAAATCGGAACAACCTGCATTTGTGGGTGGACTGCCAAAGCAACTTACCAATTCCCTTGGTGAAAGCGCGAATGCGCTAGACTGCGCCGGTAATGGAGCGAGTCGCCGCCAGGCGGGGAGCGGAATGGGAGGCGTAGGCGATCTGCCCGTGCTGTTACGATTGTAAAGTGCGTTGACTATAACGAAATCAAAGCTGGACTGCCTACTTCCTGAAATGAGTCCTGACTGACTTTACTACGGCTTCGGCAAATTGTTCTCTATAGTCAGCATCTTTTAGCAGGTTAGCGTCTTCTTCATTCTGCATGTTTACCACTTCTATCAACACCTTTGTGGTGGCAACGTTGGTGCGGATGACAGCCGGAACGAAGGTTTTACCTGATCTGTTTATCACGTTGCGCAGTGGGCGATTTTCATGTACCGGCAGTCCTGTCTTGCCCAGCTCTTTCAGCAGCCCTTCAGCAAATAGGCGGCTCTGGGCTTCGGACTCAATCTTTTGGCGATTTGTAAAGTTTACACTTGCCCCCCGCTTCAACTCGGAGACCTTGGTACCCGCTCCGCCCCATGAATATTTATCAGGTACCAGGTTTGATGCAGGGACATATACCATCGTCCCTCTTGCGGAAGGGTGTCGGCTATCAGCATGAAAACTGATGAAAATCGTTTTGCGCAAATCAGGATTTTTTGGTGCTGTGAAAAAGTGGTTTGCCAATACCCAGCGAAGGTTCAGGCAGGTCGCGGACGAAGAATCCCCCCCGTTGGGTTTTGGAGGGCTGGTCAGCAGCATAGCCTCCTTCGTCATTTGTGGAATTTTTTCCCTGATGCCGAACCCGATGCCAGGATTGCGCAGAGTTGTCATCACCTGTGCATCAGTATTAGCTTCCAGCAATCTTCGCACTCGCATGGCAATGTCATATACGTAGTCAGACTCCCAAACACCATTTGCTCTGGCTCCCGAATCAATGCCACCATGGCCAGGGTCGAGGACTATGCGGACTCCTGCCAGGCGCGGCCCTGCTTCGATTTTCACCGTCCTGCGGACTTCGGCGAGCATCTGCCTGTTTTCCGCCAGTCCTTTTGAGCCTTCAGGCAGAAAGGGGTCTGCCAGGCAGTCCAGTGGTATTTTAATAAGCTGTCCCGGCTGAATAGACCTGACATCATCAATATTGCTGCGCTTGGCTATCCGAATTGACAGTTCATTAACTTCCTTTGCATCAACCAGGTCTGTATAGCGCATCACAACGCTAGAATAGAGTGCTTCTCCTTTGCGCAGCCTGTAGCCCGCATATTCACCCTGAGCATCCTTTTGGTATGTAAGCAACGCTCTTAGTGCAACAGTGGCATCATCAAGTCCCTCTTCTTGTTGGTTCTTTGCAGACTCTGGCGCAGGGCCACCAAAATCCTGTGACAACATCGCCGTTGGAATGTGCCAGGCATCCCCCTCTCTTAGTTGCTCAGGGTTTTTTGGGTTTGCCAGCATCAGCTTGTCATAGTTTTGGCCATGACCTGTAAACAAAGTGCTGATGAGCCAGACTGATTCTACCTTAGGCCACCTGACCTTGTGCCTGACATCATCCTTAGACCATACATCATCAGGAAACAGGGCCGTCAATGCCCATTTTTTTGCCTCTGGTGTCAAATCTTCGTAAGGTAACCACTGGGGCAGATCGCCCTTCTTTGTAATAAATCTTTCTGGCAAGTCCTTTGATTCAACCGCAATCCCCATTTTATACTGTAGGCGAATGGCAGCCTTCTTCCCATTTGGCAGTGTCCCTTTGACCTCAGCCAACTCTGGATCAACCGCCGTAACAATTATGGCGGCAGGTATCATTGCGATTGCAAGGCTCTTCATAGTCCCCTTGACAGTTATCACCTGATACCAGGATGCGATCCTATGGTCGCACCTTGGTATTAGCCGACAGATCAGCAATAGGCTGTGCAAGTTTCAGACCACAAGATGATATTTTACCTGACGAAAGACAAGCATCTGAAAAGTAAAATGATTATTGGTCAGCAGATTGCTCCAGCCCTTTGCTGATCCATGCCTTCATGTCATCCAATAGGCCATCGTGATCTTTTGCCCTTCTTTGCAGGAAGAGCGAATAACGGCGTTCTATGTGGGCAATACCTTCGTCCAGGAGGAAGAGACGGTCGGCGAGTCGCCCCGGCAGATCCCTGGCTTGTGTCGGAGGTAGCTTCATGGCTGATATCTCAAGCTGGGCCGCGCTGAGCATGAATACCCATTCCAAGTCCCCAGCCAACACCCTGATTTTAGCTCTACTCGGGCGCATTCCTCTGGATAGTGCTTCAAATGCCTCCATTGATTCCTGCGGGTTCCCTTTGCGCAGACTCAACTCCTTAACGTCACCCCACTCCGTTACAAGGACTACTTCATCATCAATAAAACAAGCAGATGTATCGCCGCCGTGACCAGACGTGCCACCATCGGTGAATCCCCGCATCCAGAGCCATAGTAGAAACTCTTCACCAAGAAAACGTCCTTGTTCTATCATTTCCATGTGTTTCATGCGCCCTCACCGCTTAAGTCGAAGGGTTCCAGTGCCGTAAGGTCTCCAATGGGAATATCAGGTGCCAGATTGCCAGCCAGTGCCAGCGGAGCCAGAGGGTGCAACTCTACGTCAAAAGACTTTTTCATCATATTGGTAAGGTGGGATTGTGCCCTGCTGTTGCTTGCTGTAGTCCATAACATGCCTCCCTTTGCATCCCAGGCAATCTCAAAAACCCGGAGCGTGGGCAGGACTTTGCGCATCAATTCGGCTTTGACCTCATCCTGTATCGACAATCGGGCCTCCTTGCCTACGAAGGCTAAATCTTTTTCTTTCATCAGATTCTGGATACGCAGATCAGTGTGTGCCCTTAACAACACTGCAGGCACCTTGCGAGTGTCAATCCTGAGTGCAAACACAGCAAAGCGACCCTGAGAGAGCCAATTGGGGTCTGCTGGGCTGATTAGTGGGTTCCGCCAATCCACCCACCCAACCCGCTCTTCTTCATCGTTGTCACCAAAAGGGCGATAGCGGCCCTGCTCCAGCCCATCACACATTCTTTTTTCATCAGGAACAGATCCCATGGCGATAAATCGGCGCAATGACACTGACCCTTGCAACAAACCCATAGCAATTCTCCGGTAACTCCATCCATATCATATCAGGCATTGGCATGTAGTGAGATTGAGTTTATTGTAATAATTATATAAAAAAATACATTAAATATAAATAATTGCTTATATCATGCAACAATTTTCTATTTATTAATTCCGGTAACCTCAGCATCAAGAGCCATGACTATATCTATGTTGTAGAATGGCAAGTAGCGGCCAGTCCACGCCATTGGTGCCATAGAGTGACAACCTTCCAAATTATCCTGACTGCGTTTTGTGCATTGGTTATTCTCTGGGTTCTATATAGAATTGTAAGGGTAGTTCTACGCTTTTTGCTTTATTTGTTTTTGCTGTGTCTGGCTGGTCTATTGATTTGGTATTTTTTGTTTTTCCTGTGATTTCCAACTTTTCTCCGGAGTCAGTATGTCCTCCCTAACTTGCACAAATTGCGGAGCCGACCTCACCGCCCCAAAAAGTGTACGCATTGCTGAGTACCATTTCGGCCATCTCGAATCAGCCCAACAAGAAGTTGTTGAAGGGCCAGGCTACATTTATCATCTCGAAGTCCCGGATGTATACACTATCATCTGTACTGGATGCAAGCGCCTGGTGAGAACACTACCGCTTCATAAATAAATCTGTATCACAAAAAAAAGCGGGGGACGAATGCCTCCCGCCGAATGTGAATTGCGCTAGTACATTGTAACGCTTTAGATGCTTGCTTAACGGCGTAGCAAGTTTGACAAATCCAAGTTCTGTGGGGCCGTTCAAGGTTGCCCCGCAACCTTGAACGGCGCAGAACTAAGATTTGTCCCTTGCAAGCATCTAGCGGTCGTGAACTCTCGGAATCCTTC
>Ga0082212_10006130_pt1 | contig 16231 bp, 11 predicted proteins | sample TergutNt197P3_FD_71548 | JGI IMG/M metagenome (GOLD analysis project Ga0082212, IMG submission 71548) | Neocapritermes taracua P3 segment gut microbial communities from Petit-Saut dam, French Guiana - Nt197 P3 | ecosystem: Host-associated > Arthropoda: Insects > Digestive system > Gut ... | reverse complement strand
TGGCGATGGTTTGCCAGATACATGAATGCTGATTACAAACCGATTCCAAGTTCTATTATTGCCGAGGGCGACAGCTATTGGAACGGCGCCGGCGATCGCGGCGATCAAGCCATGATTGCGTATGGCGCTGCCCGTTATGCATTATCTCGGGGCGATATTAAGGAAGCGGAAGAACTGTGGCCTTTGATCACATGGTGTCTGGAATACTGTCGTCGAAACCTAAATAATCATGGTGTTGTTGCTTCTGATTCTGACGAATTAGAAGGACGTTTCCCTGCCGGAAAAGCCAATTTATGCACTTCTTCGCTCTATTATGATGCCTTGCTGTCGGCTGCCTGTCTTGGGAAGAATCTTCAGAAGCCATCGGCGCAAACCAATCTCTTTGTGAAGCAGGCACAAACATTGCGGACAGCCATCGAACGCTATTTTGGCGCAACAGTGGAGGGATTTAAAACATACAGGTATTATGATGGTAACGATGTTTTGCGTTCATGGATATGCGTTCCGCTCACCATGGGCATCAACGACCGGAAAGAAGGAACCCTGCAAGCGTTGTTTTCTCCCCGGCTTTGGACTGAAAACGGATTACTGACCCAAGCAGGCAGCGAAACATTCTGGGATCGTTCTACCCTGTATGCCCTGCGTGGCGTCTATGCCTCCGGAGAAACGGAAAAAGCGACCGATTATCTGAAATTCTATTCCCGCCAGCGACTTCTTGGCGAGCATGTGCCTTATGCCATTGAAGCTTGGCCCGAAGGCAGCCAGCGTCATCTCTCTGCCGAGAGCGGGTTGTATGCCCGGATTATTACGGAGGGTTTGTTTGGTATCCGCCCGACCGGATTACACTCGTTCACTGTTTCGCCACGCTTGCCAAAGGAATGGAATGAAATATCGTTGAAAAACATTTATGCCTTTGGTGGTATTCCGTTCGATTTGTGCGTTTACCGGATTCCAAAAGGTATCAGGCTCGAAGTATGTCGCGATGGAAAACCTGTATTTACCCGAACAGGAAAAGAAGGAGATACGTTTACGATTGATGTTTTAAAAAACAAATAGTGACAATTCAATCGCAAATTTAATATTTATTCAGTTAGATATCAAAATTTTTTAAAGATGAAATCAAAATTCACCCACGAACAAAACCTAACGATCAGCCGTCGTTCGTTCCTGAAAGCATCGGCCGTTTCAACGTTTGCATTTAACATTGTACCGCGCCATGTACTTGGCGGCAACGGCTACACACCACCAAGCGAGAAAGTCACGCTTGCGGGTATCGGCATCGGCGGTGTCGGAAGCGGTCAGGTGAGATCCCTCGCACGGGCAGGCTTCGAAATTGTAGCTCTCTGTGACGTGGACGATCTACACGCCAAGAAAACTTATGATGCCTACCCGCAAGCCCGCCGTTATCGTGACTTTCGCGACCTGCTTTCGACCGAGAAAGACAAGGTTGACGCGGTTTATTGCGGTACCCCTGATCATACGCATGCAATCATCACGCTTGCCGCATTACGCGACAAAAAGCACGTCTGCACCGTTAAGCCTCTCACGCGCACTGTCGAAGAGGCCCGTGCCGTCATGGCTGCCGCACAGGTCGCCGGTACTGCTACGCAGGTTACAGCACAGCCCAACACCAGCGATTCGGCTTGCCGCATCGTTGAGCGCATCCAGTCAGGCATTCTTGGCGACATAACTGAGGTTCATGTCTGGTCCTTCCGTCCTGTTTGGCCGCAGGGCATTCCCAAGCGTCCTGACGACGAGGATCCAATCCCCGACACGCTCGACTGGAAACTGTGGATCGGCCCCGCACCCATGCGTCCCTTTAAGGACCTTTGGCCCGACGACAGCCCCATCCCCGACCTCCCGCCCCAGAACTGGGATGGCGGCCGCAAGATCTATCACCCATTCAATCACAGGGGTTGGTGGGACTTTGGCACAGGTGCGCTCGGCGACATGGGCTGCCACTATCTCAACACGCCCTACCGCGCTCTTAAACTCGGTTATCCATCCGCCGTTTCAGCATCATCCTCACGTCAATATGAAGAATCTTTCCCACTCGCATCTATCGTGACCTACGACTACCCCGCCCGCGAGAACTTCGTACCCGTGCGGGTTGTTTGGTACGATGGCGGCCTTAAACCTCCACGTCCAGCGGAGATGGGCGACGAAGAACTTCCCGCCGAGAGTGTGCTGTATATCGGGACCAAGGGCAAGATGTTGGGCGGCCGTATCCTTGATCCTGAACTGGAGGCCAAGGCGAAGACAATTCCCGCCACACTCAAACGACGCGGCGACACATGGGCTGAGTGGCACGAGGCCTGCTTGGGCGGTGAGCCTGCTGGTTGTCACTTCGGCATTGGTGGTGTACTGACCGAGTTTGTTCTGCTTGGCGACATCGCTCTCCGTACCGGTAAACGTATCGCCTACGACCCTCAGACTGTACGGATTACCAACTCGCCAGAGGCAGATGCCCTCTTACGCCAACCCTATTATAACGGATGGAAATTGTAAGAAATAGTTTAAAATACTTAATTTAGTTCAATAATCAAATGAAACCACCATGATTTAATTAAGACACCCAAGTGAATGCAAATGTACGGGTATCGGCGTAAGATGAAAGAATAGATTGCCTCCGAAAAGAACCATGTATCATTTTTTATTCTTCTTGACAAAATTTTAACCGATTTATCACGGAGTTTTAAAGGGCTTCGGCTCTGTGAAAAAATCAAAATATAAAACAATATTTTTGAAGTCCAAAATATAAATCAAACTTAATAGAAATGAAAAGAATTAGTATTTTATTTGTTATGCTTTTTTCTAGTGCATTGATAATGAATGCACAGGATGTAAAAAAAGAATTTTATGGAATGTGGACCCTTGAAATTGAAGATGGGACTGTTGGTTGGCTTGGCGTAAACGATAGCAAAGGCTTTCTGGACGCCGAATTGTTATGGCAGGGAGGTAGCGTAGTACCTGTTTCCAGTTTATTTTTCTATGATGATCACACGCTTGTTGTATTCATGTCAAGTGTTGCGAGGCCAAATACTGAACGTAGATATATGGCAACCAGAACTTTTATCTTTGAAAGAACAGGTAATAATCTTACCGGAACATTGATTAGCCCTTCCCGTGATGGAGTGAGTATTTCGAAAAGAAAATTTATTGGTTGGCGTTTGCCCGATCCTGCTCCGGCTCCCGATCTGTCCAAAGTAAGATATGGAGCGCCTATCACACTCTTTAACGGAAAAGACCTGACCGGCTGGAGATTGATCAACCCAAATCAAGCCAATGGATTCAAAGTTGTAAACGGCGAACTCATTAATGATCCTGTCAGGACAGAAGGACAGCGAATTAGTTATGGAAATTTACGAACAGATAGCGAGTTTGATGATTTTAAACTTACCCTTGATGTGAACGTACCTGAAGGCAGTAACAGTGGCGTTTATCTTCGTGGTATGTTTGAAGTACAGGTCGTTGATTCGTATGGCAAAGCGCTTGATTCGCACAATATGGGTGCATTATATAGTCGCATTACTCCATCTGTAGCCGCAGAAAAAAAAGCCGGCGAATGGCAAACCATGGAGATTATTCTTTGCAGCAGACACTTGACAGTTGTACTGAATGGCACAAAGATAATTGATAATCAGCCGGTTTATGGTCCGACCGGAGACGCAATACAAGCCGATGTTTTAAAATCAGGCCCAATTCATTTGCAAGGAGATCATGGGAAAGTTTCATATCGAAACATTGTTCTGACTCCAATCCTAAAAAATTAGGATTTGAATTATTCTTCTATCTAAAGTTGCATTTGCGAGTTGAATCTGCAAGAGAAAAAAGAGAAAGCAGAGAAAACTGTGTAAACAGTGAAATATTTCCCCCGATTTACATATATTCAATGTTCACTACTTTCAAAAATTTTTCGGACAACACGTTGGTTAAACGCTGAATCAGGTGTTTGCGGATTTCTATTTCTACCGGCAGGCTTGGGTCGTGATGCGTTTCGTTGATTTTTGTACCCACCAGAACGTATATCTCATCGGTGTTTAACAAAAATTTACAAATCCGGTCGGCAGGGCCTTTCCCGAATTGTGTATTGGAATTGATTTTGAGCGTATTCAACATGTGAGTAACTTTGCTCAACGTCAATACGCCTTCCGTAATCAAATCAATACCATCCATTTTTGAACTTGGAGGCAGCGTAAGGTCTATGCGTTCTTCATTGGTAACGGTTCGTCCCAGTTCTCTTGCGATGATTTCCGTTGTGGTGGCCCCGCTGATTATTTTAACTCCGTTAAAGTTTTCCAGAATGCCCGCAAATTCATGGTCTTTTTCGGGGTTGAAAGGAGGGCCGGTACACAATATCGCTTTTCGTGCTCGACGGAAGTAAACCACGCCACAAGTGAGGTCGTCCTTGGGTTTGTACAGGTCGTTTGCCGCCGCGCGTTTGACCACTCTTTCGGCGAGATCGGCCGCCGAAATGCCCGGCTTTGTTTCAACGGTTTTACGGACAAACTGTATGAAATCATTTCTCCCCCAACCCATGGTCATTCCTTTTCCCAGCCCCGACTGGACGATTCCGTCCGAACAAAAGACAATGCGGTCTTCGATGCGGGGAACAAACGAGCATTTCTTCAAATCCACCACCCGCTTATCTTTGACGTCCCCTTTGTATTTCACGTGCGTCCATTCCGGCTGGTAAATCCTGTTTCCCCTCAAAATCAACGTTTGTGGATTATCGTATTCCAAAATGGAAACGGTATCCGATTCCATCGAAATATCAACAACGGTGTACGTGGAATAACTGATTTTCCGTTCGCTGCAAACGGGCAAAGCTTTCATAATCATGCCCGCAAACGCATTAGCGTCTTTATGCTCCATCGAGAAGTTGAGCGAAATGGTAGCCGTAAGCGTTGCCAGAACATTTGCCCGCACCCCGTGCCCCATGCCGTCGGACAGAACGCACAACACGCGGTTTTCTTCGGGGATTCGTTTCGACAGAAACACGTCGCCGCAAATCTTCTCTCCCTCGTGGTTGATTTGAAAATGTCCTACTTCGGTATGGTATTTTTCCATTTTATTTTCTTATGATCAAAACCTCAGTGTACGTAAATATTTTCCCGACAATTCGAGAAACTCTGCCGTACCTCCCGGAGGCTTGTCGGCTTCCACCATAAAATGCTTGGCGCCTGATATACTGTTGGTTCTGAATATTTCAGGAAAATCAATAACGCCGCTGCCTATGGTAGCAAAATCTTTTTCGGTAAGGTTATCGAAAACGGTAGGCGCTATGCCGCACTTCACACCATCAGGCATATCCTTTACATGTAACACAGGGTATCTTCCCGGATATTTCTTTAAATACTCAACAGGCGATTGACCGCCCTTGACAATCCAGTACAAGTCTAATTCGATACCGACAATCGGGTCGAGTAACGGCAACAACACGTCGAATGGGATCTGACCGTCAATCGGATAAAATTCAAAGTCATGATTGTGGTACACTAACTGTATTCCTTCGCTATGGCAAATTCTGCCGCCTCTGTTCAAATTGTCCGCTACCACTTTCCATTCGTCAATTGATTTACCGGGCTCTCCGGGCCATGGCCAATAACAGGCTACGTATTTTTGCCCTATGTTCAGAGCGCGTTCGAGGTTCGTTTTCAGAGCAGATTCATCGCCGATTAATGATTGAATATTTGCTGAACCAATCACGCGAACCAATCCCAGCGACTTTAACAAATCGGTCATTTCGTCAGGCGACAATCCACCACGACCACCGCCACCTTCCATTTCCGTATAACCCCATTCGGCAATCTTTTTTAACCCTTCGACAACGCTATCCGGATGCCATTGACCGTCGCTGCCGGTTATCAAACCAAATGACGGCAGCTTTTCGGTTGCCTTGCTGCCGACGGCGCTGCTATTGCCGCCACAGGAAGCGAGTAAAGCATTACCGGCTGCTATCGAAAGCGCGCTTGCACCCATTGTTTTTAAAAAATCACGTCTTTCCATTGTTTAAATTATTGTATAACGATTTTTGTTTACTATTCAATCCACATACTATCCCATGGCTTGCGATATACCGTTTTTTTAAATCATCTTCAATTGGATAATTCACAAATCTTTGAGTTTCTGGATTAAATGTAAGAGAACTAAAGAGGAGCAAATCCCCTACTCAACCAAAATCTCACGGAATACACAGACTTTCTCTGCTTCGCCTGTCCATTTCGATTTTCCGATTACGCCTAATTGCACCCGGTACATTCCCGGCACGGCATAGGTATGCTCAACATACATACCTTTTTTGCGTGTTCCGTCGCCAAACATCCAGTAGTATTCCTCAATGTTCACATCGGGAAGGTAGGTTTTCGAAGCGTCGAATGGTGCAGCTACGCCCGCAGTGACGGTTTCGCCGGTTGTGATGTACGGTTGCTCTTCATCCAGCACATCTAACTGATAATGATCTACATGTTCGCTAAATTCGCCGGTTAAAGTATCTAAAACATTGATAAATATATCATAATGACCAGTCGAAGGAAAAGTATGTTCAATCGCATCACCGTATTTAACGGTACCATCGCTTATTTCCCATATTATCTTAATCGTTGGTACGGTATCTAACCTTCTTATCCCCGGTTCACGAAATTCGTAGGTATAATCGTTTTCTTCCTGCTCCACGCAATCGGTAAAAACAGGAAAAAGAGATTTGAAAGCATAAAGGTCAAGCGTTTGTCCGTTTCTGTTTGAAGCGAAGTAACCGCTTGTTCCCTCGCCGTCGGTTGCCGTATATGAAATATCATCGGCGGTGGAATTGAGGGGTTCTTCCATTCGTTGGAGAAATCCCCATTCGCTACCAACTTCCCGTACGGAAAAAATATCTAATCCTCCCATGGAACCATGCCCCGATGATGAGAAAAACAACTCACCGTTTCCCTGAATGAAAGGATACAATTCATTTGCGGAGGTGTTGACTTCGGGTCCCAGATTTTGGGGCGTTCCCCATCCGCGGGGCGTCCATTCGCAAACATAAATATCGAATCCGCCAAATCCGCCCGGTATGTCCGATGCAAAAAACAACCGTGTCCCGTCGGGGCTCAGCGATGGATGAGTGGTGATATAGTTGGGGCGGTTATGCGCAAAAGGCTGTATGTTTATCCATTCATCACCCGATTTATGTGCCGAGTAAATCCGTTGTCCGGTTTCGTCGTTGGCCGTGAAATACATTTCCTGCCCGTCGGCGCTTATAGTAAACGGCCCCTGATGCGCGTTGATGGGTATGTTCTTCGACAGCAGGCGCGGCGTAGCCCATTTGTTGCTGTCTCTTTGGGACACATGAAATAAATGAAAAAGCGGATGATTGGCAGAATCAACTCTGCTGACCCATATATGCGTTCGGCGGTCGGAACTGATGATGACCCCGTCATCGTGAGGGAAAGCAAATATTTCATTGGTATAATTGTGATTCAGCGACAATGGTTCAACTTCCCAGACCGCCTGCGCCCAAACTTTCGGAGCGGCTGTACACCAAATCAATATCAATATATATCCGATTCTGTTCATCTAATTCAAATATAACGGACTTGCGGCTTTAACCTTGATTTTTAAATCGTAACGAAGCATGATTTCATGCGATGTGTTGATGGCGCCCGGTTTTCCGATAGCACAATCGTAGGCATAACCAAGGCATAAGGTCTGAAACCTGAATTGTGCCATTCCCACCAAGGTAGTGTTGTTGCGCCAGGAAACACCCAGTTCGATCCTTTCCTGAAACAGCAGGAAGTTACAGTTCAGGTCGAAAAGGATTCCATTTCCGGCATATTGCAGCAAGGTCGACGGCTTTATTTTCAAATCGCGACCTGCCGGGACAATCATCCCGCCGTAGAGCATGGTATTTGAAAGCGTTGGTTTACTTTTGTACGAATCGGCTGTGTTGGGCGAGTACGCCAAAAGTTGCGGAAACGATAATCCCGCAAAAAAGCCGGATGTGTAGTAATAAGCGCCCACGCCTACATTGGGCATGAATGTGTTATGCTTTTCGAGGTCAAACATGGGGTCGTCCGGTTGCAGGACGAAGAGTTTGGTTTGGTTTTCACGATGCAGGTCGAACCCTGCCTGCATCCCGAACGACAGTTTCCCTTCGCCTGCCCTTACACGGAAAGCATACGAAAAATAGGCTCCGGTTTGCTTGAATATGCTGATAAGGTCGTCGAAAACCAGTAATCCAAGCGCTAATTGCGGGTTACGTAAAGGGAAATCGCCTGCAAAAGTGTAGGTAACAGGCGCGCCATCTATACTGTTTCCCCATTGGCTGTTACGGCATAGCGACGCAAGATTCAACACTTCCTGGCTACCGGCGTATGCGGGATTGAGCGCCAATCCGTTGAACATATACTGACTGTACTGCGGATGATATTGCGCCCTGCATGTAACGTTAATCATCAACAGACACGTTATAATCAGGAATTTACTGTCTTTTAAGCACCACATATCCTTTGTAAACTTTATCCCCGTTGAGGGTAAACTGATAAGAATAAGTCCCCGAAGGGAGTTCATTTCCCGACATATTGCATCCGTCCCACCAACCCGAACAGTCGTTAAGATTTGCGCTGCCTTTGAATGATTTCGACTCGAATACTACTTTGTTGTATCTGTCGTGAATGATGATTTCGCTGCTGATAGCATTTTCGGCTCCCACGACTCTGAAACAGTCGTTGATTTTATCGCCGTTGGGTGAAAACCCTGTAGGAATAACCACATCTTTCACTTCGATGATCACCGAATCGGACGGGGATATACATGCGCCGTTGCTTACCGTCCAAAGGATGGTATTTTTGCCTAATTGCAGGTTATTCACCGTGGTGGTTGGTTCGCCGGGAGGAACGAAACTCAGTTCGTTATTTATTGACGTCCACAGCCCGCTGCCTGTTTCAGGGGCGTCGGCATAGAGTTTTTCGCTGAAAAGGAATTGCAGAGCGTCGTCGCCTGTTTTATTATTAACAGTGATGTGGGATGGCGACGATTGTCGGTCGAAACGTACCGTTACCTCATTGCTTAAACTTTCACATACGCCGGATGTTATATAACGCCGGTAGTTAAGGTCTTGAAATAATCCCGGCTCATCCGGCCAGGGAGTAATGAGTCCGGGTGTGAAATTCGGGTTATCGGCGTTGGAAATATCTGTCCAGCCGACATGAGCGTTGGACATGATTTGCCATTGATAGTGGTATTCTCCGTTTCCACCTTCCAGCGCTGAACCGGTTAGCAGTTCCGCCGTATCTTCACATACTCTCTGATTTGCGGGTGTAATTGTATTTCCTGATATTACAGGTTGAATGACAACATCAGAAGTTTCCACAAAAGATTCACAACCTTTTGAAGAAGCGACTTCTCTACGGAAACGATATGTACGGATGTCATTAGTTTTGGGCAATGATGCGGTCAGATTGTTTTCAGTGGCATTGTTGATATAACTCCACGTTAATCCATCAAAAACTTGCCATCTGATATTGTAATTTTCATTGTCGTTGCCTCCCCCCTCAATCGTGGCATTTTCCCTGATAACAAATGATTCTTTCCAGCAAAGCGCAGTATCTTTCGGAGCAATATCATTGATAATAGTTTTGTATGCATTGACCTGAATGTACAAACTGGTATCAACAACCTCTCCCGAAGTAACTACCCGCCGTACATATAAAATATCTTCTGTAAACGAGTGTGTTAGATCAGGCGTATTAGCATTGGCTATTACCGCCCAATCGTTTTCGTCTGAAGAAGATTGCCATTCGTATTGAAAAGGATCTGTACCGCTTTTGGGTTCCGAAGCCTTAATAGGTGTGGGAACTCCGTTACAAACCGTGGTGTCGGGGGTGACGATAAAATTATGAAGAAACCCTCTTAACTGTATTTGGAAATCGTTAAGGAATATGCCGGGATCGCCGGGCGTTGAAATATGATCGCATATTCTGGAACTGATAATCTCTCCCCTGTCGCCGCCGTTTCTTTTGAAATTTTCAGCGTTATTGTACCATGAATTGGTAAGCGTTTCTGATGTAAGAAGCAGTCCGCCGCCGCCGCCGCCGCCTGCGCCTCTTGTGTCGCTGTCATCATTACAGTCTGCCGCCTCCCTGGTAACACTACCGCCGTTGCCGCCCATGATTTCAACTTTCAGGTTGCCGTAATCCTTTGCCGATAAAAGGATACTGCCGCCACTGCCGCCGCCGCCGGCTCCCGCCTTAAGCGCCGTTTCTGTAACTGAAGCTCCATTGGCTTTGATCGCTGTATTTGTGCTAAAATGCAATCTTTGAGCGACGATAATCACAATTCCGCCACCACTTCCACCATCGGTTCCGGTTCCGGTACCTGCGCCGCCGCCGCCGCCCATAAATACACGCTTTAATGTGCTTTCCGACCGGATAATATCGTCGTATTTAATGGCAAATCCATCATTTCCATGTGTAACATAACCGATGTCCGATATTTTCAGCGAACCGTCTGCGCCGCAGGGTTGATCATCTCCAATGCCCCCGTTCCCTCCATTGGCGCCGCCGCCGCCGCCTGACCATTTGCCATTACCGCCGCCGCCGCCATTCCATGTTCTCCCGTAACCTTTCAGATTGCTGCCCGGATCATTAGAGTCGAAGTAAACTTTGGTTACTGATCCTTCACCTTTGTAGCCTGCAAAAAGGTATGAATCAGGATAATCAGGGTTATTGGTGTTATCAATATCATCAAAACTGCAAGGCCCGTCGTCGGGATATGGCGTATCATAAGCGCTACCTCCTTTAAAACCGCGCCCTGACACATCTATATCGGCATTGAACGTAAGCGTTTCGTCAACCATCAACGCCAAAACGCCGCCTGTTCCGGTTTCAGAATTCCATGGATCGCATGTAAGCGTATTTTCTATCACGGCACTTTTGTAAGAAGGAACACGCACCATTTGTACAAATTCAGTAGACGGGTCAAATGTGCCGGGCGTTATCGCGGATTTTAAGGTAACATTCTGGCCATTGACACCGGTAACAATATGAAATTCATACTTGCCGGCGTTATTGATATTGTTTCCATTTTGAGATATTCCCGTCATTTGTACCAACAGGACAGTATCAGTTGCACGAACAAATCCTGACGAAACAGAAGCATCAAGAGTAACTGTTGAACCAGTAATCGCGGTTACACCGGCATAACGATTCACCGTTGACTCGGTAATCCGCGAAACCGCTTTTTGGGCTATCAAACTGTTACACAAGCCAATCAAAATAACGCATATATTAATACTATATATTGTTCTTTTAGGCAATCTTCAAAGATGTTATAAATATTGTGCAAATATAGATATTTTTTTTCACTTTTCGAATAAATTTTCGTACCTTTGTGCGGGTTTTTTAAAAATTACATATGTAATGGCTGATGAGATAAACGCGATAGAAATTTATTACCAGACACAGATAAGTGCGCTGGAAATACGGATTACCATTTTATTGACAACGCTTGTACTGATGAGTATTGTTCTCGTTATTATTTTTTTTCAATATAAAAAAAACCGGCGATCGCGGATACACAATCATCAGAAAATAGAAGAGCAACAACGCTCTAACGACCAAATCATGCAAATGCTGGAGCAGAAAAAACGTGAGGTCGAACAGCAAAGCCTTGAACTTCATGAAACAAGCACAGAACTAAAATGGCAAACAGAGAACGCATTGCGACTTTATGACGAAGTGGAGCAACAGAGAAAGGAAATGACCGACAGTATACTGTACGCCAAGCGGATACAGACCATCTTGTTGCCCGAAAAAGCATTTGTCAATGAGATATTAAACGATTACTTTGTACTGTTTCAACCCCGCGATATTGTAAGCGGCGATTTTTACTGGATAAGCGCAAAAAAAGAAAAAACGCTGGTTGCCGTAGCCGATTGTACCGGTCACGGCGTGCCGGGCGCGTTCATGAGCATCATGGGTATCAACTTCCTGAATACGATTGTTCAAAATGAGAATTTACACGCCGACATCATCTTGAACCAAATGCGCGAACAAGTCATCAACTCGTTGAAACAAACCGGAAAAGTCCTTGAAAACAAGGATGGAATGGATATGGCTTTTTGTATCATCGACTGGGAAAACGCAAAGATTGAATATGCAGGAGCCAATATCCCGTTGATTTTGTTACGCAGTACGCCTGAATCGCCGCACGAATTGATTGAAATACGCGCCGACAGGATGCCTATCGGAATATACGAACTGGCAGCCCGACCTTTCACCCGTCATACCATACCCATTATACCCGGCGACTCTATCTACATGTTCTCCGACGGCTATTGCGACCAGTTTGGCGGCCCGGATCTCAAGAAATTCAAGAAAAAGAACCTTACCAGACTTCTTTCGGAAATTCATGTATATAATATGACCGAGCAAAGAAAAAGATTAAAGCGAAACCTGGATAAATGGCGGGGCGAACTGCCTCAGGTGGACGATATTTTAATGCTCGGCATTAAGATATGATGAGCACGATTACGCTACAGACCGGAGCAATCAGCATTTCCGACGTGGAACAATTATTGTATCATGGGCATGAACTTGTCCTTGACGGGGCGTCCATGAAAAAGGTAGAAGATAGCTACCATTTCCTGAAAAAGTTTGCACACGACAAGGTTATTTACGGCATCAACACCGGTTTCGGGCCAATGGCGCAATACCGGGTAGAGGAACGCGAAACGCGGCAACTGCAATACAATCTGATACGCAGCCATGCGGCAGGTACCGGAAAACTGTTGCCTCCCGTGTACGTTAAAGCAACCATGATTGCCCGGATCGCTTCATTACTTAGGGCGCATTCGGGTGTGCATCCTTCGGTAATAGAACTTCTTGCTGAATTGGTGAACCGCAACATCTGTCCTGTCATTTTCGAGCATGGCGGAGTAGGCGCCAGTGGCGATTTGGTACAACTGGCGCATCTTGCGCTGTGCCTGATTGGCGAAGGAGAAGCGACGTATCGTGGAAAGACCATGCCCGTCAGTACAATTTTTGAACAGGAGGGATTAAAGCCCGTTTCGATGTATATCAGGGAGGGATTGGCGTTAGTCAACGGCACTTCGGCTATGACCGGTATCGGGATTATCAACCTGTTGAAGGCGCAACGACTGTTGAGGTGGGCTATCAGGGCGTCGGCTGCCATTTGCGAAATCGTCGGCTCGTTCGACGACCATTTTTCGGATGAACTAAACCGTGTAAAGCCGCACAAAGGACAGTTGTATGTCGCCACAGAAATGCGCCGGCAAACAGCGGGCAGCCAACGGATACGAAACCGGCATGAGCATTTTTACGACGGAAACCGGCAAAACATTTTTACCGATAAAGTGCAGGATTATTACTCCATACGCTGTGTACCGCAAATATTGGGGCCGGTGTACGACGCCTTGCAACATGCGGAGGAAATACTCGTCGTGGAACTCAATTCGGTGAATGATAATCCGGTCATTGACGCGCAAAACGAAAACGTTTACCACGGCGGAAATTTTCACGGCGACTACGTAGCGTTTGAAATGGACAAGATAAAAATAGCCGTCACCAAGCTCGCCATGCTTGCCGAACGACAACTGAACTACCTGATGCACGACCGCATCAACAACCTGTTGCCCGCTTTTGTCAACCTCGGCATACCCGGTCTGAATTATGGCATGCAGGCCATGCAGTTTACGGCAACATCCACCACTGCCGAATGTCAGACATTAGCCAACCCGATGTACATACACAGCATCCCCAGCAACAACGACAATCAGGATATAGTAAGCATGGGTACCAACGCCGCCAACATGACCCGAACGGTGATTGAAAATGCCTTTCAGGTGGTAGCCATCGAATGGATGGCCATTGCGCAGGCAATTGATTTTCTGGAAATACGGGAACAATTATCGCCAAAATCGCAGGAAACATACCAACAAATACGGGAATTGACGCCTTCTTTTGTAGATGATGCTCCTAAATACGGTGAAATACAAAAGGTTAAAGTTTTTTTTGAAACTGAAAAGTGAGACCTAAATTCAGAACTCCTGACCTGTGTCATGATCGCGAAGCGCTTTAACATAACGTTAAGGGAAGTTTGGTCTGCAAATAAAAAATATATTTTTATTATTGCGGCAGATCGCCACGAAAACCTTCGGCAGGAATTTTAACGATATAGGTTTTTCGTGCGGCATTGGTCAGTTTATTGTCGCGCAGCCATGGATTGAGGTATTTCAGCATTTTGTAGTTGGTTTGGTGTTTGAAGGCAAAGTCAGCCCAGTCGGCCACTGCTGTTTTCACCTCCACCTCGGTGTACGGAACGGGACGGTATCTTTCATTTTCGGGCACATGAAACCCATATTTCTGCGGGTCGTTCAGGATCAGTTTCACAGCCGCTATACGGAAAATATAGCGTTGCGTTTCTTCGTTGAGCAGGAGATCGTAATAATCATCGCACTTTTGGCGTTTCACCTGAGCGCTTAGTCCGGCTCTGCCCATGTTGTACGATGCGGCTGTCATGGTCCAGTCGCCAAAAATGTTGTATGCTTCATTCAGGTATTGACATGCGGCTATGGTTGACTTTTCTACATCGTAGCGTTCGTCTACCTCGTTATTCACTACCAGCCCATAATCGCCCGCTGTACCCTTCATGAACTGCCAAAAACCTGTGGCGCCTGCAGGTGAAATTTTGTTCATAAAATCACTTTCGATCAACGATAAGTATTTGAAATCATCAGGGATGCCATTGGCTGCCAATATGGGTTCAATCACTGGAAAAAAGCGGGTGATTCTTTTGAGATACTGCAAAGTGCTGGAATGAAAGTTCATGTTAACAATCAATTCGCGTTCGAGACTTTCGCGCACATCAAAAAGATTAAGGGGCAACGGTTCACCTGCAAATTCAACCTTTTCGGGAATATACGGCGAGGTAATCCAATGAATGTGGGATGATATATTATCTTCAGAGATTTCTTCAACCTGCCCGCCGGACGATAATGAGGAGCAAAACCCGAAAAATGCGGCAAATATAAGTAATAAGCAAAATGCAATAAGTGGAAATTTTTTCATCTGTACAAATGTAAATAAAGTTAAATGCCTGATTTCAAAGCCTCTTTAATCATATCTTCAACACTGGCCGTTGGCTTGGCCGCTACAATTTTATCCAACACTTTCTCAACGGATGCCTTTGTAAAACCTAAATTCATCAGGGCAGACAACGCCTCTTCCTTTGAACTGCCGGCTGACGCAAGGAAATTTTCATCGCCTGCCGTTGCCGCCCCAATTTTGTCTTTCAGGTCGACAATAATACGTTGCGCGGTTTTCAACCCGATTCCCTTTACATTTTTCAACATGTTGGCATTAGCTTCGGCGATGGCTTTCTGCAACTCGGCGCCCGACAGCGACGACAGAATCATACGCGCTGTGCCGGCGCCCACGCCCGACACGGAGATCAACAAACGAAACAGTGAACGTTCCTGCTTGTCCGAAAATCCGTAAAACAATTGCGCATCCTCGCGCACAACATGATGCAAGAATAGCTTGCACTGTTTTTCCTTTCCCTGCAATGCCGTGTAGGTATTGAGCGAAATGTGAATCACATAGCCAAATCCACCGGTTTGCACGGTAGCGGAAACGGGGGTCAACTCTATCAGTTGTCCTTCAATAAAATCGTACATAAAATAAATGTCTATATCAAAAATATCGGCAAATTTAGACAAAAATTTGTATAAAAACAGTAACTTCTCTTTTTGTTTTACGTATAAAGATTGATAGTTTGATATAAAATAAATCCGAATATGGTGGAAAAACAGACGTCCGATTCAATGAATATTCAATGCCTTCACGAAGAGATCGAACAACTTCGGAAACAAATAGAAAGCTACAGATGGCAAGATGCGAAACACAAGCGGATCATCATGCAACTGGCTGATGTTATGTTTATTGTCAACAAATTGGGCGTAGTAACCGATTGTTCGATCAATTACGGTACGCTTACGGATTTGAGAAAAGACAAATTCATAGGGCTTCATATCTGGGATGTGTTCAAACGGATGCAACTGGAGGATTCACTGTACAAACAGCCGATGGATAAAACCGATTTGCCGCTCCTGCATCAGGCGGCTGTCGGCGAGGAGAAGAGTATGCAGACGGTGATCCGGTATGACGGCGAAAAACTGTATACCCAGGCTGAATATTTTGTTCTCGAAGAAGGATATGAAAAAACTTTTTGC
>Ga0082212_10006129_pt1 | contig 16231 bp, 16 predicted proteins | sample TergutNt197P3_FD_71548 | JGI IMG/M metagenome (GOLD analysis project Ga0082212, IMG submission 71548) | Neocapritermes taracua P3 segment gut microbial communities from Petit-Saut dam, French Guiana - Nt197 P3 | ecosystem: Host-associated > Arthropoda: Insects > Digestive system > Gut ... | reverse complement strand
ATTATTTTCTTAACCAAAGCGAGAAAAAACGGTCGTAAACGAAATAACTACCATCGTCGTCTTTCAAAATCAACATTTTATCTGCCAACGACTTCAGAGCCAAGCGCACGCTGCTTGGAGCCGTAAGGTTATGTTTTTTCATAAAACCGGCTTCAAATGGTTCTGAAACTTTTTTCTCGACGGCGATTGCTTTTAATAACTGTAATTGCCCTTTTGTGATTATCTCGCAATAGGTTTTAAAAGTGGCATTTTCTTCTTCTAGAATATCGTCGATTAAGTATTCAACATCTGACACGGAATAATTGTTTTTTTGCAAAGCAAACAATTGATTTAGAAGTAATTGAATGTACCAAGTATGTCCCGACATTTCTTTGTAAATATAATCAAAAACGGCAACATCAAGCGTTTTTTGATGTACATGATACAAATCTGCGGCAAATTGTCGATACATTTCCAACGGAATTTCTTTCAGTCCAACTTTTTGTGTACTTTGATAAAAAGGACGATTAACAGCTGAAAACATAGCGTCCATCAAATGTTTTTTGCTTCCCGAAAAAATAAATTTCACATTAGGCAAAAATTGCATATACGAGCGTAAAAGAGCTTCCACGCCTTTTTCAGGATAATCTGTAATTTGCTGAAACTCGTCAATGGCGATATAAATTCTTTTGCCCGATTGCTGCAAATAAGCAAAAATTTCCTGTAAACTTTGTTCGGTTTGCTCAGGCTGAATGCTTAACGACAATGTTGGCGCGCCCGAAATAGCATCGAAAGTAAATGACGGTCGAAAACTTTTAAAAAAACTTGAAATTCGCTTAACAACCGTTTCCGAATAATCGTCTAATTTTCCGAGAACAGTTTTTCCGAACAACACAACAAAATCGTGTAAATTTTGTGTAGAAAAAATATCCATGTAGAAACAACGAATATTTTTGTCCTGCTCGTGTATGAGGTAAAAAATGTGATGTATCAAGCCTGTTTTACCCATGCGGCGTGGACTGATAAGCGACACATTGCGGTCATTTTGCAAAGCGGAAATAATTTTTGCGCTTTCGTTTTCTCTATCGCAAAAATAGGTTGGACTATGATATCCTGCAACCAAGAACGGATTTTTCAACAATTCTTTCATATTCGTTAATCATAATATGTGAAACATAAAACATGAAACATAAAATGTGAAATGCAAATATATGGAAAAAATTTTATTGAAAAACAATTTTTTATAAAAATTGTAAATTGTTAAAAACTTCTAATTTATTCGTTTTGTAAAACAAAGTGAAAAGCAAAGTGTTTTATTACTATAACATTAAAACATAACAATTATGAGTTCAATAAAAATTTCAAGTGCCGACCACGTTCAAGGAACGCCCGACGCCGTTATAACATTAGTCGAATATGCAGATTATCAATGTCCTTATTGCCGAGAAGCGTTTTATATCGTAAAAGAGTTGCAGAAAAAATTGGGTAATCGCCTGAAAGTAGTTTTCAGAAATTATCCGTTGCAAGATTTGCATGCATACGCGCTTAATGCTTCGATAGCTTCGGAAACTTCTGCTATGCAAGGAAAATTTTGGGAAATGCACGATATGTTGTTCGAGAATCAACGTCAGTTACAAGATTCGGCGCTTATAAGATATGCCGAAGAAATTGGTCTTGATGTGGAAAAATTCAAAAAAGATTTCGGCAGTAATCCGACCATCGAAAAAGTGAAACAAGATATTGATTCGGGCAATAAAGCAGGTGTGGAAGGAACGCCTACTTTCTTTGTGAACGGTGTTTATTTTGATGGAAATTGGCAGAGCGACGAATTTCTCGACTATTTGGAATCGCTTGTTTAACCTGCTTGTCATTGCGGGCTTGACCCACAATCTTTTGAAAGATTCCGCATCAAGTGTGGAATGACATTAAAAATGTATATTTTTTTGTATCTTTGAAAAATTCATAAAACAAATAATTTATTTTAACCATGCTAAATTTTTCATTTCAAAACACAACGAAATTAATTTTCGGAAAAGGTACCATTGCCCAATTGGAGACGGAAGTTCCCAATAATAAAAAAATCCTGCTTACTTTTGGTGGAGGAAGTGTGAAGAAAAACGGTGTGTATGAGCAAGTAAAGTCTGCACTCAAACATCACGACTGCATCGAATTTTGGGGTATTGAACCTAATCCGAGAGTAGAAACATTGCGAAAAGCCATTGAATTAGGAAAAAAAGAAAAAATAGATTTCATCGTAGCTGTGGGTGGTGGTTCTGTACTTGATGGTACAAAACTGATTGCATCTGCCATTCCATATGTGGGCGATGCGTGGGAGTTGGTGCTCAACGAATCGCTCATTAAGAAAATGGTTCCTTATGCTTCTGTGTTGACACTTCCCGCCACAGGTTCGGAGATGAATAAAGGTTCTGTGATTTCAAATGACGCGACAGACGAAAAATTTGCATTTTATTCGGATTATCCTCAGTTTTCTATTTTAGATCCGGAAACGACTTTCTCGCTTCCACCGTTCCAAGTGGCGTGCGGTGTTGCCGATACATTTGTGCATGTGATGGAGCAATATATGATTGACAAAAACAATTCGCCGTTGATGGACAGATGGGCAGAAGGCGTATTGCTGACCTTGATTGAAGTAGCGCCGAAAATCCGTCAAAATCAACACGATTATGACCAAATGGCTAATTTTATGCTTGTTGCCACAATGGCATTGAACGGATTTATCAGTATGGGCGTTTATCAAGATTGGTCAACGCACCTTATCGGGCACGAAATCACAGCGTTAACAGGTTTGACGCACGCCGAAACGCTGGTTATGGTTGATCCGTCTCTGTTGCGTGTGATGAAAGACGAAAAACGCAAAAAACTGATACAATTTGCCGAGCGTGTTTGGAACATTACCGAAGCGAACGAAGATAAAAAGATAGAACTTGCTATCGAAAAAATGGAACAGTTTTTCCGCTCGTTGCCGTTAAAAACAAAATTATCGGAACATGGCATCGGCGCCGATGTGTGCGAAAAAATAGTTGCCCGTTTCCGTGAGCGCGGCGCTAAATTAGGCGAAAACGGTACTATCACAGCCGATGTGGTTAAAACAATTCTTGACGGATGTAAGTAAATACTTTTAGAACACAAATAACACAAAAAGCACAAATCTTCGCAATTTTTTTATTAATAATTTAGATTTGCGAAGATTTGTGCTTTTTGTGTTATTTGTGTTCTAAAAATTAATATTTAATATTCAGATTGTCCAACACATTCCGCATTTTTTCCATGGTGGTAATGCGTGTCGGCACAAGTGGTAAGCGGAGTTTATTGTTGATGTATCCCATCATGGAAAGCATACATTTTACGCCTGCCGGATTTCCATCGACAAACAACAAATCGAACAATCCCGTAAAGCGTTGATGAATTTCACGAGCGTGCGCATATTCGCCTGAAAGCGCCAAGCGAACCATACGGCTGAATTCGGCAGGAAAAGCATTTCCGATAACCGAAATAACGCCGACCGCTCCCATGGTTATCAACGGAAACGTAAAACAATCGTCGCCCGAAATAACCATAAAATCATTCGGTTTATTTTTGATAATGTCATTCATTTGGTTAATATCGCCCGAAGCCTCTTTGATGGCGATAAGATTGGGAAATTCATTAGCCAAGCGCAACGTGGTTTCGGCAGTCATATTCACGCCTGTGCGACCAGGAACATTGTATAAAATAATGGGTAATTTCGATGCTTGTGCAACAGCTTTGAAGTGCTGGTAAATACCTTCTTGCGAAGGTTTGTTATAATAAGGAACAACAGAGAGAATGGCATCTATACCTTGAAAGTTACCGTTTTTTAATTGTTCAATAACAACTCGTGTATCATTTCCGCCAACACCGCGCACAATCGGTAAGCGGCCATTTACCCGACTAACAACAAAATCAACAATTTCATTTTTTTCCTGTTCGGTTAGTGTTGCAGATTCGGCAGTTGAGCCTAATACCACGAGATAATCTGTTCCGTTTTTGATTTGATAATCGACTAAGCGCGTCAACGCCTCATAATCAACACTATCATCTTCTTTAAACGGTGTTATCAGCGCAACACCCATTCCCGTTATTCTCGTATCCATTTATAATTTCTTTCTATCTTTGGCAAAGTTAGGTGCAAAAATAGGAATTAATTGTGAGATTCTATGCTTTTCAAGTAAAAAATTATTTGGTCGAACAGATAATTTACATGGGCAGGTTTTACTTCACTTTCGTTTTTCAAATCTATCATGAAATCCAATAAATCGAGGTTAGATATTTTACGTCCCACTTTAAATGGAGATTTAGAGTAAGCTAATACATATTGCAAAGGCAATACTTCGGTCAATGTCAAATCCAGCACAACATCAAATTTAGTGTTTAGCAACCCTTTTATAAAATTCGTGTTTGGCTCTCCGAAAAAATTTACATGAGAAGAATCAATCATATAAGCGTGTTCCGACATCAGAATATCTGCTTTCTTTTTATTAACAAATCCACACGTCGTAACTTTTTTACCGTCGTTTTGCAGCGATTTTGAAATAGCCTTAATCTTATGATTATTCTCATTCAAATCACTTTCGTAAATAATCAAAACCGAGCGCATATCGTTATAGTTCATGAACTTCTTGTCTTTGTCATGACTTCTTTTTAACTTTTTCAGTTTACGCCGAAAAATGAATTGTTTCATATAAATGGTTATTTTTATTGTGCAAAGATAAATATTTTTTAGGAAATCATTTCCAAAAATTCTTCTTCATTAATAATCTTCACACCCAATTTTTGTGCTTTTTCCAATTTCACGGGACCAACGTTTTCGCCTGCAAATAAATAATTGGTTTTGCCCGATACCGCCGCGACGTTTTTTCCGCCGTTTTGTTCAATCATATCTTTATACTCATCGCGCGAATGCAATGAAAAAGTACCGGTTATAACGATGGATAATCCTTTTAGTTTATCGGTGGTTGTCGCCAATTTTTCTTCAGACAATACGAATTGCAATCCTGCTTCCTTCAATCTGTTAACCCATTCCGTATGCTTTGGATTGGCAAAATAATCAACTACGCTTTGCGCAATGCGAATTCCTACTTCGTCAATGTTATTGAGTTCTTCTGCAGATGCGTTTTGTATATTCTCAATCGTGTGCATCGACATTGCTATTTTTTTTGCCGTTGTTTCGCCTACATGTCTGATTCCTAATGCAAAAAGTACTCGCTCAAATGGTATTTGCTTGGAATTATTGACGGCTTGAATAATATTTTGAGCCGATTTTTCGCCCAATCGTTCCAACCGCGCTAAATAACCGGCTTTCAACTCGTAAATATCGGCAACGCTGTTGAGTAGTTTTTTCTCATAAAGCAATGCAATTGTTTCACTGCCAAGACCTTCGATGTTCATTGCCTTGCGGCTTACAAAATGCTCGATTCTGCCTTTTATTTGCGGCGGACAACCATCTTCATTTGGACAATAATGTGCCGCTTCGCCTTCCATGCGTACCAATTCTGCGCCGCATTCGGGACATTTTTTGATAAATTGAACCTTTTCGCCAATTAACACGCGTGCATCTTTATCCACTGCTGTTATTTTGGGAATAATTTCGCCACCTTTTTCCACAAAAACCATATCGCCGTAATGCAAATCCAACGCATTGATAATATCCGCATTGTGCAAAGAAGCTCGTTTGACGATTGTTCCCGAAAGTTGCACCGGGTCGAGATTTGCAACAGGTGTAACTGCGCCTGTTCGTCCAACTTGATAAGACACAGAATTCAATCTCGTTAATGCTTTTTCTGCCTGAAATTTGTAAGCAATCGCCCAACGCGGTGATTTTGCCGTAAAACCGAGATTTTTTTGTTGCAACAACGAATTAACTTTTATCACAATGCCGTCGGTCGCCACAGGTAAGTTTTTACGTTCTGTATCCCAATATTTTATGAAATCGAAGACTTCTTCTAAATTACTGCATTTTCGAGTAGCGTCAGAAATTTTGAATCCCCAAGTTTTTGCTTTTTGCAAATTGTCGTAATGAGTTTCGCAAGGTAAATTTTCGCCCAGCAAATAATATAAGTAAGCATCTAATTTTCGAGTAGCAACAACAGCAGAATCTTGTAATTTCATTGTACCCGAAGCGGCATTTCGCGGATTTGCAAAAAGCGGTTCCTCGTCGCGTTCGCGCTGTTTGTTCAGCTCATCAAAAACCGACCACGGCATCATAATTTCGCCTCGTATTTCAAATTTTTCGGGATAATCGCCTTTTAATCGTAATGGAATCGTTTGTATCGTTCTCGCATTGGCAGTTACGTCGTCGCCTTTTTCGCCGTCGCCGCGCGTAATGGCAGTTTGTAATGCGCCGTTTTCGTATATCAACGCGATAGATGTTCCATCGTATTTCAGTTCGCAAACAAGCTCAAAATCTTCGTTCAACGCTTTTTTTGTTCGTTCATAAAAATCGGCAATTTCTCCCTCGGAATAAGTGTTGGTAAGCGAAAGCATCGGATATTGATGTTTTACCTGTTTAAATGTCTTCACAATATCGCTTCCAACACGTTGAGTTGGCGAATTCGGGTCGAAATATTCGGAATTTTCCTCTTCCAGCTGTTGTAATTCTTTTAATTTTTTGTCGAATTCAATATCGGAAATCACAGGTGCAGAAAGCACATAATAGTTATAATTATGCTGTTCGATTTCTTGCCGAAGATTATCTATGCGCTCTTTTATGTTGTTCATATTTTATTAGGGTAAAAGCCGGTACAAATTTAAAAAAAATATCACAAGTTTGTGATACTGTTTTGAAAATTTGATTAGCTTTGCATCGATTTTGGTTTTGATATTTATGTTCTAAATGTCAAACAAAAGGGAATTCCGTGAGAATCGGAAACAGTACCCGCTGCTGTAAGCTCTCAGCCCTCTAAATCTCCCACAAGGAGAGTTGAAGAAAGGCTGCTTGCGTTTCAACAACACTTTTGCCACTGTTTGTCAGTTGATAAATGGGAAGGCGTTGAAACGAAGGAGTAAGTCAGAAGACCTGCCAATATCAGTAAATTTTCGTTGCTTTCGGGGAAAAGAGCAAGGAAAGGTAAACGTTTATGTTAATCTTTTCACATTTTCCACGAGTTGCGCTATCGCTTGCACGCGTTTTTAAATTGAAAATCGGCGGAGCCAAAATTAAACATCTACGGTGTTTTAGGTGGATTATTTTATCATTATTATTAACATAAAAATTATCAAAAAAAATGAAAAAAATTAATGTGTATTTTCTTGCTGCAATGGCAAGTTTGTTTGTGTTTTCTTCTTGCGAAAAAGAAATAATAAGAGAAATTGAAGTTCCGGTGGAAGTGCCGATAGAAGTACCTGTGATAATAGACAGAGAAATTCAACGGATATCTTTCGAGTCTGTTCAACTAAACGCCGACGGTTATCAAAACAATTTTCCCAACGGATTAATTTTGTCTGATGTAGATTTTTACAACTATTTCGATGAAGTTTGGTCTTCTTGGGAAGGGTTTGCCGTGTCTAATAAAACCGATAGAGAAACAGCAGGTTACGGAAATGAATTTAGTGTTTACGGAACAGGCGGTGCAAACGGCTCTGAGAAATTTGGTGTTGTATTTGCCGGATTTAACGAAACTTCTAACTGTAAATTTCTTGGAAACCAAGAATTTAAATTTGAAAGTTTGATGATAAACAACAGTACTTTCGCAGCATTGGAAATCAAAAACGGAAGCGCTTTTTGTCGGAAATTTGAAAACGACGATTGGTTTAAAATTATCATAACAGGAATTAAAGCCAATGGAACGGAAGCCGGAAAAGTAGAGTTTTATTTAGCTGATTTTAGAGCCGGAAAAATGTTCATTTGTCAAGAATGGACAAAAGTAGATTTGTCGGGATTAGGAAAAGTTAATAAATTGGAATTTACCTTTGAATCGACAGATAACGGAATGTGGGGAATGAATACGCCTGCATATGCTTGCATAGATGATATTATTTTTTCGTTGAATTAATTTTAAAAGAACGCAAATTACGCAAAAAGCGTAAATTTTCGCAATTAATTATTTGTCATTGCAGGCTTGACTCGCAATCTCCTAAAAAGCGAGGAGATGCTGAATCAAGTTCAGCGTGACAGAAGTTTGCGAAAATTTGTGCTTTTTGCGTCATTTGCGTTCTAAAATTGAAATATAATAAAAAAAAGTAGTAAATTTGCACCCGTAAAATCAGACGTTGATGATAAATAGAATACTACTTCGTATTAAAATTGTGCAAATTGTTTTTTCGTTTTATAAAAATGATAAAAATACGGAAAAAGCTGTTATAAATGAGCTTTTTCTGAGTATAGAACAAACTTACAAATTGTACAACTTCCTACTGTTGCTGGCAATTGAAATAACCAAAGTGGCACAAAACCGTATCGAAATGGGTAAAAGGAAACTACGCCCAACACCCGAAGAACTGAATCCGAATATGCGTTTTGCCGAAAATGCTTTTATCGAACAGCTTTCGTCGAACACGCAGCTCAAAAAATACATTGAAACCGAAAAAATATCTTGGGCAGATTATCCCGAAACCATTAAAAAATTGTACGAAGAAATCGTTCATTCAGATTATTATACTGAATATATGAACGCGCCAACTTCTTCATACAAAGATGATAAAGATATTTGGCGGAAGATATTCAAAAGAACAATTCTTGTGAGCAAAGATCTCGATGAAACGCTCGAAGATATAAATCTGTATTGGAACGACGATATAGAAATTGTTATCAGTTTTATACTGAAAACTATCAAACAGTTTGAAGAAAATGAAGGCGCGTTTCAACCGTTGCAACCGATGTTCCGCGACGAAGAAGATTCTGCATTTGCACGGGAATTATTGCTCGAAACTTTGCGCAACGAAAAGGAATATCGTGATTTAATCGACGAACATACTAAAAATTGGGAGCTCGACCGCATCGCGTTTATGGATATTATCATTATGCAAATTGCGTTGGCAGAACTTTATAATTTCCCGAAAATTCCCGTTAATGTTACGCTGAACGAATTTATCGAAATATCGAAATCGTACAGCACCGAAAAAAGCGGTACTTTTATCAATGGAGTGTTGGACAACATTGTGGAAAAGCTTCGAAAAGAAAATAAATTAACGAAAATAGCGTTATTATATTAATTGACAAGTTTTTGGAAAAACTCGTTTATTCATTTACTCGTCAACTTGTTAACTCGTTTACTAATTATTTAAAATAAAAAATTATGAATTTATTAAGCATTTTATTACAAGCCGCACCGGCAGCGACATCTCCGTCAATGTTTGATTCAATGAAAAACATTCTTCCATTTGTTCTTATCTTTGTTGTGTTTTATTTCTTTATGATTCGCCCACAGCAAAAGAAACAAAAAGAAATTCAAAAAGCTCGCGAAGGTATGAAAGTTGGCGATAAAGTGGTGTTGAGCGGTGGCATTTACGGCACCATCAAAGAGGTGAAAGAAAATGCGTTTATCGTGGAAATTTCCGATGGCGTTAGAATTAAAGTAGATAAAGGTTCTGTTTTTAACAGCCCTGAAAATGCAGAACAAAGATAAAATTTTTCCCACAAAGCCGCAAAGCTCACTAAGAAAACTTTGTGTTCTTTGTGCCTTTGTGGGAAACATTTAATAAAATATTTGTGGAAAATTTAAACAGCTTCTTAGACAAATTTATTAACAAAAAAAAGATTAAAGCATTTTTTACAAGTAAAGATGCTTTAGTCTTTTTGTCTTTTTTGCTTCTTTCCTTTTTCTTTTGGTACTTGAACAGCCTTCGTAAAAGTTACGAAATTACCGTTTCGATAAACATCGAATATGTCAATATTCCCATCGAAAAAGTCAATGTTGATGCACTGCCCCAAACGATTCAAGTAACGCTAAAAGACAACGGTTCATATCTTTTGTCATATAAAATAAGAAGAATCGAACCTGTTGTACTGAATCTCAAAGAAGTGGATGTGGTAAACAATACCGGTTTGTTTATTTCGGGCATTGTACTTCAACAGCATATCAAATCGCGGTTGCATAGTACTACAACCATTGTCGGAATAAATCCACGAGAGATTATTATTCCTTTTGTCGAAAAATCGAGTAAAAAATTAGAAGTTAAACGTATCGGGCAGATAAATTTTGCACAACAGCATACGTTTAGCGGCGATGTTGACATCGTTCCCTCGCACGTTGTAGTGTATGGTGATAAAAATATAGTGGATACGATGCAATATTTGTACACAAAAAGAACGGACTTTAAAAATTTGCGAGATACGATGCAGCGAGCCATTCCGTTAAAAAAAATAGCGGATGTTGAATATGAAGTTGACCAAGTCAATATTCATATTCCGGTGGAAAAATACACGGAAAAAACAATCGAAATTCCGATAACGGGCATAAATTTTCCCAAAGAAATGGAGTTACGAACATTTCCGGCCATGTTGAACGTGAGTTTTTTTGTTACGTTCAGCAAATTTAGCACCATCAGTAGCAATGACATCACGGCAACAATAGATTACAACGATATTATTGATAGTACTACCAGCAAACGAAAGCCAACCATAAAAACCGATAATCCTTTTATATCAAACATTCGGAGCTATCCATCCGTGGTTGAGTATATCATGGAAAAAAAATAACAAACCTCTAAATCCCCTAAAGAGGACTTTGCAAACGTCCATCAAGCAAGTCCCCTTTAGGGGATTTAGGGATTTGAAATATGAAATTTAAAATTATGACCATAAACGAAAAACAAGACGAAATAATAAGCGAATTCGAGTACGTCGAAGATTGGTTCGATCGCTACCAACTCATTATCGACAAAAGTTTGGAGGCAAAAAAACTCGATTCAAAATTCAAAACAAACGAAAATCTAATCGAAGGCTGTCAGAGTAAAGTTTGGATTACGGCAGAACAAAAAGAAGGCAAAATATATTATCAAGGCGAAAGTAACACCGATATTGTTGGCGGTATTTTGGCAATGCTCATTGATATTTTGTCGGGACATACGCCCGAAGAAATACTAAATTCTGATTTATATTTCATCGACCGCATCGGATTGAAAGAACATTTATCGCCAACCCGTTCCAACGGAATGCTTTCGATGATTAAACAAATGCGTCTTTTTGCATTGGCATTTCAAGCAAAAAACAATAGCTGATTATTCAAGAGATGAAAACCTACAAACGTGTATTAACTATTGCCGGAAGTGACCCAAGCGGAGGAGCAGGCATTCAAGCCGACCTAAAAACAATGTCGGCGTGTGGTTGTTATGGTATGTCTGCCATCACGGCAATTGTAGATGAAAATACTGTCAGCGTGTTTGGCGTGCATCCTATTCCGATTGATTTTGTGCGCGGACAAATCATTTCCGTGCTCGACGACATTGGCGCCGATGCCGTTAAAATAGGTATGCTGCATTCGTCTGAACTGATACGCACGGTGAAAAACGCGCTTGAGAAATTTAACATCAAAAATATCGTTCTTGATCCTGTTATGGTAGCTACTTCTGGCGATTCATTGTTACAGCAAGAAGCCGTAGAAACGCTGAAAAATGAACTTATACCGATTTCGCGGGTTATTACGCCGAATATTCCCGAAGCAGAAATTTTGCTGGGAAAGAAAATCGAAAATCAAGAAATACTTCGCCTTGTTATTAAGGAACTTTCGTGTAGTGGAAAAGTTTCCGTGCTGCTTAAAGCGGGACATTTGGACGACGATGAACTGACCGATGTTTTTTACAATGCCGAAACGGACGAAATATTGGAATTTACTTCAAAACGAATCAACTCCGTTAATACACACGGAACAGGCTGTACGCTGTCGTCGGCTATTGCATCTTTTTTGGCGCACGGCTTGCCGTTAAACGATGCTGTTGCATACGCCAAAGATTACATAAACGGCGCCATTATAGCAGGAGCTGAATACGAAATCGGCAAAGGACATGGACCTGTACATCATTTTTTTCAATGGTGGAATTCTGAATTGTCTTGAACCAAGATTTTTACAAGATTCATAAGATTAGCAGGATTTTAATCTTGAAAATCATGTAAATCTTATGAAAATCAAGGTTCAAGACAAAATTTTTTATTATCTTTGTAGTTCATAAACTATTGTAACATATATCAATGGCAAACAAAAAGAAAAGCATCGCAAAATACTTGATTTGGTTTTGGGGAATATTCACATTTATTATTCTCGCCATATTTCTTGTTTTTTATTTATTAAAAAATGGTACAATAGGTTACTTGCCACCCATCGAAGAATTGCAAAATCCTAAAAATAAAAACGCGAGTGAAGTTTATTCGTCAGATATAGTGTTGTTGGGAAGTTACTTTTTTAACCGCGAGAATAGAGTTAATATTACTTACAATGAATTGTCGCCCAATATAGTTAATGCTCTTATTGCGACCGAAGACGAACGTTATCTCAATCACTCCGGTGTAGATGGTACTGCGTTGTTGCGCGTGTTTGTCAAAACCGTTATTTTACAGCAAAAGAATGCAGGTGGCGGAAGTACCATCACGCAGCAGTTAGCAAAACAGTTGTATTCTCCACCATCAGAAACGTTTGTGAGTCGAATGACCAAAAAACTCAATGAGTGGGTTATTGCCGTTGAGTTGGAATGCCTTTACACAAAAGAAGAAATTTTGACAATGTACCTCAATCAGTTTGATTTTTTGAACAATGCCGTAGGTATAAAAACCGCTTCTCAAGTATATTTCAATACAAGTCCCGACAGCTTAAAAGTGGAAGAAGCAGCGGTGCTTGTCGGCATGTGTAAAAATCCTTCGCTGTACAATCCCATTCGCCACGTTGAGCGTACTCAAAACCGTAGAAATGTGGTGTTGAATCAAATGGAAAAAGTCGGATATATAACTCAAGCAGAAAACGATTCGCTGAAAGCATTGCCAATGGAGATAAAATACAATAAAGTTGACCATAAATTAGGGCTTGCTACTTATTTCAGAGAATATTTGCGTCAAACGATGATGGCAAGAAAGCCCGACAGAAGTAAATACGCGAGTTGGCAAGGACAAAAATTTTATGAAGATTCGTTGCAATGGGAAAACAATCCGTTGTATGGTTGGTGCAATAAAAACAAAAAAGCCGACGGAAGTCCTTATAATATATACGAAGACGGATTGAAAATATACACTACCATTGATTCGCGAATGCAGCAGTATGCTGAAGAAGCCGTTGTGGACCATTTGAGCGGACATCTTCAACCGGCGTTTTTCAAGGAAAAGCAAAATAAATCATACGCACCATATTCTCGCCACTTGAGTGTAGAAAGGATAAATACGATTCTGAAAAACACAATGCGCCAATCCGAGCGATACAAAAAAATGAAAGCAAGCGGTGCCACCGATGCTGAAATAGAAACAGCATTCAACACCAAAACAGAAATGACCGTTTTTTCGTATAAAGGCTCCATTGATACCATTATGACACCGATGGATTCCATACGTTACAAAAAATATTTTCTACGCGCAGGCTTTATGTCTATGGATCCATTTAATGGACACGTTAAGGCATACGTCGGCGGGCCAAATTACGGTTATTTTCAATACGATATGGTAACCACCGGGAAACGCCAAGTAGGTTCTACCATCAAGCCATTTCTTTATACCTTGGCAATGGAAGAAGGGCGCACGCCTTGCGACGAAACGCTCAACACGCAAATAACGATTACTCTGCCCGATGGCAAAACGTGGTCGCCTCGAAATGCTTCTAAAGCTCGCGTGGGCGAAAGTGTTTCGTTGCGTTGGGGATTGGCGAATTCCAATAACTGGATAACAGCTTATTTAATGAGCCAGTTTACTCCTCATGCCTTTGTGGATTTGCTGAAATCTTTCGGGATAAAGAGTAAACTTGACCCCGTTCATTCATTAGCATTAGGACCTGCTGATATTTCGGTAGAAGAAATGGTAAGCGCTTATACCGCTTTTACGAACAAAGGAATTCGGGTTAATCCGCTTTACGTTACGCGCATAGAAGATAATAATGGCAATGTATTGGCAACATTTATCCCAAAAACAAACGAGGTTTTCAGCGCCGAAACGTCTTATAAAATGATAGATTTGATGACAGCAGTAGTTAATCAAGGAACAGCTAATCGATTGAAATACAGATATGATTTACGAGGACCAATCGGCGCCAAAACGGGAACAACACAAAATAATTCCGACGGTTGGTTTATGGGTTTCACGCCAAGTTTAGTTTCTGGTTGTTGGATTGGTGGCGAAGAAAGAGATATTCACTTCGATAATATGAACGAAGGGCAGGGAGCTGCGATGGCGCTTCCTATCTGGGCGATGTATATGCAAAAAGTATATGCAGACAAACGCTTAGGTTATTCGCAAGAAGAACAATTTGATCTGCCATTAGGCTTCAATCCGTGCGAAACCGCCACAAAAGCGCAAATGGAAGACCCATTTGCAAGCAATTAAAATTTAGTTTAGAAAAAACATAAAAAAAGAACGATTCTATTTTGTGGAGAAATAAAATATAATTATCTTTGCAACCGCAAAACAATCACGGGATGTAGCGCAGCCCGGCTAGCGCACCTGCTTTGGGAGCTTTTCAGAACTTAATTTTATCAATTATATATCAAACAGTTACATTAAAAATGTGGCTGTTTTTTTGTTTTGGTTTACTCTATGGTTTACTAGGGTTGTAAATTCAGATTATAGGTTAATAAATATTTTTTTTTATTTTTTCAATAGATATAGGCAAAGCGCATTTTCACGCTTGCCGTTTGGTTATTCAATATTTTTGAAGAACTAAACTTCTGTAATATTTGTATTTTTCTTTTTGTTTCTAACACTTAAAACAACAATAACCACACTCAAAATAAAAATAAGTCCGAAACCTGCATAAAGGCAATAACGATTTATAGTTATTTCATTTGAATTTTCACTTACAAATGTCGGTGTTAATGTTGTTTCTATTTCTAATTTGTTTAATATTTCTTTTGTTTTTGCAATAGATAGACTATCTGCACCGTATATTTTTAATGCCTCAAAATCCGCTTGGTCGGTAATTGCCCAAAGTGCGTGTTGCCCTATCATATTTTGGATATGATTTTCGTCTAAATAGTGCGTTAATCTTACAACTTTTTCGTCTGCTAATTCGCCGATTGTAAATGTTGTAGTAATATTGGGTGGAGCATTGTGTATTTCGCCACACATTGCATAAAATCTTGTTGCGTATGTGTCATTCGGATAAAGTGGGAAAATTGCTTTTTTAGTAACAATCATAGTTTGTACAATACTATCGGTAGGAATAAGTTGTGTACCACAACCTAAACGCAAAAGTACAAACGTATCTATTTTGCTTTTCAAGATTATTGACATACATTTTCCGTAATGCAAGCCGTCATTATCTATTACTTCTTCAAACATACGGTCGTATACACCGCTTATTCTAAGTTCTAACATTTCTTTGTCTATTGCTTCATTTATTGAAATTTCCGTTGGATTTCTTTCTTGTGAGTATGCAATAAAACTTGTTAAAAAACAAAGCCATAAAGCAACAGTTTTTAGTTTTTTTGTTTTCATAAATTTTTGTTTTTTATTTTTAATTAGTGTTTTTTTAGCGTTTATCTAATACCAATATACTAGTAAATAGTATATTAAAAACATATTCCTTTGCAATTTGATAACTTAAAAAGATAAATATGCAAATTAGTAGTATGCAAAATGTGATTTTTATTGTTATTCAAATTGATATTCAAATCCTAATGGATTATTTCACCCCGTCAGTCGCAATCAAAAATAATAACTTCATAGGAAAACTACCATCATCACGTTTTATGTAAAGTGTTACACCACCCTTAACTAATAACATAAACATATCACTTGAGACTGAAGACTAAAATGAAAACCTGTAGTACCTGCCGATTCAACGTATTTCTCTTTGTAGTCAATAATGGTATACTCACCCGTAATATAATGATGAGTAGAAGACTTAATGATAACATTTGAACCATCAATGGTTATATGAGTATTAGTAGAACTTTCATAATCATTTTGTAAATTAATAACTTTATCAGAATGAATAGAAATGACATCCTGTGCAATAACTGGAAGTGTTAATACCATTAACAACATTCCTAAAAATAATTTTTTCATTTTTTTTCTTTTTTAATTTAGTTTTAAAATAAAATCATAACAAAATTCAATCTTGTCCCGATTAGATTAATTGTAAGGGTC
>Ga0082212_10006128_pt1 | contig 16239 bp, 7 predicted proteins | sample TergutNt197P3_FD_71548 | JGI IMG/M metagenome (GOLD analysis project Ga0082212, IMG submission 71548) | Neocapritermes taracua P3 segment gut microbial communities from Petit-Saut dam, French Guiana - Nt197 P3 | ecosystem: Host-associated > Arthropoda: Insects > Digestive system > Gut ... | reverse complement strand
GGAAGCAAGATTGGTTGAAAAATACTGTCATCCCAGAACTGCCACGACCTGAGTTGGAAAGTGTTCGAACTTCAGACTGGAAAAATTCCGCCAAAGAACGCGAACGCCGAATGGTCGCTGCTCTCGACAAGCACACTCAAAACCTGTTGCAACGGTCGCCGTTGACGCGAACGCTCTTCTTGTCGCAACTCGACACGTCGTCGCTCGACGCTTATGAGCAATCGACGAAGTTTTACAAGGAATATCTGGAAAGCGAAATTCTCGGCAAGTTCGACAAGGAATTTTTGCCGCTGAACGTTCGCTCCCGCCAGGCTTACGAAGCGGACGAGATTGTCGGTTACGAAGTCGTGATGGACCTTTATCCCGGCATGTTCGTGTATGGATTACTGTTTTTGCCGAAAGATATGCAGCCGGGCGAAAAATATCCGACGGTTGTTGTGCAACACGGTCGCAACACCCGGGTCGAGGAATTGCTCGAAAACTCCGGTGCCGGTGCGATGGTGCGGCTTGAAGGGATACTGACGCGACTTGCACGGAAGGGTTACATCACGTTTGCGCCGCAGCATCTCTACATGCTGGAGGATCAGCATCGGCAAATCCAGCGGAAAGCGTATCCGCTCAAAAAAACCTGTTTCGCCCTGATGCTCTCCATGCAGCGGCAAGTCGTGCGCTGGCTGGCGACGCTGCCGAACGTTGATATAGATCGCCTGGCATTTTACGGACATTCCTACGGCGGCAAGTCGGCGATGCGTCTCCCGCCGCTGATCGACGAGTACAAACTCGTCGTGACCTCCGGCGATTTTGGCCGTTACGATGTCAAAATGGCATCGACGTTTTATCCGCCCAGCTTTATTTTCACGGAGGAATATGAGATGTTTGAATTCGATCTGGGCAACACGTTCAATTATTCCGACCTGGCGTCGTTGATTGCCCCGCGTCCGTTTTTCATCGAACGTGGTAACTTCGACGGGGTCGCTTGGGATGAGGAAGTCGGTTACGAATACGGCAAGGTGTTGCACCTCTACCAGGGGCAACTCGACATCCCCGACCGCCTTGGCATCGACTGGTTCAACGGTCCGCACCGCGTCAATGCGGTGAAATCGTTTGAGTTTCTCGACCGGTTTCTGGGAAGCGGTAGGGTGATCATGCCGTGACCGCTGCTATGAGCGATAGGGTCAGAAACCGTGTCAGTATTTCACGCAGAAGTTATTGAGCAGTGACGAAAGCGTGTTGCTATTACCTTCCTGGAAAATGGACATGACCTGGCAATCGACAATGGGACCTTTGACGGGACTGATCAGAATGGTTGACAGCCGGTTTCGGAGATTGCGTACCGGCTCAAGACTCGGACGCTTCAAGTCGGCTTGGGATTCGGCAACCAACACGACTTGGCGTCCCCGCTGTTCGGCGACCATCGTGGTGACGGTTTGCGAGTAATTCTCTTTCTTATCCGCGAAAAAAGAATCGACGAGGAACTTCGCTTTTTGTGCGTCAACCATGTCACAACCGTAACCACAAATGACGGCTTGGTCGCCAAATGGTTCGGTAGCCAGTTCTTGGAACGAGGTCGTAAAACAACCAGACGTATACACAATGACGACAAGAACGTCGAAGAGCAACTCTTCATCTTGAGCACGCAAAGCCGCTTGGGTTCCCTTGTGATGTTTGATGCGTCGGAACAAGTTGCGCAAGGTCAGGTAACGGTCGGTCTGGACACCGTGTTTTCCCTCAATCGAGAAAAAACTCTCCGTAAAAATAAACGTGAACTTTCGATTGGAACGTGTCAATCGCCGGACAAAATCGTCAATACTTGCTGCCATATTATGATCTCAAATTATTCGAATCGGAGCCGCGACGGTAGCGGAGCGGTCGAAACGGTGGCGAGTCTCATCCTGCTCGACCGCTCGTTTACACTCGCGGCTCTGATGTTTCCGCTTACTTCGTGCGCGGCTCTGAATCGGCGGCCAGTGCGTCTTCCCACTGTCCCAGCAAGTTTAGCACATAATCCGTGCCGTGGTTTTCGATTTTGCTGCTTTCCTTGTTGTTTCCGAATGCCCAAACCTCACCGAAACCGTCCGCCAAGTACGTGTGTAGCGAATCAATGACGCTAATCATGCTCATTGATGTGATGATTTTTTGAGACTTGTTCGTATCGTAAATCAGAATTTTGTTGGTTCCACCGGTGACCGCACTGGTGTGAACGTGGTCGAACCCGCGAACGGAAATGCCGTAATGCAAACCGTTGAGCGAAACGCTGTCGGCCATGAGGTAAAGCGTGTCATCATCGGGACTGCCTTCGAGCAGAACGGTGCTTTTCCCGCCATACACGTTCGTCAGGTTGACCTGAGTATAACCCCGCACTTCGACGTACTGGTTGGCGGAATAACGTTTCGTACTCTCCCAGGAAGCCAAAAACGTCGTTTCGTCGGGCGTGTCGGTCAAGGTTGCCGTGTTGTTGCCGCCGTTGATCGAGTGCGCAATGACCGAGTGGAACGAATACAACTGGCTTGTCATGCCGCCGCTTTTGAACAGGGTATAAGTCGCCGAGACATTCAGCATGTCATTGCCGGGTGAGTCGTACAGGATAGCCGACGTGTTGCCGCCGGGATTTGCGAAGGCAACAAAGGTCGTCAAGCCGCTCATATTGGCGGTGAAACCGTCGGTCTCGACGGTGACTTTGCCTGTGCGGACGGTCACGAGGTCGTCACCTGTTGTGGCATAGTAATAAAGCGTGTTGTTGCCGCCGCTATTGGTAATATCAAGGTTTTGCGCATTTCGAATGCCGACGGTCAAACCTTTGCCGGTAATCGTCGTGACGGTACCGGTCATCACGATACTTTCGTTCGTCCCGGAACCGGTATAATGAACCGTGTTGCCACCGCCACGTGCGTCAATATTGACATTGGTGATTGCCCCTGCGTCAAAGGAGTAAAGCACACCGTTAATCAGAAGAATGTGCGTTGTTCCGGCAGCCCATGAAATTTCGTCGTTGCCGGTTGTCGTGCCGATAACGAAAACTTCCGTGCCGACTTGCCGCATGAGGTTGGTCAAGCGGAGCGTCGCCCCGTCAATCACGCCGGTATTCGCCTCCGTTCGCACGCGAACCCAGGCCGTTGTTCCGGCGGTCGTGTTGAAATCAAGACGCGATTGCCCGATATAAGTTGCCGTCACATTTCCGGAAGCATCCCCCATTTCAATCACGATATGGTGTTCCGAAGTACCGGCAGGCAACAAAACCTCAAGGGTCATCGTGCCCGTGTTGGTTGCCGTGATGGCGTACCATTTGCCACCTTCGGTCAACCGCTGGTTGTCAAACGTTGTTTGGTCAACGGTGGCATGAACGGCATCCGAAACGTTGACGGTCACGTCACCCGTCTGGTTTTCCGACGTCTGGTTATCCGAAATGACGTCGATAACGGAATTTTCCGTATTCTCAGTCACCGTTGTCTCGCCGGTGTTTGATTCCTCAATCGTGTTGCCCGGCGTATCCGATGTCATAACCGACTCAACGGCGTTTTTTATGTTGAGCCGCGAAAAATATTGGTCCGTCACGGCATCGTAAATCTTGTCCGCCGTCGCAACGATGACATCGTAAATCATTTGCTGCGTGATGCCGGTCATGCCGACGATCTGCATGGCTTGCCGGATAAGCGTACTGGCTCCGGCTATGTATGGCGTTGCCATGCTCGTGCCGGAAAAGGTGCTGTAATCGTCGTCGATGCCGTTGCGATTGCCGATGTAGTCCGGCACGGTGCTTTTGACGTACTGCCCCGGTGCCATGATCGTGGTTTCGTTGCGCTGCGAAAAATACGAGACTTGTCCTGTCATGCCCACCGAACCGACCGACACGACGTACTCGCTCATGGCCGGGTAACTCAATTGGCTCTTGTCGGCTATCGACTCAAACGAATTGCCCGCCGCGACGGAAATAAAGATGCCGTCGTCGTTCAAAATTCGGAACCACTCGTTGACTTGTGCGTAATACCCGTTGGTATCGGCCTGAAAACCGACCGACAGATTGATCGTCGTGATGGGATTGGCAAAGGCGTCCTTATTTTCATGCACCCATTGCAGAGCGTCGATGAGATATTGGATGTTGCTCGCACCGTTGTCGTCGAAAATTCTCAGCGCGACCAAATCGACGCCGGTCGCAACGCCGGGATACTGCGAACCACTTGACGCGATGATACCGGCAACGTGTGTCCCGTGCGATCCCCCAGGGCCGGCATCGTAAGGGTTCCAATCGTTGTTCGCAAAATCATAGCCGCCGACCACGCGATAACCTTCGCCGAACCCGCCGCCGAGATCGACGTGATTGTACGCAATGCCGCTGTCGATGATGACAACCGTTTGGCCGCTTCCGTCCAGCCCGTACAGATTCTTGACGTCGTTCAACCCGAGCATGTCGTAATACGTGCTGTTACCCGTTTGCGGAACAAGCAGAGCCAGCGTTTCCAATTCGTCGCCGGAAACAGCGGTCGATGTCATCACTGTATCATGTACGGCGTCCGCAGTCGGCTCTACAGTCACGATGTCGATTTTGTCAAATGGATTGGCCGATAAGACCACACGGTCTTCCATGACTTCCATTGTTAAATGTCGAAACAAACGCGATTCCGTCGAAAAACGTTTCGTACTCATTCACTGCCTTTCCTGACTTGCTCCTGCTTGTCAATAAATCTTCTTTGGTGCCGAATCATTAGTTGTGTTTCTGTCACTCCATTTCCGTCTTTTGTGACGTATCAGGAGTTCCTATACACTAGGTTACTTCCACCGGCACCATCAATACTCAGGTTGATCTCGCGTCGTTTTCAAAGGAAAACTCAACGGATCACACAGGTTGTATTATCATTCCACATACGGTCATGTTGTTTCACTTCCACGCTTTCAAAACAATTCATCAGTTATCATGCTGATAATTATTTACGCATAGATAGGTATTTCACACGAAGGCACAGAGACACAGGGAGGGGGGGCACTTCTCCGTGCCTTTGTGTGAAAAATCTGTGTTAAACTGGACCTGACTTCGCCGCGACCGTTTTGATCGAATCAGTAATTTAGATTATGCTAAAAATTCCGTCAAGACCGATTTTTGTGATTGCACCACAAGCATTGAATTGCGCAATTCATTAACAGAACGTTCTTCAAAGCAGCCACCATGAGAGAATTGACGTATCTGCTTGTACAATCATCGGTTACTCAGAGGTGACAAGACATTCAACTCCAGCCTTTGCCGGTCGAATAGCGAGTCCTGGTGGTTTGTATCGATAACAGACAAGCTAATAAAATATTTTCCGGGAATAATATTTTCCGGCAGATCAACCCGCCAAAGCATGAACACGTCTCTTATCCTGCTTTGCGTGTTTTTCCCGGTTTTACCAAATTCACCGGTGGCGACTTTGTTACCCAAGACATCGATAATTTCGTAGGAACTGCCGACTTGGGTGAGATAACCACCATCGCTTTCACGGCATGTCAGGTTGTCGATTTCCGCATAGATGAAAATCGGCTCACCGCGTTGGAATTCATTGGGTGCTGTTTCATAAACGCCGAAGCCGTCGCATTGGTTGATGAAACTCAGTTTCCTGATGCGAACAGGGCAAAGTTTTTGCAAAAACGAATTTGCGGTTTGCAGGTGGCTGTGTGCGGCATCAAAGCGGTAGGACGCATCCGTGAAAGACACGTCGTCAAGCATCGTTGATAATGCAATCAGCGTGTTACGCCAAAATTCCTGCAAATCTTTTGGCAAACCGTCAATGGGCTGAACGGCATCACGCTGGTTGCCAAGGGTAAGACTCATCAGACGTTGATTGATTTCATACTGCAATTGTTCCTTGTGTTCCAACGAATCGGAGTTGGCAATTTGTGTATTCAGCAGGTTGAGTGCCCGCTTGGCCGTTTCATTCCAGCTTTCCCGGTCACGGTTTTCAGGCGGATAGGGTACCATAGTGCTTCGGGGTTGCGACTCGGGATACAAATCGCGTGGGAAGGCGGTATCAACACTGGCGCGATGACTCAGTGCAATCATTCTGTCTGGGCCGACATCCTCTAAAACGGGTGTCGCAGTATCTCCTGCTCCTTGTGAGATAATCACCGAGTCATATTCCTCTACCTCGTCATCTTCATCCGACAAGGCCGGCATGATCTGAGGTACGCGACTACTGGGATCGACAATCGCTATCATGGTCCCGTTTGTTCCTCCGACACGATTTCCTATACGATTCCCCGACAATGGTGAGGAGGTGATTCCCGGACTAGGTGCAACAGGTGCCGTCGGTTCTCGATATTGTCTTATCGGCAAGACTTCCCGCGAATCCGTCAAAGTATCCAGCTCCGACAAGGAAACATCGGAGGCCGTGACCGTCGATCCCATATTGTGTAATGGGGTAAAATCGTTCGGTGCCGCCACGATCGGCAATGGCGGGTTTGTGTCAATCTGAGGAATCGTCCCCGGATCGTTTGCCGGACGGACAATGCGGATCGATGCACCGTTTCTCATGCTTTGGTCGGCCACCTGACGAATCATCCCTTGCGAATTTTCCGTTGTGTCCGATGCGTCATACAATCCGGCATTTGACGGCATCCCGCCTTCCATCGTATAATCTGCAAAACGAACCGACGAGACGGAGGTTTCGGACTCCGGGTTTTGGGCTTCAGGATTGACCATTTGATACTCACCCATAAAGTCAGAAGCCTGATAGGATGCCTGCATAATCGGGTTCTGTGACGGGGATTGAACATCTCCGTTTTTATCTGATCGGCGTATTGCCACCATATAATTGGCCATGATACGGCCCCGCATGGCAGGCGATTCATGGCGCAAGAGTTCGAGTATCTCCGCCTTTTGCTCATCGGAAAAACTGTCCGTGACATTGAGTATTGCGGAAAATTCGACCATATCCGGTGGATCGTCTTCGCGGAGAAGAGGGACTTGCCCTCGCGAGTGGTTCGTCAAAGTGTCGGGGACTTGTGAAACCGGCGGTCTTTGGCCGCTTGGCGATATATTTATCGTGGCGGGTACGGAAGAAGAATCGGTGTCTGTTTGGTGCGACCGAGACTTGAATGGATTGAAAAATTCAAACAGCCCCACCTTTTCCAGCGGTTCACGTGCTTGAACTTGGGGCGTAACCTGGTATTGACGATAGGTCAAACGCTCCGATGACACACCGGCATCGTAAATATTTTGTCGGCGTGCTGTATCTGATGTTTGACACCCCACTGATACGACACAGATCAGCAGCGCAGACAATATACCGGCAGACACGGTTTTTACCATGCCTTGCATGTCCGGCTGTCTTGTTGTCCTGTCGGTGAATTGAGCCACCTTATCACTCACGTTAGCGATTTCGATCTTCAACGGACATATTCACAGACGTCAGGCTTTTGAGTGCCAGATGGTGCTACTGTCCCCTATTAAGGTCATCGTGACGCGAATAGTAAGCAATTCACCGACAGAAAACAAGACGGATTTTGATGAATTTATTATTTTTGCTCAATTCTTTGCCCAAATACAAAATGATTTTCAATCTTCCGTTGATTCTGTCTTTCCGAGTGTTCCTCGCTGAAAATCATTGATTGTCAAGGTTTTTCTGTTACAGTTTCTTACGTGGCAAGCTCTGATTGCGGATTCGTCAGGTTGAGCCACAAGACGGCCATGCGGACGGCGACACCATTGGTGACTTGGTCGAGGATGGCCGAATGGGGACCGTCGGCCACTTCCGGCGTGATTTCGACGCCGCGGTTGATCGGTCCCGGCGCGATGATGAGCACGTCTTTTTTTGTGCGTTGCATTCGTTCACCGTTCATCGCGTAAAGGTGGGCGTATTCCGCAATGGACGGGAACGGCCTGACAACCTGCCGCTCGAACTGGATACGCAACAGATTGAACACATCGACACGGTGGAGTATGGCATCGAGGCTGAAACAGCATTCGATGTCGAACTCTTCCCAATATTTGGAAACGAGCGTCGAAGGCCCGCACACGATCACGTTTGCCCCAAGTTTTTTCAAGCCGTGAATATTGGAACGAGCCGTGCGGCTGTGAGCAATATCGCCAACCAGTGCCACGGTCAAACCTTTGAGCGTGCCGAAACGTTGGCGAATCGTAAGAATATCGAGCAGGCCTTGTGTCGGGTGCTCATGGATACCGTCTCCGGCGTTGAGAACGGAACAGTTGAGATTTTCGGCAAGGAGTTTCGGCGTACCCGGACATGTGTGCCGGACAATGACGCAATCGATTTGCATTGCTTCGAGATTTTTCGCCGTGTCGATGATCGTTTCCCCTTTGGAAAGGCTGCTTGTTGCGGCGGAAAATTCGACCACATCGGCACCGAGTCGTCGTGCCGCCAAACCGAAGCTGGTTCGCGTCCGCGTCGAATTCTCAAAGAACAGGTTGACACAGGTTTTGCCGCTCAACAGCGGAATTTTCCGGTCACCACTTGTCAATACGTCGCGAAACCGTTCCGCCTGGTCGAGAAGCAGCGTGATTTCCGCCGCCGAAAGCTCTTCCAATCCGAGCAAATGCCGCCGTTGCCACATTGCCGGAACCTGTCCCCAATCCCGTACTGTGTCACTTACCATCTTTGTATTCCTCTTTATCAGAATAAAAATATGAGCTTCAGATTCTTCAATTCTAACATAAGGCGACGGGTTGTGCCAGCGCAAAGATGTGTTTTGTTCAACCTGTGTTTCATCATCTTCCCGTTTGCGATTAATTGGCTTGTGTTGCGGCATCTTTGGGTTGAGCTTCCGTTTCTTCCACCGGTTCCGCAGGGGTTGGCATGACATTGACCAAATGACTGCCTGTCATGGGATTCACAGCCTGTCCCCCTGTAGGAGCAGCGGTCATGTAGTGATACCGTGCTTCGGGGGGGACAACCATCGGGCTGTGAGGGGATGCGGGTACCGGACTGAAATGCGGCAGCGGCATGTTTTGCGATGGTGTCGGTATGTGCGTGCCATATCTATACAGCGGAGCGATCTGATTGGGGGTATTCGCACTATGCTCCGGTGTGGGTTGCGGGGCGGTGGCATCTACCGGCATACTTGGCGTCGGGGAAGGCGGTGTGCTTGACTTTGCCGGCGGGATTGGCCGAATATCAGGCGAAGAGGCAGACGGCGTTATGGGAACCGGCCACAGCACCTTCGGGTCCGTCACGTAGGGGTTACGTGCTTCCGGCGACGTCTGTGGCTGAGGCTGCGGTTGACCATACATTTGCGGCGGATAGTAGGCCGTTCCGGTATTCGGTGCATAACCGTAAGGTTGTTGAGGATAGAGTTGTTGTATCGGCGGATTTGTCTGCTGCGGCGGGGCCGGTTCGCTGTCGATCTCTTTCAGGAGTTCTTCCACCTGAGTCATCGCTTTGTCGCTTGCTTTGACGATCAAAGAGTTCGATTCGGGTTCGCATGAGATGAGTAGCCGCCGGTCGATTTGCAGATTCATTAAAAGACTCATCAACATATCTGCTCTTGCCCGCTTGAGCTTGAAGACCTTGATCGTCGTCTCCGGTTCGGCGTTCAGAAGTTTTGTTTTCTTAAACTCTTCGCTTTCGACGATGGTATCAAATTCGGCCATGGCCAGGGTCATTTGCTCAAGTACCTGCTCGGTGCCGCTCACAAGAATGGCATTGCGTTTGGTCAACGTGATCATGCTTTCGGGAATCCGCTGTCTGAGATACATCGCCAATTCCGGCATCTCAAACAGTTGCAGCGCGTTGTCAATCGGAAACAGTTTTGCCGTTTTCGACGCGGGTTGTTGTGACTCACTTGTATCCTCAAGGACTTGATAGCGTTGAAATAGCACTGCCGGCGAGGTTTCTTGTGCCGAGGATTGTGCAATCTGGTCACTGAAAACGTGTTGATTTGGATTCAGCGGGACATTTTCTGGACTCGAAATGAGAATTTCTTGCCTCGGGGGAACATCTACTGGATTCAGCGGGACATTTTCTTGACTCGAGAAGACATTTACTGAACTCGGGGAGACATCTGCTGAATTCAGCGGGACATTTTCTGGTCTCGGTTCGCGATTTACTTGATACGAGGAGACATTTTCTGGACTCGAGACGACTTTTTCTGTACTCGAGAAGACATTTTCTGAACTTTGCACGACTATTTCTGAACTCGAGACGACATTTTCTGGACTCGACGCGACTTTTTCTGGAGCAAAATGATCAGAATCCGGGACAAATTCGGCATTTTGAGCTGATTCTGCACTCTGATCTCTGATCTCTGAACTCTGATCTTGCAATAACGCGAGCGCGAGCGGCGAGAGCATCAGCAGAATGAGCAGCATCAGGCCGACCATGCCGCGATACGTGCGGTCGGATTCCTGTCGGAGACCGAGAATGTGGCGGACGCGGTTGAGCAGCGGTCGCGCCGCTGCGGCGGGGGTGTAAATAATATGTTTCATGTCGTTTTCCTTATTTCGGGATTGTTCAAGATGGGTTAATGTTTTCGCGTAAAAAAGGGAACAGGTTCCGTTCACCGCATGTCTATATTTTACTTCATCTCAAAACGGCGGTCAATGCGATGACAACATCATCATGGACTCATCGTGATATTTTGCTTCCACTCCGTTCGGCGTTTGATAACCCAACGCCTGATGAACCCGCTCGCTGTTGTAAATCGTCTCAACCTACCACAATCGCGGTAATTCGGGGAACTGCAACCAACCGGAGTTTGGCGATTGTGGGCCGGTTGTTGGTGGCGGTGCATCGGGGTCGGGGATGATCGGAAAGATTTTTAGATCGTCAAGCCGGACTTCGCCCAAGCCACCGAGCGAGAAGGTCACGCACATTGTCGCCTGTGGCGGTACGACGGTCGGAACGGCGCGATAGAAGACAAATTGTTGCCATTGGCCGCCGGTGTCAGTCATACGCAAGGCCAGCGATTCGCCGCCGAGTGAGTCGAAAATCATCAAGCCGTCAATGTTGCCTCGCAGTTTTTGCGGGATGTTGACGTAACCGGTGATGCAGAGTGTTTCGCCCGCATAAACCGGAATTTGCGGGGTTGTGACCCAGACAGGTGCGGTCTCAAGTTGGATGTTGTCGCTTTCGGTTGCATTGCCGGAAACGAGCGTTGTCGTATTATTTGGTGTCAAACGCAGCACTATCCCGCCGTTGCCGGAATACGCAGCGGACGGATCAGCGAGCATAACGGTGGGGCTGACGCCATCGGTCGGAACGCTGAGTGAACGCCACCCGGCCTGTTGCCATAAGGCGGCATTTTCGCCGTCCCCGGTCGGGAGTCTGTTTTCGCCGGGTTTGACACGATACATCTTTTTCATCATCTCAATATACGCCGGCAAGGTCACAAATGACACCGATGTCGGGATCATGTTGATGTTGTGGTGCGGGGTATTGCTGATTGCCTCCATCCATTTGAGCCGCTCGTAATACTGCAAACCGGTAATCGATCTATGGGCTTGCAAGTAGGCCGACGAGTAATCCCCCTGTCGATAATACGATTCCGCCGTATCGATGGATCGCTTCGTTTCCTGAAGCATCGATTCCTGCTCCGGCATGGTGATCATCGGGAAACCGTTGCGGTAATGAGGCAAGCCTTCGGGCGAGGCTTGAATTTCCTGAAACGCACGAATCGTCTTGCGAACCTGTTCGAGCCGCATTGTGGCCAGTTCCATTGCGAGTTCCGCACTGCGTCGGCTGAGTTCCGGCTGCCTTGACCGCGGGATGACCGCACGCAAGATCGGCTCGGCTTGTGCGAAAAATGCGGCGGTTGTTGTGTTGACCTCGTCGAAGTGAACCTGCACGCCGCCGGTGATCCGCCGGAGCGTCAAGGGACGCGTGCCTCCCGGCATGATGTGGTTGGCCTGGTGCGTTTCAAAAGTACCCGGCATGAGGAAATCCACGTTATTGAAATTTGTGTTCCCCATGACATACTGGCCGAACTGCGTTGTCACGTTGGGCAATAAAAGCCGCGCGCGATTGGTCTCCAGTAAAACGCCGTTGACCCCTGCGCTACTCGATTTGACATATTGTGGTGACCCGCTCGTGCTGAACCAGCCTTCGACGAGCAACAGTTCCATGTTGACCAATTCAAGTAGCGCAGCGCGGTATTTTGTTTCCGCATTGTTGGCATCAAGCCGCGAATTCGACGCAAAAAGCACCCCGTGACATTCGTTGGCCATTGCCATTCGGACTTGCAACCGGACATGCTCTTCGCTGACCGCCGCAGTGGGAATTTCCCCGACACCAAACAATCGCCACTGGTGGGCCATCGCGTTGGTCGGTTGCGTTTGAATCGTACACCAGTTGGGGGTTCCTTTCCTTGCCCAGTTAGCTTTCGTGTTCAGCCAGGCGTTGTAATCGCTCAACTCCAGCGACGACAGAATCGGATGACGGTCGATCAGCAAAACATCGATGAAATAACTGTAATCACGGGTTCCGCTTTCCGCCGAACACACGAAAGGAATGCGGCGGTACAAATCCGCATCACGCACAAGCCCCACATATTGACGTACCTGTTCGATTTGCCCTGAAGTCAGGTTTTGGCCAATGTCCCAAGCGAGAATCGGGTTGTGGTTTCGCGCAAACATGCGACCGATGATGCCGAGACTGTTGCCGTCATCTTTTCTTTTGCCGTCCTCAGTCATACCGATGTTGCTGAGAAAGTTGACAAACAGCCGCAGACTCTCGCTGTCCGGCGGCGGGCAGATGACCCACACGCCGAGTTTCCAGGCTTCTTCGAGCAGTGCCTCGGACGGCGGCTGCCGCATCCAAATCGTATTGAACTGCAAGCCGACCAGAAACGACAACGGCTCACCACGATATTCGACAGCACGTACGCCGTAAGGCAGATTGCCGTTGATCCAAAGCATTTTCTGTTGGGCCGCGATCTTGCAACCGTCATGCGGTTTGCCCCGGCTGATGCGGTCTTCGAGAATATAATCCAGAAACTCGCCCGCGTTTGCAGGTCTAAACAGTTCGGACTGTTCAGTCAGTCGTGCCGCCGGGTAAGACGAAAAACTGCCCACGCTGTTTTCTCTTCCAATACCAGGCTCAAAAGATGCCCGGGCAATTGCCGTGTCTGCCGGTTGAATCGTGGTTCTTCCCGGTGGGCCAGGAAATGTGTTTCCCGTTGTGTTTCCGTCATTCGGATAAAACACTGCCGGATTGTTACCGCCATCTGCGACCAACATGATCGGGTTGTCCACAAACAAGCTGCGGTCTTCGGGCATCAGACTTCGGGGTTGGTGGTTGAAACTCTCTCCTGAAGCCTGAAGTCTGAAGCCTGTCATTTGCGGATCATTACGGCTGATCGTCGGCAATTGCGGCGGCTTTTGCGAGTGTGTCCAATTGACATCGGCAATGGCCGTTGGTTCGACTTCGACATTGATACTGGCCGTTGTTGTCTGGTAGAGTCCGAGCCTACGAAACAACCACAAGACGTTTTTCGGATTGAAAACCGGTTCCGCTTCGTATATCCGACGTAATTCCGGCGAAATCGTCAGGATGCCATTGGCCTGCAAATCGTCGATCCAAATACGGCTTGTCTTGCCGGTGACATAACAGCATAGCACCAGCCGACGCACATAAGCTTGCGACGTATCGATAGGAACGTGAAGTTCGAGCCGGAGATTTTTCGCCTGTTGCTCCAATTCATTCAAGTTGGCCTTGATTCCAAGACGTTGCCATTCGCCGATATTTGTGTATTGACTTCCCGGCAAGAGTAGCGTGACCGGTTTGCCGTCCGGACAGGTTGACTTTGGTAATACAACTTCCAACGTACAGATCATTCTGGTTTCCTGCGAACGTACCCAAATGCTGACATTCAAATCGTCGATCAGGCTGGGCAAGAGAATCGAATGTCCCACGAAATATATGCCGTTGCTGCCAAAGTCGCACAGGTAGGTTTCGCATTTCCCGCTTATGGCAACGTCGGAAACGCGGGCTCGTTCCAAAAATCTCCCGTCGGGGTCAATGTTGAGCATTTCCCATGACGGTTGATCGGAATCAAAATTTTCCTGCAAGCCCTGCGCGGTTTGCCACTGTCCGAACGCAGTTTCATTGGGCATCAGACAGAAAGATAGTCCTCCCAACAGCAAAACAATCATCGTGCGCACCAAGCAACACCATTTCGCTTGGGCGAACAATTTTTGCCCTTGTCTTGCTGTTTTTTTTAATTCACCCATTTTGTTACAGCGTTGTATTTTACGCAATCTCACAAGACTTTCGAGCATTGCGGATAGAACATTTTGCGTATTTTAGCAATTTTCGCTACAAGACAAAAGGGCAATTTGTCAGATATTACCTGTTTGGGCTTCGCCAGAAAAAACATACTTACCATACATTGCGGCGGTCACGCCATAATCACACCGATCATTGACCGCAAGTGCAACAACGCACATCGACGAAATGCCCGGCAATGGCGGCGGCGGCGGCCATCGCAGGCGACACGAGGTGTGTGCGTGCGCCCTTGCCCATGCGCCCCTCGAAATTGCGGTTACTTGTTCCGGCACAGCGTTCGCCGGGGTTGAGACGGTCGGGATTCATCGCCAGGCACATGCTGCAACCCGGTTCGCGCCACTCGAAACCGGCTTCGATAAACAGCGTGTTGAGACCTTCCGCTTCGGCCTGACGCTTGACCGGTCCGCTGCCCGGCACGACAATGGCCGTAACCGCCGCCGAGACCCTGCGACCTTTCGCCAATGCACAGCGCACGATTTCCGCCGCCATACGAAAATCTTCGATGCGCCCGTTTGTGCAGGAACCGATAAAAACGTGGTCAACGGCGATTTCGGTCATCGGCATTCCCGGCCTCAGTCCCATGTATTCGAGTGCCGATTCGACCATCTTCCGCTCAATCGGATCGGCGTAATCATCCGGGTTCGGAACACAACCGTTAATGCCGGTCACCTGGCCGGGCGTGGTGCCCCAGGTCACTTGCGGCTCGATTTCGCTTGCATCAAACGACATTTCACGGTCGAACGTCGCACCTTCATCGGTGGCCAATTGCCTCCAACGTGTCACCGCCGCGTCCCAATTAGTGCCTTGCGGAGCGTGCGTCCGGCCTTTCAAATAGGCAAATGTCGTTTCATCGGGCGCGATCATGCCGGAGCGTGCCCCGGCTTCAATCGTCATATTGCACACGGTCATGCGTTCTTCCATCGACAGCGAGCGAATGACCGGCCCGGCGTATTCGATGCAATAGCCCGTGCCGCCTTGCGTGGTGATCTTGCCGATGATGTACAAAATGAGGTCTTTCGCCGAAACGCCCGGCTGTAATCGGCCGTTGACCGTGATGCGAAAGGTCTTCGGCGGCTTCTGGCGAAGCGTTTGCGTTGCGAAAACGTGTTCGACTTCGCTTGTGCCAATGCCAAAGGCCAATGCCCCGAACGCGCCGTGCGTGGCCGTGTGACTGTCGCCGCAAACGATGGTCATGCCGGGTTGCGTGTAACCCTGTTCCGGTCCGACGACATGAATGACACCCTGATCGGGATCGTCGATGTCATACAGCCGGAAGCCGAAATCTTTCGCGTTTTGCCTGAGCGTTTCAATCTGCTGCCGCGCGATCGGGTCTTCAATCGGCTTGTCGCGGTCGGTCGTCGGCACGTCATGATCCTGTACGCCGACAACGCGGTTCGGGTGACGCAGTTTCCTGCCGGCCAATCGCAAGCCTTCAAACGCCTGCGGGCTGGTCACCTCGTGGCAGAGTTGCAAATCGATATAAAGGAGCGTGTCCCCTGCGGGATCGACTTTGACGACATGGTTGTCCCATATTTTTTGAAACATCGTTCGCGGCGTATTGTTGGGCATGATGGTGGTCGCATAGCTTGTTGGGAGGGCGAAAATAACATCTTTGCTCTATTATCCCACCCTTTCGGCTGATGTCAACTCGGCTGCCTCTTGCGACCGGTCCGACCACCCCATGACCTTCACGGCTCTGATTGTGCGTCACAGGGTGACGCGGCTAACACAGTTCGACCGCTTACTTTGTGCGCGGCTCTGATTACGGCGGTCACGGCGTGACCGCCCTACCTTCAAATCCCACACCTTTCAAAATCCGTACCTTTCAAAACCCGAAATAGCTTTCGGCGTTGTTGTAGCAAATATCGCGGACCATGCTGCCGACCATCTCGAAATCGTTTGGTAGCAGACCGGTTTCCATTTCGTGACCGAGCAGGTTGCAGAGGACGCGGCGGAAATACTCGTGTCGCGTGTAGGACAGGAACGAACGGCTGTCGGTCAACATGCCGACGAAGCGCGACAGCAGCCCGTGATT
>Ga0082212_10006127_pt1 | contig 16239 bp, 11 predicted proteins | sample TergutNt197P3_FD_71548 | JGI IMG/M metagenome (GOLD analysis project Ga0082212, IMG submission 71548) | Neocapritermes taracua P3 segment gut microbial communities from Petit-Saut dam, French Guiana - Nt197 P3 | ecosystem: Host-associated > Arthropoda: Insects > Digestive system > Gut ... | reverse complement strand
AGTTTTCGTAGCGAATGCAGAAGAAGGCATGTTTGCCGCGTTCGGCGGGGAAGTCGAAACAGTATCTGTTCTTCCGCGTGAAGACCGATTGCGGGAGGTTTGCCCCCGTTGCGGGCGGGGTGGTGATGCGGGCGGGCGAACCGTCGTCGGCGCCCAGCACGCCGTAGTAAATCCGCACGCCATAAGAGGTGCGCGTGTCGGCGATGTTTCCCGACGGACGGATGTGATGCAGTTCCACCCGCCCGATGGTGGGGAATGTCAGGTCGGCTTCGGCGGTCATCGCCGGTGCGTTTACTGCCGTGGGCACTCTGTCGCGGGGGCGCAGCCCGAGCGTGATAAAATCCGCTTCGGTGAGCGGCGGGATGAACAGATGCCTCATCTTGATGTCGCTCATCTGCGCTGTGAGGTCGCGTTCTGCTGCGCGTATCTGCGCGTTGTGCGCGGGCGTTCGTGCGCCGCGCGGCGTTTCGTTAAGCGTCATCAGCAGTTGCGTTGCGTCGCTCAGCGCATCGAGCGCCGGCTGACCGAGGTTCAACATCGTCTTATTTGCCGGTTTGGACAGGAACCCGTTCCATCCAAACGCCATTTCTAATAAATCGGCTCTTTTTCCCGGGAGCCAGTTTTTATTTGCCATATTCTTAAAATTTTTGATTTTTGATATTTAATTTTTGATGATTTCTCTGCGGATGATTGATTTTTGTTTTTCCACACGTCCAAATAAAACATTCGGACATCCAAACAGGTTGCGCATATATCCGAATAAGTCGCGCGGACTTCCGAATAAATTATTTGGACGTCCGAATATGTTACGCATATATCCGAATAAGTCGCGCGGACTTCCGAATAGATTATTTGGACTTCCGAATAGATTATTTGGACTTCCGAATAAGTTGTGCAGATATCCAAATAAGTCGCGCGGACATCCGTACAAGTGATTTACGTATGCCAGTAAGTTCGTGCGTGTGCCCGTTCGTTTACGGATATATGTGCCGAAATTGCAGACATTTACCGGCAAGTCATATATTGTAACTAACTGAAAACAACAGGGTGGAGGGTAAACGCCAAAAAATCTGCCGCTGCCTGCGGCGCATTGCTGATGGGTGTGCGATGTTTGGACGTTGGTCATAAAAATAATCATTTGTAGAACCATATACGAAAAATGAGGGGGGAAGGTTACAGGAAGGAATTAAAAATTAAGAATTAAAAATTAAGAGTTTTGAACCGGTTAATTCTTTGCAGCGGTAAAGATATGAAGCGGATGTTACGAAAATTAAAATTTGAAAACAAATGCAGGAACTCCATATAAAAATAGCTTCTAATTTCATTTTTTTACGTACATTTGCAACTGATTTTTGTTTCATACTTTCCGGAACTATTTGTGATATATGAATGAATATCGCTTTCAAGAACAAATATCAGGCACAATGGAAGAGAAGTACCATGCTGAAGTAGGTCATTTTCAAATCAATCACGAAGGGGAGAAGATTTGCGGAGACGTGTTTCTATCGAAAAGAATTCCTGAAGAAAACCGTGTATTATGCGTGTTGTCGGACGGTATGGGGCATGGCGTGCGGGCAAATGTACTGGCCACGCTTACAGCAACCATATCGCTCAATTTTTCTATGGAGCATAAAGACGCCAATGCGCTTGCGGGTATTATCATGAAAGCCCTGCCCGTTTGCAGCGAACGAAAAATCAGTTATGCTACCTACACTATTGTAGATATTTCCATTGAATGTGATACTGTTTCCATTTTGGAATATGATAATCCTCAAACGTTGATTATGAGAGGGAACAGTATTTATGAACCGGAATGGATGCAAGTAAAAACAAAAAGCGGCATCAAAGATAAACGGGTGATGAATCTGAAGAAATGTTCCTTTGTTCCTCAAATTGAAGATCGTATCGTTTTTTGTTCAGACGGGATCACTCAATCGGGGTTGGAAAAAGGAATTACAATGGGTTGGGGAAGGAATGAGTTAATACAATTTGTCAGGAAAATTATTCATTCGACGCCCGGCATTTCGGCAGCCGACCTTGCCGAAAGAGTAGTAAAACGTGCTGCGGCAAATGATTTGTTTACGCCTAAGGACGACCTCACGTGCGGTGTAGTTTATTTCCGGCAGCCCAGAAAGGCAATATTGTGCACAGGCCCTCCTTTCAATCCCGAAAAAGACAATGAATTTGCGACCATTTTGAAAAATTTCAGTGGGAAAAAAATTGTCAGTGGAGCTACCACATCGGAAATTATTGCCCGGGAACTGGGCAGAACCGTTACGAACGAAGAACGTACAGACCCTGCATTACCTCCAGGTTCTGCAATGAAAGGCGTTGACATGGTTACGGAAGGCGTGCTGACATTGAGTAAAGTGACTTATATGCTGAACACACTCAACCTCAACTCCAACATGCAATTTGGAAAAGGTCCTGCCGATAGAATCTGTAAATTGCTGTTAGACACTGACGAGATATACATTCTGGTTGGAACAAAAATCAACGAAAGCCATCATGATCCGACTTTACCGGTAGAAATTGAAATCCGTAAGGTTCTGATTCAGAGATTAACCAAGGTTTTGTCGGAAAAGTTTATGAAGGTAGTTACCATTGAATATATGTAAAGGGGAAAAGGAAACATTCTAATTAACCGTATTAAAAAGCTTAGAAATGAGAAATAAAAAACATATAATAGTTTTCGACATCCCGTTAGGGATGTGTCGCTCGGTAGAAAATAACCGGACCTTCCTTCCGGTGCATCCCGATAGGGATGCATCCCTGACGGGATGCCGTTTTTGCGGGGTATTGCTTCGTTCTACCGAGCGATGCATCCCTATCGGGATGCGGTCGAAAAGTTCAATCATATCAAATTTATGTTTATATGTTGTTTATTTTTCATTCCTTAGCATAATGATTGATAACCTTATTCAATTCTAAACAATAAAATAACGAACAATATTATCATTTTATTATGAATCCCAAAGCCATATCACCATCTCCACCTTCCCCCGTTTCCCCTGCTTCCCCCTCTATCATCCGCTTAGAAAAAAGTAAATGCAAAGCATGTTATTCCTGTGTCAGAAAATGTCCCGTTAAGGCGATTCATGTTCGTGAAAATACCGTATTTCCGTATATTGAGGAAAGTAAATGTATACTGTGCGGCTCATGTATAGGCAACTGCGCTTACGACGCCGTCAGCTATTTCGATTCGAAAAAGAATGTAAAGCAATTGCTAAACTCCAAGGATAAAGTGGTTGCGATATGCGCTCCGTCCATTGCCGGAGAATTTGATGATGTTACAGATTATCGCAAATTTGTGAAAATGATTCGTCTGCTTGGTTTCACTTACGTGACGGAGATGGCATTTGGCGTGGATATCATCGCCGAAAAATTCAGAAAACTCACGCAGGAAGAATTTAACGGAAAATACTATTTAACAAGTTGTTGTCCTTCAATTGTTCATTTGATTGAAAAAATTTATCCGGAACTTATCGGAAATCTGACGCCCTACATATCGCCGGTTGCCGCCTGTGCCATCGTTGCCCGGAAAGTATATGGAAACGACCTGAAAGTTGTTCACATCACACCCTGTGTAGCAGCAAAAAAAAATGTGGACAGATATACCGGCCGGGCAAAAGTAAACCAAGTGTTGACATTTAGAGAATTGCGTGAATTATTTGAAGAATTTCAAATCAGTGAAACTTTTAGCGAGTATTCCGATTTTGATGAACCATTGGGATATAGAGGAGGCATGTACCCGATTTCACAAGGTTTTTTAGAAGCAACAGGATTGGATGTGAGCCTGTTAAAAGGGAATACCATTACAATAGACGGTAAAAGTTCTATTCGCGCTATTCAACAATTTTTGGAACATTACAGTATCATCAGGCATAATTACAACATCTTCATCTGTAAGGGTTGCATTATGGGACCGGGAACTTCTAAAGGCGGCGAAAAATACAAACGCTACGCATTAGTTAAAAACTATATTAACAGACGTTTGGAAAATTTCGACGTGGAAAAATGGGTCTACAATATGGACATGCACTCTAATTACCCGGAATTTAATGTCGTCTTTACCAATAAAAAATACGAATTGCCGCTTCCCGATGAATTTGAGATTAAAATTGCGCTCAATCGCATTACCAGGCGGAACAATAATAAAGAACTGAACTGCAACGCCTGCGGATTTGCTACCTGTAAAGATTTGGCGCGAGCCATTGCTCAAAATACGGCGATTCCCGAAATGTGTGTCACCAACGTTCAAATCGGAAACAGGGAAACATCGCTCTCGTCTAAAAAAACAGCAGAAGAATTGGATATGGTCAAAGAAGAATTAACTGCCACCAAAACAACGCTCAATGAAACAAGGGATTTACTGTATGCCAAAAACGAAGCATTATCTATTTTCGTAAGAGGATTGAGTGCGGGAATTGTTTTCTGCGATGAAAATCTGAAGATTGTGGAATCCAACCTCGGATTTATAGAAATTTTGGGTGAAGAAGTAAAAGACATTCACGAAGTTATTCCTTATCTTATTGGAGCAGACCTCAAAACATTATTGCCGTCTATTCTGATTACTCAATTCCTGTTCATATTGAATCATGACGAAACGCAAATCAACAGAGATGTAGAGATAGAAGGGAAATGGGTCAATATATCTATTTTCCAACTGATTTCCAGAAAATTAGTTGGCGCCGTATTTCGTAATTTACATTCCAAAGAAGAACGCCCTGAGGAAATCATTCACAGAGTAACCGAAGTGATTGAAGAAAATTTGCGACAAGTGCAGCAAATCGGATTTATCCTTGGAGAAGGAGCCGCAAAGACAGAAAAAATGCTGAACTCAATTATTAAATCATATGAGTAAACGGCAGCATCGTTACTATCCGGTATAAAGTTCCGTCCACCCGAACCGGTTCACATCAAACAAGCCTTTATCGCCAAGTTTCAGTTCCGGAATAACCAGCAAAGCCATAAATGAGAGCGTCATAAACGGCGAGGTCAGGGCGCTGCCCATACGCGACGCCGCTTTGTTGAGTTGTTCGTAGGCACGGGCAACATCTTCAGCGGGAGCCGACGACATCAAACCGGCAATATCTAACTTCAAATCAATCAACTGATGATTATCATAAGCCGCCAAACCGCCTTTCATGGAAATGATATGATTTATAGTCTGAACAATTGAAATATCGTCGCAACCCACTGCCACAATGTGATGGCTGTCGTGCGCCACAGTTGAAACCAAAGCGCCCTGTTTCAGACCAAAACCGCGAACAAAAGCCACAGCAGGTTTTGCCGGATGGTAACGGTTGAGCACAACCATTTTCAGAATGTCGGCGTCTGTATCGGAAACAACAGGCAACCCTTTCTGTACATTGGAAATCATTTGTTTCGTAAATAATTCGCCGTCGAAAACCTGTATGATTTTCATTTTATCGGAAACTGCTGTAACCTGTACATCAGAAACAGATATTTTAGCGGCACCAAAATTATTGGGATAAACTGACGCAGACCTGTTCCAATGAGGGCAAGCCGAAGAAAAAGGAGGCTCCTCTCCTACCCCGCCGAACACGCAAATGCCACGCGAAAAAGATTGCAGAACATTGAAATTTTTCAGATCATCCACTATAATAAAATCTGCCGGATCGCCTGTTTGCACCAATCCCAAATCTATTTGATAGTGTTCAACGGGATTCACTGTAGCCGTACGTAACAAAGAAAATAAATCCAGTCCTTTTGCAACTCCTCCTGCAAGAAGCCGGTTGATATGTCCGCAGAATAAATCGTCAGGATGAAGATCGTCCGTACATAACATTACTTTATCGGGATATTTTTCAATCAAAGAATACAGCACATCAAAGTTTTTCGCTGCACTGCCTTCGCGGATCAGAATTTTCATACCTGACCGGATTTTTTCTTCTGCTTCCTCAATCGTAGTACATTCGTGATCGGTAGATATGCCGGCCTTTACATACATCATGAGCGCTTCGCCGGTAAGTCCCGGTGCATGTCCGTCAACCGGTTTACCATATTTTTTAGCAACAGATATTTTTGCCATCACTTCGGGATTCCGATGAACCACTCCGGGAAAATTCATCATTTCAGAAAGATAACTGACTTTCCCGTCGCGAAACAATTGATCAATATCATCAGCCGTAATATTTGCCCCTGCCGTTTCAAACGGTGTAGCAGGTACGCATGACGGGGCGCCAAAAACGAAACGGAAAGGAACACGGTTTGCATCCGCGATCATAAAGTCGATACCCGCAAGTCCCGATACATTAGCAATTTCATGCGGGTCTGTCACTGCGGCCATTGTGCCGTGACGAACCGCCAAACGGGCAAATTCAGAAGGAGGCAACATGGAACTTTCGATATGTACATGCGCATCCACCAATCCCGGAAGGATGAACCTGCCATCAACAGCATCCGGTAATGGTTCTATTTTTCGGATGTGCGTATCGAAAAAAATCCGTGCAGGAAAAATTTTCTTCCCGATAACATCAACAATATTAGCAGCTAACATGAAACCCAAAACCTGAAACCTGAAACCCGAAACTAACCATTTGCCCCGTGACAGACCTTGTATTTTTTCCCGCTACCGCAGGGACAGGGGTCATTGCGACCGACTTTCTTTTCGGTTTTCACAAATGGTTGAGGCGCTTGTTTTTCGCGGGTATCCTGCATTCCGGGCTGTTCATTTCCACCTCCTGAAAATTCGCTCTTGCGGGCTTGCATCCGGCTCATATCCAGACGGCGCGGAGCCTGCGCGCGTTGCACTTCATTGGGATCGCGCAGGGGGATAGTGCTTTTCATCAACATCGACGTCACATCGCGGTTCACTTTCCCGATCATCGTCTTGAACAGTTCAAATGATTCGAATTTGTAAATCAGCAACGGGTCTTTCTGTTCGTAGCTGGCGTTTTGTACCGACTGGCGAAGGTCGTCCAGTTCGCGGAGGTGTTCCTTCCATGCTTCGTCGATGGTGGCGAGGATGGCGCTTTTTTCAAACGAGCGTATCATTTCGCGGCCCTGCGTATCGTAAGATTTACGAAGATTGGTAATCACCTGAAATACACGGCGGCCATCGGTAAACGGTATCACAATGTTTTCGTACTGCGCACCCTGATTTTCAAATACATTTTTAATCACCGGCATAGCCTGCTGCGCATTGGATTCCGTTTTGCGCAGGTAGGCTTTCTGGGCGGCTTCATATACGGTCTGAACGGTCTCGTCCACCGGATTTTTACGAAAATCCGGTTCGGTAAGCGGCATTTCTATTGAGAAATAGCGGATCAACTCCATGTTCAAACCTTCGTAATTCTGTTCCTGATGGAAATTGTTGACGGTTTCTTCAATCACGTCAAACGTCATGTTGGCAATGTCAATATTGAGACGTTCGCCGTGCAATGCGTTACGGCGCTGACCGTAGATTCTTACGCGCTGCAGGTTCATCACATCGTCGTATTCGAGCAAACGCTTGCGGATGCCGAAGTTGTTTTCTTCAACTTTTCGCTGTGCGCGTTCGATGGATTTGGTGATCATCGAGTGCTGAATCACTTCGCCTTCCTTCAATCCGAGGCGGTCCATCAGTCCGGCAATACGGTCGGAGCCGAAAAGACGCATCAGGTCGTCTTCGAGCGAGACGAAAAACTGCGAACTGCCCGGGTCGCCCTGTCGTCCGGAACGTCCGCGCAACTGACGGTCAACGCGGCGCGATTCATGGCGTTCGGTGCCTACAATGGCTAAACCGCCGGCAGCCTTTACTTCGGGCGACAACTTGATGTCGGTACCACGTCCCGCCATGTTCGTGGCGATGGTCACCGTACCGGTTTTACCGGCTTCGGCAACAATGTCGGCCTCGCGCTGGTGTAATTTTGCATTTAATACGTTATGTCTGATTTTGCGCATGTTGAGCATCTTGCTGAGCAACTCCGATATTTCCACCGAAGTAGTACCCACCAGCACCGGACGACCATTGTTCACCAGATTAACGATTTCGTCAATCACCGCATTGTATTTTTCGCGCTTGGTTTTGTACACCAAATCTTCATGGTCTTTACGGATAATGGCTCTGTTGGTAGGGATCACCACCACGTCTAATTTGTAGATGTTCCACAATTCGCCGGCTTCTGTTTCGGCGGTACCGGTCATGCCGGCCAGTTTGTGATACATGCGGAAATAGTTTTGGAGCGTAATGGTGGCAAACGTTTGCGTGGCGGCTTCCACCTTCACGTTTTCCTTCGCTTCGATAGCCTGATGCAAACCGTCGGAATAGCGGCGGCCTTCCATGATACGACCCGTTTGCTCGTCAACGATTTTCACCTTGTTGTCAATCACCACGTATTCGTCGTCTTTTTCAAACAGCGTATAGGCTTTCAGCAACTGGTTGACGGTATGAACGCGCTCCGATTTGGTTGCATAATCCTGTAAAAGTTCGTCTTTTCTGGCAATTTTCTGTTCTGCCGTCAGGTTTTGCTTTTCGAGTTCCGCTACGGAAGAGCCGATGTCCGGCAGGATAAAGAAATCAGGGTCTTCGGTTCTGCGCGTCAATATCTCAATACCTTTATCGGTCAGTTCAATACTGTTGTGTTTTTCGTCAATCACAAAGAACAAATCATCGGTAATGATGTGCATGTTCTTGTTGTTTTCCTGCATGTAGAAATTTTCGGTCTTCTGGAGTAACAGTTTGTTGCCCTGTTCGCTGAGCAGTTTGATGAGCGGTTTGTTCTTCGGAAGACCTTTGTGGGCGCGAAGCAACAGTACCCCGCCATTTTCCTTTTCTTTGGGGTCTTCGCTGTCCACCAGACTTTTGGCTTCAGCTAATAATTTAGTTACCAATCTGCGCTGCTCGCCGAAAAGTTGTTCCACGCGTTGTTTGTATTCGTCGAACAGCTGGTTGTCGCCGCGCGGCACGGGGCCTGCGATAATCAACGGCGTCCGGGCGTCGTCAATCAACACGGAATCCACCTCGTCCACAATCGAATAATGATGCTTTCGCTGCACGAGATCGTCGGGACTGATGGCCATATTGTCGCGCAGGTAGTCGAAACCGAACTCGTTGTTGGTACCGAATGTTATATCGGAATTGTAGGCCTGCCGTCGCTGCGGCGAGTTGGGCTGGTGCTTGTCGATACAATCCACCGACAGACCGTGAAATTCGTACAGCGGCCCCATCCACTCCGAGTCTCGCTTGGAAAGGTAATCGTTCACCGTCACCACGTGTACGCCGCGTCCCGCAAGGGCGTTGAGGAAAACGGGCAGCGTTGCCACCAGCGTTTTTCCTTCGCCCGTTGCCATTTCTGCAATCTTACCCTGATGCAACGCCACGCCGCCTATCAACTGCACATCGTAATGCACCATATCCCAGGTGATTTCGTTACCTCCTGCCATCCAGCGGTTGAGGTACGCCGCCCTGTCGCCCTCAATCAGTACATTGTTCTTTTTAATGCTTAAATCACGGTCGAAATCAGTGGCTGTCACTTCCACCCGTTCATTTTCCTTGAAACGGCGAGCCGTGTCCTTCATAATCGCGAAAGCGGCGGGTAACATTCCGATGAGGGTATCCTCAATGGTTTTCACCACTTCTTTTTCGAGATGGTCAATTTCCTTATAGATTTTTTCCACGTCGTCCACCGGTGTTTCCGGCGCTTCGGCCTGTTCTTTGAGTTGGGCAATCCGGTTTTCGTCTTCTGATATGGCTTCTTTTATCTTCTTTTTCAGAAGGTCGGTTTCGGCGCGCAACTGGTCGTTCGTAAAGCCTGTGATGCGGTCATATTCCTTCTTCACCTTCTCCACATGCGGCTGTATTTCTTTCATATCGCGGTCGGCCTTGTTTCCGAAAAATGACGAGAGAATAGAATTGATGATGCTCATGATGATGTTTTTATGATGAATTTCTCTTTTTTCAAAAAAATAAAGCACAAAATTACAAGAAAATGTGTAAACAGCCAAAAGAGATTTTAAAGAGAGAATAATAGTTTGGATAGAAAAGTTTTATCTTTGCGGGGTCGAATAGAGATGAATTGCATGTCATTTTTTATCAGTCAAATTCATAAATAAGTCTTTTGTATGAAGATATTGCATCGTTATATGCTGAAACAATTTATAGGTCCGTTCATTGTGGCTTTCTTTATTGTGGTGATCACGCTGTTGATGCAGTCTTTGTGGAAATATATTGATGATCTTGTCGGGAAAGGATTGCCGGTCATGGTTATCGCCGAGTTGAATCTCTATGCTGCCGTATGGTTGTCCAACCTTGCGTTTCCTTTGGCAATACTGCTTGCGTCCATTTTTGCGCTGGGTAATATGGGCGAAAATTACGAATTGATTGCGCTCAAATCGGCCGGTATTTCGTTGCAACGAATCCTGTTTCCGCTGATTATCCTTGCGTTTGTAATATCCGTCGGCGCTTTCTTTTTTCTTAATGATGTGGCGCCCCGCGCTTTCCTGAAATGGCGGGCATTAATATGGGACATTCAGCAGCAACGCCCCGAATTGAAGATTCAGGAAGAAATGTTCTACAACGGCATCGACGGGTACAGTATCCGCATCGGCAAACGCGACTACAATACCAACATGCTGTACGACCTGTGGATATATAACCACACAAAAAAACAGGGCAATGTACATGTTACCCTTGCCGACTCGGGGACAATGACCATGACCGTCGATAAAAGATTTCTTGAGGTAATACTTTATCACGGGCATAGTTACGAAGATGCAGTGGAGGAAAAAAGGAATGTCAGGCAACAAAATAAAAACTATCCTTTTCGTCGCGATTTCTTCGACAGACAGATGATCAGAATCGCCCTTCCCAATTACGATCTTGAACGTTCGGATGTTGAAATTTTCAAATCCGGCTCTCAAATGATGAATCTGCCACAGCTGAGCAGCATGATCGATTCGCTTACGAAAATGATCAGCGGTCAGGAAGATCAACTTCGCACAATGGTACAGCCGGCATACCGCAATCCCGAACTGAAGAATTTGCCGGTCGATACCATGCTCAGGGCAAAAGTTCCCGAAAATTTCCGTGACGTCTTCAATAAACAGACGAAAGAGAAAAGACAGACGGCCGTACAGGAAGCTGTAAACAGCGTGCGAAGCCAAAAAGATCAGGTTGCAGGATTGTCCTACGAAATAGATAACAAAAACCGGCAAACGCGGAGGTACCAGATAGAGTGGCATTATAAATTTACCATATCATTTTCCTGTTTCATATTTTTCTTTATTGGCGCGCCATTGGGAGCGATCATCCGGAAAGGAGGTCTGGGTACGCCCATTATTATTGCCGTCCTTTTCTTCGTAATGTATTATGTCTTATCCGAGATTGGAAAAAAATCGGCACGCGAGGGCGCTCTGAGTGCTTTCGAAGGAATGTGGATGTCAACTTTCATCATATTAGGTATCGGAATTTTCCTCACATGGATGGCTACACGCGATTCGTCCATTTTCAATCAGGAATTGTATGTGAACTATATCAAAAAAGGATTGGGTTTCATTTTTACCATTCGCAGGATGCCTCGTCCGGAAATTGACTACCCGGCAACTTCAACAGATCTGGCTCCCGAAAATATGATTTCTCATCTTGAGGAACTGTCGCAGAACTGTAAGATTTATCTCGAAAGCGATTTCAGTAGATACATGAAGTTCCGTAACATATGGTATCAGCAGGAGGATACCGATCTGACGAAAATCGGCAGACATTATGACCATATTTTAGCAATATTAAAACAGTCGGATATAGAGATGATTAAAGAAACGGTGGACGAATACCCGCTTGCAGCGCTTCAAAACTTTAAAATCAAAAAAGAAGCCAGATGGCAACCCTTAACAGCAGCCGTAATTTTTCCCGTGTGGTTTTATTTATATCTGAAAGTATGGATACAAAGGTATTCCTTACGAAATGAAATGCAAAACATCATGATCGCTAACCGAAATCTGGTCAACGAGTTGAACAGCATTATATAGAATATCATTATCTTTCAAGCCACCTCTCCAGTTTTAAAAATACGTCTGATTGATATAAGCCTGAAGTGTAAAATCGAAAAACAAAAAGGTATTTCGGAAAAATTTACTACTTTTGTACCATTGAAATTAATGTAAGGCAATGACAGTTATAAGCAGTAAGGAGTTTGCAACAAAACCGGCAAGGTATTATCGTCTGGCGCAGAATGAACAGGTTTTTATCAAAAGGGGCAAAAACATGTTTCATCTGACAGGTACAAATGGGCGTCAAACAAATGAATATGACGAAATATTAGAACCTGATGATGATTTGCGCAGAGCGATAACAATAGATGAGTTTCGTATATTAGTGAAAGAAGATATACATCAAATATATAGCGCAGGGAGATGAGAGTATTAATATTGCCTGAAGTACGGGAATATTTCAAAGAATTGCAAATAATTCTTTACGAAAAGTATTATTTTGGGCATGAAGATGCTGCGCAAAAATATACTGATGAATTGCTTGAAGATATATTAACAAACCTGCCAACAAAATTGCATAAACCTGCTCCGGAGCATTTTGACAAGTTTGGAAAAAACATGAAATATGCCGCTTTCAGAAAAAACAGACACACATGCTGGTACGCATTTTTTAAAACTTACAACAGGAATGGCGAAAAGGTATTCCTTGTACGTTACATTGCCAATAACCATACTGTTGCACAATATTTGAGTTAACCCAAAACATAATATAACCAATGAAAACATAAAAAAGTAACCATACAGTAAATAATAGCAGCGGATGCTGTTTGTTCTTGGTTTCCAAATGTTCCAAACTAACCCTTTGAAAGGGGTATTAAGTCAAGAATAAATCAGTAAACGTCGCCACCGGTGCGGCGTGGAATGGTTTGTTTGACTTAATAGGAATGGAACCCTTGGAAACCAGACAAAGATTTATATTCCACGCTTTTTTATTGTCTGAATTTGAAGGAAATAATAAACAATCAAATACATTTTTAACCCTTAATTTTTATATATCAATGAACAGATTAACATGTTTCAAAGTTTTGATGGCAATGATGATATTTGCCATTACGGGCTGCAAAAAAGATGTTGCCGTTACCGGCGTAACCGTCAGCCCGACGACCGTTTCGCTTACACCGACCGGTACGCAACAACTCACGGCAACCGTACAGCCCGGCAATGCCACCAATAAAGCCGTTACGTGGAGCAGCGGCAACACTGCCCGTGCCACAGTAAGCCCCGACGGTATGGTAAGCATACCCGCCGCCGCAACCGCAGGCGAGGTTACCATTACCGTTACCACCGCCGATGGCGGCAAAACGGCAAACTGTACGGTAACCGTATCAGTTCCCGTTACCGGCATTACCATTTCCGGGGATGCAACGGTAGAGGCGGGCAAAACCGTAACCCTTACGGCAACCGTTGCGCCCTCCAATGCCTCCAACAAAAATATTACATGGAGCAGCCTCAACACGGGAATTGCTACCGTGAACGCCCAGACAGGCGTAGTAACAGGTGTAAGCGAAGGCACGGCAACCATACGCGCTACGGCTGCCGACGGTAGCGGAGTAACCGCTGACAAAAGCGTTACGGTTACGCCGGCTCCGATCAAAACCGTTACGGTAGACGAACAGAACGGAACGCTGACGGCGGGAACGGCAGGTACGGTAACTTTCGCCGTCGCTACTGCCAACGTCGCCAACGGTACATACGCCGCTACGGTGGCGAATCTGCCTGCGGGCGTAAGCGTGCAGGGCAGCGTTGTCATCACGGGCAACGCCGGTACATTGACCCTTGCGGGCAACGCATCTACCAGCGCAGGCGCCACTTCCACGCTGACGCTGACCATTAATGGAGTTACCTCGGCAGCATTTACGCTGACCATATCGGTTTTAAACAAAACGGTATCAGTGGACGTACAGAACGGAACATTGATGACCGGCAGAGCAGGTACGGTTACCTACGCCGTTACCACTGTCAACATTGCCAATGGACGAACAGGCGCCGTAGCGTGGTACGCCAATGAAGCGGGAACCGCCGCCGCCAGCGTACCGACCGGTATAACGGCGTCGGTAAGCAACGTGGCAAGCAATGCTTCAACCGTAACCGTTAACGCCGCAGCGACTGCCGTAGAGGGAACTTATTATTTCGGAGTTACCATTGACGGCGAGCAGTCCAACATAGCGACGCTTACCGTCTTACCCAATCAATCGCCCTGGAATATCGGTCATCCCGCGTACAGCGAAAATGTAAAAGCAACCCTGACGGGAAACACATTAACCATCAGCGGCACGGGAAATATGGTTGATTTCTGGTGTTCTGCCGAAGGGGAAGCGCCCTGGTGGTTTGATGCTGCCAACCGCGACGCCATAAGAACGGTTGTCATTGAAAGCGGCGTAACGAACATCGGGAACCGTGCATTCAAGGATTGCGGCAACATGGAAACCGTATCCATTTCAAGTTCTGTTACCAAAATAAACGCACAGGCGTTTTACGGTTGCAGCAACCTGCAAGAGATAAAAATTCCAAACACAGTTGCCTCCATAGAGGGCGATGCGTTTTTTAATTGCAGCAAACTCAATAAAGTAGAAATAGAAAACGGCAGCGCTACATTGCAGTTTGTGGGTTACCGTTCTGCTAATCCCTGTGCTACAAGCGGCACCATCAATAAATATGACTGGTTTAGCGGCTGTACTTCACTTGCAGAATTACATTTGGGTAGAAACTATTCAGGTGATTTCATCAGCAATATAAGAACAACGTTAACCACATTAACTATTGGAAATACGGTTACTACGATTGGAGCAAACGCTTTTGCTAATTGTACAAGTTTAAGCGATGTTACGATAGAGGATGGTTTAGACGATTTGCGGCTATATTATAGCGGAAACAGTTTTACTGGGTCTCCAATTCAAGCATTGTATTTGGGCAGGAATGTAATTTCCTCCAATACTTCTTCGTTATCTTCACCTTTTCGTGGGAACACCGCATTGTCTTCCTTAACAATTGGGAACAATGTCAAATCAATTATAGCAAATGCTTTCTATGGATGTACCGGTTTAACAGATATTGTTATTCCAAATAGTATTGCTTCGGTTGGTAGTTCTGCTTTTTATGCTTGCAGCGAATTGAAAAGCGTTATTATTGGGAATGGTATTAAGACCATTGCAGGTTCTACCTTCTACGGTTGCAGCAAATTAACAAGTATATCTATTCCAAGTACTGTTATTTTGATTGAAGCAAATGCATTTGCCAATTGTCGCAGTTTAGTCAATGTTAGATTAGAAGATGGTCTGGATGATTTAACAGTTGCTTATGGTGGAAGCAGTTTTACAGACTGTCCCATTCAAATATTGCATTTTGGAAGGAATATGATTAGTAACTATTCTACTCATGATTTCGCTTTTGGTACCTCGCCATTCCAAGAGAAAAGGGAATTGACCACTTTAACCATAGGAAATAATGTTAAATCTATTTTAGCAAAAGTTTTCTCTGGTTGTACTGGCGTAACCCAAATTACAAGTAATCCCACTACGCCGCCCACTATCCAGTCCACCACATTTACCGGCGTAGGTACAGGTATTCCGGTAAGCGTACCTTCCGGCTCTGTAAGCGCTTACAAAGGGGCGCCCAATTGGAGTTTGTTTACCAATTATCAGGGCTTTTAGGAATGAAAAATAAACAACATATAAACATAAAGTTGATATGATTGAACTTTTCGACCGCATCCCGACAGGGATGCATCGCCCGGTAGAACGAAGCAATACCCCGCAAAAACGGCATCCCGTCAGGGATGCATCCCTGACGGGATGCGCTTCATTTGTGCTTTCATTGTCAATTATCAATTATCAATTGTTTTGGCGTCTCGTCGTTGCGTTTGCAACGTCTCGTCGTTGCGTTCGCAGTGTCCCGTCGTTGCGTTCGCATCGACCCGTCGTTGCGTTCGCAGTGTCCCGTCGTTGCGTTTGCAGTGTCCCGTCGTTGCGTTTGCAGCGACGGGATGCCGGAGCGCACGTGTCGCGGCGTTTTCTACCGAGCGTTGCATCCCTGACGGGATGCAACGGAAGGAACGCCCGGTTATTTTCTACCGAGCGACACATCCCTGACGGGATGCGCCGCCACGTCTGCGGTATGCTCTTCTACCGAGCGATATTCCCTAACGGGAATGAGATTCCTCACTCCGTTCGGAATGACGCCCCGCGCGGTACAGATAAAAAGGCTTTCAGCGGCGGCGCAGCCGCCGCTGAAAGCCCCCCTCTTCCCACC
>Ga0082212_10006126_pt1 | contig 16239 bp, 15 predicted proteins | sample TergutNt197P3_FD_71548 | JGI IMG/M metagenome (GOLD analysis project Ga0082212, IMG submission 71548) | Neocapritermes taracua P3 segment gut microbial communities from Petit-Saut dam, French Guiana - Nt197 P3 | ecosystem: Host-associated > Arthropoda: Insects > Digestive system > Gut ... | reverse complement strand
CAATCAATGCCCCCAAATCTGGGGTTATTGGAATTGTTTCCCAAATTTTTATTGTTGTTTATACCAGCGGAAAGGAAAAAGCGAACGCCTCCCCGACAAAAAAGCATCGGGGAGAGTTCGCATTAGTTCCTAATGGCGGAGAAGGAGGGATTTGAACCCTCGCACGCTTTCACACGCCTACTCCCTTAGCAGGGGAGCCCCTTCGGCCACTTGGGTACTTCTCCAACTATACCTTGTACTACTTGTCCAGCGAGATGTTGTCTACGCCGTTTTGCTCAAACTCAGCGATGTACTCGTCGATCCGGTCGGCAAGCTCCGTCATGTTGTCAGGGCCAATCGGCTCAAACTCCATGTCGCGCCTCGCCAACTCCTCGGCGAGTATCTCAAAGAATACGGAATCCTCGTAGTCGGCTATCGCTTCATGTATCCCCCCGTCTTCAAACGCAGAGGACGGCTGCGCGTTGCCGGAACTATATTCGACTAATGTCGGCATCTCGCACGAGGTGCAGTGCGAAAATAACTTGCTTTCAACGTCGTCATATTCTTTTATTCTGTCGAACCCTCTGGTTGAGTTGAGTATCCAGTTGCCGATGTACGCCATGTCCAGAAGTCGCCTGAACTCCATATCTGTCAGTTCGATATTCATCGCGCACCTCCTCGCTGTCAGCAACTCTAACGGTGAGTATACCAAATCGGCGAGGAAATTTCAACTTTGTTTTTCGTTTTTTTCAAGATTAATGCCCGGCGGCAGTCTGGGGCTCGGAGCCGGCAGCCTGAGGCAAGCGAAGTATATTACCCTCTATCGCAGGCAGCACCAGCGTTATTCTCGTGCCGACGTTCTCGCGGCTGAGCACCTCAACGTGCCCCTCGTGTTTCGCCGTAATCCACTGCGCTATAGACAAACCGAGGCCTGCTCCCCCCGTCGCCCTTGTACGCGACTCGTCCGCCCTTACAAATCTGTCAAACACGTACGGCAGGATTTCCGGCTTGATCCCTATGCCGTTATCGGCCACGGACAGCCTCGCGGAACCATCGCTATACTCTGCTGTCAGCCTTATTTCCCCTCCTGCGTCTGTGTACTTGATGGCGTTATCTACTAATATCCTCAGCGCCTGCTTGATCAGCCCCTTATCCGCCAGAATCGCGACGCCGCTGCCTCCGACGATGAACTCATGCCCGCTGTCGAACATTCGCGACTCTTCCGCGACCTCTTCGAGAAGCGCTGTCAACTCGAGCCGCTCCTGGCTTAGGACAATCCTGTTGCTATCGCCGCGAGCCAGGAATAAGAGCTGCTCGACCAGATCCTTCATATTGCCGGCCTCGTCTTTTATGGCGGACACTGACTCAGCCAATGCCTTTTCGTCCTCTTTCCCCCACCGGTCAAGGAGGTTTGCATACCCTTGTATTACGGCGATCGGCGTGCGCAGTTCGTGAGAGGCGTCCGACACGAAGCGCACTTGCGACGCGTACGAATCGTTGATCCTGTCAAGCATGCCGTTGATAGCTACCGCAACGTTCTTGAGTTCCTCATGTAAATCGTCGACAGGGATGCGCATATCAAGCCTGCCGCCATCTATACCGTCGAGCCTGCCTGCAAGGATCGTTTTCTCCATATCGAGCTGCTTGTTCACGTCGTTTAGGCTCTGCGCAGCGCGCGCAAGCTCCGTTATCGGGTCAAGCGTCCTGCGAACCATACGGCGGTCTTTCAGAGTGCGCGACAGCAGTTCGATCACTTCGAAGGCGTGCAGCGCTGCAAACGCATATATAAAGTAGAGGATGAATGAGCCAATATTTATCCTTGCCTCATAGATAACCCCGGCGGTCGTGACGTCCACGACATAGGTGATGCTGCGTATCGTGCCCCGGAAACCGCCGGCCGTGCTCGCGCTGAACCTACGCGTTGCGCCCTCGACGTCATACGACAAGAGGTCTGACATCGGCCAGTTCACCCGGAAACTTCCGGAGTGCTCCTGCACAGCGCTGACTTGCATCCCGGCCAGCTCCATCCAGACGCTGTGCTGTGGCGCTTCGGCGTCAGATAGCGTGTCAAGCACGTCCAGCGCTTTCCGCTCGCAGTAAATCGCCAGCGATATACCCGCGATTACGCAGATTATTATATTGATGGACATGAACACCCTCAGCAGGCGAAAGAACAGCTTTGTGTTCAGCCGGCCGGTAATCGAGGATTTCATTCTCCCCGTAGTCTCGCTTTTCTTTTCAGCTTTGCTCATCTTTAATCACATATCCTACGCCACGTACTGTGTGTATCAGTTTTATTTCAAACACTTCGTCGATTTTACCGCGAAGGAACCTGATATACACATCAACAGCATTTGTGCCTCCGTCGAACTCGTAATCCCAAACATTCTCAAGAAGCATATCGCGGGTAACTACAATCCCTTTGTTCGTCATAAGGTAGTGCAGCAGGTCGAACTCGCGTTTAGTAAGTTCGACCGGCGTATCGTTAACGGTGACTTCGCGCCGTTTGGTGTCCAGCTTTACGTTCTGGACGGATAACACGCCGCTATCGTCAGCGCTGCCCGAGGTCTTCTTTCGCAATGCCGCTCGTACGCGCGCCAGCAGTTCTTCAATAGCGAAGGGTTTTGTTATGTAGTCGTCGGCGCCCTGGTCGAGCCCGGCGACTTTATCCATAACTTCATCTCTCGCAGTCAGCATGATTACCGGAGTGGTCGACGTTTTCCTCAGGCGCCGCAGAACCTCCATCCCGTTAAGCTCCGGAAGCATAATGTCCAGCAGTATCAGATCGAAGTCGCCGGATGCCGCGAGATCGTACCCCTCCCTGCCTGTGAAAGCCTTGACCACCGAATAACCTTCATGGTTCAGTTCGAGTTCCACAAAACGCGCCAGCTTCTCTTCATCTTCGACGATAAGAATTTTCGCAGTCTCGCTCATACTTAGTATCACTCCCCGGTGCTGTTTTGTTTGCCTGACATCGCTTTCTTAATGCCGTCTACTGTGTCGGACGCGCTGTCCATTACGCGGTTGATTTGGTCCCTTCCCAGGTCATCCCCCCGGAAACTGTAGCGTAATCCGCAAAACAGAGTGATGACATATATCGGAATTACTATCCAAAAGAAGAATATTAGGAAAATTGCCACAGCCAGGACAGGAATTGAAAACACGAGGCTGTCGTCCCTTTTTGCTTCCAGGTGGTTTCTGCTCCCTTTATCGAGCATTTTCGCCATGAATCTTCCGAACCTTCTCATCAGGTCGCTGAAACTCTCGTTCTTGCCGCATTCCCCATTTGCACCGCTGCCGTTGCCGCTATCTTGCTTTTGCTCAATAACCTGCAGGCGCGGAGGAGGCGTGCCGGCTTCGGAGAAGTATCCGCCGCCTGCGGGGACGGTCGCCTTCCCCTGCTCTTCCAGGTATATAAGAGCATCTAACAGGTCTCCCCCCGCTTTTTCAAGGACCTCTTTCGCCTCTGCGTATGTCACATCCGCTTTTTCCCGGAGTTTTTCTACTTTTTCCAGTTCAGTCATCGTTATTGCCCTCCTCTTGCAGTATGCTGACAATATAGCACCGGAGAATGAAAGCGCAATTTGCCGAACATGAAATTAGAATTAAAACCCGGAACAAGTTTAATTGGGGAATTTGAAGCAGTATGGGCGCATATCCGCCCGGGGTTCGATCCCCGCCTGCCTTAGACCGCTATTACCGCTCGAAAGCCGCAGCGACGAGGCCGATGTGCCCCCCGCTGCGGCTTTGTCCAAGGCTCCTAGTGCTGTGTGTCACCTAAAAGACTTTTTCCAGCAGCGTCAGCGTAGGAGGGCCTGCGGTCATGCCGCCTGTCTTGGGGATAAGGGTTGTGAAATGGGCAGACTTCATATGCGCGTCGAGCGAGGCCTGGTCTTCCCATTCTTCAAGCATGACGAAGTGCAAAGGATCGTTGACGTCGCGGCACAGTTCGTACTTGATGCAGCCGGCGTCGTCTGCGTTCGTCCTTTCGACAAGCTCCTTGGAGATCGCCAGGTACTCCTCGACGCATTCGGCCTTGACATTGTTGCTTGCGGTAACCTTAACCATAGTAATAGCTTCCTTTCTTTTTTTATGCTAAGCAGCAGGGGTGCGCCCCCCCGATCACGCCTGTGACATTACGAAACCCTTAACGTCGTCCCAGTTGTTATAGACGCCTTTTTCGTGCAGCTCGTCCATTTGCTCCTGCGTATAACCGAGCTGTTTGAGGATTTCTTCGCTGTGCTCCGCGAGCATCGGCCCCCTCGCGTACTTCAGAGCCTCCGCCCCCTCTATGCTGACAGGCGGGCGCACCATGGCGCGGTTGCCTGAAGGATAGGCGAACTCCTCGAAAACCCCGGCGGCCCAAGCCTGCTTGTCGCTGAGGACTTCGTCCCAAACCTGACAGATAGAAAAAGGAATATCGCCCTCGACAAGTATTTTCGACCATTCTTCGGAAGTCTTCTTCTCAAACGCGTCGCTGAGTATCTGCACAAATTCTCCATGCAGTTTGTTCTTTGTGATGCTCTCCATCGTGTAGCGTTCGTTCCCGACGAGATCCTCGCGACCTATCATCGGCATGAATTTTGGGTAGAACATGTCGAAAGGCGGCATCGACAACTGGATGAATCTGCCGTCTTTGCTCTTGTACGTGTTATTGAAGGGATTCTCCGCTGTCTTACGGCTGATCGGGTACACCTGCCCCAGGTCTTTGTACTGAGCGGCTTGGATCGCGATGGCTTGGACGAATATCGAACAATGGAGAAGGTTCGTGGTAACTTTATCCCCTTTGCCCGTCTTTTGCGCGTTGTACAGCGCGGTCATTATGCCGGCCGCGAGAAACATTCCCGAGATATGGTCGCCGATACCCGGGATAAGGTTGATCGGTTCGGAATCCTTCTGGTACAAAGTGCCCAGCAGGCCTCCGCGCGCCCAAAAAGCTGTGAAGTCATAGCCCGGTAGATTAATGTCCGGGCCCGCTTCGCCGAAGCCGGTAAACGAGGCATATACGAGCTTCGGGAACTTGTCTTTTAAGTCTTCATAGTTAAGCCCTAGTTTCGCCAGCGCTTGAGGCCGCCAGTTTGTGAGGAATATGTCTGTATCCTCGAGCAGCTCAAAGAGTATTTTTAGGCCCTCCGGCGTTTTCAGGTTGACGACCAGGCTGCGCTTGTGCGCGTTTTCAAGGTCGAACGTCGTGTTCTCGAGCGGGTCGCCCAGGCGCCCTTCGGACACGCCGTTAAAACGGACCGCGTCTCCGCTTTTTGCTTCGATCTTGATTACGTCCGCTCCAAATTCCGCAAAAAAGCGAGCACACGCGGGTACCGCTATGAATGTGCTCATTTCTATGACCCGTATTCCTTCCAGTGGTTTTCTTTCGCTCATGGATTCACCCTCCTGCAATATTTTTTCTCTCACGAGTAAGCCTGTAAGCCGGATTCTGTCCGGGGAAGTAAGTGCTCCGAACTGCCGGTTATTTGCTAAACGGAGCGCTTGTTAGTTCCCTTGAGCAGCCATCTATCTAGGCCCATCGTCGCCAATGGGCTCAAGCCACCTCCTGAGAGCGGCCGGGCCGGCCTGTTGCTCTCCCACGGTGTTGCTCCGGATAGAGTTTACAGCGGCGTTCTGTTTCCAGACGCCGGGTGAGCTCTTACCTCACCTTTCCACCCTTACCTCGTCGTCGCAAACTCCACTTCGCTCCGCCCTCACAAGTTCGGGCATACGCTCCGTTTCGTTGCTCCTCCTCTCCAAACGCGACCCGCTTTGCTGGGCTCGCGTTTGGTTTACGGGGGATTTGCAAACTCCACTTCGCTACGACGCGGCGGTATATCTCTGTTGCACTTGTCCTAAAGTCGCCTTCGGCGGGCGTTACCCGTTATCCTTGCCCTGCGGAGCCCGGACTTTCCTCGCTAGAGGCCTTTCGGCACTTCTACCGCGGCTGCCCGGCTTACTCATGAGATTACGCCGTTATTCTACGCCAAATTAAGCCGCCTGTCAAACCAAAAATCGTTTTCCGGGCTTAGGAGTTGTTGATAAATAATTTGCACATCTCGCCTTGTATTTTTGCCATCATACTTCGTTGTCAAAACTTGCAAGGCTCCAAGCATTACTGCGTTTTGACGCCTCGTCTGCTGGCAAAAATACTGTGGCAATTTTGTTCAACTTATTTATCAACAGCTCCTTATTGCCCTCAGCGGATAAGTATGCTAGAATGATTGCATTATCGAAGTTACGGATTGAACTGTACAATACCCGGAGGACGCTGTGAAGAAAGCTGCGCTTGTTATCGCGCTTATCATGGCAATACTGCTTATCCCGACATTCACTCACGCGGCAGTATCGCCCTACTTCGTCGCGGCCAACGACACGCTCCTGCCGTTCAACGAGGACACGATGCCGTACATAAGCGGCGGAGAGTTCTTTGTGCCGGATATAGTCTTCGCAAACGTCGGAGTTTGGTCCTTCCACTCCGTCGAAACAGAGCGGGTACTGCTCGTAGGCGGGCGTAAGCGCCTGGATTTCTCTATCTCGCAAGGCGTCACGACGGACCAGGACGGCGCAGTATTCAACTGCTCGCCCGCAAGGAGGATTGGCAGCAGATTCTATGTACCGCTGGCTCCGGTATGCGAGTTCTTCGGCCTGACATGGACATCCATCGAAGTCCCGCGCTCGATAATCCCAAACGAACAGATGTGGGTATTGAGGATAAAATCAAACGCAGTGTTCAACGACCTATCTTTCATAGGCATTAACAAAGAAGCGATAAAATCCTCCTATGACGAATACTACGCTCCTCCCCCCACTACCTCGCCACCTCCCACTACCTCGCCGACGCCGCCGACAACAAGCCCTACCGGCAGCGAAGAACCGACGGCTCCCGAAGAAGAACCTGCGCCCACATACAGCGACGTAACGATATACCTCAGCTTCTGCGACATCGACGCCGGCAGCGCTGTGAAAATCCTCGACACGCTCAACGCGCCCGCAGCGACAGGGCAACCATCATGCTTCTTTATCAGCGCGACCGGCGCGGCCGAGCACCCCGAACTCATTCGCATGATATCCGGCAGCGGCCATACTATCGGCATTTGGCTTGAAAAAGGCTCATACGCCGAATATCTCAGCGTCTCAGCAATCCTGTTCGAAGCCGCCAAGCAGAAGACTGTCCTTATTTCATCGCCGCCGGAATCCGCGCTGCAAGCAATAAGGACTGCGGAACGCTACGGGTTGCTCTATTGGGGGCGGCCAAACTCCGGCGGCAGCCCGGCTGAGGCTCTTGACGAGTTCTATGAATCGATCCCAACCGGCGCCGGGGACCGCGCAAACATTCTGCTGCGGTGTACGGACGAAGATGCGGCAATCCTGCCGGGGCTGCTATCATATTTAAGGGAGTATGAATACAGTATTATGAGGATAACGGAAACGACAACGCAACTGGCGGATACGCCGGCAGATAATGAGTAGCAGCGAAATAAAAGCGGTTGTACTGGCCGCAGGCAAAGGGACGCGCTTGCAAGACGGAGAAAGCGACACGCCAAAAGTTATGCGCCTTGCGCTCGGGAAGCCGCTGCTTCGGTATGTACTGGACTCGCTTGACTTCATTGAACGCGAAGACACCATTATAATAGTCGGATATAAGAAAGAAAAAATCCTGGACGAGTTCAGCGGGTATCGTTTCGTCGTCCAGGAAGAGCAACTCGGCACAGGCCACGCAGTCATGACGGCACAGAGCGAGCTTGCCGGTTACTCCGGTGCTGTCTTAGTGTGCTACGGAGATATGCCCGCAATCAGGAAAGAGACATACGCAGCCCTTATCCGCGCCCACTTCGACGGCGGTAATGACTGTACCATCCTCACCGGGGAATCGTCGTTCGACTTGCCATACGGGAGAGTTATCCGCGCTCCGGACGGCTCATTCATCGGCATAGTCGAAGACCGCGACTGCACGCCCGCGCAGAGCAGCATCAAGGAACTCAACAGCGGCGTTTACGTCTTCAGCGCCCCGCTGCTTCTTGAGTCTTTAAAACTGTTGAAGAACGACAACTCGCAGTCTGAGTACTACATTACTGACGCGCCATCGATCATGGGCGGGCTCGGCGCGAGAGTCAGCGCATTCCGCAGGGAACTCGGCCCGGAAATACTGGGCGTCAACACAGTCCTGCAGCTCGAACAGGTCGAAGCTGTGCTGAGAGGCTGACAGGACACAACTGTTCAGGTACCCCCCAGGCCACCAACCGTCACGCCGTTTCTATTGTTGCGGCATTTTGCAGCCCGAGGCTGCTGACAGCATCCTCGCGCATTTTGTACTTCAGGATCTTCCCTGCCGCGTTCATAGGGAACTCATCGACGAAATCGACGTAACTCGGGACTTTGTGCTTAGCCATGCTGGCGTGTACAAAGTCCTTTACTTCAGCCATAGTCATGGACTCGCCGTCCTTCAAGACTACGCAGGCCATTATCTCCTCACCGTACTGCTCCGACGGCACGCCAATTACCTGCACGTCCTTAATCTTCGGATGCGTATAGAGGAACTCCTCAATCTCCCTCGGATAAATATTCTCGCCGCCCCTGATAATCATATCCTTGAGCCTGCCGGTTATCCTGAAGTTACCCTCGGGAGTGCGGCAGGCAAGGTCGCCGGTATGCAGCCAGCCATCCTCGTCAATCGCGGCTGCCGTTGCCTCAGGCATTTTGTAGTAGCCCTTCATAAGATTGTAGCCCCGGACGACGAACTCGCCCGTCACCTCGTCAGGCTGCTCTTCGTTCGTATCAGGGGAAACAATCCTGCACTCGACTCCGGGCAGAGGCCTGCCAACGGTGCCGACGCGGATCTCGACCGGGTCTTCAATCGAGCTCATCGTGCAGCCGGGAGAGCTTTCGGTCTGCCCGAAGACTATAGTGATTTCCTCCATGTTCATCTTGTCGACAACGTCGCGCATGACTGAGATTGGGCAAGGGCTTCCCGCCATAATACCCGTCCTCATGTAAGCAAAGTCCTCCTGCTTGAAATCCGCGTGTTCCAGCATAGCAATGAACATCGTCGGCACCCCGTTGCACGCTGTGATCCGCTCCTGCTTGACGCAGGCAAGCGCAGCCTTAGGCGAAAAATATGGCAGCGGCGACATAGTGGAGGCGTGAGTCATCGACGCTGTCATAGACAGCACCATGCCGAAGCAATGGAACATAGGCACATGTATCAAAAAGCGGTCGGCGGTTGATAAATCCATCCTGTCGCCAATGCACTTGCCGTTATTGATAATATTGTGATGCGTGAGCATCACGCCCTTTGGAAAACCGGTCGTACCGGAGGTGTACTGCATATTGCAGACATCATCAGGACGCGTCAGCGAAGCCAGCCTTTGGACTGTTTCTATCGGGACGCGCCTGCCTCTCTCAAGGGCCTCGCTCCATGTCAAGCAACCCTTTTGGCTCGAGGAGACGGTAATAATATGCCTGAGGAAGGGCAAACGCTTGCAATGCAATGCTTTCTCCGTCGACGCATACTCCAGTTCGGGGCACAACGTCTTAATAACCGCCAGGTAGTCGGAGTCCCTGTAACCATCTATCATAACCAGCGTATGGACGTCCGCCTGCCGCAGCAAGTACTCTGCTTCACGTATTTTATACGCAGTGTTAACCGTCACCAGGACAGCGCCTATCTTGACCGCAGCCCAAAATGTAATGAACCACTGCGGCACGTTCGTCGCCCAAACGGCGACCTTGTCGCCCGGTTTGACGCCGAGCGCGATCAAGCTGCATGCGAAAGCGTCGACGTCGTCGCGAAACTCAGCGTATGTGCGCGTATAGTCAAGCGTCGTGAACCGGAAGGCGTATTGATCCGGGAACTCCTCTGCGACGCGATCGAGCATCTGCGAGAATGTGATATCAAGCAACTCGTCTTTCGGCCAGATGTATTTACCCGTCTTGCGAATGTTGTCATAATACCTTGCCGCCTTAGCCCGGCTCTCAGACAGACGGCTCATGACATTGACATAATGCGGCAGGATTATTTCAGCATCGTCAAAGCCCGAGTTGTCGCCTGTCATGTCCAGCGTCAGATGACCCTTGTAGTCGATCGACCGCAGAGCGAGCAGCATGTCGCCCAGCGGTACTTCCCCGTCGCCTGCCATGCATCTGACGACTTGTCCGTTCGAGACGAACGAATCGCATACATGGACAAACTTGACATAGGCTCCCAGGTTCCTTATCGTCGCGTCAGCCGATTCTCCGCCGAATCTGAACGTGTGATGGAGGTTCCAAAGCGCAGCGAGGCTGTCGCTCGCAAAGCGATCCAGCATACCGCAAAGCGCGAGCGTTTCCGAGTACGCGCCCTTCGTTTCCACAAGGATAGTTATGCCATCAGACTCAGCGGACGGCAGCAGGACGCCGATCAGCGAGATGATCCTTTCGATATCTGCATCCGTTTCGTACTCCATGTCGAGGCAGACGTACGGCGTACGCAGCGCTTTCGCGAGCCCTATGCACGCGGCAGCGTCCGCTATCGCCGCATCGAGCTCTCCCCCGCCTGAAACGTCGACCGCGAGGCACGCGATATCGAGCTGCTTTTCCGTCAGTCTGCGCAAGAAGTTCTGCCGCTCCTGCATCGTCCCCGTCAGCGCCAGCGCTTCCTCGCTCGAGAAACACAGCTCCAGCCCGTCAAGCCCCATAGACTCAGCCAGGTCGCAGTGCTCGCGCCATGTGAGATCGCGCCAGGCGCCCGACTTATATGATAGTCTCATAATTACAATTCCTCATAAACGATCTTGTTCACGGCGCTCAGGTACGCCCGGATGCTCGCGCCGATTATATCCGTAGAAACGCCCCTGCCGGAATATAGTTTGCCTGCGTGGCGCAGCTTGACAAGCGCGTCGCCTGTCGCTTCCCTGCCGCCCGTCACTGCCTGAATCTGAAACTCCTCCAGCTCGTAAAGCGCTCCGATTATTTGCTCAGTAGCCCTGAACGCGGCGTCGATCGGCCCGTCCCCCGAGGAAAGCGCGTTTCTCACGTCGTTGCCCTTGGCAATCTCGACATACGCTGTCGCGGCAATCGCGCTCCCGCTGTTAATGACGTAGCTTATGAGCCGGTATGTCGCGGCTGCCTGCCCCGCGTTTTCTGCGACCAGCGCCTCTATATCCCGGTTTACGACGTTCTTGCTCCGGGCAATTTCTTTAAACTGCGCGTAAATCACGTCAAGATCGCCCGGCGATACGTCATACCCCAGTTTAGCAATATGGTTTCTTAGCGCACCTGCGTCGGCGTCTTTGCGCAGGGTCTCCACCTCGACAGGCTCGCCCGCAGGTTCTGCGAATCCCCTTTCAGGGGAAGCGCCGCCCGCGCCCGATAGCGCCCTGAGCTGCGCGCCTATCCTACGCAGCGCTGTGTCGTTGATGTTATATGATATCCCCAGCGTCTCGCCCCGGATTTTTATCACATTTAGAAACTCCTCAAGGCGAAGCGTGCCGGCGCTTCCGCCGGACGAAGCTTTTATTTGCCTGACGCCAACTCCTATCCCGGCCAGAGCAGCCGCCGACGCAAGCCCGAGGTTATCCCTGCAATGCAGCGATAGGGTGACGCTTTTCAGTTGCGGCGCCGCGTCGTAGACAGAAGATATGAACTGTGCCATTTCACCCGGCAGCATTTCTCCTACAGTATCGCAAAGGCAAATCGTCTTTGCCCCCGCCTTTATCACTTCCTCAAGGACGGCGGCCAGGAACTCCGGCTCTGCGCGGGTCGCGTCCTCGGCTGTGAACTCAACGTCGCTGCACAGCGCCGCGCAATACGCCACAGCATCGCGTACCATCGGGAGCATCGTTTCCGCCTTGGCGCCCCCGATGTACTCCATTTGCACAGTCGATACGGGTGCCGTAACATTGAGCCTGGGCTTTTTCGCTTTTGAGAGAGTGCTCCAAACCCTGTCCGCGCTCTGCTTGTCAGGCGGGAGGGGAACGCTAATTACGCATGAGGTTATTGTGGTGGCCAAAGTCCTTACGAAAGCCGCGTCAGCGGGCGTTTCCCCCACCGGGCTCGTTTCGATGACGTCGACCTGCATTTTCTCGAGGAGTTTTGCAGCCTCCAGCTTTTCCCTGAAACTCAGTTTCGCCGCGTTGGCCTGCTCCGACTCGTTGAGCGTCGTATCTACAATTATTATCTTGATCATAAATATAAAGTCCTTTCTGTAAAAAACACCCGGCAGGTCTGCATCTGCCGGGTGAACGGTCCACTCCAACATTACAAACTATACTTCAATTGTCCAACCCATATCATCAGCGGCGTCGCCCGTCTGGATGCCATACAACGTTTCGTAAAGCTGCTGTGCGAGTTTCCCGACTCCGCCGTCGCCCACGGATAGCTCTTTATCCTTGAACACAAGCTTGCCAACCGGCGATATTACCGCTGCTGTGCCTGACGCGAACGCTTCTTTGAGCCTTCCCTGCTTCGCAGCTTCCGTAATATCGCCGATTCTAAGTCGGCGTTCGGAAATCGTAATGCCCCACTTTTTAAGCAAAGCGATCACTGAGTCGCGTGTAACTCCGGGCAGTATCGTCCCTGCCAGAGGCGCGGTTATCACCTCGTCGTCGATGACAAAGAACGCGTTTGACGTCCCAATCTCTTCGACATAGCTATGCTCGACTGCGTCAAGCCACAGCACCTGCTCGCAGCCCATCGAGTTCGCCCTTGTCTGAGCCTTCAGCGAAGCCCCGTAGTTCCCCCCGACCTTGGCGAACCCGACTCCACCTGCCGCCGCGCGTACATACTCGTCTTCAACATAGATGCTGGTAGGCGCAAGGCCGCCGCCCGGCGTATTGTAGTATGCTCCGACCGGGGAGCAAATCACGATAAAGAGATAATGGCTCGCGACGTGTACGCCCAGGAACGGGTCGTCCGCTATCATAAAAGGCCGGATATACAGCGATGTGCCCGGCTTTTCCGGTATCCAGTCCCGCTCGACGTCAACAAGCGTCCTGACAGCGTCGACGAACAAGTCCGGCTCGAAGTCCGGCATGCACATACGCTCGTTGGACTTGCGCGCTCTCTCCGCGTTCATGTACGGCCTGAATAAAAGCACCCGCCCGTCTTTCGTGCGGTAGGCTTTCATGCCCTCGAACATCTCCTGACCGTAATGAAAGACAGCCGCCGCAGGGTCCAGGGAGAGAGGTCCGTAAGGTACTATCTTTCCATCGTGCCAGCCTTTCCCGGTCTCATAGTCCATGATGAACATATGGTCGGAAAACGCCCTGCCGAACAGCAGCTTGTCGGGATTGGGCTTCACCCGCGGCGTCGCGGTCCTTTGTATATCAAATGTGTATTTCATACTCCTCATTCTCCTCCTTGTGTGCTGTCACAGCGAAACACTTGCGAACACTACGCTGTCTGTTTCCACATATCGAACGCTTTCAGGTTAATATCGAGCAGATCCGCGCGCTTGGCGCCGATTGTCGCGGCAATGACTTCTTTTATCGACTCTTCAGCCACTACGCCTGTCGCCCTGACAAACGCCCCAAGCATAATCATGTTCGCAACGCGTGCGTTCCCGAGCTGTGCCGCCATGTCGTTGACAGGGACGTCTATCGCGGTGATGTCCTCGCGCGATGGCTTTTGGTCTATCCGCGAAGTGTTGAGCAGTATGACGCCGCCCGGTTTAAGCGTCGGCTGGAACTTTAAAAGAGAAGGCAGGTTCATCGCGACGAGGATATCTGCTTCGTTGATGATGGGGCAGCTTACTTCCTTGTCCGAGACAATAACAGTGCAGCTCGCCGTGCCACCGCGCATTTCCGGCCCGTATGAGGGGAAAAACGTCGACGACCTATCTTCAAGCATTGCAGCGTGCGTAACCATCTGTCCCATTAGTATTACGCCCTGCCCGCCTGATCCTGCAAAAAACATTCTATAGGTGCCCATGATTAATTCAATCCTTTCGCTTTGGGGGTGGGATCGCCGCACCGGCGCTTGCGCGCCTTGGGTTCGGCCTACTGTCGACCGCATGCGCAACAGGCAAGGATCCTAAGGTTCCTTGAAAACACCCAGCGGGTAATACGGGATCATGTTCTCGCCAAGCCATTTCATCGCGTCTTCGGGCGCAAGACCCCAATCCGTCGGGCATGTAGACAGTATTTCGACAAGCGCGAAACCAAGCTTTCTGTCTTGTATTTCAAAGGCGCGCTTGATCGCGTTTTTTGCCTTGTTGATACTTGCCGGCGTGTTGAGCGCGACGCGCTCGACGTAGACCGCGCCTTCAATCGCGCAGATTAGCTCGCACACGCGCAGCGGCGAGCCTGCCTGTTCTTTTGTTCGCCCCGCCTGCGTCGTTGTGGTTTTTTGGCCTATTAGCGTCGTTGGCGCCATCTGCCCGCCGGTCATGCCGTAGATGCCGTTATTAATGAAGAACGTGCAAAACTTCTCCCCGCGCGCGGCAGCGTGGATTATCTCGCCGGTGCCGATTGAGGCGAGGTCGCCGTCGCCCTGGTATGTGAAAACTGTTTTGTCAGGGTGGACGCGGCGGATTCCTGTAGCGACTGCGGGGGCGCGTCCGTGCGCCGACTCGCACATGTCGATATTCATAAACTTATGCGCCTGAACGCTGCACCCGATAGGCGCGACCCCGATAGTATCGCCCAGCTTGCCCATCTCGTCAAGGGTCTCCATGATAAGCCTGTGGGCTATCCCGTGCGTACAGCCCGGGCAATAGCTCGTATCTGTGCGTACCATTCCTTTAGTGTAAGTGAAAACAGCTTGCATTTGCCTTTGCCACCCCTTCGCGTCAAATCGCCGCGTATTGCAGGCGAGTAGTTATTATACCAGCGTGGTTTCGGTACTGCGTATCGCCCTAAACAGAAATATCAGACAGGATTCCCAGCGCCCGCTCAACAATCTCCCTGGACGTCGGTATGATGCCCCCTGTGCGCGTAATGAGCCTGATCGGAAATCTTTTCCCGACGCCAATCTGAACATCCTGAACCAACTGCCCCATGGACAGCTCTGTCGATATGACGACCTTCGTCTTGTCCGTCAGCGCGTCGAACGCATCATAGGGGAACGGCCAGAGCGATACCGGCCTTATCAACCCCGCCTTGACTCCGCTTTCCCCGAGCAGTTCGATCGCTTCTTTTGTGATCCTCGCCACTGTACCGAAAGCGACAAAAACTATCTCAGCGTCCTCCAGGCCCGCGGTTTCGACCCGTACCAGTTCTTTTTCCGCTCTGCCGTACTTTTCGAACAGCGCTTCGACGTGCATTTCCAGTTCATTGGGATCCATCCGCAGGGACTTCACTACCCTGCGTTTTGAGTCGTCATCGCCATAGCCCGAGAGCGCCCACGGCTTTTTCTGCTTTAGTTCGCTATACTCAGTTACCGGGCGGGGCTCCGGCAGCACGACCGGTTCCATCATCTGCCCGAGTATCCCGTCTGTGTATATCATAATCGGGTTGCGCCAAATGTCAGCAAGCTCCATTGCCTCGTAAATCAAGTCGACCGCTTCCTGCAAACTCGACGGCGCGAACACGGGTACTTTATAGTCTCCGTTCCCTCCACCCCGTGTAGCCTGTATGTAGTCCGCCTGGCCGGGTTGGATCCCGCCGATGCCGGGTCCCCCGCGCGACACGTTGACTACGACGAGCGGAACTTCGGCAGAACTGAGGAAGCTCATGCCTTCCTGCATAAGCGCGATGCCCGGCGAAGATGATGTGATGAAAACCCTCCCGCCTGAAGCGGACGCGCCGTAAGCCATATTGATCGCGCCCAGCTCGCTCTCGGCCTGAAGGAAGCTTCCGCCATACTTCGGCAGCTCGCGCGACATATACTCAGGTATCTCGTTTTGAGGCGTTATCGGGTATCCGAAGTAGTAACGGCACCCCCCGCGTATTGCGGCTTCCGCAAACGCTTCATTGCCTTTCATCAGCACTTTGTCCGTCATTGCTCCGCCTCCTCTTTGAATATCTCAATTGCGCCGTCAGGGCAAACCAGGGCGCATGATCTGCAGCCAACGCACTCTTCCGGGCGTTCTATCGAGGCAGGGCTGTAGCCCTTGTCGTTAATCGCGGCGCTCATCACTATCAATCCCTTTGGGCAAAAGACGCGGCAGAGCTCGCAGCCTTTGCACACATTCCCGTTGAACCGGACTGAATACTTACTCATTGTTGAACATCCCCTCGTCGTCGCAAACTCCACTCCGCTCCGCCCTCACAAGTTCGGGCATACGCTCCGTTTCGTTGCTCCTCCTCTTCAAACACGACCCACTTCGTTGGGCTCGTGTTTGATTTTTTGTTATTT
>Ga0082212_10006125_pt1 | contig 16239 bp, 9 predicted proteins | sample TergutNt197P3_FD_71548 | JGI IMG/M metagenome (GOLD analysis project Ga0082212, IMG submission 71548) | Neocapritermes taracua P3 segment gut microbial communities from Petit-Saut dam, French Guiana - Nt197 P3 | ecosystem: Host-associated > Arthropoda: Insects > Digestive system > Gut ... | reverse complement strand
CCGGCCGTTATTTATCGCAAGCTGAAGGATCTTCGCGAGATTGACGGAACCGGAATCGTGCCATCCGTAGGTTTTTCCCGGTATGCAAGGTTCTACGCAGCCGACGCCGACATAGCCGCGCGCCACTTCCTTTGATTTTCCGTAACTCATCAGAGACCTTATTATCGGCTCATCGTTGAAAATTTTCGGCTCGCCGGTTCCGATGCGGATCACATTGAAAACCTTCGTCTTAAACTCGCGCGGGGTGTTTTCGTGCAGGCGCACGCCCATCCATGGATTCGGTATCCTCGTATGCGCGTGCGCGTCGAGCACCATGTAGCTCAGGTCGTTTGTTATATCGTCGCCGTTTTCATCAACGCCTCCGACGTCAAGCGCCGTGCCGCCCATTATCGTTCCGCTAGAGAAGGTTATAGCGTGCGTATCGCGTATCTTCCGCAGTTGATGTATCTTGAGAAAAGAGTGTTCTATGAGTTCCTGCATTTGCTCGCGCGTCAGGGTTCCCCGTTCAATGTCGTTTTTATAAAAAGGATAGAACAGGGAGTCGAAGCGTCCGTAAGTCACGGAGTGCCCGTTGGTTTCGATGATTATCATGTTCGTCGCGATATGCCACAACTGAATGGCCTCCCAGAAGTCCCGCGGCGGCTGAGTCGCCACGCGGAAACAGTTCGACGACACCCTCTCAAGTTCGGCCTTTCTGACCGGCTCCGGCTCCTCTTCCGCCATTTTCGCGGCGAGTTCCCCGTATCTGGTGATATAACTCTCCACGCCTTCGAGCATGATCAGTTCCGCTGTGTAAAACTCTTCCTTTTTTACGTCTTCGTGGTTTGACGTATTAAGCAGCGACATTTTTTCCTTTATCTGAGCCCTAAGTCCCCCGAAACCCAGTCTGAACAGTTTCTCATAATCGGCGCATACGTGCCCGACTCCGGCGTAAAGGTACAGGCTCTCCAGATACACGCCCTTGCCCAGATGGGAACCTTTGGCTTCCTCCTCTGTATATGTCGCGAGCACTGCCTCCGATACAGTTTTGCCTTTCCATGGCGTTTGCATATCCAGGATATGCCGCTTCGTTTCCTCGTTGATTATGTACCTGTCGTTTTTCCTGTTTTCCATCGGTCGTTCCAGGATTTCCTCCGCAAGCCAGTCGATAGAGTGCTCCACATAGAGCGGCGCGCTGTTTGGCGGCGCGGCAAGCTCGCCGACGATCAGTTCCTCAGGCCAGATGTTTATATCTACCCTGCGTAATACTTCCCTCAAAGTCAGGGCGCACTTGATGTTTTGCGGGTACATACTGTATTTCTCGTAACATTCGGTGAAGATCAGCGCCCGCTGCGGGTCCGCTGTACTCGGGAGTTCCCTGAGCCAGTCAAGCATCCTGTTTATGCGCGGAAACGGCGACGGATTCTCAGTCATCCCGGATATACCGACGCCCCATTCCCTGTCTATCGGTTCGATCGCCAGTGGTAAATCGGATACATTCGTTGTCATGTTCATTGAGATAACCTTCCTTGTATCAAATCAGTTTTTTCTCTTATCACACAGTATACAGCACGGCGCGGGATTTTTCAACTTTCTTCAGGGGTATTTCAGATAATTTCCGCCTCATTTTATGATCATAATGCATGTTTTAATGAATTTTTTATCTGTATCAAATTGTGTTTTTACTATGCGGCGGTATATAATCGACGCTGTTATATAAAAAGAATTATCAGGAGCATGAAAATGAAGAGAAAGACGACAGATATACCGGAAACGCGCGCCAACGCCGACGCCGGGAACGAAAAGCGAAACATTCTCGCGCGCATTAGCCCCGCTACGCGGCTGGCCCTGATTGTCTGCCTGGTTATGGCGCTGGCTGTCGGTATCACACAGCTTATTATTGATTTCAGGGCATACGGCGTTCCGGCGACGATAATTGCAGCCGCGGCGTTTTTTATTGCGGCGCTGATACTGTCGGGGCTTCTGACCCTGATCCTCGCGGCCTTAAAACGACTGCATTGGACCACGTCGCTGGTAATACTGCTGAGCGTGATTCTATGCGCGACGTCGCTGTTTTTGTGCTTATACATTATTCCGCTGCTGATCTTTACCCTCGCCGCAGTGTATCTGACCGCAATGATCGTCACGGGTAAATATACAGGATTGAGCAGGATCAAGAAAATACTGCGTTACGGCCTGGCAGGGTTGTTCGGCGTTCTGGCAATAGCGACAGCCGCGTTGACGTTCTGGCCCGGATACAGGCTTAGTGAATCAGAAAGACCCGACAAGGCAGTACTAGCGCTGCCCTATGCAGACCGTATTCAAAACGCCGGGACGCCTATGGCCGACCCGTCGCTTCCGGGCAGCTATTCATACACGGTCAGTTACTACGCGACGCCCGGGCAAAAAATCGACCCCTACCCGGGGCTGAACGCGATACCCGCGCGATCCGCGGATGCGTCGGCGATGCTTAACGGATGGAACTTCCTGCGGCAGTCGCGGTTCGGGTTTGATACAGGACACCTGCCGTTGAACGCGCAGGTGTGGATGCCGGACGGAGACGGCCCGTTCCCGCTGGTACTTATTGTACATGGGAACCATGAAGCCGGAGACAGATCGGACGGAGGTTATGCCTATCTCGGAGAACTGCTCGCCAGCCGGGGTTTCATAGCCGCGTCAGCGGACGAGAACTTTCTTAATGGTTCTACATTAGATGACTTTCTGGGTTTTGCCGGCCTGAAGGAGGAAAACGACGCGCGCGCGTATATATTACTCGAGCACTTGCGGCAATGGTATGACTGGAACCGCGACCCGGCTCACCCTTACTTCGGAAAGGTTGATTTTGACGCACTAGCGCTTATAGGCCATTCGCGCGGCGGTGAAGCGGCGGCGATCGCGGCTGAGTTTGCCGGACTGGGGTATTATCCGGATAACGGAACGCTCAGATTCGACTACCCGTTCCGGATCAGGACTGTGGCGGCAATATCCCCCGTGCACCGTCAGTATGACCCCGCAGAGTTGGAACTGAAGCTGGAGAAGATAAACTATCTGGTAATGCATGGTGAACACGACATGGACGTTTTCAGTTACATGGGGGCGAACATGTTCCGGCGTACGGACGTATCCGAATCCGGGATAAAAGCGCAGGTCTGGATCCAATACGCGAATCACGGGCAATTCAACAGCTCATGGGGGGCACATGACTTAACGGGACTTATGAATCTGGTGTTCAATACCCGGATGCTTATGCCGATGGAGGAACAGCAGCAGGCGGCCCGGGTATTCATAAGCGCTTTCATGGAAGCGACGCTTCACGGCAGGGAAGAGTATGCCGCGGTGTTCAGAGATTTCGAAAACGGAGATCTGTGGCTTCCGGCAGCTCTCTACATTACCGATTACGCGGACAGCAGGACTATACTGCTGGACAGCTTCGACTCCGGATATGATCTCGGCGCTTCAGCGTCAGGCTCAGTTTCGTACGCAGCGCGCGGTTTCGATATCTGGACTCAATGCCATTTACCCGGCAAATGGATCAACAGCAACAGGGTACTGCTGCTGTCATGGGGAGGCGGAGCGTACGATAATAATGCCGCAGGGGACCCGCCTGTCTATGAAACTATGTTCCTGCCGGGAACCGTTTCCGTCGGCAACGATATTCTGGTATCGCTCTGCTCGGGTAATACGGGTAAAAATGAGCCGGACGTCACGTTTCAAATAAGGCTGACAGACAGCGCGGGAAACAGCGCGACAATGAGCGTCGACGACTTTGGCGGAGTTGTAAATCCTGTCAGGGCGCCGATCGCCAAGCCGCCGCTGACATTATTTATTAGCGAAAGCGAACCTGTATTACAGATGGTCCGTATATGTACAGAGCGTTTTGAGGGACTGCAAGGTAACATAATCAGCATGGAATGGATATTCGAAGGCGCCCCAACAGGCGCCGGCGGAGGGACATTGTACGCGGACGACCTTCGCGTCGAGAGGTGAGCTGACTCTTATGGCAGCTTACGGGTCGACAGCCTCCGCAAGAGGAACGGAGGCGTCGTCAGCGTTCAGTAAGTCGAAAGCGCCTTCGCTGTATACGCCGTTATGGTTCCATATTATCCACTCGTCGAACCCGGCTTCATATACGGCCTCGATTTGTTCGCGTACCTGCTGAGCCGTATAGTCCTGATATAAACCTTCAGTCAGATACGCCGCTGTAAAATCCTGAAGGTAAGGCCTGATGACCGCGTTTCCGCTCCCGCTGTCAAGATGGGCATGTACCCCGAGGAGAATATTATAGACCACCCCGTACGGTTCCAGGTCAGGAGCTTCAAAAAGTATGTCGTTGATTATCTGCCCCGTCCCGTTTTGCCTTTTATTTGCGAAGTGGGAGGGGTATATCATCGGGCACAGGTAGTCCGCGCTGCTCAGAAGAAGCCCCATGTCCTGACCTATGCTCTCCGCGTCGACCTCACTGATAGCTATTATTCCGAATACGTCCGCTGCAAGCCTTACACCTTCATGAGCGAGTATCTCCCGGATATATGTAACAAACTCTCCGATTATTTCTGTTTTTGACTTTTCCGCCCCGGCTTCCCCGTAATCGATCGACCTGATACTTCCGTCCGACGGAAAGCGGACGTAATCGAGCTGAACCTCGTCAAAACCGACCCGGGCGGCCTCCAGGCAGACGTCTGCGATATACTCCCACGATCCTTCGTTGTACGGGTCGAGCCAGGAGTTACCGCTGCCGTCCTGCCAGCGGTCGCCCGATGTGTTGTGAATCGCCAGTTCAGGGTGGAGCCTGCTCCAGACGGGGTCCTTGAAACATACGATCCTCGCGATCGTATAAACGCCGTGATTCTTCAGGGTCGCGACTATCCATTCTATATCCGGGATTATATATACGCCTGTTTCGGAGATACTTTCCGTGTCAGTTATAAATGTGATCTGCCCCATATCATCCTTGACGTCAATCACGAGCGCGTTGATCTCTGTTGTATCGCAGATTTCAATGTAACCGTCCATTTTCTCGTCGATACCGGCGTACCACGCGGTAACATACAGGCCCCTCACCGCAACAGCCGGAGGGAAGTCTTTCGCAGGTTCCGCGGGAACCTCCTGTACGGTGACTTCAGGCGTCGGGGCGCGTGAAGGCGCCTGCGGTAACAAAACCGACTCCGTCACTTCGGGAGTGTCGTCCGGTTCCCGGGTGTCTCCGAACCCGTACAAGAAGTACCAGAGAAACACGCCAAGGTAGCAAACGATGAGCGCTACAGATAACACAGGCCAGAGTCTGCGTTTTTTAGCGGAGCGCGGTTTACTTGAGTCTTGCATTGCAGGCAGTCCTCCGATGACGCCTTACTTCACCCTTACGACGTCATATCCCATTTCTGTCAGAAGGACAATAACGGAATCATCGCCAAAGTAATGCCCTGCGCCGACAACAACAAAATAATTACCGTCGTCAGTGTCTGATTCTAACAAGCGTGCGATCCCTTCAGCCATACCGATGTTTCTGTTCGCCCACATGGCGGTATCGTATTCAACATCGAGCGGGTCGTCTCTGTCTATGGCTCTGCTAGCCTCCATCATTGCTCCGAATACTTCTTCATCGCCGGCCTTTATAGCAGCCAGGAACATCGCCAATGCCAACTGAAGCTCCTCGCTGTTCACTTCTTCGGTTTCCTCCGCCTCATCCCCGCCGCCGAAGGCGGAGTATAGAACCGCCAGAAGCTGCCGCTCCTGCAGCTCATCAGAGAACGACGCCAGCATTTCGATCTGGGCCCTTGTGCTCTCAAGTTCAAGGATGTTCTTGTTCATGCTGTATGCTTTTGTGAGAAGAAGCATATCCACGCCGATAGCCGCGCTTTCCTCCGCTTCTCCTGCCGACATCAGCATAGTAGTGAGCCCCAGCGTAGCGGCCCAGGGTTTTATATAGTAGAGATCATCGGGAAGCTCAAGCGCTTCGACCAGCGACCGGTAGAGCTCAAAGGTCTCTTCCGAAAGATAGTCGGCTATCGTCTCGCCGTTTTCATAGTCAACCAACTGCATAGCCGTTATGTAAGCCATATCTTCTTCGTTTAAACCCGCGATATCAACTTCGACGACAAGGTTGGCTGAGTTATCAAAGGCGGACATGATCGCTTCGCTGAAAGGATAGATGGCATTATCGCCTAAATGGATGGAGCCGAGGAGGTAGACGGCGTTATTGACGCCTTGTATCTCCCAGAAGAACCCCTTGCTGTCTTCACCGGCAAGGCGTACCGCATACTCGTATACCCGCACCGACAGAGCTATCATTTCCTGAACTGTACATACCTCGTCCAGTTGATAGTCGCCCGGCGCCCTTCCTCGCATAAGCCCTTCTGATGCAAAATACTCAGCAGACTCGTCGACAGTGGCTGTGTCTGAAGAGAGCAAGTCGTAGAGCGCGGAAACGATCTGTCCTCGGGTCACAAGCGCTCCGGGCTGCAAATCAAGTACGGCTGAAGACCCCAACGCGTCAGCCAGGCTTTCGTAGACGGGGGCAAACTTTTCGGTCGTGAGGCCGCCTCTGAAGTTGGAGTAGGTGCCTTCATTTCCGAAGCCGTATACAGTAGAAGCCATAAAGACGTCAAACCCTGCCCACGAACTGTACATGTCCGTTATCTCCGCGCCTTCAGGGGGCTGCGACGCAAGCGCGGTCACAGGCGCCGCGACGATTGCAAGCGCGAGCAGGAGTACTAAAACCCGGACAAACATTTTCTTTTTCAAAATAATGCATCCTCTCTTTTTGTGTTATCGCTTGTTATTATACTGACAGGCTGAAAGATTGTCAAATGTTTCAGGAAAGCAGGGGGGAAAGCGCGAAAGCAGGGGGACGGTTCATTTGCTTTTAGGAAGCGCGGGGACGGTTCATTTGCTTTCGGCGCGTTATTCGCGAGGATATCCATAGTATGGAACACAATTGTTTGCTCGGGAGTTCTGCGAAAAAAGCAGTTGCTACAGACTCTGTGTAAATGTATAATATTGGCTGAACGGGATCGGCCGACAATCTGAAAACACAAAGCAGGAGTACCGGTAATGGAGATAACTAAAATCTTTATCTCGGCTCAGACGGATAATCTCAAAACTGAAATCTCAGATATTGAAACATTCATTCTCCGTATTAACAACTGTTATGTAAGCAGAGGCCATTATTTTACTCCGATACTGAGCGAGAACATAGACGACTCCACTCGAGAGTCCGAGATCGCCGGATGCGCCCTCGCTTTCTTTTTAGCCGAACCCGGGGTTGCAGCCCAATCAAGCCCCCTTAAGGCTCTTCCGCAGAAGAGCTTGGGAAGAGGGGTGGCGCTCAGCGCCGGTGGTTATCAAGTGACGCCGCCTTCCGGCGGCGGGGGTTTACCGGAAACCTACCAGACTGCGCTAAACAGCTACAACAGGACCGGCAAGCCGAAGGTTTTCGTGTACACGCAAACTCAGAGGTCAATGATCATTGAACAGGAACCAGGTAACGTGAGTGAGTCAGGCAGCAGAGAACCAGCCCTCTTTGCAAAGGGGGAAGCGAACCGTTCCGGTACACGGGGTTCGCCACGCTCAGTTGACTCCACCCTCCACCCTCCAAACTCCACACTCTATGAGTCCCGGTCCTACACCCACATCGATACCCTCAAGCTCGATATCCTGATGCAGATAAAACAGCTCGAACTCGACGGTGTCGACATACGCCTTGAGGACGGCAAAGCATGGCAAGGTAACACGGTGCTGCTCTCCCTCGAAAACGTCGAAGCCGTTTCCGGTTATGAAAACTTGCAAAACCTCAAGCAAAAACGCGCGGAACTGGAAAGCCGATACTACGCCGCTAAAACCCGTCACGCCGAGAATCCGGACGACAATGATGCTTACGAAGCATTCTTTGAAGCGTCCAAACAGCGCGGTGAAGCGATACAGGAGATACGCGACGTCGAAGCGCAGCTCTACCACATGATGGAAGGAATGTATGAGCAGACTTCGCGAGGAAAACTAACGACACGGCAAGCGGAAGGCTACCGCCTGATAGAGCGCGGTTTGCTCAACGAGGCCCGCGCAGTTTTGGATTTTGACTCGATCATAAGCGAGAGCCGCCATCATGAGGAACTGGCGGAACAAGCCGCGAAGCGCGCTCAGGATTCCGTGAATGAACTGATGCAGCTCAAAGACGTCAACGCGACCCTTCTTGACTGGGATGCCGTTGACGCCTGCTATAAAGAGGCGGTGCGCTTGGAGGAAAAGTACAACTTACCTCGTGTAGCGACCATGCTATACATTGAGTTTGCATTTCTGCAAAACAGACACAGCGAAGCCGCCGTTATCGGTGAGGCGTTATTACAACACTTCAATACTCCGGGTTCAAACGCGACTGATGAAGAAAAATCTTTCCTGTATAATCTGCTTGGAATTATCTACTATGATTCACAACGAATGGACGAATCTGAAAATATGCTCAAGGAATCATTGAGGATCCGGCAGGCGCGAGTGGCGGGCCCCCGTGATGTAATTGATAAAGAGATAGCGATTGTTTACAACGGGCTTGGACTTTTATACTATCATCAAAATCGCTATTCAGAAGCTATTGAAGCGCACAAGTCCGCTCTCGAAATACGAAAAAAGCTCGCCGAAAATAACCCCGACGCATATTTGGAGTACCTTGCATATACATATAATAACCTCGGTGTAGTGTATAACGAAAAAGAAGAATATAACGATTCAATTGAGATAATGACGGCTGCACGGGATATTTTTAAAGAATTATCAAAGAGCAAACCCGAACCACACGAGCAGTACTTATCAGCATGTCTCAGCAATCTGGGGATTTCATACACAAAGTTGTCTTGCTTTGATAAAGCTGAGGAGGTTTTAATAGAAGCTCTGGAAATTACGCGTAAGTGGGCAGAGCACAATCCTAATGCGCATGAACCCAGGTTAGCTCAATGCTTCTATGGTATTGCCCAAACGTACCATAAGGAGAATCGTTACATGGATGCGGAGGAAAACTATAAGAAGGCCCTTGAGATATATGCCAGACTTGCCGAGCGCACACCTGATGCATTTGAACAACCACTGGCGGATTGCAGAGTTGATCTCTCGGAACTATTTGCGAAAACAGAAAGATTCTCAGAGGCAGAAGCTACACTTACAAATGCAATTACACAGTATGAGAAATATGCAGGAGTAAGCCTCGTTTGCGCAGAAAAAGCAATCGAAGCCGTGGAACTGCTTAACAGTATAAAAGAGGCCCACAAGCTTGCAGGAGGTGCGTTCTCACAACTAACACCGGAAGAAAAGGAAATTGTGCTTCTAATCATTAATGGTGACACAAAGCATGATGTTGCGCGAAAACTGCATCTATCCGCTTCGGACGCATCCGACAGACTTGACGCTATCCGTGAAAAAGTCGTTGGGAAAGGCGACCCGAATCCGGTAATTGTTGCCGTTGTAGCAAAGTATGGGCTTTCACAAAGACAAACTGAAATGATCAGATGTTTGAGTTTAAACATGACAAATGCGGAGATCGCCGCCGAGTTGTTTCTTTCGGAAGAAAATGTAAAAGTTCACATTCACAACTTGATAAAGAAGTTGCCTGTTACTAGTCGTACCGAAATACCGGTTTGGTTGGACGCATTTAGGGGATAGGCTCAGCTAGTGTTGAATGCTAGGGAAAAGAACGAGATTATACAAAAACTGAGATAGTTCATCTTTCGGAGAAGTCAGTGTTTCCAATGAAATAATGAGCAGGTTAAGACGTTTAACCTGCTTTTTTGCATATAAGGTTAAGGTTTGTGCTATTTCTTAACTTCCATTTTCCCGTCTGCTGTCGTAAGCTTCAATTAATAATTTGAGGAAAACGAATACCAAAATATGTTTGAAGGGATAAATCACAATGAAAAAGAGGATCCTGACCCTAGCGATCGCAGTTCTAATCCTGCTCGGAATCTCCGTAACCCCGGCGTCGGCGACTTCGAGTCTCGCCGCGACTCCCACTGCTTCGACGGTGTATGTCAACGGCACGGCGACGGCTTTCGAAGCTTACAACATTGGCGGAAACAACTTCTTTAAGCTGCGCGACCTCGCATATGCTCTGAACGGCACGGCAAAACAGTTTGAAGTCGGCTATGACAACACCACCAAAGCAATAACGCTGACGAGCGGCAGACCGTACACGCCTGACGGCGGCGAAATGGCAAGGGGCGACGGGAGGGCAAAATCAGCGTCGCTCACAGCGTCGCGCATCTACCTGGACGGCAGGGAGCTGAACCTGACGGTTTACCTCATCGGCGGGAACAACTTCTTCAAGCTGCGCGACCTGATGGAAGCGATCGACGTCTTTGTCGGCTATGACAACGCGACTAAAGCCATCACGCTTGATACGAGCAAAGGCTATGTGCCTGAGGCCAGTACGACAACACTTGCAACAGGGGATGATGCTGTATCAACAAACGCTCTGATAGGCTGTTGGAATAATGTGCTTCATGGTGTAGGATGGATATTCTCCGATAACGGTAAGTTTGGATGTGTTTCGCTAAAACAAGTTGGAAATGTATATACAGACAGCCAAAATATCGACTATTATCGGGCGTCAGCGTCAGCTACGATTCAAATACAAGGAGAGTACAAGGTTTCCGGTGGTATTATCTATTTCTCAAATTGCTATGCAAGTTCAGCATCAGCTATTGATACAGTTACATGGCATGATAGTAATATAAATGACGCATCGCAAAAATTGCTTGAAACTCCGTTGTCACAACCGGGTGTAGCCGACGACTTTACCGCTGAGTTTGAGTTTTTCGATGGAGCGCTATTACGTATACGTTTGAATCAAACTGATATCGGGGGCTATGATTTGGACTTCAACCGCGCAAGTGGCTCGGCTACAGTAGCGATACCAACTCATCGCATACCGGCGGCTATGTGGCCGTCTGATTTGCTTTCGCCGGATATGCCGGAATACACAGGCGACCGTTTGCGTAGTTACGTTCAGCAACCTGATGACGGCGGTGTCGCGCCTCAATACCGGCGCGTTTGGTTAAAATTTGATAGGACTACACCTGAAGCATTCCTTGCATATACCGCAGGACTCCGGGCGGCGGGTTGGTCTGCGGCTCCCGGTTCAGGTGGAGAAACACTTGCAGCTATAAATAGCGCATATCAGGTAACCGGGTATACCACCAGCTACCGAAAAGGCTGTTACTATTTAATTCTTACTGCTTACCCCGGAAATCACTTTAGGTTTGAAATAGATAGCAAACGTGAAATCGAAGGAGTATGGCCTTCAACTCTGTTCGGTAATGAGTTCAGGCCCCCTGCAGGCTCTGTGTTAGTAGGAGAAATTGAAACGAAAGAAGTTTTAAGGTCTGATGGCAGTATGTTTCTTAATATTGATATAGATTTTTGGCCGGGCACTCCCGCTGGGTACTTAGATATGCTTAAAGCCAATGGTTTTATGGAGGATTGGTTGTATGATGCAGAAAAGGAGATAATCATAAACGGAAAGAGTTACAGTGTTGGGATAGATATAGATGCAGTTGAAGGTACATTTGCAACTGTTACTTACTATATTAACTTAGGATAAGCAGAGATGGCTTTTCACACCGGTTCCCCACGAGAGGTAAACACAGTGGATCCGTCCCCCTGGGTGCTATTCTTTGAGCAAGTCTTCTGCCGTGACAAGGGATTGCACTATATCAAAGTAATCGTTGCGCTTTATACCGAAAGGTGTGACAAGTGCAATGTGGACGGCTTTTTTTGTTCCGGTTTCTTCAATAAAAACACTGCGTTTGATGCGGAGCTCCTGCGCCTGCTTCTTTGTGAAAGCAAACTCAGTGTCAGAGAATTTCATTTCACACAAGGAAATCACTTGGTCGTTGCGGTTTATCATAAGATCTATTTGTACGCCGGGGTCTGTTCGCTCACTACGCCAGGACTCGACTTGCGTGATGACGCCTGCAACGCCTATAGCATTTTTGATTTGAGTGATATGAGACAGGCAGACCTGCTCAAAGGCGTACCCGCGCCATGTACGGAAAGCTTGCGTCTCGCGCTTTTTCATCCAATACTCGGGATCATCGTCGGAACTGCCTTTGATGAAGGCTAAATAGAATAGCGTAAAGTGGTCGACAAGTTGATAAAGCATTCCCTTTTTCTTCCGTGCAAAGGGAGTATATTTGCGAATAAAGCCGCTTAACTCCAATTCTTCTAAGGCTTCAGTGAGGCTGCCACCCTCCGGCAGCTTCGTTATCTTCTTGATATCCTCTCTAGTGAGTCCGGATTTCTTTTTTCCTAATGCCTCGACCACAAGAATATGGCGTGCAGCATTGCTAAAGAGCGAAGCATACAGATTGTTGAATTCTTCCCGCAACTCGCCTCCGGGTGTAAAACACAAGCGATTGACGTTTTGCGCCAAACTGAAGTTCTTATTAATCAAACTCAAGTAGTAAGGAATACCGCCAAAAGTCATATAAGTCTCCAACAGACTAAGCTCGTCAGTTGGAAACCCTTCACTTTGCGCATATAAACGACATTCTGCCAAAGTGAAAGGTTGCAGGAAGATACGCCTGGTGATTCTATTGTGCAAACCTCCGCGATCCCGAAAGAGTTTTTTAACGATCCATGAAGCAGCTGAACCGCAAACAATCAACATCACGTCGTTTTGTGTTGACGCCCAGCCGTTCCAAAAATGCTCTAGCGCCGGGATGAACCGTGATCCTTTAGTGTCGAGCCACGGCATCTCGTCAAAAAACACAACTTTGCGTTTTCTGTTTGACTTTTCCAGCAGTACCCGCAGTTTTTCAAATGCAGCAAACCAGTCAGCAAGAAACGGTACGGCATCGAAGCCGTACTCCGACAATGCACCTGCGAAATTCCTGAGTTGCCCTTGCGTGTTTTCATCTAGCACTGCAGTTACTTTGAAGGCATAATCGTTGCTAAAAAGGTTGTTCACAAGGAAAGTCTTACCAACCCTACGACGTCCGTATATGGTGATGAATTCAGCGCGCCCCGATTGAAATAGATTGAGCAGTTCATCTTTTTCGTTCCTTCTTCCAACAAGTGTGTTATTCAAGCCATAACCTCCTAAAAAGTCCATCTCAGAGAAATCGCGCTAATTCTAGCACATTTCTCGGACAAAGTATAGCGACCTGATCATTATTCTGCATTCTTCGGTGTTTACACCTCTCAAAATCATAGCCAAATCCCATGGAAACTGATACTATATTGATACACAGATTTATGGGTGCCGCTTGCTGCGCCCATACAGGTACATTCATTGTATAAAGGGCGGCGGATAGAAGATGCTGGATACCAATATAAAAATCCTCGAGCGGGCTAAAATGTACATTGAGCAGCTCTCTCAAGGGGTAGACCCAATAACAGGGGACAAACTTCCGGATGAGACTGTGCTGAATAACGAACGTATTAACCGGTGTTTATCATATGTCGCGGAGGTTTTGGAACTGCTGATTAGCCATGGCGGCATTGAGGCGCTGGCTAACAAGAGCCGGGAGCAAGAAATGCTTCAAAACGCAGCCGCACAATCAAAGGCGGTACTGCCGCCGTTTGAACTATCGCCCGCACAGCGCCAATCAGTGTACATTGCAGATAAACCTTTGGATGTGAGCACATTTACGCGCAATATTAACAATGCGATCGACACCGGCTCGATGCAAAAACTGAAAGGGACTGTGTTTGCCGTGTGGCTTCTCAAAAAAGGTTTCCTCGAAAGGGACGGGAATACGAAAAAACCGACTCCAATCGGGAGTTCAATTGGAATCATCGCGCAAGTAAAGCAAACCAATCAATTGATGTACAGCCGTGAGGCACAGCAGTTCCTTCTGGATAACATAGATGAGATTATCGCGATGTAACCAAATGCCTCCCCCTTGACCGTCGCCACAAATTATGATAATATAACATCAGATGTTATATTATCATAACACAAGCAAAGAGGGATCGCGATGTATATCAGGAGGCATATTGAAGAAGCCGTCTTGCGGCGCGCGGCTATGAAAGGCGCGGTCGTTGTCACTGGCGCGCGGCAGGTGGGCAAAACCACATTAATAGAAAACCTGAAGCCGGAACTCCCAAAAGTCACTATGGACGATTTGCCGACCAGGCGCCGTGCGGTCAGTTCGCCCTCGGCTTTTTTTAATATTGCCCCTCCTCCGATTTTTATCGACGAGGTGCAGTATGCCCCTGATTTATTAAGTTACATCAAGATACTGCTTGATGCCAGCCACAACAAAGGCGATTTCTTCCTCACAGGATCACAGAGTTTCGAACTCATGAAAAATGTAACGGAGAGCTTGGCTGGACGCGCCGGTATTCTCGAACTGCTCGGCCTCTCGCTCAGAGAAATAAACGGCGAAGTTTGGAACAAGCCGTTTATGCCGACGCTCGAATACCTCAAAGAACGCAATGCTAGCAGGGCAACTATGCGTATCCCCGAGATTTGGAAACGCATTCATCGCGGTTGCCTGCCGGAACTGGCGTTGAATGCTGATTTTGACTGGGCTGATTTTTATGCCGACTACATAAAAACATATATCGAGCGCGACGTCCGCAGGCTTACGCAAGTCGCGGACGAAGATAAATTCTATACATTTATAACTGTCTGCGCGGCAATATCCGGGCAACTGCTAAACTTGAGTTCGCTCGCAAATGATGTTGGTATAAGCGTACCTACCGCGAAAAGATGGCTTTCAATCCTAAAAACAAGCGGGATTGTGTATTTGTTGAAACCGTACAGCAGCAATATTATAAAAAGAGCCGTAAAGACGCCGAAACTGCACTTTTTGGATATCGGCCTTGCATCGTACCTTACACGCTGGACGACTGCCGAAAATTTGTCGATCGGGGCAAACAACGGCAGCTTTTTCGAGAGTTTTGTTGTGTCGGAGATACTAAAAAGCTACACAAACGCCGGGAAGGAGGCCGATTTGTATTTCTTGCGCGACAGCAATAAAAAGGAAATAGACTTACTGATCCACGAAAACAATACATTGTATCCAATTGAAATCAAGACTAAAAGCGAACCCGGCGAAAAAGACATCAAAGGGTTCGGTATGCTCGATGATATAAAGGGCATAAATATCGGTGAAGGCGGCGTTGTCTGCCTTGCAAATGACTTGCTGCCGATAACAGATAAATACCATATAATCCCGTTATCGTTGATATAACATGGGGTTGGTTCTACCGCATAAACCCGTTATTGGTAAAGTATAGAGAACAACGAGGAAAGATCTCCTTATAAACAGCCTATTTTTACCAAGTTTTCTCAGGCCTTTTTGCTTGAGTCAATCCAATCAATGCCCGGCCGCGCTTTTGCAAATCCTGAATCCATGCTGAGCGATATACGCGACCCCTTGCTCATGTCATACCCCTCGCGCTCCGACATCATTTTCAGCTGCTCTTCCGTAGGCGGATTGCCCTGGCATTCATCCATGAGCCTTGTGCCCTCGGGCGTGGCGTAGTGGGCAAAGCGCTCAAGCTCAAGCTCGACCATCCTCGGGCCGCTCTGATACGGTATGATGAGGAACTGCCCGTTCTCAATGCCTTTTTTGAGATGTCCGGCAAGGATACGCGGCTCCATACCATGCTGGTAAATCGAGCCTAAAAATTCCTGTGTCTTCTCGTTGACGTTGTATCCGCTGTTCTGAAGATGCCCGGGCCTGTTTTTAAGCGCAGTTTCGTAAATATTCGACTTGATGTTTGCCGGGCACAGGGCCGAAACTTCTATATCATACGGCTTGAGCGCCAGATAATAGCTTTCCATCAGGTTGAGCACGGCGGCTTTGGCGGCTGTATAGGGCGCTGCTACTGTGGAAGCGCCGAACGCACCCCAGGAAACGGTAGCCGCTATATGCCCACCTTTCCCGGCTTTTATCATGCGCGGCACAAATGTGACTAGCCCGTTCACAACGCCCCAGAAGCATACGTCCATTAGCCAGTCGTAGTCCTCATAAGTAGACGCCTCAACCGGGCCGAACACAATGACGCCGGCGGTCAGCACCAAAAGATCCGGCGGAGCTCCGTACACACGCTCGACCTCATCCGCCGCTTTTGCGTAACCCTCGCGATCAGTCACATCAAGCTTGATAGCGTGTACATTGGCTCCCTTTTCTTTGAAATACGCCATCGCCTTGGCAATATGATCGTCGCGTATATCGGCGATGGCTACGTTCATCCCGGCCTCCGAGAATATCTGCGCCTGCCCAAATCCGGCGCCCGACGCGCCTCCCGTTATAAACGCAATTTTAC
>Ga0082212_10006124_pt1 | contig 16241 bp, 15 predicted proteins | sample TergutNt197P3_FD_71548 | JGI IMG/M metagenome (GOLD analysis project Ga0082212, IMG submission 71548) | Neocapritermes taracua P3 segment gut microbial communities from Petit-Saut dam, French Guiana - Nt197 P3 | ecosystem: Host-associated > Arthropoda: Insects > Digestive system > Gut ... | reverse complement strand
ATATTCAATCAGATTCTCACCCAATCTTAATTGGGGCATAAAGAATCTTGAACACTGGAACGTTGTTATCATTTCTAATGAATCTAACCCGCACCCCTGAACAGAATCCTGCGGAGTAAACTCTATTTTCAAAAAATATTTATATAATACAGCCTTCTCTAATGGCGCTACTTCATCGTACAAATTAATCGTCGTATCAAAACTGCCTGTTTGATCTGCTACATATATTGGTTTCCATCTAATATTATCTTCTGAATAATAAACTGTAATTTCATCTAATTCTGTAGCTCTTTGTAATTGAAGGTGAATTTCAATATTTAAAACAGGATAAGGCAGATTATTTTGTATGATGCAGAAAGATGATTCGCCCAACTCATTTGCATGAATATTGGGATGCGTATCTTCCTCTTTCTTTTTTATATTAAATGTGTTATCAAATATATCATCAAGATCGGTTGATTGGAAATCCGGACGATGAACCAAATAATTATTGCTAATGATATTTGCCATCATACTTGGAGTAGGTTGATTATAAATGATATGATGCGCATATTTTGCAGGTTCCCATGAGTAAATCATACTTTCATTTGGTCGTAACATCCATTGATATGAATAGGAAATAGGTAAACGCGGATTATTATTAGCAGGAGCATCTACAACATTGTCATAAATATATCCTACAAAAAGTTGGTCGTTATAATTATAAGAACCTTTCCCAAAATGTGAAGTACGCATAATCAAATAACGATCGTCTGTTACTGTTTGCTTATCTTCCAGAGTTTTGTTGTCAAATCCAAGGTAAAACACCTCAATATCCGAGTCTATCAACAATCCTTTTGAAGAAGAATCAAAATGTAATTCACTTATTACATGACCTCTTAACTCCCAAACAGTACCATAGTCGGCTGAGCCAACTGCTGCGTCAATTACGCTTGTCGCAGCATCATCGCAATATCCGTAACCATAAGTTCGCAATTGCTTTAGTTCATCGTTTATTTCATTTCTGGCTTCTGCCGGATCATAATGTATTCGGTTATTTTTCACAAACTCATAAACTTTCAACGCTTTGTCTTTTGATGAAGTCTCTTCTTCTAAACGTAAGCGTTTTATAACACTTTCCGAACTTAACAGTAAATCATTTTCTGAAATAGATAATACAGGGTTAATAATCTTTTTTGTCCCTGCATTATGTATCTGAAGACTTTTCATCGGTTGAAAAATACCCCGCGGCGGTGTTTCTGTGTTATTCCTATCTAAATATCCATCTAATTGCAAATGTGTACGAAATAAAGAATCTTCTATTGTATAACTTTGGGTTCTTTCCATAATACCTTGTGAAAAAGCAATTCCATACCCATAAAAAAACAATAAAAGGGAATAAATTTTCTTCATAAAATATTAAAGTTCGATAATTTTAACCCACTTTTTCATACAATCCTCCTTGGAAAATCGTTTGACAATATCTTTTTTTGCGTTTTCTATAAGCTGTACTTTGGATTTTTCATTTGAGGCTTTTTCGATACCTGTAACATATCCTTCTATATCGCCCGGATGATATAAATATCCTGTTTCTTCATTCTTTATTAATTCGGGAATTCCGCCAACATTGCTTGCCACTATGGGCGTTTCATACATAGCCGCCTCCAACAAAACAGTTGGCAAACCCTCCAAATATGACGGGAGAAAAAACACATCTATTTCCGAAAAAAAAACAGCCCTGTTTGATATAAAACCCTTAAATTCAAAAACAGATCCGAGAGATTCCCTTTTTATCGCTTCAAAAAAAACGCCATTGGTTTTATCTATTCCACCTATAACAAATTTAAATGCGAATCCTTTCTCCAATAATATTTTTGCTAAAGGTAGCATATCAAAATATCCTTTATAACGAAAAATATTTGCCAAAGTACCGATTCTTAAAACGTTAGATTTTTGTTTAGGAAGTTTCGATACATTTTCAATAAAGTTAGGTATGACTATTATTTTATCCAATGGAACTTTTTCCCGCCTGTGATGCGCAAGTTTTCCAGCTTCCGAATTAGACGTCCACATATCAACGTTACGTTGCGTTAACCTGTCTATTAAAGTATGACGCCAATTCCTGTGATTGTCCGTGCTACGAATATTGGAAATAACTTTCCGAGCGCCAAACTTCTTTGACAAAATTCGTGAAAAACATTCTACCTTTAATCCGAAGTTAAAAACGACATCAATTCTTTTCTCTTTTATTAGTTTTTTATATTTTTTGCAAGTCGAAAAAGGATGTTTTCTATAATCTCCTACGCAAGTAACGGATGTTACCTGAAAGTCTAACTGCTGAAGCAAAGTGCCATTTTCACTCAAAAAAGCCAAATGCACATCATATCCTTGCAAAACTAATTCTCTGGCAATTTTAATAATGTTTGTTTCTGTTCCTCCAACATCATTACTTGTGTAGAAAAATAAGACTTGCCTACTCATTTTCCTGCATCCATTTAATTAAAACGATCAATTTCCAGATTTCTACGGAAAAATTTATCTTATTTTCCACGTGCAACCGGACATTCTTCCTGATCATTGCTTGATCAATAAATGGAACTCGATTGAGATTGTTGTCGGACAAAATGTCGTACACATAATCTTTTAATTCATTGCGAAACCAATATTTAAAAGGAATTGCAAACCCGCTTTTAGGTCTGTCCATTAAACTTTTTGGAACATAAGTGTACAAAATATCTTTTATGATACGTTTTTGTACACCTTTCTTATACCGATACTCTATGGGTAAATCTCTTGCAAATTCCACTATTCTGTCATCCAGCAAAGGCGAACGTACTTCCATGCCGGCACAAGCAGCAGCTCTATCCATTTTCACATTACAATCATTGAGTAAATAAAATTGCAAATCCAGATCTGCTATTTTTTGGTATAACGGAACAGAGTCTTCTTTGATTAGATTTTGATATGCAGGAAGATCTGCAATAGCATTTTTCGAGAAAAAGTATTGGCTCGCTAACAATTTCATGATTAAATCTTCTATTCGCTCATGCGTTAATCCACGTGCGATAGATTGTATTCGATAGTTAGGCGCTAAAGCTACAATATTTGCAAAAACAGTCCTTAAACTATGAGGGATTTTATAGATTGCAAAAATCTGATTGATCAATTTTGTTCGCAAATATCCTATAAAACTTTCGTCGCCCCCATCTCCTGCAATTGCAACGGTTGCAAAAGGCTTTACTTTTTTGCACAATAACATAGAAGGAATTGCAGAGGAATCTGCAAAAGGTTCATCGTAGTAAGTCGTAAAATCATCAATTAATGCCAAACTGTCTTTTGGATTACAGTCAATAATGGTGTGCTTCACTCCTATATGTTCTGCAATCTTTTTAGCATCCTGACTTTCATCCATATTTGAACCCGGGAATCCTATGGAAAAAGCCTCAATAGAGGAATTATGTTTTTTACACAATGCTGTCATTAGTGTTGAATCAACACCTCCGGAAAGAAATGTGCAGAGATTTACGTCCGACTGCAAACGTATCTTTACCGCATCATCCAATAAGGCATGTAAATCTGCTTGTGCGTTTGAATAAGATTGAGGATAGGATACGAATTTTGTATCTTGTACATTCCAAAAAGTTGTAGTTGTAAATTTATGATCAACTGTGTTATATATAAAACTTGTACCCGGTGGAAGTTTTTTTATTTCTTGATATATGGAATTTGGCTCCGGTATATATCCAAATAGTAAATATTTTTGAATACTGTCTTCATCAACATGAATGTCATTCCTTCCTATTTTAATAACAGAAGGTTGAGAACTAAATTCAAATCCTTTATTTATAGAGTAATAAAATGGCTTTACACCAAGTTTATCACGAGCCCCAAAAATAGTTTTATGTACAGAATCATAAATTGCAAAAGCAAACACGCCATTAAATTTTGAAACACAATCAGCGCCATACGCTAAATAGGCAGCGCAAAGTACTTCGGTATCCGATTCTGTGGAGAATGAATAGCCTTTTGTTTCAAGGTCCTTTTTTAATGACTTGTAATTATATATTTCCCCGTTTAGAGTAGTCAGCAAATGATGATAGGACATAGGCTGTTTCGCTCTGCTATCTAAATCAATAACACTAATCCTGTTATGCCCGAATGTAACTTTATCAAAGTTTCTCAATCCGCTAAAGTCAGGTCCTCTAAATTTGATACGATTAAGTTTTTCATCAAAAACTTTCATTGTATAACTTCTCGTTGTTCCAAAAATTCCACACATACGATCTATTTTTATCTCATCATTATTGACACAAAATTTCGGAAAACCACCTATTGAAATCAAAATTTTTCATTGTCATTTTCTTTCCCGGAAGATGTACACAGTTTAAAATTCCATTAGCCAATGCAGAAGCATTATTTTTTTCTACAATGCATCCATTTGTATCATCAATGATTCCTTCAAAATTCACACAGTTTGTTGCTACAACCGGCGTACCTAATACAAGAGCCTCCAAAACCACATTCGGAAAACCTTCTTTCCGGGAAGACAGTACAAATAAATTTGCTTCTTTGATGTAAGGATATGGATTCTTTTTGAACCCGTGAAATATCACATTATCTTGCACTCCCAAATCAACGGATAATTTTTCCAGCATGTTTTTGTATCCGATTTCCACTATTTCATTCCCCAATATGTGTAACTTTATATTCGGCATCTTCTTTTTCAGATACGACAACGCTTCTAAAAGCAAATCATAACCTTTTGGCGAGTATAATGAACCTACGGCAACCAGATTAAAATCATCGGTAGAATAACCTGTCTTATCTTCCTGCGCCAATTTTTCTATTTGTTCCTTATTGACAATGTTACATATAGTGACTACCCTGTCCGAAGGGATATGGAATATATCTATAATTTCACCTCTCATTTCTTCTGTCTGTGCAATAACCCAATCAGCCTTTTTATATAAAAGTTTGCAACAGAAAAATATGATTTGCGATTTTATCGTTTTCGAGATTTTATTGCTGGGCAACGTTTGTTGTCTTATAATGTGTACAAACTTTCTTGCGATAAACGGTTTAAGCACAGTTAACGCAATATTTACATAATCTGCCGACGTAAACACAATGTCCGGTTTTTCTCTGTTAATAATACCGCGCATAGCAAGAAGAGAACGCTTAACATCCTTTTTATTAAGGTAATGTATTTTAACGCTGTCAGGAAGCAAAAAACTGTAATTATCTTCTCCGCCACAAACAATTAACTGCGCATCAAAAAGACCGGAGTTAATCATATTTAATATATTAACAGTATTTTTCTCAGCCCCGCCCCCTCCTAAAGAAGAAAGTATGAATAACAGTTTTTTCATTTCTTTTTGGAGTCGGGTTTTTCCCATCCTGCGTCTACTCTCCACAACCTCTCCCGCTGGGGATATTTTTTCGGATTGAATACAGAATAATACGGATAGTAACGATTGTAAAACTTGGTTCCAATAACTTGTTTTGATGTATCTCTGGAATAATATAAAAAATCAGGAATGAAATAAAGTATCAACAGAAAACATATTACTACTTGTCGCAAACGTCGCACAAATTTCCTGTTTGAAATTACAAAAATAAAGTTTAACCAATATATCATGCAAAAAATAACCATATATTCACGTAACCTTAACAACGAAGGGAAAACAATAACAGTAAAGGAAATAACGAAATAAATAAAATATAAATCCTTAAAATTATTTTGTCCGTTCAATTTGTCATTGAAATAAATAACAATTGCAGGAATAAAAACATACAAAACATAACCACCAATAATTCCTTTGTAGTTTAACTTAACATTCAAATATATATCCAATCTTCCTGAAAGTCCTATCATCTCTAATCCGCCAGTCAAAAGATTTTTTATCTGTTCTGAAAAAACAAGAAACAAAACCGACACCGCAAATAATAGTAATATAATTTTAACATCAACTCGAATTCTTTTTAGCAAAGGAAAGATTAAAAATAGAAGGGCAGTATAATGAAACAATACAGCGACAATAGACAACATATAGTATTTCAACCATTTCCTTTCGGTAAAAGAGGAATATGCAACAAGTAAACAACAAATGGATAACGCCTGACGTAATAGTTCTGTATTGAAAAGAATATAAAAGGATATATAATAAATGAATATGGCAGTAAATCTATAAACAGTGTATTTTTTAATGAACCAGAAAATAACGGTATTTACAATTATAGCGTGAACAATTTGAACGAGTACAAAATCATTCACAATACTTTTACATAAAGATATTAACAAATACCAGAATGGCTCAAAGACGGCTTTTGAAAAATCAAAACCCTTGAGGACAGGTGTATTTTCATAATTATACATATAGAAAAACGTATCCATTCCTATTCTGTATCTCAGCCCTGCAACTGTAATCAATATGAAAAGTGAAGAATAATAGAAAAAATTTTTCACACTATTATCTACTTTTATTCTGCTGATTTCAAATAGTAGAACAAGAATAAGCAAATATGTCAGTATAATAATATAAATCATACAGTTAGTTAATTAGGCGTCTCATATTTAAACAAATCTATTTATCCAACTAACAAAGTCGTAGCTATCAACAATATTTTTCGATATTTCGTAATATGGTTTTTGCAGAAAAACCGGAAGAGTTTCAATATCATCAATCCCCAATACAAATATGTTATCAGGATGATAGAAGTCCTGGTTTTTAATGATTAGTTGGTTTGTAATTAACTTCTTTTTAAAGAATAACGCTTCCATAGGACGAATTGTTAAGCCGGTCTGGTTATCCTGCAGTATATCCAATATGGCTTTACTTCCGGCAATCCTTTCCAAAATCTGTTCATAGGATATTCGTGGATAGGCGCCTTTATAATTTCTTTTCGCCGCATCATCATCCACAATATAAAAATCTGTTGTACATTTAGCCTTGTCTAACGCCTGCGCTATTCTCTCTATTTCTTTACGCCGTCCTTTTTCATATCCCACAAAGCAAACGTCACATGTGACGTTTTTATGAGGTATTGGTATGTTGTCGAAAAAGAAAGTAGTATTATGTTTCATGCGGTAAGTCTTACAATCATTTGTATCAAATGACCATTTTTCACAGCGATTATTATCAAATAAGTCTGGTGAATATGTTCTATATACCGGATCCCAGTACCACAGTATTATCCTGACATTTCGAGTTCTGGATATGATGTAATCCATGATAGATTCACCACCTCGTATGGCAAAAACAATAACCGTCTCAACTTTTGAGAGCTGACGTTTCCAATGATCATACCAATAGTGCATCGGTAAACCCAAAGAGATAAAACATCTTCTAACAATACGTTGAAAAAATGATACGCTTCGTAATGAGGGATAAGCAAGCACATCTTTTTCCAGCATAAAAGGTAAAAGATATTCTGTATCACATATACACAATACTTTTGTCAACAATAAACTTGCCTTTCCGTTTACCTGTACATCCATTGTTGGTGCCGGATTAATTTTGAAATCTTGTTTTTATCAATTGCAAAAACTCCTTATACACCATAGGACGGAAACTTACACACAATAACAATGATGTCGAAAAGTACACAAACATCAATATAACAATCTGTATCCAGTTTGACAGGCTATCAATATAAAAAAACGCTAATCCGGCAATACATACAGAACATAACGCTATAGATATTGATGGAAGAATATCTTTTATCTGTTGCAAAATTGAATAGTCGATAAGTTTCTTTGCAAACCATGCATTTATAAAAAAACCTAACCAAAAATGAAAGATATATCCTGCTATCAATACCGGTAATCCCCAAGAAATACCCACAAAAACAATAGGAATAAACAATGTATATTTTATCAAATCTGTTTTTAAAAACAAATCAGACCGGCCTAAAGCATTCATAATATTTTGATTGATAGAATGTAAAGGTAAAACAAAATAAGCCAGACATAGCGCCTGCAAATATATGGCAGAAGCTTCCCACCCTGACCCCATCAATGTAATAATTAATGGTTTTGCAATTAATGCAATAAAAAACATAATATGGGATGTGATGAACATGACCGATCGCATTGTCTGACTTGCTACTCTTTTTAATCTTGCTCTATCATTTTGTAATAACGAAAATACAGGATATGAAACTCTTGTCGTAATCTGGTTAATAAGCCCACCCATGGTATAGGCATATTGATTGCCCATATTATAACTCCCGGCCTCTTCTATACTATACGATTTTCCTATAATATTATTGTAAATATTTCCGAATATATTCGACATAAGATAAATAAAAATTATCTTATATCCGAAACGAAAAAGTTCTCCAAAAGATTCTTTATCAAATTCCCAAAGAGGCAACCATTTGTTATGTACCCACAACAGTATGGAACGAAACCCCTGACTAAGTAATAATCTCCATACTAATGCCCATACTCCCCATTCGTGATAAACCATGTATACCGCTATTCCGCCACTACTTAATGCTGAAATCAGTGATATAATTGCTTGAGACTTAAAGTCAACACGTTTAATAAGGATGGTTTGCTGAACTCCTGTCAAAGAACTGATTACCAATCCTAAACTGATGACTCGCAGAATTTTACATAATACAGGTAATTCATAGTATTGTGCAACAAATGGCGCAATAAAAAAAATAAGGAAATAAAAAATAATTCCTGTTACTGTATTAAAGTAAAATGCTACGCTATAATCTTTATTTGTACAATCCAATTTGCGGATTAAAGCATAATTTAAACCTCCATCCACGAATACCTGAGCAATGGCCACAAACACGCCGGTTAAGGCTACCAATCCAAACTCAGTTGGCGATAATACCCTCCCCAACAAAATAATGACGACAAAGTTAATTCCTTGACTTGCGACACCATCAATTGCATTCCAAAAAAAACCTTTTACCGCCTTTTGTTTGAGTTTGCCCACAAAATGAAATTTAATTACCTTTTAATTACCTTCTTTATATATTTAACCACTCTATCGTAAAACGCAAAAAAATTAAATGTGAAATTTACGGCATCACTTGCAATAATCAATTTATTATTAAATTTTGCTATGTTAAAATGATGTCCGCCATTTTTGAATTGCTTCGTTAATAGCCTGTCAATTTTGATTTCTTCCTGATAATCTTTTGTTGACAGGATCTTTATATTAAATATAGATAGTGATTCTCCGTAATAATTCTCGCACACTTGAGCCGGTCTATATAGTTGATTTTCGAACTCAAAAATAGCTCCACCACAACGACCTACAGAATTTCCAGTTGTAACGGGAGATTTGGGATGCTCTTCAAATTCTCCGTACAAATTTTCTGAAAAGAACAGATGTAATTGATAATCTTTATTTTGTTTAGTTGTAGTGAATAAATAATAAACATTGTCATAAAAAAATATCGATGAATCTGTGTATACATCTCCCTTCAGTATTTCTTTTTCAAAACACCATTCTGATAAATTCTGATTTGCCTTATACAGTTGAATATTTTTATTAATAGAAGTTTCTGGTATCATAAAAATGCCGTTGCTATCTTTAAAAACAAATGGATAAGATAAATGTGTATTACGCTTCAGTATTGTAATTGGCTTCGTCCAGTTTATCGTATCTTCTGTTTTTACCATTTCGATCACTCCATTATTTATTGATATTTGTTTTTCGTAAAATACGTACAAACATTCATCATGAACAAAAAGAAATGGGTCTGCAACAATTTCAACAGGATTATTTTTAATAAAAGATGAATCTGCTTTGATACTCTTTATCAACTTCCAACTTGAAAGAACAAAAGGTGAGTCATTGGTCTCAAATAAATGGACACTAAATGTTTGTTGAATAAATTTTAACTTTTTCATAAATGTATCATTAAGTCAGCATCCGAATCTGCCAGGGTGATGAATATTGATGGTGATAAAATATTCTTTATGTTTGTAATTATTTCAGCTTTATTCTCATTACGAATGGCCAGTGGATTGAATCTGATTTTCTTATCTAAAATGGTAGAGCGAGTTGTAACTATAGGAATCCTGTTTTTTATAGCAACCATATTAACTGCCCGAAGTATTTTCAGGTATTCGCAAAAATCATCCAAATCATATCTAAAATCAACTAATGAGATTACCGGAATCCCTCTTGATACAATTTTACGAAGAACAAAATAGGATTTTTTTTCTCCGGTTTTATTTTGATAAAAATAGTAAGTATTAAAATTTTCAAAGAATCGATGTTTTAAAAAATCAATACCTCGATTCATTTCAACATCCAATTTTCCCTTATTCCAATAACCACCATTTGGAATAACAAGGTCTTCAGCAGACTTTACCAGTTCGAAAACATCTCCTTTAACCTTAATTTTATCGGGAATAATCCTCAAATTACTTATTTTTGGCGAGATGATCCCCAATTTATATAGGAATATTTTTACTACCCACCGATTAATGATATAATAACCGATTGTTTCAGCAATAAAATTAGTTTTTAGACTCTTTTGAATTTTTCGATTAATAGGAGACATCCCGAAACCGAACATCCGTTCTGTTGCATTTGTTCTCAACAATAATTCCATGCTGAGTCCTCCGCGGTATTTTTCCTCTACAAAAATATCATGATTCCAATATATCGTTTGTTCTTCGCCATGAATATCAGCTTTCGCCGGAAAAAACAAACTACACCCAACTACTACATCATCATCGTTGATGGCAAGCAAATTTTTTACGATATCCAAAGGATTATTTGATACTTTTACAAGTCTATAGTTTAAATAGTCCTCAACCCGTCTATTTTTCCAATGATTTTTATAGAAAAGTGACAGTTTATCGAAATAAGACGCTTGATAATTGATAATTTTGGGCATATATTTTTGGTTGTGAGTTAAATTTCCTGTCCCTATCTCCCACCTGTAATTACTCTGGTAAATCTCGGCAGAAAACGTCTTAATACATAATACAATCCAAGTGCACTTAGCGCTGTTAAAAAAACATTGACAAAGAATAATGTTGTAAATGCCATATCACTTTCGGGGCGAAAAATCATGAAAGAAACTTTTCTGATAGCCGTCAACAAAAATGGGATATGAATAGCAAAAAGGAAAAATGAGGCTGAAGATAAAAACTTAGTTGGCTTTATCACTTTTTTTTCAAATAAATATGTTGCAAAATTGAAACAGCAAACAATTCCCATGATAATTACAGCCCTGTGAACATAAATGTGAAAATTATTTTTCACAGTTAATAAATCTACAATAGCAAGAACGGGATACAATACAAATGAAAGATTTCTCATTTTTCCAAAATCTTCAATCAAATTCTTCTTATTGATTCCAAAATAAGCGCCTGTTGTAAAAAAGAAAATACAAACAGAATTGAAACCATCAATAGGTATCCACCAATCGAAATACCATAAAATTCCAAGCAAAAGAATTCCATAAATTCTCGTCTTGTTACAGAAAAAATAGAGTATTGGAGTTAATAATACGGCTATCATTAAATCGCGAACATACCAAAACTGGTAATTTATTGGATACCCTAATTGAATTCCTTCTAACTCAAAGCCACTTTTTAATTCTACTGGTTGGTTCCAAAAATACCTAAAAAAATTATGCCCATGAATTTCAGTGTTCATGATGTTGTTTAATTGAGGAATCATAGAAATAATAACATATAATGCAATTACTATACAATTCCAAAACAGATATGGTACGAATAAAGTCCTGACTCTATTTTGTATTTTGTTTTTGTAGCTCAACTTATCAAATTTTTTTACATTTTGAAAAAACAAATAACCTGAAATAAAAAAGAAAAACTGATTCCGAAACGCTAACGGAACTTTAAAAATTTGTGTACACCAATGAAATACAGGCATATTCGTATCACTGCCATCATACAAAACATCACCTATTTGCAAAGCAGTGTCAGAATTATGATAAAAAACGATCAACACAATGAGCGGAAAGCGCAAAAAATCAATTACTTGAGATTGAAGCGCCGGGCTCGGAATGGAAACTTTTGTAGAAAAATTATCTTTTGCTTGCATGTACAAAAATTATATGGTACCCGAATCTACATATATATTTTGTCCTGTAATACTTGATGCTTTATCCGACAATAAAAAGGCAACGGTTTCGGCTACAGACTTAATATCTGTCGGACATTTTAATGAAGTACGTCTATATATTCTGTCTTTTTGCTCTATACTTAAATTAGCGCTCATAGTTGTTTCCATAAATCCCGGAACAACTACATTGGAACGAATACTCAGTTCTCCCCATTCCCGCGCCGTATTTTTTGAGAAAGCTTCCAAGGCTCCTTTGCTTGATGCATACATTGCTAAACCTTTATAGCCGGTATGAGCGCTAATCGAAGAAATATGCACTATGGAACCTTTTGTACGATGCAACAACATATTTCTGATGGCATATTTGGTCAACATCATAGGAGAAAACACATTAACTGCATACATTTCTTCCAAACGATTGAGATTAAGATTAGTAATGATGTCATCATACGCAAAAGCCGCATTATTTACAAATCCATCCAAGCGAATATTATTTCTTACGAACTCTTTGAACACATTTTTTTGAATATTAGCAACATTGGCTAAATCAACGCTCCTGAAAAAAAAATTGCTTGTAAAATTTTTCTCCAATACCTTAATATCTTCTGTATAGGTTCGAGCAATACCGAACACAGTATTCTCATTTTGAAGCAATAGATTACAAATTTCTAATCCTACTCCTCGCGAGCACCCTGTAAGTAAAATATTCATATCCGTTTCATTTTTCCTGTTCTTGTTAAGGATAACGATTCTACAAATTTAATAATACGAGGAATCTTATAATCCTGTAGTTTTATACTCAAATAATGCCGAACCTCTAATTCCGATAGACAAATGGATGACTTCAATATTATATCTGCACATAAAATATTACCCAATACTGAATTAGGTTTTCCGTAAACTAACACTTGCTCTATTCCATCAATTTGCAACATCATATCTTCAATCTCCTGTGGATTAACCTTATAACCACCAACATTGATGAGTTCATTTTTTCGATTTTTGAAACGAAACAACCCATTAGTTTTATCAACCCATTCGATCAAATCTCCAGTTTTATAATAACTATTTGAAAAAACAAAACTGTCGGAATTTCCCAATAATGATTGATGAACTAACAATTCCTCATCTTCTATTATTACTTTATCTGACAATGATTTTGGTATTTCAAAAAACTCCCCTTTTGCCACAAATAAAGATCCGGCTTCCGTAGAAGCATATATATTATTTATTTTGGCATTAGGAAACAACTGTTTCATTGAATCATACAATTTGTTATTTGATTTTTCGCCACCGAAAGTTATTCGCTGAACATGCTCATAACTTTTTTCTACCGGCAACAATAAACGATAAAAAGTCGGTGTTGCAGATATATGGGTGATTTGATATTGCTCAATAGCATCATACACACTGGAACGGGTTGCATTAAAAACATTTATTAGTGTATTTTTATTCATAAATGCTTGAAAATAGACCTGTAATCCTGCCATGTGAGTAGGATTGAAAGCAAATGCCCAAATTTGATTTTGATGTTTGTTCGATATCTTTACCGATCGTATTAAATTCGATATGGTATGTGTTACTTTCTTCGGTTGACCTGTAGTGCCCGATGTAAAAATAGTAATTTCAGAAGACGACAGTTGCATTTTTTCATTAAGTTCATGAAAAGATGAAAAGTGTCTTCTGTCCAATGTTGTTTCCATATGTAATTTATCTTCTTCTAAAATTCCTGTTTCATCCGGTTTCAAATCGGAGTCTATGAGAATTAGCGGCTTATCGGAAACCAAAGCGAGTGTCAGGTTACAAAAAAAATCAAATAAATTGTTCGTCTTTAACATTGCACAATACGATGTCGAACAATTAATTTTATGTAACAAGTCATTGTAGGTATAGACTAAAGTTTTATCTATCAAAAAAACATCCATTTTATCTGTCCAATTTTTGATAGATTTCCCCTACGGTACTGACAATACCATCTTCAAAAATATCAATATCAAAGACATCCTCGATCCGCACCGTTAGTTCAGCTAAATCCAACGATGTAAACCCAAGATCATTCCATAGACTATTTTCCGGTTGAATGGATGATAATGTATTCAAACCTTTATGAAGTCGTATAGTGTTTACAATTTCTAATATTTTGTCTTCCATTATTTATTTATTTTTTATTAAATTACATCTGCAAAAATAAACAATTACTCGTATAAGAAAAAATCCTTTAATTATCCGGTGATTCAAACGGCATTTCAACTGCCGCGTTCACTGATTGCACTATTTTTTCAAGCATTGTCTTGTCAATCGTTACCGGTTCCGCCGTGGCAGACGCATAATATGGCGTAATCAATTTTGCTACATCACATCCTGCAATAGCTTTCAGCCAAGTTACAGCAACGACGTAACAACCCAGATTATTCAGGTGAATACCGTCTTCGGGGTCGGTCAAAAAATCACCGAAGTGCAGACGTGCGTTTTGTATTGCAGTACCTGCAGGAATAATAAACTCAAACTCTGTTTTCGGCAAAATCTTTGTTGTGACGGCGTTACAAATCTGCTGGTACATATAGCGCTGATTGTTATTGAAATCGTCAAAACTTTCAAGATTGGTATTGTCAGCATAAGCCCACGTCATGTGCCAGCCCAACTTGACGTTCGAATTTATCGCATATCGTTTAACGTAATCGATCAGATAATCCAAGTCGTCGTTGTAAGTTTCGATCTTCCCTGATGACAAGCTTTGCTGCTGTAAAGTTATGATATCCCATTTGTTTTGTTCAATAAGATTTTTCAGCGTGAACAATTTGTCAGACCAGTTTATAGTGCCTCTTGTACCAATGGTTTGCCGTGTATAACTTGCACTGTTGCTTTTGGCGTTTTGAGTGTGCGTGTACAAATCGCAGCCACTGATATAAGCATTTACCAAAATGGGATTACTGCTCACACCAGTTTGTTGAAGCATATCATACAAGAACCGCATCCCGTCCTCCGAAAAACTGTTGCCAATTGCCAGAATTTTCGGATAGATGATTTCATCCGTTTTTTCGGGAGTGCAACCAATGCACAGAACAATTCCAAAAATCAATAAGCCCATCAAACGCTTCTTCATCTCTTTTGACAACTTGAATAGTATTAATTCATACAAAACATTAAATTTCCTCCAACGCTCTATCTATCAAAAAGTCCTTAACCGTTTGCTCATTCACCTCAATGCCGGACATGTATTCAACCGGCTCCGAGAAGTCTATATCCTTATGAAACGCCAGTTGTTTTCTAAATAAAGATTCTGAAAACAACTGCCCAAAAATTCGCTCTGCTTCCGTTGAAATATCCTTTACCGAAAAGTAGTCTTTCAACAAAAAGTACAAATCCACATAATCTTTCCATTTTGCTCTGCGTCCTAAGGCAAAAGCCTTCATAGCCGACAGTGAAAGTAGCGAAGGCATGGATATAACGCTGTTCAACATTTCGGGATGCTCCACAGGATAAGGGTATTGAAAAAATGTTGTTTTTATTCCATGAATATTAAAATGTGCCTGATCCACGTCATCAAAAATCGTTCGTTTGTCAAATGATTGTTCGTACACTTTTTTTCTGATACGAGATTTATTCAACTTGTTTGACGTAAACAAATCAAAATCAATAGAGCGACGATGTCCAACATGCAGGGCAATTGCCGTACCTCCTACAAGATAAAAACTGCGTCTGAATTGGGCAACAAAGGGTAATAATTCGCGTTGTTGTTCGGTCAGAATTTCAAGATGCATAACGGCTAAACAGCAAAGTAAAATAATTCAACGTTAAATCGTGATAGTTACCCTTTCGTCTTTCGCTTTTATTGATTGAATCAAAGAAAATTTTTGAAACGCCTTTCATACTCATTACCGAGAATAACCCTCTCAATTCGTCCATATCTCCGTAATTCAACACCATTTCCACCAGCAATTCATCGCTCACCGTTTCGCTCTTCGGTGCAGGCGAATACCAAAACAGGTGTTGATGGTCATCAATATATTTTTTTACTTCGGGACTTCGCATGGAGGTTATTTAGTGTTTTCTTTTTTGCATTATCTTTTCCATCGCAAATTCTTCAATTTCCCTGCTAATCATATCTTTTATGTCTTTTTCAGGAAATTGAAGCAGATATTCGGCAACGCCAATTGGTTTATTGAAATCGCGTAATGCCAGCTC
>Ga0082212_10006123_pt1 | contig 16241 bp, 17 predicted proteins | sample TergutNt197P3_FD_71548 | JGI IMG/M metagenome (GOLD analysis project Ga0082212, IMG submission 71548) | Neocapritermes taracua P3 segment gut microbial communities from Petit-Saut dam, French Guiana - Nt197 P3 | ecosystem: Host-associated > Arthropoda: Insects > Digestive system > Gut ... | reverse complement strand
CAGCGACGAGCTGATCGGGCGGACTGTCGACCCCTTGGGGCATCCCATCGACCGGGGGCCGGATATCCTTGGCGGCGTGCCTTGCTCCATCGATGGCGAGCCTTCCAACCCCATGTCCAGGCCGCCCATTTCCGAACCTATGGAGATGGGGGTCAAGTCCATCGACGCGCTGCTCACCATAGGCAAAGGGCAGCGTATGGGCATCTTCTCCGGCAGCGGCGTGGGCAAGAGCACGCTCATGGGCATGATCGCCCGCAATGTAAAGGCGGATATGAATGTCATCGGGCTGGTGGGCGAGCGCGGGCGCGAAGTGGTGGAGTTCATGAACAGGGACCTGGGCGAGGAAGGGCTTGCCCGGTCGGTGCTGGTGGTAGCTACTTCGGACCAGCCGGCAATGATGCGCTACAAGAGCGCCCTCACTGCCACGGCTGTGGCGGAATACTTCTGCAGGCAGGGCAAGCATGTACTACTGATGATGGACTCCTTGACCAGGTTCGCCATGGCGCAGAGGGAGATTGGCCTGAGCACGGGGGAAGCCCCGGTGGCAAGGGGCTATACGCCCTCCATCTATTCGGCTATGCCCAAGCTGCTGGAACGCAGCGGCAACTTTGAGCGGGGCTCCATCACCGGCATTTATACCGTGCTGGTGGAAGGGGACGACACCAACGAGCCGATTTCCGACATTGTCCGGGGCATCATCGACGGGCATATCATCCTGTCCAGGAAGATGGCTTCGAGGAACCATTACCCGGCGATTGACGTTTTGAATAGCATCAGCCGCCTGATGAATGAAATCGTGGAGGACGGCCAGAAGGAGACTGCCTCCGAATTCCGCAATATGCTTGCTGTGTACAGGGATAATGAGGACTTGATCTCCATCGGCGCATACAAAGGCGGGACCAACGCGGCGCTGGACAAGTCCATTGCGCATAATAACCAGATGAACAGTTTTCTGAAGCAGCAGGTTGGGGAGAAGTTCGAATTCGACGAGACCAATGACCTGATGCTCCAGTCCATCAGCTAGCAGGCTGTCTTCAAGTAAGGAGATTTTATGAAACCCTTTGTGTTTACCCTTGAACGCATGCGGGACTACAAGACCCAGGTGCTGGACACGGAGAAAAACACGCTTGGCGTGCTGCTTAAACGCCTTGCCGACATCGAGGAGAAGATCAGGCTCTGCACCATATTCCGCCATGACAAGCAGGAAGAGATGCAGACCAAGCAGCGGGAAGGCTCAACCATGCGGGAGCTGGAGGAGTGTAAGTTCTATCTGGAGAATACCCGCAGGCAGCTGGAAGACCTGGAGGAGGAACGGATCATTGCGGCGCAAGAGGTGGAAGTGCAGCGGCAGATCGTGATCAAGGCGTCCCAGGATGTGACCAGTCTGGATAAGCTGGAGGAGCGGCAGCTGGAAGAATACCATATATTGGAAACAAGGGACAACGAGAAGAACATCCAGGAGCATGTGATCACCCAGCTGTCCTACGCAAGGGAAGGCGCACAGTTAGGATGAACCCAGGCCCATTGAGAAGGCGATCCTGTGCGCAATCGATCCATAGTTCACACAAGCCAAGTTGGCTGATCACTCAGGTGATTTGTCCCGAAGCAGGCAGACCAGGGCTTTCGCCCGGGCGCCCTCGGTGGGGCTGAATCATAAAGAAAGACAAGTCAGGAAGGAGGTGAGGAGATATGGAAGCATTAAACGTACCAACCGCTCCGGCAGCGGATCTGATGCAGATCGTCGGGGCAATGGGGATGCCGAGCCGGTCAAGCCCGGTAGTGGCGGGCGGTAATTTTGCCGGGCTATTTCAAGTGCTGATGCAAGGCATGGGAGATGGCGGCACAGTGTCAGACCCGCTGCTGTGGGCGCAGGAGGCTTTTGACCTGGCTAAGCCGGACAGCAAGAAGACGAGTCAATGGGAAATGCTGATGGCGCTTCTTGCGGCTGCGCCGGGGCAGATGGATTTCAGACAGTATGCAATGGCTAAGCTGGAGGATGGCGCTAAAAACGGCGCGCAGATGGACTTGGGCGCTATGCAAGAAATCGGCGCGCTGGGGCCGGATAGCTTCGGGCGATGGTTTACCCTGGCGGACGCGCTAGCTCTGCTCGGGGAGACGTATGAAGACGAAAGCACGGAAGACGCGCTGGAAGCCTTGGCAGATCCCGCTGATACAGGCGGGGCACAGGATGCATTTGCTTTAGCTGCTATGGCAGAGGGTCTGCCCGGCACAGTTCAGGGCGCGGCTATAATGAAACCGGAAGCAGCAGAGCTAAGGACGCAGGAAGCCGGCGCCGTCGGCGCGCTGACCCGGCTGGACGAAGACTGGGAAGCAGCAGTTTCGGCTGCGGGCTACGCCAGGCAAGGCGCGGGTGAAGGCAAAGCCGGTAACGAGGAAGCCCTCTTGGGGCAGGAGCAGTTCAGGCAAGCCGTACAGGAAGCCAAAGGTAAGCTGGCCGGTAAGGAAGCCAAAGGCAAGGATGACGCCACGGCAAGGGAAATCCTATTCGGGGAAAACGTCAGGCGTATCCACCCAAACGGCTTCATGGCAGCAGGGCCAAGGCAAGTCGGCGGCCCGGGTATCCCGGAGCAGATCATGGACGGACTGTCCAGTAACCTACAGGCAGGCAAGGGCGAATTCGTCCTGAAGCTGGTCCCTGAGGGGCTGGGCGAGATCACGGTGAAGCTGCTGGCGAACGAAGGCAAGACGACGTTGAGGATCATTACGGCAAGCGCTGAGACGGCGCGGCTGATCAACAACGACATCCAGGCATTGCAGAACGCCCTGCGGCCCATCCAAGTCGAGGTCAGAGAAGCCGTGCCCCAGGCGGAAGAAAGCCGGGAGGCCGGCGGGTATTTCCCCGGATTTGATCAGTTCAGCCAGTTCGACCAGTTCAATCAGTACCGCAGCCGGGGAGAACCTGGGCAGCGATCCGGCGGCAGACGCGGCGGGACGCAGCCAGTCCAAGGGCTGGACGAAGCAGCCGGGGTAAGCCCAGCTCAGGCGATGGCAGCAGCGCTGCCGGGAGCAGATCTGGACATGTACGTGTAGCGAAACGGGGCTTTTGCCACGTGAGCAGTGGCTTGCAGCCAATCGAGATGAGGTTGCACTCCCTCTCTTGGGCAAGCTGTGCATAGCCTCTGTTAGCCAAATCGGAGATTTGGACAGAGGCGCAAGCGACAGGGTATGGGACGGTCAGTCCCATGTAACATAGGAAAAGGAGGTGAGCGTAATGGCAGCAGGCGACGCCAGCAGCATCGACAGACTATTGGGCGCGACGGCCAGGTCCTACGACGCGGTATTTACCGACAAGAAAGACAATGCGGGGATCAAGCCTTCGGACTTTTTGAACCTGATGGTCGCCCAAATGCGGAACCAGGATTTCCTGAACCCCATGGACGAGACCCAGTTTGTGACGCAGATGGCCCAGTTTTCCACGATGCAGCAGATGATGGAGCTGGCGGAGTACAGCAAGACGAATTACGCCATGTCCCTCGTTGGCAAATCGGTGACGGCTTCCAGGTTTACCGTCTCCGGCGGGCTAGACACGGTGACAGGGATTGTGGAACGGGTGGCGTTGTATGACAACGACTTTATCCTGTATATCGCAGACCCCCGTTACCCGGATGACGACTCTCAGAGGCGTTACTACCTTTCCCAAGTCATGGAAGTCCACGCCACCCCAGCGGGAGGCGCAGGGAACGCCAACACCGGGAACAGCACCAATACAGGGACAAACCCCGATGCATTGGACGCTTCAGGACTGAAGGTCCAGGCAGGGGAGCCCACAGAAAACGCAGCAGTGATCTACTGGGACGCCACCACGAAGGACGAAGACGCCGCAAGCAAGCTCAAGTACACAGTGTACTACAGCACAGAGGGCCCCTTCATCACATTGGCTGATGTGAAACAAGGGATTCTCTCCGGGCAAGCGGACAGGGAAAACCTGAAATTCGATACCATCGTGGGCTTGGAGCCTGGCAAGATCTATTACTTCAATGTGGTAGTCAAGGACGCAAAAGGCAACGAGTCCGTGTATCAGCCAGTGGTAGTGCTCACCAAAGGCGGGGCGCAAGCTCCGGCGAACGTAAGCCCGACGCCTCCGGCTGGGAACGATCCTTTAGCGCCGATAGACCCTTCGGAGGAAGAGCCGGATCCCGAGGATGGCGTCACAGAGCCGGGAGACGGGGACACGGATCCTATAGGGGGCGTCACGGAGCCTGGGGATGAGGACACAGACCCCATGGGGGGCGTCACGGAACCGGGGGACGAAGAAGCCGATCCGGTAGGCGGCGTGGTTGACCCAGAGGATGGCGCTGACCCGGTAGGCAATATGGACGAGCCGGGGGATGAGGCAATCGAACCCCTTGGCGGCACAGACGAATCCACAGGCGACACAGCGTAAGAAAAAAGAGGAACAAGAACAGACAACACCTTAGGAACGGAAGGACGGATAATCATGGAGGATTACCGCATCAGATTCTACACACCGGTAACCACCGGCACACCCCATGTATCCAGGCCAGGCCAGCCAAGCCAGCCGAAAGAAGCCGAGGGGCAGGCGCCTGAGCAGGCTGCTGCGCAGACGACATTCAGGCAGGCGCTGGAAGACCAGCTGCAGAAATCAAGCGATGTGTCCTTTTCCAAACACGCGGTCAATCGGGCGATCGAGAGGAAACTCGACTTGTCTGAGGACAACATTGCCAGATTGAACAAGGGCGTACGTCTGGCAGAGGAGAAGAAGCTTGAGGATCCCCTGATCCTGGTGGACAAGACCGCCTTTTTGGTCAATATGAAGCACAACCGGGTGATCACCACGGTGGACGCAGAGGAACTCATGGGGAATGTTTTTACCAACATCGACGGAACCGTAATCATTTAGCCGGACCTTTTTTAAGGAGGCAATCCTGTCCTGAATGACGGACGGACAGGGCGGTTCCACTCTAAAAAGGAGAATCGTATGAATCGAGCTATGTTCTCTGGTGTGGCGGGTTTAAAGACCCACCAGACCAGGATGGACGTGATCGGCAATAACATTGCCAACGTCAACACGTATGGCTACAAAACGCAGCGGGCGGTATTCAGCGACATTTTCTATCAGACGCTGTACGGCGCATCGCAAGGCACAGCGACACGGGGCGGCACAAACCCGTCCACAGTAGGGTATGGATCGAGTTTAGGCGCGATCCAGACCATGATGACCCAGTCCAGCATGCAGAGTACAGGCTTCGGGCTGGACGTCTCCATCACAGGCGAGGGCTTCCTGCAGGTCATGGACGCGGACGGCAACGTCTTCTACACCAGGGCGGGGCTTCTGGATTATGACTCCAACGGCTACCTGGTGGACATCAACGGCAATTTTGTTCTGGGATCCGCCGACCCCACAGGGTCTCCCGCCAGCCAGAGGATCAATATCGCATCCGCCTTCGGCGTGGTCAATGAGGCGAACCCCTCGGCGACTTTTGCCGTCAACGGCATCACCTATACCCTGGAGGCGACCAGCAAGTCCAAGGACGCCAATGTTTCTGTGACCGTATCCTATTCCGACGCCGTGCCCATCGACTGGCCTGCTGACGCGATCATCAGCGAGACCGGCTCCATCAATGTGCGGCTCAGGTCGGACGCGGAGTTTCTCACTATCGGCGCGCTCAATACCGCGATCAACGACGCCGTCAGGCGGGCGAACGGGAACAAGGACCATCCGGCGGGGACCATGACCTTGACCGCGACGGACGCGAACAACGCAACCGTTGACCCAATAAAGGCTGCGGCGGACAAGGGGGAAATCCTGACCGGCAAGGATATCGCCGGCACGAACTTCGCCGGGACGGCGGGGACAGTGCCCCTGAACTATCAGGGGATCAAGTTTGAGACCACCAGCATCAATTTTTCCGGGGAAGGCAAAGTAGAAGACCTCAAGATGAGTATTATGAATCTTGCGACGCCTGCCACCCCCCCCGACCCCGACCCTGACCCGAAGTATTCGGTGCAGATGGAAGTGACCATCGGCGGCGTGACCTATGTCAGCCCGTACATCGAGCCGGACGCCGTAGGGTCCTATCTGGTCCTGACGAATGCGGGCGACCCCAAAGACACGTTTACCGTAAGCTTCCCTAAGATTTCCGGATTGGTGGATCTATACGAGCAGGAAGGCGGGATTCTCCCCGCAGCCGGCGGATCTGACGGGCCTATTACGACCGCTTTCGCAACCACGGAGGAAGCGAAGAAGGCGAAAGCCTCGGCGAACCTGGGCTTGTCCGCAGACACCTTCAATCTGGGCGGCGGGACAGAGACTTACCAGGTCACCCTGGATCAGCTCACCGGTATCGCTATTGGGGCGGACGGCACCATATTTGCCAGCCATCCCGACAAGGGCACCATGCCGGTTGGCAAGATCAGCCTGGCCAACTTCGCCAATCCACGGGGCTTGATGCAGGTAGGGACCAACTACTACTCGGAAACGGTCAATTCCGGTAAGCCCAGCCTCTGCGACCCGGGTACGGGCGGCACCGGCGCCATCAAGTCCAGCACGCTGGAAATGTCCAATGTGGATCTAGCCAACGAATTTGCCGACATGATCGTGACCCAGAGGGGATTCCAGGCCAATACCCGTATCGTCAGCGTCTCAGACCAGATGCTGGAAGAACTGGTCAATCTGAAACGATAGTTCTACAAATCCATGTACAAATCACCATAAACCCACTATAATGTAGCTATATTATTTTCTTGAAAAAACCGACGATGGTCTGCTGCCGTCGTCGGCGAGGGGGGACGCAGACCAGCCCCCTTCGCCCATGGCGGCAATTGAGAATTCATACAATAACAAAAAACAACGCGAACATGTAGAATAGGTGTTTAAGAAATAGAGCAATAGATTGTATATAAGGAGACGAAGACATGATTACACTATCGAAGCTGGACGGGACGTATTTTGCGTTGAACCCGGATCTGATCGAAACGGTCATTGAGAACCCGGATACGACGATCTATTTGACCAATAAGAAGTTCTACATTGTCAAAGAGACGATGGACGAAGTTGTAGCAAAAGTCATCGAATTCCGCAAGGAGATCCATGACATCTTCGACCGCAGGTAGGCAACGCCAGCCGCAGGCGCAGCAAGCAGGATCTATCTTGGGAACCGATGTGCGCTAAGGTAGCCGGGCATGTTGGGAAAGCCAAGGCGTAAAACAAAATATAATAGACGCTGCGTTATAACCGGGATGACCATGGATTAACCTTTTGAGGAGGAACTGGCCAACATGAAAAGCAAACCGGATCTCATGTCGATACTTGGCTTCATCATCGTGTGCGCGCTGATCTTTGTCGGTTGTACACTCTCGACGGCAGACGGCGTCAAGCTGGTACCGTCGAATATGAAGAACTTTTTCGACATCCCCAGCGTCGCCATCGTTATCGGCGGTACGATCACGGCGCTGATGATCTCTTGCCCGGGGAGCCAACTGGCAAAGATACCTAAGCATTTGATGATCATTTTTTCACCAAAACAGTATGACCCTAATGTGTACATCGAGCAGCTGGTGAGCTTCGCCAGGAAGGCCAGGATCAATGGCTTGTTGGCATTGGAGGAGGATCTGGCGAACATCGAGGACGCCTTTCTCAAAAGCAGTATGGTGATGGTGGTGGACTCCGTCGACCCGGAGAAGGTGAAGCAGCAGCTGGAAGCCAGACTGGATAACCTCACCGACCGCCACGCCCAGGATAGGGCGATTTACAGCAAGGGCGCCTCCTACGGTCCGGCTTTCGGTATGATCGGGACCCTGATCGGCTTGATCAACCTGCTGAAAGACCTGGAAGACGCTTCGAAAATCGGGCCAAACATGGCGGTAGCATTGATCACCACATTTTACGGCACATTATTGGCAAACGTCATTTTTAACCCGATCAACAGCAAGCTGCAGGCGCGGCATGAGGAAGAATTCCTCTGTTGCCTGATTATCTGCGAAGGCGTGCAGGCCATACAAGCCGGGGAGAATCCCAAGTTTATCCAGGAGAGGTTGATGAACCTTCTGCCCCAGTACAAGCAGAAGACCCTGGATACCGAAGGCGGCAGCGATTAAGTCATTGAGGCGACGATACGGACGTAGCCAGGAGCAAAGCAGACAACAGGTCGCGCAGGATGCTTTGGTACTGGCAAGGCAAGTGAGGAGAAATACGAGGGAGTGTACATCGGGTACACGACCGAGTAGGGCGACGATACGGACGCAGCCAGGAGCAAAGCAGACAAGCGAGGGAGGTGTGCATAGATGGCGAGACGAGGTTCGGGCGGAGAAGGCGGCGGCGAAAGCTGGCTCAATACTTACGCGGACATGGTTACGCTTTTGCTTACCTTTTTTGTCATGCTACTCAGCATGTCTTCCGTGGATGAAGAGCGCTTCGACGCTGTACTGGCTTCCCTGCGGGCGGCAGGCTTCGACGCGGCGATACTGGTGCAGGTAGACCCCAGCGCGATCACGGAAGAAATGGATCTCTGGGACTTGATCCCTGACCTGGCGGAGACCAATGACGACTACCTGAGCATGGATTCCCTCTATGAGGTGATGAACGAATACATCAGCAAAAACGATATGTCTTCCTCGATGACCGTCACAAAACAGGGCAACAACGTGCATATCCAGTTCAACAGCGCGATCCTTTTTGAGCCGGATCAGTATACGATGCTGCCCGCTTCCAGACCCCTGCTTAGCTTTGTGGGGGACGTCATCAACCTCTACGACGAAAAGATCAAAGTGGTCAATATCGGGGGGCATACAGCCCGCACCGGCAGGGGAAATACTGGGGTGTCCGACTGGCGGCTCTCCGGGGAACGCGCAGCGACGGTGGCGACCTTCCTGGAGGACAGCTGCGGCGTGAATAAGATGAAGATGCTAACCATCGGCTACGGGGACAACTTCCCCATCGCGGATAACGATACAGAGCAAGGTAGGAGCCAGAACCGGCGGGTGGAGCTGGTCATCGTAAGCGTCGAAAGCGAAGACAGCTTCGATGTGTACGGCGTGATGGGTTCAAGCAATGACAGCCCAGTCGACGAGGGACCCGCGGTAGACGCCTATGGCCTGCCGGTCGGCGCGGACGCCCAGGCAGGGTAAGCAGACCGACGCAGTGGGCGCAGCCAGAGACAAAAAAGACAAAAACAGTGACGCAGGATTTTTTGTTTCTGGCAAGGCAGCAGTGGCTTGCAACCAATCGAGATGGGACTTGCGCCCCACTCTCTTGGGCAAGCTGTGTATGGGCTCTGTACACCAAATCACAGATTTGGACAGAGCCGCAAGCAAGGAGGGAAGCGAGGGAGTGTGCATCGGGTACATGACCGAGCAGACCGACGCAGTGGGCGCAGCTAGAGACAAAAAAGACAAGTCAGGGGTGAATTCGTAAGTGCCGGATATCCTATCCCAAAATCAGATAGACGACCTGCTCAAGAGGATGCAGGGGGGGAATAAGGCGGAAGCTGTACCAGAGGAGCCTGCGGTCAAAGTGAAGGAGTACGACTTCACTTCCCCGAAGAAATTCACGAAAGATCAGTTGAATTCCTTAAACAACCTTTACGAGACCTTTTCCAGAGTGATATCCTCCTATTTCACCAGCATTGTACGGGATATATGCGAAGTCAGCGTGGTTCAGATCGAAGAACAGCGTTACCATGAATTCAGCAATGCCTTGCCGGACAATACTCTGGTGGCAATGGTTGACTTTCGGCCCGTCGAGCAGCACTACGATGAAACCGTCATTATGCTGGAATTCGCCCAGTCCTTCGGCTATCTGCTGATCGAACGCCTGATGGGCGCCATGGGGGACGTCTATATCCCCGACCGGGATTATACAGATATTGAATTGGCTGTGCTCCACTCCATGATCGACCGGGTCACGGTATACCTCAGGGACGCATGGAACAATTATTTTGCTGTGGAGACCGGCCTGCGCAGCATCGAGACCAACGGGCGGATGATCCAGGCCTTCGCGCCGCAGGATGTTGTGGTCATCATCACTTTGGAGATAACCTGCGGGAACTATTCCTGCACTTCGAATATATGTATGCCTTCGGAGAATCTGGACGCGGTCATCGCCAGCTTCAGCAATAAGTACGCTATGTCCACGAAGCAGCAGGATCCCGGCAAAGAGAAGGCGAGGAAGGATCTGGTGCTGGATTATATCAAGCAGTCAGACCTACTGGTGGAGGCAGTGCTGGATCAGTGCGAGATGACCTTTGGCGAGGTGATCGCATTGCAGGTGAATGATGTGATCTCTTTGAATAAGCCGATTGATAGCGAGATATGCGTGACCGTCGACGGGATACCCTGGTATAATGCCAGGCTGGGGGAGAGCAAGACAAAAAAAGCGGTCAGGCTAGTGGAGGCCATTGCGAACTGAGCAGCATGCGCATAAAGGGCCGTATACAGATGTGGCATTGGAAATGAGGGATTTTATTGGCTAACGAACGAACAGATACAAGCGGGATAGACATGTTATCGGCAGTAGAGATCGACGTTATCGGCGAGATCATGAATATCAGCATGGGCGCTGCGGCTACAGCGGTGTCCGCCATGCTGGACAAACAGGTCACCATCACTACGCCTTCCCTGAGCCAGAGCCGCTTTGGGGATGTGGATTATTCGGAGATGGATCCGTCCATCATGGTCAAGATCAACTACGTGGAGGGAATCACCGGCACGAACGTGATCGTGTTCCGCGGCAGGGATATGCAGATCATCCTGAACTTGCTGATGGGCGATGAGGAGCTCCCGCCGGAAGACGCGCCAATCGAATTCGACGAAATGACCATGAGCGCCGCGTGCGAAGTCATGAACCAGATGATGGGCTCATCCGCTACCGCGCTGACAGACGTCCTGGGCAGGAGCGTAAATATTTCCACGCCGACCGCCCACCTCTCGGAAAAAGGCAAGGATATCATTCATGACCTGATGGAACTGAACGAAGAGGAAATGGTCGCTGTCATATCCTTCAACCTGATGGTTGAGGATATTATGGATTCTAATTTTATCAGCTTCCTGTCCTTCCCGCTGGCGAGGGAGATCATCTCCAGCGTAATGCAGGAGGATATGGAGATGGAGGCGCCGCAGCAGGAGGAGATAGCAGAGCCAGAAGCTGCGGAGGCCGCGCAGGACGGGGCGGGCTTCGCCGGGGCGGCGGGACTGGGCGGCACAGAGCCGGAGTCAGTGCCCGAGCCAATGCCGGAGCCTGAGCCAGCGCCAATGGCTGAGCCAGCGCCAGCGCCCGAGCCTATGCCAATGTCCGCGCCAGAGCCTGCACCGGAGCCAATGCCAATGCCTGGGCAGGCGCCTGTACCGGAACCTGTGATGGAGCCGACGCCTATGGCGACGCCGCCCGTGCCGGAGCCTGCGCCTATGGCGACGCCGGCGCAAGCGCCAGAGCCAATACCCGTGCAGCCAAGCCCGGCGCCCATGCCGCCGCCTGTGCAGCCAATAGCCGCGCCGCCGCCAATGCAGCAGGCCGCCCCGCCGGGGCAGCCCATGATGCAGCAGGCGCCCATGCAAGGTCAGTACATGGCATATGATCAAGGCATGGACATGAACGCTGGACAAAGGATGGTCAACATGGTAAATCCGATGATGAATCAACTGAATATCAGGCGGCCCCAGTACCCTGATTTTTCTGAACAGACGAAGAAGGCCCTTGCGGATAGCAGCAATTTTTCCCTCCTCATGGGCGTACCGCTGGAAGTATCCATCGTCATAGGCAAGACCAGGCGAAAGATCAAAGACATACTGGAATTCGGGCAGGGGACAGTGCTGGAGCTGGAGAAGCAGACGGGCGCGCCGGCGGAGATTATTGTGAACGGGCAGCTGCTGGCGTATGGGGACGTCATTGTCATCGGCGATAATTTTGGCGTAAGGATCACAGAGATCGTAGGGACGAAGGAGCTCATGGACTCCTTAGAAGGCTAAATAACAAGAACAAGCGGATGAAACGATTAGGCTAAAGCCACATCGGAGAAAACACACCGGGAGGAGTATCAGGATGTACAAAATATTGGTTGTTGACGACGCGGGATTCATGAGGATGACCATCAAGAACCATCTGACCAAAGCCGGCTATACGGACTTCATCGAAGGGGAGGATGGCGCGAAAGCCGTCGAACTCTACAAAGCAGAGAAGCCGGATCTTGTCATCATGGACATCACCATGCCCAACATGAATGGCATCGAGGCGCTGCGTGAGATTTCCTCTGGGGATCCGGGGGCTAAGGTGATCATGTGTTCCGCCATGGGTCAGGAATCCATGGTCATGGAAGCGATCACCCTGGGCGCCCTTGACTTTATCGTCAAGCCTTTTAAGCAGGAGCGTATCGTACAGACCGTATCCAAGGTGCTTCCTCTGTAGGAATGGGAGGCGCGCCGCCGTAATACGCGGCGTATCGTCACGTGGGAAGGGGAAGATCAGGTTGTACGAAGGGGAAGGCGTAGCTTTCTGGACCTTTTTCGGCGTCTTAATTCTCATGATCCTGATTTTCGCAGGCGCTTTCTATGTCTCAAAGGCTCTGGGGAAGCATTATTCCGCACAGACCGGCGCTTCCTCAGCGATGCGGGTGATCGACAGGCTGGCGCTTGGCCGGGATCATTATCTGCTGATTGTGGAAGCAGGTGAAAAGACATTGCTGATCGGCGTTGGCCCTCAGCACATCGAGACTCTGGCGGAGCTTGACGGAAAGGCTTTTGCCGACTTGCCGCAGGTACAGGAAAATACGGATTTTTTCCGTGCATTGAAAAACCGGATGAATAAATAGGATGAAGCGGTCGAGCATGAAGCGGTCAAGTATGAAATGGTCAAGTATACGGGCTCTGGTCTTTTTTCTGATACTTTTCCTTGTCCTTGCCTGGGCAGCGCCGGGGAGGCACAGCCTGCAGGCAGCATCGCTGAATATCGATTTCGGGCCTGCCGCCGAGGAAGGCGCCCTCGGGCCTTTGCAGCTGCTGGTCTTTCTCTCTTTGATCACCCTGGCGCCTTCGATCCTGATCATGATGACCAGCTTTACCAGGATCATTATCGTCTTTTCTTTTTTGCGAAACGCCCTTGGCGCCCAGGCGCCGCCCAGCCAGGTGATCGTGGGGCTCGCCTTATTCCTCTCCTTCTTTATCATGTGGCCTGTTGGCGCGGAGATCAACGAAAACGCGGTGCAGCCCTATCTTGGCGGGGAGATTTCTCAGGCAGAGTGCATAGAGGAGATATCCGCCCCGCTCAAGGTATTCATGCTGAAGCAGACGAAGCCCCAGGAGCTTAACCTCTTCTTGTCTCTGGGCAACGAAACCAGCCTGACAGAAGAAGTGACCGCCGAAGCCTTGACCAATTTGGGGATGCATGTAGTCATCCCGGCTTTTGTTCTTAGCGAGCTGAAGCGCGCCTTCATCATCGGATTCTTGATATATATACCATTTTTGGTAATAGATGTTATTGTTGCCAGTACGCTAATGTCCATGGGCATGGTGATGCTGCCGCCGTCGATGATTTCCCTGCCCTTTAAGCTCATGCTTTTTGTGGTGGTAGACGGATGGAGCCTCATCATGGAGACACTGGTCAAAAGCTTCCGCTGGTGAGGACGCGTACTTTGGATGGAATGCGAGAAGGCAGCGAATGAGCGTACTTGGGAAAGAAAGCGAGAAGGCAAGCGAATGAGCGTACTTTGGATGGTACGTGATTGAGCTGGACGACGACGCGTCCGCAGGCATGGCGGAAAAAGACAAGTACGGGAGGGGTAGACATATGACGCAGGGAGATATCGCCCTAGTATTGCGCAGCGCATTGTGGACAGTCATGAAACTTGCCGCGCCTTTGCTGCTGGTGAGCTTGTGCGTGGGGCTGCTCGTCTCCGTCTTCCAGGCGGCGACGCAGATCCATGAGCAGACGCTAACCTTTGTCCCTAAGGTGATCTCCATCGCTTTCTTACTCCTGGTATTGGGCTCTTGGATGCTGACGAACCTGGCCGACTTTTTCACATCGGTCTGCATGCGGATCCTATTGATCTAGTGGAGAATGCGCAATGGCCATGTCTTGGGACTTTGCTTTCAACCAACTCACTGCCTACATCCTGGTGTTTTGCCGGATGGCTGGCGTCGTCGTCTTTAACCCGCTCCTGTCCCGGAGGAACCTGCCCACGCAATTCACCATGGCTCTGTGCCTGGGCTTATCCATTCTGGTCGCGCCCAATGTATCGGGCACAATGGGGCCGATGAGCCAGCCGGCTGCTTTGCTTGGCGCGATCGGCGCGGAGCTGCTGGTGGGCTTTGTCTGGGGGCTGATCTTCCAAAGTTTTTATTATCTGCTATTTATGGCGGGGGATATCATCGACATGGGGCTGGGGCTGTCCATGGCAAAAGTATTCGACCGCAATACCAATATCCAGATGTCTCTATCGGGCAACCTGTTTAACTTGATGTTTGTCCTGTTCCTGTTCACAACCAACAGCCACCTTACCCTGATCCGCATGGCGCTTGCCTCCTATGACCTGGTCGGACTGGGGGGCGCTGTGATGGACGTGAAGCTTAGCGGGTTTATGGTGGATATGTTTGTCCAGCTCGTTACCCTGGCGATCCGGCTGTGCCTGCCTTTCCTGGCGGCCACTTTCACCGTGGAGGTCACCATGGGCTTGCTGATGAAGCTGGTGCCCCAGATCAATATTTTCTCCATCCATTTTCAGGCAAAGGTCATCATGGGGCTGATCCTGCTGTTCGCATTCACCACGCCGGTGGCGAATTTTGTGGATAACTACATTGGCGTTATGTTCAATCAAATGGAGAAAGCGCTCCACATGCTCATGTGAGGGAGCGGGTGCAGCCAGAAGGGAAGCAGACAAGAAGCTGGCCGCACAGGGTGCTTTGCTTATGGCAAGGTAAGCGACAAATAGGGAAGGTGGTGGTTTAGCTGGCGGAGGACAAGACCGAAAAAGCTACTCCTAAACGAAGACAGGAGGAGCGTAAAAAAGGCAACGTGCTGATGAGCTCAGAAGTCAACGTGGTATTCACCCTGTTGACGATCTTCTTTGCCATCCGCGTCCTCATGCCAAGCATCTACCAGCGGCTCCAGGCGAACACGATCGAGTATTTCTCCATGGGCGCCGTCCTGGAGGAGGTCACCCAGAGCGTCCTTTCCAATATCTTTCTGCGAAGCTGCATTTTGTTTGCGATAACGGTCCTGCCGCTGCTGCTGGTCGCCGCGCTGGCGGTCATGATCATCACCATGGGGCAGACCCGCATGCTATTCTCAACAGAAGCGCTCCAGTGGAAATGGGATAGGATCAACCCGATTAGCGGCTTCAAGAAGCTTTTTTCCCTGCGCAGTATCGTAGAGCTGATCAAGGCGGTGCTGAAAATCATCATCCTGGGCTACATTATCTACGGCGAGCTGGAAGGCGCCATCATGGTTTTGCCCAGGCTGATGGATATGAGCATCATCTCTGTAGCGGCGTATACCGGCAACCTTATCCTCTCCATCGTCTGGAAGGCAGGCGCGGTCTTCGTGGTGCTGGCCGCGGCGGATTATTTCTACCAATGGTGGGATTTTGAACGCAAGATGCGGATGAGTAAGCAGGAGGTCAAGGACGAGCACAAAGAGACAGAAGGCGACCCGCAGGTGAAAAGCCGCCAGAAGTCCAGGATGATGGAAGCCGCCAGGCGCAGAATGATGGCTGCGGTGCCCACAGCGGATGTGGTCATCCGAAACCCGACCCATTACGCGGTGGCACTAAAATATGATCCGGAAGAAAACCAGGCGCCGGTGGTCGTGGCCAAAGGCATGGACTATATGGCCCTGCGCATCATCCAAGTCGCCAAGGACAACGAAGTCTACGTCATCGAGAACAGGCCCTTAGCTAGGAGCCTTTTTGAAGAGGTTGACCTGGACCGGGAGATACCGGAGTCTTTTTACCAGGCTATAGCGGAAGTGCTGGCATTCGTGTACGACTTGAAGGAAAGGGATATCGACATTGATGCGGGCGGGGCCCAGAGAAGGCTAGACATGGATCAGGAGCCAGTTAGACTATGAAGATCATTATTGACAACATAGTAGCTGTATTTATCATCATCATCGTCGCGTTATTGATCGTGCCGCTCAATACCGGCATGATGGATTTAATGTTCATTCTGAACCTGTCCCTGTCCCTGGTCATCATCATGATGACCATGTACATCAAAGAATCCCTGGAATTCTCCATATTCCCGTCTATCCTGCTGGTGACGACCTTGCTGCGCCT
>Ga0082212_10006122_pt1 | contig 16242 bp, 14 predicted proteins | sample TergutNt197P3_FD_71548 | JGI IMG/M metagenome (GOLD analysis project Ga0082212, IMG submission 71548) | Neocapritermes taracua P3 segment gut microbial communities from Petit-Saut dam, French Guiana - Nt197 P3 | ecosystem: Host-associated > Arthropoda: Insects > Digestive system > Gut ... | reverse complement strand
TAGGGGAAAAGCATGGACGGATAGCTGCGCCGGTACACGTTCCGGACCTCTGTTATACCGCCGATTTTGGCCCTCTTTTAGATCGCCGCGCACACAAGACGGGATTTATAAACTAAATCCTCATGTTGGTACTGGTTTTACGCTTGGTACTATTGTTAGATTTAGCAAGCAAGGATATAAGGCAATAACAATGGAGATTTTAAGCGATACCATTGATGTTGTTCATGAAAAAGCGCCTGCGAACTATAACGAATGGTTTATTCCGAATTGTTCTATGGATATAGGTTCTGAAAATAAGTTAATTGGTAATAATAGATTTAATATTACATCTCCTAATAATATTTCGGAAAAAAATCTGAAGGGGGCGATTATGAAGTTATATATATATCCAGTCAATCAGAAAATAAATTTGGGAACAAAGATAATTATTTAATTTTAATGGAAGGCCCAAGTGTATCGAGTGGCCTTCCTTCGTGGATAAGATCGTTAGAATTAGTATATGATAGAAATGTAACGTATGAAAATGAAGGTAAACTGGATAATGACATACCGTATCTTTCGACGGTAGATATAAAGGCACGATCAGAAGATGGAAAACTTTTTACTTGAAAGTACGAAAAAACTCAGATTCCGTATGGTATCCTTTGAAAAGTTTTTTCTATTTACGGTTTGCCGTGAATGGCAAAAACTTTTCAAAGGATAAACTGATCATGAATATGAAACACGGCTATTTGGTTCCGCATCCGCCCCTTATCGTTCCAGGCGTGGGAAAGGGAGGCGAGATTCCCGATACAAGACGGGCTTATGAGCAGATTGCCCTGGAAATCGAAAAGATAAACCCTGAAACCCTCGTGATAATTTCGCCGCATAGCATCATGTACGGCGACTATTTACATATAGCGCCCGGCAGGGAAGCGACTGGGGATTTCGGCGATTTCGGCGCAAAACATATAAAATATTCCGTAAGTTACGATGAAGAGTTTTCAAGCCGCATAGGCGAGTTTGCGCACAAAGACGGATTGCTCGCCGGGCAGCTCGGAGCGCGAAAACCCGACCTCGACCACGGCGTTATGGTGCCGCTGTATTTTGTGAAAACGCGGCGCATTGTGCGCATTTCGCTGTCCGGATTTCCGGCTATAGACCATTATCGATTGGGTATGTGCATAACTGAAGCCGGGGAGAGCCTTGGGCGTAATTATGTAATAATAGCCAGCGGCGATATGTCGCATAAACTGATAAACAGCCCTTATGGATTTGCTCCTGAAGGACCGGAGTTTGATAATCTCACTCGAAGACAAATAGAAAGCGGCGATATACGCGGACTTGTCGAGACCAACCCAGCCCTTTGCGATAAGGCTGCCGAATGCGGATTTAAGAGCATTGTTATGCTCGCGGGCGCGTTTGACGGATGCAGGATCGGAACAAAAGTGTTGAGTTATGAGGGGACTTTCGGGGTAGGCTACCTTACGGCCTCGTTTGAGGAAACAGGGAAAACCGAAAGCCTGTTGCCGGTATTGTTCGAGGATCGCAAAAATAAAATAAATACAATACGAAGCGGCGAAGGCGAATATGTGCGCCTGGCGCGGGCGGGCGTGGAGCATTTTACGCGCGAGGGAAAAAGGCTGAAATGTCCCGACGGGCTTTCCGCTGAATTGTTGAACAATCGCGCCGGCGTGTTTGTATCCATAAAGAAAAGCGGAAACCTGCGCGGTTGCATTGGCACGACGATGCCCGTGGAAAACTGCGTCGCCGAGGAAATTTTAGCCAACGGCATATCGGCGGCTTCGCGCGATCCCCGCTTCGACCCGATAAAAGAGAGTGAACTGGATAGTCTTGAATATAGCGTCGATGTGCTATCGCCCGCGGAACCGATAAAGAGTAAAGAGGAGTTGGACGTCAACCGTTATGGCGTGATTGTAAGGTGCGGAGGAAGAAGCGGCCTGCTTCTTCCCGCTCTTGACGGCGTTGATACGGTTGATGAGCAAATCTCCATCGCGCTTAATAAAGCCGGAATAAAACAGAATGAGGCTTATACGCTGGAGAGATTCGAGGTTGTCCGGCATAAATGAAAGAGGCGTTGTTTTGTGAAATGCTATACGACGGTTCCGTCGTATGCGGTCTCTGCCCGCATGCCTGCCGTATAGCCCTTGATGAAGCCGGAGTTTGCGGCGTTCGCGGCAATACCGCCGGAACGCTTTTTGCCGAAAGCTATGGCCGCATATCAAGTCTTGCGCTTGACCCGATAGAAAAAAAACCATTAAGTAGATTTTTTCCGGGCAGCCTGATTTTGTCCGCAGGCAGTTATGGCTGCAATATGAAATGCGCGTACTGCCAGAATTATAGGATTTCGCAGCAAAAACCCGAAACTGAATTCGCGCCTCCGGAAGAATTGCTGCGGATAGCAAAAAACACCGCGGGCAATATTGGGATAGCGTTTACATATAATGAGCCGCTTATCGGCATCGAGTATATTCTGGAAACGGCGCCTTTATTCAGGGAAGCCGGTTTAAAGGTCGTATTGGTGACAAACGGCATGATAAACGAAGAGCCGCTTGAAGCCCTGCTGCCGTATATTGACGCGATGAATATCGACGTAAAAGCCTTTAACGCAACTAAATACAAAGAACTCAGCGGCAATTTGCAAGCTGTAATTAAAACGGTTGAAAAAAGCGCCGCCGTCTGTCACGTAGAGATTACGTCGCTTATCGTGCCCGGCCAGAACGACACTGTTGGCGACATACAGGCTTTGGCGGAATGGTTGTCGGGCATATCGCCGGAAATCCCTTTGCATATCACGCGCTTCTTTCCGCGTTACAGGATGTCAAATGGCGAACCGACGCCTGTCAAAACTATGCAGGCATTGGCAGATTCAGCGCGAAAAATTCTGAAATATGTTTATTAACCGAAAGAGGTTTTACAAAACTTGACATGGGAACGCAGGCGCTCCCAGGACTGACCATTCAGATGAACGAAATGCGGGAACTTAATATTCTGGTAACGGCCGCGAGCCGCCGTGTAGCCTTGATTAGAGCGTTCGGGAAAGCGTTGCGCCGGCTTGGGCTTACCGGAAAAGTAATCACTACCGATTTGAATTACCTGAGTCCGGGGCTATATTTCGGCGACCGGCACTATATTGCGCCGCTTACCACTGACGCGGGATATATTCCGTTAATAAAATCCATCTGCGCCGACGAAAAAATCGGGCTTCTGATTCCAACCATAGACGACGAACTGCCGATCTTCGGCAGGCATCGGGATGAGTTTGAGGCGATGGGCGTTCGTGTAGCGATTTCCGGCGAACAGACAGGCCGTGTTTGCAATGACAAACACGCTTCATATCATTTTTTCAGGAAGCGCGGCATTCCGTTTGCCCGCACATGGCTGCCCGGAGAGCTTAACCGCGAAAAACTGGAATATCCGCTCTTTCTTAAACCGCGCAGCGGCCGCGGGAGCGTCGGCGCGTTTCAGATTAAAAACGGGCGTGAGCTGGATTTTTTCCTGGAATATGTCCCCGACGCGGTGATTCAGGAATTCCTCGCGGGAACGGAATACACGATTGATGTACTGGCCGACTTTGATGGCCGCGTTATCAGCGTGGTTCCACGCGAGAGGATGGTTATCCGTTCGGGCGTTTCCGACAGAGGGAAAACATTCCGGCATTCCGGTCTCATTAAACTTGCTGTTGAAACCGCCGAAGCGCTGGAACTGCGCGGAGCGGCGAACATACAGGTAAAGCTGCAAGGCGGCGACGCCGTGATTTTTGAAGTTAATCCCCGTTTTTCCGGAGGCATCCCGCTTACGATTGCCGCCGGCGCGGATTTTCCATGCATGCTTATTGAAATGTGCATCGGGCGCAGCCCTGAGCCTTGTATCGGAGATTTCACCGACGGGCTTGTCATGGCCTGTTACGAGGAAGCGCTTTTTATTCCGCCCGGGCAGGCGGTCGAGGAACTGCCATGAAAACCGTAATTTTAGCGGGAGGGAAGGGAACCCGCCTCGCGCCCTATACCACGATTTTTCCCAAACCGCTTGTTCCTATAGGCGACCGGCCTATTCTGGAAATCATTATACGTCAGCTTGCAGCTCAGGGTCTTGGAGACATTATTCTTTCCATAGGGCATCTTGGCGAACTGATTGAAGCCTATTTCCAGAGCGAAAGGCGCAATATACCCGGACTGCGGCTTGATTATTTTCGGGAAGACGAGCCGCTTGGCACCGCCGGATCGCTTGCGATGATTCCGGGACTTGACGAAACCTTTCTGGTCATGAACGGCGATATCCTGACGGCGTTGGATTACCAGGCGCTAATACGGCATCACAGGGAGCGGAACGCCGCGCTTACAATTGCGATGCATAAAAAGGATATAAAAATCGACCTCGGCGTACTTGAGACGAACGACGAGGGGAATCTTGTTTCATATAATGAAAAGCCGCTATACAGCTTTGACGTGAGCATGGGGATTTATGTTTACGAACCACGCGCCCTGGAATACATACCAAAAGGAAAATACATGGATTTTCCGGACCTTGTACGGGCGCTGCTCAGTAATAATGAAAGAGTATCCGGGTTTCATTCGCGTGATTACTGGCTGGATATAGGCAGACGGGAGGATTATGAAATCGCCCAGCAGGAGTTTGAATCCAGGGCCGCGGAATTCCGGCTCGCCTGAATGGGTCGTGCCGCTTTCCGAGCCTGATTTCTCTATTGACGAAGTCAGGGCGGTTGCGGAAACGCTTTCTTCCGGCTGGTGGACAGCGGGGCCTGAAGTCAAGGCGCTGGAAGAGGAATTTGCCGCGAAGATAGGATCGCGTTACGCCGTCGCTGTTTCAAGCGGAACGGCTGCGTTGCATCTTGCCTTTCTCGCGCTTGGACTGAAAAAAGGCGAGGAAGTTTTGACGCCTTCGCTGACTTTCGTCGCCGCGCCGAACATGATGCTGCATATCGGAGCATTGCCCGCATTTGCGGATGTCGAATCAGTCAATGAACCTGTCGTTTCCGCCGCGACGCTTGAGCAGGCGCTGACGCCTGCGACACGCGGCATATGCGTAACGCACTACGGCGGTTATCCCTGTAAAATGGATGAAATCATGAAGTTCGCCCGGAGGCGCAAGCTCTGGATTATCGAGGACGCCGCTCACGCTCCCGGCGCGTCATGGAAGAATGTTCCATGCGGACGTTGGGGCAATGTCGGGGTATTCAGTTTCTTTGGAAATAAAAATATCACCTGCGCGGAAGGCGGAATGGCCGTTACAGACAATGCCAATCTTGCGCGCCGTATGCGTCTGCTGCGTTCACACGGCATGAATTCAGTAACATGGGATCGTTTTAAAGGTCATGCTTTTTCTTATGATGTGGCGATGCCTGGGTTTAACTATCGTCTGGATGATCTGCGCGCCTCGCTGCTTCGCGCGCAGCTTCGTTCGCTTGACCGTTTAAACGCGCTCCGAGCGGAACGCGCCGGATGGTATCGCGGTCTTTTATCTGGAGACGCGCGATGGAGTCTTCCGTTTGACGGTTATGACGGCGTTTCGTCGCACCATCTTTTTACGGTTGTGCCTGGAGAAAAAGTCTCCCGTGAGAATGTCATGCGGCACATGAAAGAACGCGGCGTCCAGACCAGCATTCATTATCCGCCGGCGCACCGTTTTTCCTTTTACCGAAAGCTGAATTTAAAGAAGCCGTCACTTGTAAACACGGAAAAGCTCGGGAGGCGTATTCTGACGCTTCCGATGCATCCGGGACTTACGGAAAAGCAGGTCGCATATGTGGCGGAAACTTTCCGCGATGCGGTAGAAAAATCCGTGTAGGGGCGTAGCACGCTACGCCCCTACACAGAGAACGCGAGCCTTCGGCACGCATATTATTTATTATATTATACGCCGGCGGGGACGCCCGCGCTCCCATGTCAGGCATCCCATGTCGGGTCTACGTAAAATGACATACGAATTATTAAACCAAAACTCTGGCAAACATCCTTCGCCGGGCGGAGTGATGGCGTTTCTCCAGGCCAGAATGGGAAGCAGACGTCTCCCTGGAAAAACGCTGATGAAAATTCACGGCAGTTCAATCCTTGAACGCGCGATCCTCCGGTTAAAGGCTTCTCCTGTCGTGGATGCCGTTGTCGTGTTAACGACGCGGCAAAATGAAGACAACGCGATTGTGGCGGAGTGCGAACGGCTGGGAGTTCCATTTTACCGCGGTCCGGAAGATGACGTACTGGCGCGATATTTTGAAGCCGCGGAAATTTTCCGGCCTGAAATCGTCATTCGCGCGACGGCCGACAATCCTCTGATAGAAATCGGATCTATAGAAAGGATTGTAACAACGCTCAGATCGTCTGGTCTGGATTACTGCATGGAAAAAGCTCTTCCTTTCGGAGCGGCTACGGAAGCGATGACGGCGGCGGCGCTTGCGAAAACGCACGCCGTAACGCGCGATCCTGAGCATAGGGAACATGTTACACTTTACATAAAAGAGCATCCTGATGAGTTCCGGATTTTACTGCCTGATGCGCCTGTATCATTGCGCCGTCCGGATTTTCGCGTAACGGTTGATACGCCGGAAGATTATGCGTTCATGGAGCTGCTGATAGGTCGATTTTCCGAAACCGGCTCGCCGCGCCCGCTGGAAGACTATTTCGACATCGAAGCGCCGCCGTCCGTCTGCATGCCATGAACCATCACCGTGATAACTTTCACTGAAACTAATGGCGAATATACGCAAGACGCCAATCATGGAAGCGCGGTGTCCCGCCTGCGCTTCCATGATTGGCCGCTGGAATAAAAAATATGATTTTTAGTAAAGAGATTTAACGCAGAAGATATATAATGTCGATATGTTTTTTCGGGTGACAACATGATTCTACTTACGAAACTTAACAACGCGCACGTTGTTGTAAACTGCGATATGATGCAGTCTATTGAGGAAACTCCAGACACGGTGATCACTCTTGGCAACCACGATAAAGTTGTTGTCAAAGAGCGGATGGCTGAAATTATTGATAAAATAGTCGAATACCGCCGCCGGATACGGCAGCTGGTTGAAACGGAATATAAACAACAATATGGAACAGACTAAATCAGCGCTAAATTTAGCAACCCTGATAGGCCTTGGGCTTGCCTTCTTTGGTATTGTAGGTGGAAATTTCCTTGAAGGTGGCCACATCAGCTCCCTGCTCCAGCCGACCGCGGCTGTGATCATACTTGGCGGCACGTTTGGAGCCTGTTTTGTTCAGTTTCCACTCGCGGTCGCCATTGCCAGTTTAAGGGCGATTTTAGGCGCCTTTAAGGAACCGCAAACGGACAACAAAGGCGTAATTCGTGAAATAATCCGTATAGCCTACAAAGCGAGAAAAGAAGGCGTAATCTCACTTGAAGCGGATGCGCAAAAAATGTCAGACCCTTTTATGAAAAAAGCTCTCATGATGGCGATGGACGGAGTGGATCCAAAAGTCCTGCGCGACACCATGGAACTTGAAATTACAAATATCGAAGAAGAGCTTGAGCAGCCGATCCAATTCTGGACCGCCGCGGGCGGATACGCGCCAACCATCGGTATTATCGGCGCCGTACTCGGTTTGATTCACGTGATGGGCAATCTGACAGATCCAAGCAAGCTGGGCGCCGGTATCGCCGTTGCGTTTGTCGCGACCATTTACGGGCTTGTGACTGCCAACATTATTTGCCTGCCGATGGCGGGAAAGCTAAAAATGCAGGTCAAGTTGTTGATGGTTGCAAAAGCGATCATGCTGGAAGGCGTAATCTCCATTCTTGAGGGAGAAAACCCGCGGCTTATTGAGGACAAACTGAAGAGTTATCTGACCTATAAAGAACAGCATGAATACGATGAATCCGGCGCGCGCGCTGCCGGATAACAGATAAGTATACGGAAGAGAGAGGGAATCTCTGAAACCCTCAAAATCAAGGCTTGCGCCTGAGACAAAAGCGGAGTTTACAGTATGGGTAAATGAGCATTTTGTCGAAGGCGCGTAAAGCAGAGTTTGAGGGTTTCAGAGATTTCCAAAATGAATTATCCAGGGAAGGATAGTAATGGCCAGAAAGAAAAAACCTGAAGAACCGGAAAACCACGAAAGGTGGATGGTTTCCTACGCTGATTTCGTGACGCTGCTTTTTGCGTTCTTTACCTGCCTTTATGCAATCTCCAGTGTTGATGCCGGCAAGATGAGTCAAATGGTGGCTTCAATGAAGGTCTCTTTTGGCGGACAGATTTTTGACGGCGGAAGCAAGACGCTATCTCTAGAAGATCGCGGCGGCGGTGGCGGCGCCACAGGTTTAAGCGCGGTTCTCGTTAACCCCGAATTCGATACTGAAGAAGGGGGAACAAGTAAAACCCGGAACAATCAAAGGGTAATCTTGAATGGCGACGCCGATATGGGGCGCTTTAAGCGCCTTCTGGAGAGTATGCTGAGTGAAGAAATCCAGAAAAATATGGTGCGTGTGCACCTTGAGCGCAGGGGTATCGTTATAAGCATCGGTGAAAATGGAAATTTTGATTCCGGATCGGCTGAAATCAGGCCCGATGGCATAGCCATGCTGGATGTCATAGCCACAAGTTTGACGACAATAGGCAACCAGCTCCGCATCGAAGGACACGCGGACAATGTTCCTATTAAAACCGCGCGTTTTCCTTCCAACATGGAACTATCAACGGCACGCTCGCAAGCTGTGTTTTCCCGTATGGTTGCAAATCATGGCATGTCGCCTGCGCTTATGTCCGTGTCAGGTTATGGTGAATGGCGTCCGGTGGCTTCAAACGACACGACTGAGGGGCGCGCGCGCAACCGGCGCGTTGATATCATAGTCCTTGATCCGACGGAAGCGCGAGTTGAACCGTTATAGGGTTATGAATATTTATGCCAGGATAAGAAGGACGGAAAAAGAACGAAAGCATTACGAAAGATTCGTTTTGAAATCCCGCTTCCATATCATTGCTCACTGTCCACTGAGTTAAAGGCGGCAAAGCAGCCTCACTTTAATAAAAACTGTTTTTTGATTAAATTTTAAGGTGTATGAATGCCAGGAATTGAGTGGTCGGAAAAGTTAAGCGTAAAAATCAGCATGTTTGACAATGAGCATAAAAAGCTCATTGATATATTCAACAGGCTACATGAAGCCATGTCGCAAGGGCAGGGACAGAATGTGCTGGCTGGAATAATGGTTGAGCTTTCTGATTATACAAAAAACCATTTCAGCCATGAAGAAAATGTGATGAAAAAATACGGATATCCGGGGTTGACCGAGCAAAAGAAAGCCCATGAAGAATTTATCGGCAAATTAACCGATGCGCAGGATCAATACAATAACGGAAACGTGTCGTTAAGCATCCCAATGATGAACTTTTTATGGTCATGGGTGCAAAACCATATTAAGAAAATGGATCAAAACTACTCCGAGTTTTTTATCCAACAAGGCGTTAAATAAACAATTGCTAACCGATTTCTTCCAATGCTGCATTTTCCTTTCCAGCCTTAAATACCACTACCTCCGATATTATTTATTATGTCAACCGATTTCCGTTCCGAAAACAGCACAAAAGACGCAACCAACTCGGAAAAGTTGATTTTATGCCGGAATTTAGTAAAATTGCAAAGGTTTTTTGTTAGAAATTTGGCGGCAATACAGGGCTATCGCCTGACCTGTCTGATGTCGAATTTAACGAACTGTCCAAAACACCGGAGCCACCGCTCTCCTTTGCAGGCTTGCAGTTTCGCCCCGTAAGAGCTTATCATAATATGGCTTCGCCGGACGCTAACGTTGCTACAGTAACCATTACCGCTATCTCCCGAAACGGAAAACCACGCCAAAAGACAGATTGAGATTATTGAATAACTTCTTTTCAGGGTATGATGAAGCATAGGGGTTGTTGGAGTCGTTCATGTATTTATCATGAATTGCCATGTAATAATCAGCTTGAACCGCGCGAATGGCAACGTGATCGTTTACCGGGATATCCAGACCGCCACCAAGAGCAAAACCAAAAGAAGTATGGGATTTGTAATCGAAATATGCATCCCTTCCCGGCCCCTCATAATAAATTTCTTCGAACGATCCGCCATGGCGGCCCGGCCCGGCAAGCGCATGAAAAAAGGGCGTTACTTTGTCGCTAATATTTCTGTAAGTAAAACGCGGCCCCGCTAGGAAAGCCATTTCGGTTCTGTCTATTTTTACTTTCGATTCAGTTGTATTGTTTGTAGGCATGGGCGACCAAGTACTTCTATTGAAAGAAAAATTGCCGTAATTACGCAGGAAAAACGCCTCCAATCCTATAACGGGAGTGAAGTTGTAGACTAACGATGCGGATATCCCTTTTTTTAGCAGATTGGATTCATCAATATTAGAGTCTTCGTTGTGTATCTCAAGCATGGTACGTCCACAATTATAATTGTTCTCCATACAGACGTACTTACCGACTTTCATAAGCGAATAACCGAAGAATGTTTCAATCCTGGGGAAATTATCCTGCGAGAAAGCCGCCGGACAAATCACACACGCCATCAGGCATCCAATTCCGATCATCAGTCTTATTTTCATCTTCTCCTCCAATTCTTAAGCGTAGGGGCGGTTCGCGAACCGCCCGCGTTTGCGGTAAATGCATCTTTATGCTCTCTTGCGCATCACAATGCCGCGTCAATCTCCTGCTGGAAATTGCCAAGCGGCATCGCCCCGCGTATCATCGTTATTCCCGTCACCTTGTGTGTGTCGTTTTTGTCCGCCGTTCCGATAATAAATCCCGGAACGCCGTTCACTCCAAGTTTATTCGAAAGCTCCATATCTTTTCTTACAGCATCCCTGTATTTTCCCGTATTAAGGCAATCTTCAAATTGCCCTATGTTCAACGCCAATGTTTTCGCATATGAAGACAGTTCTTTCAGATTGTCCTGTTTTGCCATCATCTCCTCATGCATTTCCCAGAATTTTCCCTGGTCTTCAGCGCAGTGTGACGCCTCAGCAGCTTTTGCCGCTTCTGGATGAATCGGAAGCGGTTGATCTATTGTCGTATAACGGATTTTGCCTTTATCTATATATTGTTCCCTGAGTCGCGGGAATGTTTCGCGCGCATATCTTCCGCAAAACGGGCACTGGTAATCCGTAAACTCCACAAGAATCAGCCGCGCCGATTCATCTCCAAGAACCGGATTTTCTCCAATGTTAAATTCAACCCCTTTGATATTGGTCAGAGGCGGCTGCTGCGGCATAGTTCGCCCCGATAACTGCGCTTTGATTTCAGATATTTCTTTCCGCATCTGTACAGTCTGCTGATTTTGCTTTATAGTGAAAAGCGCGCAGACTGCGATTAGCAGGATCGCTATTATCAAAAGATATCCGCTTAACCTGCTTTGCATGAGTATAAATCCCCTATGAAAAAGATGAACGGACGGATTATATCAGCGCCTTTCCACAGATAAGCGCCGATATTATCCTTTACCGACTTGACTGTAATACGACTCAACTGATGCATGCATACGCATCGACAATATTCATAATACACAAACAGTATTCATTGATACTCTTACGCTGATATTTAAGGCAAGCAATAATACATACACACATCGTACTGCCCCGTACAATCCGAGCAATAAATGTCCACGCATGCTTCGTATATAGGAAAGCATGCGTAACCGCATACATTTAAAGCATATTGCTCGCAATCACTCTTACACGCAGGAACATATACATTCTCACATGTTTCGTATTGGTTATAACAATTCGTTGTGCATGGCCACATCTGTGTAACTATATAATTTAATGCGGCATTCGCATCCAGAATTCCACCTGTAACGCTATAGCCGTTCAACCCCGCGACAGGCTCGGCTGTATTATTAATAATCTTTTTCAGGGATTTGCCGTCCAGGTAAAAGGATGTCGTTTTCATTAAAGCTGCCACACCTGTCACATGAGGCGCGGCCATTGAAGTGCCATACCAATACTCATAGCCTCCTCCCTTAACTGTACTGAGAATACTGTCGCCAGGGGCAAAAAGGTCGACAACGGTAGCGCTGAAATTGGAAAATGTCGTTCGTGCATCACTAGTATTCGTAGCTCCAACCGTGATTATTCTGTTACCCGACGAACTCCAACTCGCAGGATAGTATTTGGAGATGCCAATGTCGTAACCATTCCCATTGTTATCTCCATTACCGGCGGAACAAACAAACAAACCGGAATAACCGTTTATTGCATTCAAAAATGCGCTATCATTGGGAAATCCGCCCCAGCTGAAATTTAGAATTGTAATAGCATTATTCTTCGCGTAGTTTATCGCGTTGATTACAATGCTACTACTAGAGGTAGTTTTGCCAGAAGAAGGATCGATGAAGTCAATCTTCATAGGAACAAGGCTTATTACCCAGTTAACGCCCGAAATTCCCGTGCTGTTATTTCCAACAGCCCCAACGATTCCCGCAACATGGGTTCCATGGCCGTCTGTATCGCTAGTAACATTATTATTACTAACGAAATTCCATCCAGCGACCAAATTCGCGTTCAAATCGGAATGGCTTGCAATACCAGTATCAATAATTCCGACTTTAACACTCGAACCTTTCGTGATATCCCATGCTTGAGGAGCATTAATTTTTGACAAACCCCATTGGTTTCCAAAATAAATATCGTTTGGCGTAGTAGCATCAGGATACCAAAAATAATCAGGCCCTGCATATTGTATACCTTCAATTTTTTCCAATTGCCGGATTACGTTTAAAACATTTTCCTTGCTGTCTTCAGGCAGCTTTATTTGAAGAATCTGCCGGAACTCTTCCCAGTCAATTAATGCTTCATTAATATCTACCGTAACCTCTGTCAGGTCTCTTATGTATTCTTTTGGAAAATCGCCGAAGAAGTTCTCGTCGTGTACCTTGTTGATGCCTCCTGCGCTCTTGTCCATGACCAACAGTACGCTGCTCCCGTCAAAATCAGCGTCAATGGTCGCATCAGAGTATATTTTCTCTTCAAACTTCTCTGAATCATTTGCCGCACCCGTCCGATGCGAGCCTACAAAAAGAAAAAGTGACGCAATCAGCAACAACGACAAAATCGACAGGATGCTTTTTTTCATTTTACTCCTCCATTTCCAATCAATTGCCTCAAAACCAACCTTCCGCACGAAATGGATAGGAGAAAAAAGCTGCATTTTCCATTCCGGCCTCAAGTACACCACTTCCGACAATAGTCATTTATGTCAACCGATTTCCGTTCCGAAAACAGCACAAAAGACGCAACTAACTCGGAAAAGTTGATTATATGCCGGAATTTAGTAAAATTGCAAAGGTTTTTTGTTAGAAATTTGGCGGCAATACAGGGCTATTGCCTGACCTGTCTGATGTCGAATTTAACGGAACGAGCGTTTTACACGGATGTCGGTACTATCTCACCGTACTCGCACCGTATTAACGGTATCCGGGTTGAGGATTCAGCCATGAAAAAAACTTCAATACTGTTGCTGCTTGCCGTTGGATTCCTACTGACGCAAGAAACCGCTTATCCCCTGTCGATTATTATTACAACACCGGAAGAACGGGTTCAAAAATCCGATGTCATGGTAATGGCGAAGTTCAGCGCGGTCAGCAACCGTGCGGAACGATGTGTCGCTCATTTTACGATCTAAGAAATACTGAAGGGAAACCTTTCCGAAACTTTTCTGACTGCGACGCTGCCTGTAAATCTCGAAAAACCATGCAATGACATTGCCATTGCAAACGACGATGAACTGATGTATTGGACCAATGACATCGGCGCTATGTACCTGCTCTTCCTGAAAAAAGAAAACGGCCGTGAAGAAATGCGTTTCCCGGATTTTTTAAAAGACCCCAGCCCGACGATAGTTGATAACTATGAGCGGCTCGCAGCCATTGAAGCAACGGAAGACGCGGACGAAAAAAAGGCGCTCTACCTTGAGATATTCCACACGGACGAAGACAAATTTTTCATGAATGCCTGTAATGAGCTGATAAAGCTAAAGGCGGACAGAAAACTTCTTGAAAAAGGATTACTGAATCAGTGGAAAAGATTTATCGAAGAAGGACCGAACCCCCAAAAACCGACACTGGCAAAACTTCTGGAATCTTTTGTCAAGCTGAATTCTCAGTCTGCGATTCCCTTGCTAAAAGAAAGAGCGTTAGACGACAGTGATAGAGCGCGGTGGGACAGGCAGGAGGTTATTGAAGCTCTGATCATGCTAAAAGCGGATCATATGGACGACATATTTTTCGAAATATACCGGCGTAATCTTGACGGATTAATATACTGGACGGCAATCGACAATATAATCGCCAAGGTTTCGGGTAAAAACGCCGGAGATTATCTTGTCGAGGCAATGTTAAGTGAACAAAGCAAAGATAATCCGAGGGCAAGGGCGGAACTCCTCCTGTTGCTTGCAAGCATGAATCACCCCGCCGCGTATGATCTGGCTCTGGAAGCGCTGGCGTCAAAGTATATGTGGGAAAAATGGGCCGCTTATACGGCTTTCAACCGGCTTCGCGACATGCGGGCGTATCCTGTTCTTGTCCGGGAATTTGATTCCGCATCATCATTTAAGCGCTACCTGATGGCCGCGATGATTGCGACGGACGATGAGAGCGCCTCACGGTTTCTGGCGAGCCGCCTGGATAATACAGCCTTGCCTGATATCAAAAGCACCATGGAAATTGTCGAGGCGATGGGAAACTCGAATTTGCCGTTTTCATTTGAAAAACTAAGTCAACGACTCGCGATCGAAATTGACCGGGTAAAAACATTGCCCGATAAACCCAACGCCACCAATTCTTCTTTAATCAGCGCCCTTATAAATTCTTTAGTACGCATCGATACTGTCAAAGCCAAAGAGATTGCGCTGCCACTGGTAAAAAATCCCAATTTAACGGTCAGCCGGGCGACGATCTTCGCATTGGGTGAAAAACACGCGCTCTGGGCGTTTGACGCCATGCGTGAAGCGCTTTCCGACAGACGCATCGCGGATGACGCCGCCGACGCTCTCCTGAAAATCAATTACAGTAAGGCGCGGCCTCTCATTATTCAGCGCATAAATAATAAGAAATTGCTTTTGACACCGCGTCTCGAAAAATCCCTTGACCGGTAAAGCCTCGATATATTCATATCCATTCAAGTACGAGTTTCTTTATTTCGTACAAACCTAAATTTCTTTCATGAATAAGCATAGACTTAACAACGCATAATCCGTATTATTCTAAACGATACTATTAAAAATAACCGTATTAAATGAAAGGAATGTTGCGGTGAAGCGAAGCGTCGAAATTCAGTTGCGGCAATGGAAAGATTCCGCCAACCGAAAACCTCTCCTGGTAAGGGGCGCAAGGCAGGTAGGTAAAACATGGTCGTTGGAAAAGTTCGGTGAAAGTTCGTTCAGAGACACAATAAAAATTGATTTCGAGAAACGACCTTCTTATCAACGGATTTTTGATGGAGATTTGGACGCTCGGTCCATAGTCGAACAATTGGAAATCTCCGCAGGGAAAAAAATTGAACCCGGCAAAACCCTGTTGTTTTTCGATGAAATCCAGGCCTGTAGCCGCGCCATAATGTCTTTAAGGTATTTCCACGAGGAATTGCCGGAGTTGCATATCGTCGCTGCGGGATCGCTCATTGATTTCGCGATGAGCGAGATTCCCGTGCCTGTCGGGCGAATTTCTTACATAAAAATGCACCCAATGACATTTTCGGAATATCTTTCCGCCATTGGCAACGAACCGGCTGCGGAGGCGATTGCCGCGGGGCCACGATTGTTGACGGAAGCCGCGCACGACAAACTCATGGAGGAGTTGAAGACGTATTTTTTTATCGGCGGACTCCCGGCATGCGTATCAGCCAGAGCGTCCGGATCGTCTTTGATGGATGTATTCGCCATACAGGACGATCTTCTCGCGTCATACCGTGATGATTTTGCGAAATATGCCGGACGCTCCGACAAGGTCTGCATCGACGCGGTTATGCGCTCTACGGCGAAGAGCGTCGGGGAGCAAATAACCTATTCGCGCCTCGCCACGGAGTCTTCCGGCGTCACAAACCGCAAGGCTTTTGATTTGTTATGTATGGCAAAAGTATTGAACAAAATACCCTGTGTGTCCGTACCGGAAATTCCTTTGGGCGCCGCGCATGAGGGGCGCAAGTTTAAAGCTTCATTTATTGATATCGGCCTGATGCAGCGAATTTGCGCGGTTCCCGCCGGTGAAGGCATCATGCAATCCGATCTTCTTAATATCTACCGGG
>Ga0082212_10006121_pt1 | contig 16243 bp, 13 predicted proteins | sample TergutNt197P3_FD_71548 | JGI IMG/M metagenome (GOLD analysis project Ga0082212, IMG submission 71548) | Neocapritermes taracua P3 segment gut microbial communities from Petit-Saut dam, French Guiana - Nt197 P3 | ecosystem: Host-associated > Arthropoda: Insects > Digestive system > Gut ... | reverse complement strand
TTGTTTTTCATATTTTCAAGCCAAGCAACGGTTTCCTCAAAACGCCCTCCTTTCTCGCGTGAAATGTCAAGCACGTGAGCTTTGTGAGCCAATCGGTCAATCATTGCACCTGTCAAAGTAGGGTCTTTGAAAACGTCCTCCCATCGGTCAAACGTGAGGTTCGTGGTGATAATGATTGACCCTTTGTCATTTCGTGATGACAGCAGGTTAAACAGCATTTCGCAACCTGATTTATCAAACGAAACATAGCCCAATTCGTCTAAAATCACAAGGTTGTATTTCTCGAATTTGCGGCGATAACTGCTGATTTGGAGGTTGCTCATTGCTTCTTTGAGTTCAACGACCAAGTTTGGGACACTTGCGAAAAGCACCGATTTTCCCGCTAAACATGCCTGTATTCCGATTGCGATTGCGTAGTGGGTTTTTCCAGCTCCTGGTGTCCCGATGAGGATTATGTTTTCCTTTTTGCCGATAAATTCAAGAGTTTCAAGTTCATCAAATTTCGGAAGAAAAGCAGCGTCATATTTACTTCGGTCAAAGTCCACAAGATACTTTTTAATCGGGAATTTTGCCTCATGAAGTCGTCTGTTTATGCCGTTTTCCATGCGTTTATTAAATTCATATTCTAAAAAATCTGTTAAGAATTTCTCGTAACTCGGCTTTGATTTTTCTGCATCGCTAATCAAAATTTCATGATTATCACGGACATAAGGCAATTGCAATTTTTTGGCTAATTCGCTAATTGTCATCACAGCCACCTCCGTTCCCGTTGTTGACTAACGTGGCATAATTTGCGATAAACGCTCGTGTTTCTGCTACTACAGACGAAATCGGTTTAACAACAGAAATTGCGACAAACTCGCCTTTGGCAGCGGTTTTTTGATTAAAAAATTCGATTATTTCGTCAATCGGAAGATGTTTGTTTTCGAGAAATTCTTCAATAAATTGTCTCGGTTTTGTCGCATAATGAGTGTCAAAAATAGCTTTAAGACGCGGAATAGCTTTGAGTGCAACGCTGTTGCGAACGGCTCCGGGCTTTTTCAAAAGCGTATTCAAATAATGATAAATGTTCACCGACATGTTGCCGTTTCCGAAGATTCTCCGATGTCTGCAAACTTCATTATTGCCGTAAAAAACACGGATTTCGTCGTGGTATTTTTTAACCGAAACTTTTTTACCGACCAAGCCTTCCGGGACAGAATAGAATGCAGTATCGACTCTGACAAACGAGCAGGTATCAACTCCGTTGTTGCTGATTTCTGCCAACTCCAGCGGCGGACGATACGGCGTGAGATGCCTTTTTTCCTCTTCCATTTTGCTGTTTTCGTTGTGCTTCAATAACCGTGAATACAGAAATTCCTGTGCGTCATCAAGGCTGTTGAATTTCCAAGTATCAGCAAAAACTTCGTTGCGGATTACGTCAACGGATTTCTCAACAGAACCTTTCTCGTTGCCTTTGAAGCAGTTCGTCACGTTAATCAAATACCCGTAATACAGTGACATTTTGAGAAGTTCTTCGTTGAGTTCTTTATCGTTTTTGCCGATGAATTTTTTCACGACATTCCGCATATTGTCGTACACAACCTCGCGATAACCTCCTCCCATCATCTCGAAAAACTTAACGTGGCTGTCCATAAAGACGGCTTTTTTCTGATTCGTGTAAAGGTATGCCCATCGAAATTTCCCGCCGGGTGATGACAACACTGCCATATGATACACTTTCACTCCGTCGCCGCAATCAAGTCGTACCTCGCCGAAATCGTACTCCAAACGGTCGCCGAAGTCGTACTGCTGCCGAATGAATACCTCCGGTTTTTTGTCACGGATTCGCGCCAATTTGATGTTAATTGTGGCTCGGCTGATGTCGAAACCTTCGTCCGCTAACTTTTGATGAATCTGCTTATTGGTCAGTTTTTGCTTATGACCGTGACCTAATATGCTGTCCTTCCGGTGTTCATCTGCTAAAATCTCTCGCAGACGAGCGTCCATTTCTTCGGTGTATTTGCGATTTTGCCGTTTCTTCTCCGATGATTTGTATTTCGGCGTTTTGTACAGTTCGTCTTGAATTGCTCTTGTATCCGCACCGGGTACTGTTAATTGCGCCACCCCACTCTTGTACTCGTTCCAGTAATTTGCTACTGTTTTTCGGTCAATTCCAAGGTCACGCGCGACCTTTCGGTTTGAGTCTCCTCTTTGCTTTGCATCGAGTATGTCTCTCTTGTCCATAAATTCTTTCATCCTTTCTGGTTTTACCTCCGTATGATTTGACTTCTTGCGAAATTCCTTGTCTTAAAATCATACTCCTTCGTGGACCGTTTTTCAATTAGGATGATTGTACTTTTTGGACCATTTTTATTTTGTAACCGTCAAACCGTGACGGACAACAATAACAAAACCGCCGATTACCTCAGCGGTTTATGCACAAATATTTGATTGTTTTTACGGCTTAGGAATCTTGCAAATCTCCTGCACTTTCTGATTCCACGGCAAGCACTCACTGAATCGCTCAACAGGAATATTAGGTAAAGTTTCAAAAAGATACTGCAAATACAACATCGGAACGAGTCCGTTCGCCTGTGCGGTTTCAATTATTGAGTACACAATCGCACTCGCTTTAGCACCCTTCGCCGAAAACGAAAACAACCAATTTTTCCGACCGATGGTAAATGGGCGAATGCTCCTCTCGGCACGATTATTAGACAATTCAAGCCGCCCGTCTAACAGAAAATTCAACAACCATTTTTTCTGATTAACAGCATAAGTAATCGCAGCACCGAATTTTTCTTTGGGCATAATGTGCGGCAACAACGATTCTGCCCATGCAAAAAACGCATCGGCAACCGATTTTGACTTTAATTCCCGACTTTGTTTTCGCTGTTCGTGAGTTAGATTCAAATCATCGAATTTACGCTCCAACTCGAACAATTTATTGCAATATTCAAACCCGATATATGCTTTGGAGTTAATGCGGTCTTTTTTCGGTAAAGTTTTTAATGCTTCATCGAATTTACGCCGTGCGTGAGCCCAGCACTCCACAATCGTTGTGCCTTGGTCTTCGAGTTTTTTATATCCGGAATAACCGTCTACATGAAGGTAGCCCCGATACCCCGACAAAAATTCCTGCGGATGTTCGCCGTGGCGGGTCGGCTGATAATCAAATAAAGCGATATGTTTGTCGGAATCTTTTCCCGTGTGGTACATCCACATATATGACTTTTGCGAAGCTGTCCGACCGTCTTCTTTTACGACTTGAACAGTCGTTTCATCGGCGTGAAGTATATCAGGTTTCAAGATTTCTTGATGCAGAAGTTCGTATAACGGTTCAAGCCGATTTGTCGCACCATAAATAATCCAGTTTGCCATAGTCTGCCGTGATATATGAATCCCGACACGCTGTAATTCCTGTTCTTGCCGATACAGCGGAAGAGCGAGAACATATTTGTTGCACATGATAAAGCTGAGCAAACTCGGGCTTGCAATTCCGCTCCCCGGGATAACTGGGGTAGGAACATTTGATTTAATCATCGGCAATGAATCAGCATCGGAATTTTTCTCGCAGTTACGGCAGCCATACACAGTTTGAACGTGTTCAACAGCTTTGATTTGTGCGGGAATTATTTCAACTTCACGTCGTAAAACTTCGTGACCGCAAGCGTGTAAATCACCGCCGCATTCGGGGCAGATACGCTCCGATTCGGGCAATTCGTGGATTATTCTTTCGGTTGGTAATCCGTCATAAAATTCATCGCGCTTACCTTTACGTTTCTTGCGTTTGTGAGCGGTTACTTCTTCAAGTTCCGGTTCTGAAATTTCGTCTGCTGTAATTTCAGCCTCGTCAAAAAGACCGAGCTGCAAATGATTTTCAGACCGCTCGTTTGATGCGCCGAAACGACGTTGTTGAGCAAGGCGATGCTGTTCAAGATACCAGTTGTTGAGGATTTCCAACTCAGCTATTCTTGACAGTAATTTATTGTATTCTTCACGGGTAATCGTAATATTTTTTGTGTTGTTTTCCATGAATTTATTATAACACAAAATCCGCACAATGTCAAGCAAAATGCGGATTTTTGTCGAAATTAAATTATTATTTTTTCGGGGAATTCAGGCTGCTTTGAGCCTTTGAGTATGAACTCAAATTCCTCAGCAGTCAGTGTGATGCAATCTCCGAATTTTTCGGGAATCCAATCAAATGTGCCGTGATATCGTTGCCATTGTGTCATTTGAAATCCATAGTTGCTCCACCAAATGAAACGTATTGTATTTTGCATTCCTCCGCAAAAAGCATAATAATCACCATTGAAAGGGTCAAGACCTTTTGCAGAAACGATTGATGCAAGCGTGTGATTGGATTTACAAATATTTATTTTTTCGCAAATCAAATGAACGAGGTTATTGCTTATGACTCCTGTAGCACTGAAATCATTTCTCTGCATTTCACTATGCAAAACTTTAAGCCAATCACGAATGTTATTTACGAATAAATATGGGGAGTAAGCATTGTAATAACAGTCTCTTGAGCAATGCTTTTGATTGCGATAAACGTGAGGGTAAAAAAGTTCTTTGCAATATTCACACTCTGTTTCGGGATGGTGATATGCGGTAGCAATGTCACGCGGCTTAATCTTTACGACCGATGTTTTGATTTTCGTGTTGTTATAAGTGGATGAACACTTATGGTCACAAAACATTTTCCACCCACCGGATAGTGGTTTTCCGCAATAAATGCAAGCGCGTTCAATACCTGCTAAAAGTTTATACAAACGGACGGCTATTTCTTGTTCTCTTTGAGTTGCGATATCCAAAAAGTATTCAGATTGGTCTTTTTCTTTACAGGATTTTGAACAATACACGCGGTTTTCGTGCCGTGGAGCAGTAAATATTTTTCCGCAACAGGCACATTTCTTTTCAGGATGCAATCTGACTGATTTGATTATTTCGAGAATTTTTACCTGTTCTTCCGGTGTTATAATTCTTTTGTATTTATCTCTGCAATTATTTGAGCAGTAGAGTATGTTCCCCTTTCCTTTTTCGGGACGCGGCAACGGCTCCCCGCAATAAATGCAGATGAATTCGCTGATAACGGCTACATCGTTTATACGCTCGAATATTTCTGCTTTTTTGAGAGATTTAGAGGCGGTATTTTCGACAGCACGAGCATTATTGTAACAATCGCGTGAACAGTATTTTCGGTTTTGGCAAGCGGATGAAGTAAATAATTTCCCGCAATAAGCACATTCGGTTTTTTGCCGCGACAATCTTCGCGCATTAAGAATTTCATGGTTTTTAAGCCGCTCTTCGGGGGAAGTAATGCGCTTATAGTCGCGTTCGCAATTACGGTCGCAGTATAGCAGTTTTTCTCCCACTAACTGCTTGCCGCAAAATATGCAAACAAAACCATCAGCAGATAACGAAATACACGAACGTATGGTTGCATCGTTTGTTTTTTCGATTTGATATGATGCAAAATACTCCGATTGTGCCTTGTTATGGCAAACGCTTGAACAATATTGCCGTTTCTCAACAGCACGAGAAATAAAACTTATACCACAATAGGCACACTGTTTTTCCGGTCGTAGTCGTACAGAATTAATTATTTCGAGATTTCTGTGTCGCTCTTCAACCGTGGTTATTTTCTCGTAATTACGTTTGCACTTAGTGTCACAATAAATCCGTTTTCTGACTGTTAATGGTTTACCACAATAAATACAGATGTATTTGTCAGTCGTTATATACGACATATTCACCTTTTTCAAGTCCATCACCTCCATGATAAATATTCTATCATGAAGGATGGTATATATCAATGTCCGTCACGGTTTGACGGTTACTCGCCGACGATAAAGTGGACGAAGTTCTGCCGATAATCCTAAACGAAATCATCAACTATGAGGACATTTACGAAGTGGATTGATTATATAAAAAAGCCGCCGATTACTCGGCGGCTTTTTTATATAATCACGACAATAACCCTTCAACATCTTCGGACGTTATAAGTCCATTGTAATCCGCATTCACTGAAATACCGAACACTCCCTTTTTCGCACCGGTAACAACATAATGGTAATCATCTGTTTTTGAAACGGTAAACTTACAAGTGGTTGATTTCTTGCCGATGGCAAATTTCAATTCGTATTCACCGGGTTTTAGTTCGGTTGAATAAGTATTTAACGTGCCCGGTACTTGCTCGCCAACATAAACCTTATCATCACCCCTTATAATCGTAATCGTCACACTTTCGATTTTAGCATCAGTATCTGTGAACCCAATCAACAAGCTGACAGGCAACGGTGTGTTTCTTATAATTGTATTTATTCTGTTTATAAGAGTGATACGCGTGTCGTTCCACTTTTTTTCTGTATCATTAGACCAACCCGTGGTATAATACAGCGTACTTGCTTTAATGAGAGCTGCGTCATAGTCTTCGTTTTCTATATCAGCCTCAATCTGAACTACTATTTTATGCAAACTTCGGTCTTCTGCTGTATGTCTCATTTGCATACACCCGATATAAGAAGAAACCACCAACATCATGAGAACCAAAAGAGGAATCATAACAATCATAAAGAGTTTCCTTTGTTTTGCATCGTCGTCTAATTCCAGTTGCTTAATTTTGGTTCTATTGTTACTCTCTACGATTCTCGCGATGTCTTCCTTTTTATAAGTATAATTTATATTTCTTGTTCCGTCATCAACGAGATATGGTGTTCCGCATGATTCACAGTACATCGTTTTTTTGTTTCCTGCGCCGCTCATGTCTAAACTTGAGCCGCAATTTTCACATCTGCGATTGATAATGTTCATTTTTTGTTCTCCCGATAATTCAAAAAAATATTATTCGACATAATTCTACCATATAATTTTTGATATGTCAATCTAAAATTAACAATTTCAGTCAATTTTGTGATTTTTTAATAAATAACAAAAAGCCGCCGATTACTCGGTGGCTTTGTTTAATTTAATCGGTCAATGACCGCTACAGCTCAATCTTGCCGTACAGTGTCGCGCTTTTTTCCACGTCAACGGTGTCTTGCGAGATGTCCGTTTCCTCGTTCAAACTGCGCTTATACTCCCGCTCAAACGACGTGGAGAAACCGCTCGACTGCTTGTAGGACTTGCTGTGGACAGTGTTGCTGACTTCGCCGGGGATTCGTTGCGGAATAACGTCACTGTCGCGGCGCATAGGTTCGCGGCGTTGATTGTCGCGCCGCCCCGAATTACGCGAGTCCCGATTATCGCGTTGCGGACGGTCAGTGCGGCGTTTGACTACCTCCGCCGAAATGACAACTTTCCTGTACGGTTCTTCCCCGATTGACCCCGAGAACACTCCGTCAATCTCGGCTACTTTGCTGTGGATTACTCTGCGCTCATACGGATTCATCGGCTCAAGCGTAACGCGTCTTCCCTGTTTAATCACCTTACTCGCCGTACGCACTGCCAAAGCCTCCAGCGTTTCGGCGCGTTTCTCGCGATACCCGTTACAATCCACCAACAACCGCAGTCTCGCGCCCTCGTCACTGCCGCGATTGTTCGCAAGAATAGCAAGATACTGCAACGCGTCAAGGGTTTCGCCGCGTCTGCCGATAATCGCGCCTAATCCGTCTCCGTCAATGTTGATGATGTTATTATCGCCCGTTCTGCGTACCGTAAAGTTGTAACCTTTCGCGCCTAAATGCGACAAAATCTTCTCAAGATACTCAATGATGGGCTTGAACTTCGCTAACTCAGCAGGGTCTTCAATCAGCTTGCCTGCAGGCGCGGACGTTTTAGCGGTTACCGTCGGTTTCGCCGACGTCACAGACTTAGCAGGTGCCGTCGGTTTATTCACGACTGCCGATTTGTCCTCATAAATCGCTCTCACGCGAAACTCGCCCTTTGAACCGAACAGCTTTTTCACGGGTTGTTCAATGATTTCAAACTCAATGTCAGACGCATCTGCCCCAAACTTCTCCGCCGCTAACTCCTTGATTTCCTCCATAGACTTCGCGGTGAATATTTCAACTTTTTCCATGTTTGTACACTCCCCCTCGCTATACTACTTTTTTTCGTCACTCTCGCTCTTGTTCCCGATTTCCGCGACTTCATCGGCGTTTTCGCTCTTGTCTTGTGCGACGTCCTCGACTTTCTCGGCTTTAGCCTCTACAACGGGCGACTTGCCCACTTCGCCATACTTCTCTAAGTCACTCTTGCGCGCCGCCTCAAGTTTCTTGCGGTAATACTCTTTCTCTTCCTTGCCCGACATTTCTGAAACTTTTTTCTCTACTTTTTTACCGTCATGTTTCTCAATTACGACGACTTTCTCCACGTTCAACCCGCGTTTAGCCAACGATTCCTCCACTTCGGCACGGAGTTTATCGGGCGGCCAAATCTTGTAAATTACCACGCTCTGCACAATCCCGACTGCTCCGGAAATTGCCCAGTAGAACCCCGCACCCGCCGGGAACTGGAACGCAATCACGAGCGACATAATGGGCATGAAGTAGAACATATACCGCATCGCCCCCATTTGCTTAACCGAATCGGGCGACGTTTTGCGCTGAATATACTGCATGATGACGGTTTGCCCCGCCGCGAACGCGAATGCCAAAATCGGAATCAAAATCATGGGCCATTTAGTGTCGGGCAGTTCGCTGAAGTCAATCCCCCACAACACAATCCGTTTCTCAAGAACGGTCATGACTTTATAATCGTCCTCGGATATTTCCTTGAACTCGTCACGATTATTCTTGAATACGCGTATGATTTCCAACTCAACTTGAATACGGTCAAACCGCATATTGATTGCCTTGTCATTCTCCACGTCTTTGCGAATCTCGGCGAGTTTCGCAACGAGCGTCTCGTCGGCAGTTTCCTCCGCAGTTTCCGCGGTTTCGGTAGCTTCGGGCGTTTCTGCAGCTTCCGTGACTTCAGTATCGGTAGTGGCAGGCGCGTATGTCGCCATGAACTCCTCCACACGCTTGTCATACTCGGCGTTGCGTTCAATTTCGCGCGCAATCACACGAATCTCCTCAATTTGTTCTTTACCGATATGTTCAAAATACGTCATAGGCTTGTAAACTACGCCGAGTACGCCAAAAAGAATCAGCATAGTAGGAATCATGGTCAAGCAACCTGCGGCAGGGTTGTAGCCCTCCTTTTGCAGCTTCGCCATTTCTTCCTGCATTCTCTGTGTGTTCCCGCGATACTTCTGCTGAATTTCTTGCAATCGCGGCGAGAAAATCTGCGTTTTGGAGGTGTTTTTCTGCTGTTTCACTGACAGCGGGAACATAGCAAGCCTGACGATTAGCGTAAACACCATAATCGCAATACCGACATTTCCGGTCAGGCTGTAGCACAATCGCATGATAAACCCCAACATAGGGGTGATAATAGGCATATTAAAAAGAAAATCCATTCACTGTTACTCCTAAAAGTTTACTTTTCGGGGACAGGGTCATACCCGCCTGCATTAAACGGGTTGCAACGCAGAATGCGCCACACAGTTAAGCAGCCGCCCTTGAATACGCCGAAACGCCCGAATGCTGTCACGGCGTACGCAGAGCAACTCGGCGTGAATCGGCACACAGGCGGTAAAATCTTCGACAAGGTCATCTGATACAGCTTAATCAAGCCGATACACACATATTTCATGCTCACACCCTTGTATTAGAACTATAGCTTTTCAAATAAAGCCAACATCATTTGGCGAATCTTGTCTGACTTGGTTTCAGGCGTTTTCCCACGAGCCACGAACACGAAATCATAATGGGGCTTGTCCTACAGACAGGGTACGGCAAGCCTAAACGCCTCTCGCATCACGCGTTTTGCGCGATTGCGTTTGACTGCGTTCCCTATCTTTTTACTTGCGACGACGCCCAATCTGTGCATCTGCGCGTCATTTGGCGCGTAGTAACACACGAACGCGTACGTCACATGACATTTGCCCTTCTTGAACAACCGCTGAAACTCACTCGTCCGCTTGAGCGTTTCATAACTCGCGCCACTCAATAAGTCAGTGTTTTTCTGCCTTTCGCACGTCTTGCCGAAAGGATTTTGCGTCCGCTTCTTGTAGACATTCTTTTCCTGAAGCCATGTTCTTTGGCTCTTTGACGCTTCTTAGGCTGATACGTTCTTTTCATTGCTATTCAACCTCCCTTACTAATAACATTAACCCATACATTATACACGATTCAACGAGCTATGTCAAGGGTTTACGGAAAATATTTTTTGCACTTGTTTTGCACTTGTTTCAAAAACCGCCGAACAATACCCCTAAAACTGCCCCTGCCGCAATGAAAATCAGTGGGTGGGCTTTGTATCTGTCGCCGACGAATACTGCTACAATCATGAGCGCGAGCAACCCTGCCGCCGTGACGTTGACGGACGCATTGACGGTGACTGCCATGAGGACTAACGGCGTGACCGCCCCTGCAATCAGCCCGACGCTCATAGGGCGCAGAAACGTGAACACGTCGCCCACTATGCGATTGTCCCGATACCGCGTCATTGTTTTTGATACAACTGTCACGAATATCACCGACGGTGTAACAAGGCTGACTACTGCAATGGGCACGCCGACTGCCCCGATTGTCGTGTACCCCACGAATGCCGTCATGTTCACGCCTAACGGTCCCGGCAACGCCTCGGACACGGAGATTATTTCGGCGAGTTCTTCCTGCGTGAACCAGTCATACCGCCCGGCTAACTCGAACAAAAACGGCATAATCGCCAATCCGCCGCCCACCGAGAACATACCCGTTTTGAAAAATTCGTAAATCAGCAGAAGTGTTATCATGATGCCGCCTTTCTGCTTGTTATAAGCGACCACGTAACTGCGAGAACCACAGTCACCGCGATGATTAAGACAGGCGACGCGCCTAAGACAACAATCGCCGCAAACGCCGCGACAATCAGCGACAGATGCAGTACGCTCTGCGATAACTTGCGCTTGTTGGACTTGTCGGGTTTGTCGGGGAATATACACGCTTTGAATAGCTTATACACCGCCGATATAATCAGGGCGCACGCCGCTATGAAAATCCCGGACAGCGCGTTTCGGACGATTTCTTTCTCCGTGAATGCAGTGAAAAACGCGGCGACTAATGTCACCACCACGATTGAAGGCGTTATCGCGCCGAGAGCGGCGAATACACCGCCGAGTGTGCCTTTGCGCTTTACGCCGATAAACGTCGAGACGTTCACGGCGACTACGCCGGGCACGATTTGCCCCAGCGCGAACAATTCTGCAAGTTCTTGCGAGTCCACCCAGCCGTGTTTGCGAACAATCACGCGTTCTAACATTGGTAACATGGAATAACCGCCGCCAAACGTGAACAAAGCACAGTATACGAACGAGAAGTAGATTTGCAGGTAATGTTTCATAGCGTCACCGCCTCAAACAATGCCGCACCGTCCGCGTCCACGATTTGCACCGTGACGTTCAGAGCCGCTTCGATGTCTTGCGGCGTGAGGTCGTCAAGAAACAATCCGTCGGCGTTGAGCGTATTCGCGCCAATCAGGAGCCGTTCGCCTATGTCCGCCCGCCCTGTGAGTTGCGCGATTATATCGCCGCCCGTCAGCAATCCCGACACGTTCACACTGTTGCCGAAAAAGTTATTTCGCACAGCAATGACGTTGACGTGGTTATACTCCGCCACAAGCGCGTGAATCAGCGGATAAGCCGCCGTACCTGTCACGATTGTGCGGCACGTTTGTTGCGCGTCAGACTTGCGTGGATTTGCGGCGGCTTGTAAGAATGTCCGTTTCATGTAGGCGCACATTCCCACACCGTTCTCGTATTGCGGAAACGTACCGTAATGCTCATATTCGGGGAGGGGAACACCCGCGCACAAGTACAGCTCGTCAGCGGCGTATACGTTGTCGTACGCGCCTGTCGCGTCTATGACTGCCGCCGCTTCGGTGGGCGTGAACCGCCGTAACGCGGTCAACCCCTCGCGGTGTTTCGTCAGCCCGACAGGTACACAGGCAATGCTCTCCACCGATTCATGCGCCGTCAAGTCACGCAATGAACGCGCAAGCTCGGCACCGTCGTTTATTCCCGGGCAGAGGACTAACTGGCAGTTCAGGGTAATCCCCGCCTGCGCGAACCGCTTCAGCGTGTCTAACGATTGTGCCGCCTTGGGCGTTCTCATCAGCTTCGCGCGCAAGTCGGGGTTGGTGGTATGGACAGACACGTTGACGGGCGTCCGCATTTGTATAATTCGTTCAACGTCGTGTTCGGTGAGGTTTGTCAGCGTGATGTACGTCCCTTGCAGAAAGCTGAGCCGCGAATCATCGTCTTTGAAGTACAGCGTGTCACGCAGCTTGACTTGTGAGCGGGGCGGCAACTGGTCAATGAAACAAAACACACAGTTGTTGCAACAATGCCGCTTGTCGTCCATCAACACCCTGTCAAACTCTAACCCCATGCCCTCGTCGCCGTAGAACATGAAATCCAACACATCATTCATAGGGAAGCCGTCAATCGAAACCAAGCGTGAACGCGCTTTTATGCCCGCTTTGTCAGCGGGCGAGCCTTTAACTACATTATTTATATAAATCGACATATGATAAGTATACCATATGGCGCGGTATAATTACCATATACAACTTGCACATAAATAGACTTCTGGTTTTGTGCAAGTTATACAAAAATGTAATGTTTTTGTAAGAATTACGTAAAGTCACTTGTATTATGTAAAATATTTGTGTATAATTGATATTATAGTCCGATTCGCGGAATTAAAATGTACTTAAGGAATTGAAGTTATGCTAAATATTAACAAGCATAAGGTACTCGAACACAAAGTCAAAATAAAGACAGAAAAGCTCAATCTTTTCTATGCTGCCTCTCACTGTCTGAAAGACATTGACATGGAGATTCGCGAGCGTGCGGTTACGGCGATTATCGGGCCTTCGGGTTGCGGAAAAACGTCGCTGTTGCGTATATTCAACCGCATGAACGACTTGATTCCCATTGCCAGAGTCGAGGGGCAAACTTATTTGGACGGTGTTGCGATGTACGGTAAAGATGCTTACGAGGTTGACATTCGCAAGAAAGTCGGCATGGTGTTCCAAAAGCCCAATCTTTTCCCGCAGACCATTCGCGAGAACCTCATGATTGGACCCAAACGCCATGGAGTTCGCAACCGTAAGGAGCTTAACGAAATTGTCGAGACTTGCTTAAACCAAGTTCACCTTTGGAATGACTTGAAAGACAAGTTGGACACGCCCGCGCAAAAGCTGACCGCAGGTGAGCAACAACGCCTTTGTATAGCGCGCACGATTTCGGTCAAGCCCGAGGTAATCCTCATGGATGAGTCCTGTAGCGCGTTAGACCCTGAATCGACGCTTAAAGTTGAGGAGTTGATGCAGGAATTGGCTAAGAAATATACCATTATGATAGTGACGCACAGCATGGAACAGGCGCGGCGCGCCTCAGATATGTGCGCGTTTTTGATGGTGGACTCACTTGAGGACGATAACGGCGGTAAGATGAAACAGGGCAGGTTAGTGGAGTTTTCGCCGACGAGTGAGATGTTCTCGAATCCTCAAGACAAACGCACAGAGGATTATATTACAGGACGGTATGGGTGATTATGAAAATGAAAAAATTATCGGTTTTAGCTGCTATGGGATTGGCATTGTCTTGCTTGCTTTCGGCGTGTTCCGAATCAGGCGGCGGCGGTAATCATCACGGAACGACGGTTGTAGTGTCGGGTTCTACGTCGGTTCAGCCGTTTGCGGAAGTTTTGGCGGCTGAGTATGAACATCTCTTTACCGAGGGTAAAGTTGACGTACAGGGCGGCGGTTCTACCACGGGGATTACCTCCGCAATGAAAGGCATTTCCGATATAGGAATGTCGTCTCGCGCAATGAAAGGCGACGAGTTGGAGTTGCACTTCGTTACAATCGCACAGGACGGGCTCGCACTCGTCGTTCACCCCGACAATCCTGTTAAAGACCTCACTTTGGAACAGGTTCGTGCCGTTTATATGCGTGAAATCACTCGCTGGAGCGAATTCGGCGACGAGTATGACTTTAGTTTCCTGCCCAAGAATGACGATATTCACGTCGTCACTCGTGAAGAAGGCTCCGGTTCACGCGGCGCGTTTGAGGAGTTGGTCATGAGCTGGAAGACTAAAGAAACTGTGACTGTTCCTGATTTTGACGTGCAGGTTCCTGTTTGCAATAACTGCGAAGAAACCCTCGTTGTTGATGTAAGCGAAGATGAAGACGAAGAAACTCAAGAGTTGGACGAAAAGTGTGAGTGCGGCGGCACGTTTGAGTACCGCACAATCACCATATCAGGCAAGACTACGACGTATGACAAGAGCCACAGCGAAGAAATCCACGGTAAGACGATTGCCTTGAACACCAACGGCGCAATCAGACAGTTCGTGGCGGAAAACCCCAACGCAATCGGGTATATCTCGCTTGGGACGGTTGTTATTTTAGACTCGAACGGTAACCCTGATACGAGTATGCCGCCTGTTACGGGTGTAGCAATCAACGGCGTTGAACCGTCGTTAGATAACGTGAACAACGGAACGTATAAACTGTTCAGACCGTTTATATTCGTCATCGCCGAAGACCCTTCCCCCTCAACAATCGCGTTTATTGACTTCGTTTTCTCGGACGACGGTCAGGAAATGCTGACGAAAAAGGGATTAGTCGGCGCGCCGAACAATGAAAGTGACCCCGACGCGTGTGCAGGGGTGCAGAAATGGGCAAAAATGAGGGTTGAATTCGGAGGTGCGGCTTAGATGAAAAAGTTCAAAGAAAAGCTATCGGAAAGAATATTTTTTACGTTCGCATTAGCAGCCGTGTCCATGCTCGCCATTATCACCATATTTATCTTCCGTGAGGGTGTCCCTATGCTCCCGTCGGTATTCGGCTCAAAATGGGCACCGGGGAATGAAGAATTCGGGATTTTCCCTATGATTATGGGCACGTTCGCGGTCACGTTCGGAGCGGCACTCATCGGTGTCCCGATTGGGATTTGCTGTGCGATTTTCATGGCGGAACTTGCGCCCGAAAGAATGCGGAATATATTCCGCCCGGCGATTCAGCTTTTGGCAGGGATTCCGTCCGTTGTGTACGGATTCTGGGGCATGATATTTATTGTTCCGTTTATTCGGAATTACTTAGGCGGCCCGGGATTAAGTATCGTGGCGGGGTCAATCGTACTCTCGTTGATGATGCTTCCCACAATAATCAGTATCTCGGAAGTGTCTATTTTGGCATTGCCCAAGCCCTATAAAGAGGGCGCACTCGCACTCGGCATGACCCACTGGCAGGTTATTCGTTCGGTATTGTTGCCTGCGGCTAAGTCGGGGATTGTTGCGTCTGTCATTCTCGGATTCGGACGTGCGGTGGGTGAAACAATGGCGGTTATCATGGTACTCGGTAACGCAGTCGCGTTCCCAAGTTCGGTGTTAGACCCTGTGAGAACGCTCACTACTAATATCGGGATTGAAATGGGTTACGCGCAAGGCGACCACCGAAAAGCACTCTTCGCAACAGGGATTGTGCTGTTCGTCGTTATCATGGCACTCAACGTAACCGCACAATTCTTGACACGCAAAAAGGTCAAAAAGTAGACAAACAAAGCCATAGTCGGGTGATACCCGAAGTGATAATTTGTAAAAGGGAGTGATTAAAATTAGTGCACGTACTTCTGAAAAAGTCGCCAAAGGTGTGATTTGGGGTGTAGCAATCTTGGTAATCGGCGTTCTAATCTCGATTATGGGGTTCATTTTGATTAAGGGATTAGGCGTAATCAACTGGAGTTTCCTCTCACAGGCGTCGTATGACATGGGGCGAAAAGGCGGAATTTTCCCCTCAATCGTAGGAACACTCGCCATTACGGCGTTGGCAGTAACAATCGCGTTGCCCTTCGGAATCGGCACAGCGTTCTACTTAGCCGAATACACGCGCGGCGGCATAATTCCGCGCATCATTCGATTCGGCGCAGAGTCATTGGCGGGGATTCCGTCAATCGTTTACGGGTTATTCGGGTTCATTTTCTTCGTTGACATTTTAGGGTTGGGCTGGTCGATTCTTGCGGGCGGGCTGACCGTCGCGATTATGATTCTTCCGACGATTATCCGTACGTCGGAGGAGGCAATATTAGCCGTCCCGGTCATCTATCGCGAGGCGAGTTTCTCACTCGGCGCGACTAAGTGGCAGACGATTCGTTGCGCGGTTACACCGTCGGCGATTCGCGGAATCGCAAACGGAATAATCCTCAGCGTGGGGCGTTGCA
>Ga0082212_10006120_pt1 | contig 16244 bp, 8 predicted proteins | sample TergutNt197P3_FD_71548 | JGI IMG/M metagenome (GOLD analysis project Ga0082212, IMG submission 71548) | Neocapritermes taracua P3 segment gut microbial communities from Petit-Saut dam, French Guiana - Nt197 P3 | ecosystem: Host-associated > Arthropoda: Insects > Digestive system > Gut ... | reverse complement strand
GTGGATACCTCCACGTACGGCCCTGTGGTAGGCGAGCATGAGATCTCCATCACCGTGCTTGACCCCGGGCATGCCCCCCTGACCAAGAAGATCATAGGCGAGGTCGTCGATTCTACCGTGATAGGGCCCGAATACCCACCTGCCTACACACCTGCCACCTACGTCTACGGCACTCCCATCCAGCAGACCATCTCCGAGGCCTATGCAACCGCCTCTGGCGGTGATGTCGCGATACTTATCGCCTTACATGCTGGAGCCTCCAAGAGCTGGCCAACGGGAGCCATCACACATCCAGCTGTGAAGATAGTCGCTGACCTCGATAACTACATCGCATGTCAGACCGACGCGGATGAAACCAACGACGTGGGCATCTTCCGCTTCACTGTAAGCGACATAGATGACGAGTACTCCATCACGCTGACCATCACGGTGGGCACCGGCGGCATACCTGTGGTCACTGCCTTCCCCAAACCGCTGAACATCCCCCTGCCTGTGGCGGCGGCATCCATCGATGGCTTTGGCAACCTGACCCGCGATAAGCTCATGGAAGGTGTTATCGCAACCGATCTGGAGGCTGAGTCACCCAGCAATCCCACCGGCGATGTACGCGCTGGTGTGATTATCACCATAGTCGATGTCACTGGCGATACCCCAACTCCGGTGTCTGCCATCCCGGCCGACGTACCCGGTGTCTACCAGGTCACTTACACCTACACCGACGAGGACCGCAACACCGCCTTCGACTCGCGCGCTGTCATAGTCAACGACGGCACCATCAAATACGACGACGAGTACATCCTGCGGGCGCTGTCCTTTGTCATCTTAAGCTCCGACGTGGCCACCATCGGCGCCGACACCCAGCTGCAGACCCTGTCTGAGGCGCGTGCCTGGACCGTGGAGGGCGCAGAGCGCAGCACCGACATCCCCAGTATAGGCAGCTATCATGATTCACCTGGGGATTACAACGTCACCATCCAGGTGCTGGGCCATCCCGCGCTGCAGACAACCGTTATTGCCAAGGTCTTAGATGACCGCGCCACCACAACCCCCAACCAGAACCAGAACGGCGCCAACGGAGCGCAATACTCCCTGGTCGCCGCGAACTTCCGCATCAGCGCCTTGGCTGCCAATGCCCTGGTCGCCTTGGAGGGAACACCGGACTTTGAAGATGCCTTCCTTACGCGCTCGAACGCCAAGGCCTTTAACCGGACGAGCGTCACCTTTGCCCAGGCGATGGTAGGCATAGAGTTGACCGATGATGGCGGCTTTGCCACCTCTGGCACCCTGGCGCAGGGAGACTCCTTCATCATCACGCTTGTCGCAGAAGTTGATACGGCCACAACCACCACCATCATCGTCTTTATCGACAACGGGACTCCCCCGTGGATAGATGTGCCCGAGTTGAAGAGCGTTGTCCTGGACAGCAGCTTTGGAGAAGCGAAATACCTGGAAGGTGTGACGTACGGCGATGAAGAAGACCCCTTGGAGCTTTTGGTGGTCACACATGACTACCTGGTTGACACGTCCGTCAAAGGCGCCCTCTATCCGGTCACGTACACCGTAACTGACACTGATGGCAACATGACATCTGCGACTGGTTACGTGTTCGTCGGCGCTGTTTACAACAGCATCGGCGTGGATGCCTGGAGTTTTGTCACCACGGTGAAGAACGTCCAGAACGCCGTGTCGCTGGATGACCTGATCCTCAGTCGCAGCAAAGCCCAGGCAATCGAGGCAGTGACCGCCCTTGATGGGACGGTCAGTATCGAGGACATCCCGTCTGTGGTACACAACGATGCCAGTCTGGCAGCCGTGGTTGACACCTACACACCAATCAGGATAGGCGTCTCTTTTGCTGATGACCCCTTTGTCGAGATCAGCGCACGTGTCATCGACAAGGATGAGATCAGCAACGACCCGGATCCCTTAGATGATATCCATGATGTGAACACCGATGATCCAGACGATAAGAACCGCTATGTAGTGGCCGCCAACCATGTCACGCTCACCTGGGCACAGGCAGGATCCCTGGAGGGGAGATCCGACATCATCACCGAGGCCACGCTGATCTATCTTGCCGAGGCGGAGGCACTCAGAGTCACTCCCCTGGGTGCCTTCTCGCCTATGAACGCAAGGGTCACAGCGAATAACATCCTGCAGGCGACAGGCTCTTATGATGTCACCTTTATCCCAGAGGGCGTTGGTGGGGTGTCGGTAACCGTGCAATTCACTGTTGTGGGCATGCTACCGGTTATCACCGTAGACGGCCCACTCAGGATAGCCCAGACCGAGAGCCCGGCGACCCTGACCCGGACGCAGCTGCTCCAGGGTGTGGATGTCTTCGATTCCAAGAGGCCGACCATCACCAAGGCTGATCTGGACATCACAAATAAAGTGGGTGTCTTCCCGACTATCGATACCTCGAAGGTGGGCGTCCATCGCGTGACCTACTCCATTGAGGATCCGATCATCACCCAGTTCGACGGCTCGCCGACAGTGGTGTCAGCCAAACGTGCGGTCATTGTGGATGACGGGCGCTTTGTCATAGACGAGTATGAAGAGCTCATCATCGGCGCCAAGAACTTTGTGGTGTCGATTGACGACCCCGGCTTTGACGGCACAGTGGCAGATGCTATCCGCCTTTCCTGGGCCGAGGCCTATGACTTTGAAGGCGAGGAGATGGATGTCGAGCTTATCAGCCCGCTTCCGCCTGGCTTCGCCGCCAAGGACCTGGGCGTCTATGCCTTCACCTTTGGTATTGTCGGCTCAGACTCCCCCACCATCACCATAACCGGTGAGATCGTCGATGCCGACGTCATCGACGAAGGCGATGACCCCTATAACGCCAAGTACGCCATCCTGGCCTCGCATTTCACGATGCTTGCTGAGGACGCAGCCGCAATCGTCGGCAGTGATGCCGGGCTTATCGCAGCCGCAAAAGCGCGGGTAGTCAAGCTGATCCCCAGCGCCACTGTTCCCAACAAGGATGTTGTCTTACATGATGACGGTGGTTTCAAGGCGCTCAAGGGGATCTACGGCCTCACTTTTGGGATCTCGGGCGTCGATCGCGCTGAGCGCTCAGCTGATGTCAACGGCACGGTCACCGACGACCAGCCTCCTGTGCTATCCCTGAGCACACCGTTCGAGGTGGCGCTGGGCGCTGTCTGGGACCGACCACTGGCTATGACGGACGTTTCGGCCATTGACCTGGGCGACGGTATCATCACCGACTGGGTCATCTATGACGACAAGGATCCCGGAAGCCCGTTGGATACGGACACGCCTGGCATCTATCAGGTCATCTATTCCGTCACTGACTCTGATGGCAATTCCGTCTCCAAGGAGCGGAGCGTTGTGGTCAATGACGGCCGCTATGAGGTGGGCAATGGCCGCGTACTCGAGGCCGGTTCCTTTGTCATCAAGACGGGCGATGTCCCTGCCAATGCCAGTTTGATCAAAGCACACCTCCTGGGTATGACCGACGCCAAGGTCTATGACGGTGAGACGGGAACACAACTTGCGCCAACCGCAACCATGCCGGATATCGCAAGCACCGGTGGCTACAGCAGGACGGTTGGTGAGTACAACATTATCGTGTCAACACCAGATACCCCAGGCGGCAGCATCTCCAAGCCTGTCAAAGGCAAGGTCGTCGATGCCGATGTCATCGACCATGAGCCGCTGGACCCCACTGACCCCGGTGGTTCGAAGGTCTATGTCTATGGCAAGAACGTTACCCTGTACGTTCCCGAAGCCCTGCTCATCACCACGGATGAGGAGCTGCTTGCAGCCCTGAAGGCCAGCGCCATTGTCGTTGACACCAAGGGCGACTTCCTCACGCAGGCGGTGATAGTCGTCGATGACGACGGCTTTGACGCGGTGCCTGGCAGCTACAAGGTCAAGGTGGCTGACATCGATAGCCTCTGTGAGATCGAGCTGACCGTCACCGTTATCTCCGGTAGCGTGCCTAAGATAACCCCCGAGCGCCCGATAATCGTGCCGATCTCCCCCGTTGGAGGCACGCTGACAGACGCCCAGAAGAAGGGCAGCTCTACCGCCTGGGACGATGATGACGGCAACCTGACATCAAGCATCGTTGTGACAGGCTCTGTCCCAGCGAATGTCGCCGGCGTCTACCCTGTCACACTCAAGGTCACCAACAGTCATGGCATGATAGACGAGGTCTCGACCATTGTGGTCATCGATGATGGCAACTTTGTGTTCGGCGATGACTACATCGTCTATGCGAAGGACTTCTCCATCGACAAGGACGAGGTAGATACCAGTAATCTCTCGACGCAGATCCGCACAAGGTCCTCTGCGTATGCAATCAGCAATGACGGCACGGTTGCCACTGCTGTGATCAGTGACTTTGGCGGTTACACGGATGCTGGAGGCACCTATCATCCGAGGGTCACCGTAGCTGAAGAGCCAACGCTCAGCAGGCAGATCACCGCCACGGTTATCGCACCGGCTGCTTTGTGGCGCTTGACCTTCGACCCCAACGGCGGCATCCTGTCCGGCCCAAGCGCCATCTATATCCAGGAGCCGAACACCAAGCTCAGCTATCTGCCCGTTGAGCCAAGGCGCACCAACTACGAATTCCTGTACTGGCGCACGCCATCCGGTGCACAATTCACCGTTGATACGCCAGTCACCAGCAACATGACCCTCACTGCCCAGTGGCAAAGGCTCCCTGACCCACCTGATCCTGTCATCAATGTCACAGTCACTCCTCCCCCGGTCATAGTCAACCCGCCAGCTGTCACGGTCAACCCACCGGCTGTCACGGTCAACCCACCGGCTGTCACGGTCAACCCACCGGCCGTCACGGTCAATCCGCCGGCTGTCAATATCACCAACCCACCGGCAAGCATCACTGTTGAGACACCGCCAATACAGCAGGGTGATACCTATGTCACCGTGACCGATCCCGATAAGACAGACGCCGATCCGACTAAGGTGTTGATCCCTGAACAGGTGTCGCCAGAAGACATGGAGAGGTATACCCCGCATTGGTCGCTGTTCGATCTCTGCGCCGTAGTGCTGACCCTGCTCCTGGCCGTGTTCTTCCTCCTGCGTTTCCTCATCACAGACCGCAAGAAGCAAAAGGAATATGACGAGGAGGCCATTGACTGGGCAAGCCTGTCAGCGATGCCACCCGAGAGACAGGCCGCTATACTGGCGAATCTCGAGGCGGACCGCGAGGCCCAATTCAAGAAGCAACGTGCCCAGGCGAATAAGGAGAAGGCGATCTATGTGAATACCCCGGTGCTGTTGTTCACCACCGCGGCATTTATTGAGGCATTGATCATCTTACTGACCACCCAGGACTTCACCGCCCCCATGGTGCTGTTGGATGAGTATTCCGTCCTGCTCTCAGTGATCGCATTTGTGCAACTGAGCCTGCCGATCATTGCGGCGGTGCTCTGGAACCGTAAGAACCGACAAGTCAGAGAGAACAGCGCTGCAGCCCCGTCTCCCAGGCTGTCAGAGAACTGAAGATGGGTTATGTAATAAAGCGAGGCAGCAAGTAAGAAAGGCGATTGAGTACCTCAGGCCTAGGGAAGCGGTGATAGGCTGCTTCCCTAGGCCTCATCATTGATGGTGAGACCGCCGCCTGAGGTGCCTGAGCCCTTCTTGCCACCGCCCCTTCCACCAAAGATAGGCGAGATAAGCTCCACCTCACGGGCCAGTGACTGGCGTTTGCGCGGCGCAGGTATCTCGCCTTCGCCCTTCGCAAAGACCACGTCGTTACCGTCATAGGTCGCCTCTATTATGTCCCCAGCCACCCATCTGCCCTCAAGCACCTGCTCAGAGATGGGGTCCTCCAGTATGCGCTGGATGGCGCGGCGTAGTGGCCGGGCGCCAAAGGCCGCGTCGGTACCCTCGTCGGCTATGTAGTTGCGCGCCTCCTGGGTGAGCGTGATGCTCATACCCTGCTCAATGAGACGGTCACGCAGGTCTGCGACCATGAGCTCTACGATCAGTGCGATCTGCTCCTTGGTCAGCGACTTGAACACAATGACGTCATCTATGCGATTGAGGAACTCCGGACGGAAGAGCTTCTTCATCTCGGTCATCACACGGCTGTTGATCTCCTTGTCGGAGAGCCCCGCCTTGCTGTCCGCGCCCGAGAAGCCAATGGGCGTCCCCTGCGCTATCTCACGAGCCCCCACATTGGAGGTCATTATGATGATGGTATTGCGGAAGTCCACCTTGCGCCCCTGCCCGTCGGTCAGGCGGCCCTCCTCCAATATCTGGAGCAGGATGTTGAAGACATCCGGGTGCGCCTTCTCGATCTCATCGAAGAGCACCACGGAATAGGGACGCTGACGCACGGCCTTGGTGAGCTGCCCGCCCTCGTCGTAGCCCACATAGCCGGGAGGCGAGCCCACAAGCCGGCTCACCGTGTGCTTCTCCATGTACTCCGACATGTCAAAGGAGATGAGTGCGTCCTCGCTGTTGAAGAGGAACTCCGCCAACGCTTTGGAGAGCTCGGTCTTACCCACGCCGGAAGGGCCTAAGAAGATGAACGAGCCGGCCGGGCGCTTGGGATCCTTGAGCCCTGCCCTTGACCGCCGGATGGCCTTGGAGATGGCAGTGACCGCCTCCTCCTGGCCGATGATGCGCTCGTGGAGCACCAGCTCCATGCGCAGCAGCTTCTGAGTTTCTGCCTCGGTGAGGTCAGCGACCGGGACACCGGTGGACATGGAGACTATGTCGGCGATCTCCTTGCCGGTGACGCTGACAACGTTCTTTGAGTTCTCCTCGCGCCACTTCTCCTCCAGCTCCTCACGCTCCTTGAGCAGCTGTTTCTCCGTGTCGCGCAGTTTGGCGGCGGTCTCGAAGTTCTGTGTGGCGATGGCTTCTTCCTTCTCGGCGCGCAGCTTGCGGATCTTCTCGTCCATCTCGTGCACGTCTGAGGGGATGGTCATGTTGCGGATGCGCATACGGGCGCCGGCCTCGTCTATCACGTCGATGGCCTTGTCCGGCAAAAAGCGATCCTGCACGTAGCGGTCTGAAAGCGAGACCGCAGCCTCCAGCGCCTCGTCGGTGAAGTGGACGCGGTGGTGGGCCTCATAGCGGTCGCGCAGGCCCTCGAGTATCTGGTAGGCCTGGTCGCTGGTGGGCTCCTGTATGGTCACGGGTTGGAAGCGGCGCTCAAGCGCCGTGTCCTTCTCCACGTGCTTGCGGTACTCGTCAGAGGTCGTGGCGCCTATCACCTGGATCTCGCCCCGTGACAGAGGCGGCTTGAGGATGGCCGCTGCGTCGATGGAGCCCTCGGCCGAACCAGCGCCGATGATGGTATGCATCTCGTCGATGAACAGGATGGTGTCCTTGCGCTCCATGACCTCCTTGACCACGCGCTTCATGCGCTCCTCAAACTCGCCACGGTACTTGGAACCGGCCACCAGTGCCGCAACGTCCAAGGTGATGAGTTGCTTGTGTCGCAGGATGTCCGGCACCTGCTCGACGGCGATGAGCTGGGCAAGGCCCTCGATGATGGCTGTCTTGCCCACGCCTGGGTCGCCCAGCAGAAGCGGGTTGTTCTTGGTGCGTCGGGAGAGTATCTGCATGACCCGCTCGATCTCATGCTCGCGCCCCACCACAGGGTCGAGCTTGTTCTCGCGGGCCTGCTGGGTGAGGTTGGTGCCGAACTCATCAAGTATGCTGCTGCCGTCCGAGTAGTCGTCCTCCATGAAATCCTGAGGGCCGGCAAAGGCTGGCGAGGAATGGATGATGTTGATGACGGCGCCCTTGACCATGGCGGCATCTATGCCCATCTGGGAGAGCGCCTGGATGGCAATGCCGTTGCCCTCGCGTACTATGCCCAAAAGCAGGTGCTCGGTAGATATGTAATTCTGGCCCAGCTGCATGGTCTCACGCAGGGCGAACTCCAAGACGCGCTTGACGCGTGGCGTGAAGCTCAGATGTCCACTGGGTGTGTTGGGGTCGACCTCTATGATGCCCTTCAGTTTCTCAAGGACCTGTTCATAGGTGACGCCCAGATTGCTCAGGGCCTGGGCAGCGATGCCCTCTTTCTCGCGGAGCAGGCCAAGCAGCAGATGCTCGGTTCCCACGTAGGCCTGTTTGAGTGAACGTGCCTCTTCCTGGGCCAGGGCCAAAACACTTCGGGCCTTGTCGGTAAAACGGTCGAAACTCATGCTCATTCTCCCTGGTAGTAGGATCAGTTGCGGCCGGATACGCGTTTGGGCTCACCGTCCGCGCGGCCAGGCGCGAATAACGCAGTCACGCGCCGCAGGCCTCAACCAACAGACTATGCTTCGTCTCTCATGTGGGGAAAGAGCAGGACATCACGTATTGAGGCCGAGTCGGTCAGCAGCATGACCAGGCGATCGACGCCTATGCCAACGCCGCCCGCAGGCGGCATGCCGTACTCCAACGCTCTGATGTAGTCCTCATCAAAGCCCATCGCCTCCTCGTCTCCCGCCGCCTTCGCTGCCACCTGGGCAGCGAAGCGCTCGCGCTGGTCGATCGGGTCGTTGAGCTCTGAAAACCCATTCGCGAACTCGCGCCCACAGATGAGAAGCTCAAAGCGGTCGGTTACCTCGTCGCTTCCCGCCTTCTTCTTCGCCAAGGGCGAGGTCTCCAACGGATGCTCGGTAACAAACGTGGGCTGCACCAGAGAGCCTTCCACCAGCTTCTCGTACAGCTCGGTGATCAGTTTACCTTTCCCCCAACCTTCTTGATAGATAATCTGATAATGGTTCGCTAAGGTTTTCAATTCTGTAAGCGTTCTGTTGAATGAGATTTCCTCCCCTGCAGCCTCGCTGACCAGATCGATCATGGTACGAGAAGGCCATTGGCCAGAGAGGTCCACCTCGGTGCCCTGATAGCTGATCTTCAGCGTGCCCAAAGCCGCGAGACAGGCCTGTTGGATGAGCTCTTGTGTGAACTGCTGTATGCCGTGTATGTCCGTATAGGCCTGGTAGGCCTCGAGCATGGTGAACTCCGGATTGTGCTGCGGGTCCATGCCCTCGTTCCTGAAGGAGCGGTTGATCTCGAAGACCCGCTCGAATCCACCTACTAACAGCCGCTTGAGGTTCAGCTCCGGTGCGACGCGCAGATAGAAATCGCGGTCCAAAGCGTTGTGATGGGTGACAAAGGGTTTTGCTGTGGCCCCACCGGGGATGGGGTGCAGCATGGGCGTCTCAACCTCAAGGAAGCCGCGCTCCATGGCTGCTGCGCGCAGGGCGGCGACAATCGCAAAGCGCCTGTTGAATACCTCCCTGACCTCGGGATTCATGATCAGGTCCACATAACGCTGCCTGTACCGGGTCTCTTTGTCCGTAAGCCCGTGGAACTTCTCCGGCAAAGGCCGCAGTGACTTGGTGAGCAGCTCTATGCGCTCAGGCGCTACAGACAGCTGTCCGCGCCGGGTGCGCATGACCAGGCCCGTTGCCCCTATCCAGTCGCCCAGATCCAGGTCCTTGGCCTGGGCAAAGCTCTCCTCGCCCAACGTGTCTATCTTGCAGAAAAGCTGGATGTCACCGGTGACGTCGCGGATGACAATGAAAAGCGCCTTTCCCTGGTCGCGGATGGCTATGATACGGCCGGCGATCTGCACGGCATCAGAGGTGGACTCGCCGTCTGCCAAAACGGCATAGCGCTCCTCCAGCTCTGTCACGTGGGTATCTACAGCAAAATGTCGGGCATAGGGTTCGGTTCCCTGAGCGATAAGAGCCGCGCGCTTTGCCTTGCGAACCTCAATGGGATCGTCGCCGGGCATATCTGCAACGTCTCTTTGCGTCAAGGCTTTACCTGCTTATCTTCAAGATCGTGAAGTTGACCGTCTTACCGTTGGGCGCCTCGGCGCTGACAACATCGCCCTTCTTGGCGCCGATGAGCGCAGCGCCTACCGGGGACTCATTGGAGATGCGTCCTGTGGTGATATCCGCCTCTGCGACGCCAACTATGGTGAAGGTACGCTCCGTACCATTGTCCATCTCCACCGTGACAACACTACCCACCACTACCTTGTTGGAGCGCTTGGGCGTTTCCACAACCGTAGCTGTGGACAGGATCTGTGAGATCTCCGCAATGCGGCTCTCCATCCAGGCCTGCTCGGTCTTGGCATCGTCATACTCGGAGTTCTCAGTGATATCGCCAAACTCTCTGGCAACCTTGATGCGCTCGCCGATCTCAACACGTTTAACCGTCTCGAGCTCATTGAGCTCCTGTTCAAGCTTCTCTCTGCCTTCAGGGGTGAGGATGATGTCTTTAACCATGGGTCTCTTAACTCCTTTGGTGGACGTTTCGGAGCCTTCAATTCGTGCCGCAGAGCCTTTTTGCCTCTGCTGGGCGGCCTTTGCCCAAGACGTACGGTCGGCCGCTTCATAATAGCAACGCGGCACGCGCAACAATTGTCGCGCATACCGCGTCACTGCGGTTTCTGGTATAAGTTACTTCTTTTTTGAAGAGGTTTTCTTCTTGGGGGCAGGCTCGTCGTCCTCGTCCTCATCGTCCTCGTCCTCATCGTCCTCGTCAAGGTCTGCCGCAGGCAGTTCCTCTTTGTTATCGAGTCCGTCACGGACGTTCTTGACCGTCTTGCCCAAGGCGCTGCCGAGCTTGGGAAGATTCTTTGGGCCAAAGATGACCAAGGCCACCACCAAGATGATTATGAGCTCTGGTACGCCCATCCCTAAAAGTGGCCCCGCGAATACTGCTGCTGAAATATACATTGTTCCTCCGTACTGGCTGATAACCTCAGGTACGAGCTAGTGTCTTAACATGCAAGCAGATAGGTTACCACTAAACGCCCATCCTGTCTTTAGCTGTAAGGAAAATTCTGAATGACAATACCGTGACAATCCATTTTAAACGCTATCACGGAACAACGCTTGTGTTTTTAAACCCTCGCGAGGGCGTGTCGCACCGTCTATTAATGTGTTTTCAACCTTACGGAGAAGGTGACCGAGTCCTTGTCGCTCACCGCTTCAATAATCCCTCCTGAGCGCTCCACGGCGTTTTGGGCTATGGAGAGCCCCAGGCCAAAACCACCTGTCTCACTCGTACGTGCCTGGTCAACACGATAGAAGCGGTCGAACAGGTGCGCAAGGTCCTCTGGGGCTATGCATACGCCAGTGTTGCGCAATGTGAAGACTACTTGCTTACGCTCCTGGTAAAGGGAGGCCCGTATCTGCTCCCCAGCGGGTGTATAGATGACGGCGTTATCGAAAAGCGCAACCAGGGCTGCTCTCAGGCTTTCCGCTTCAGCCATGACGATAAGATCAGGCTTGATTTCCCTTGTCAGCTCCACCTCCTTCTCAAAGGCGAGGGCATCAAAGCCCGTGCAAACCTCTTCCACCAGCTGACTTATATCCACAGGGCACAGCTCTGGTGGGGTTTCCTCCCCTTTTGACAGGTCGAGCAGACTGGCAACCAACCTGCCCATGCGTCCGGTCTCAGCCTCAATGACATCCAGCCACTGCATCTGGCTCTCAATGCTCTGGCTGCGATTCTCCCGCAGCACCTCCTGGTTGGCGCTGATTATGCTGAGCGGAGTCTTAAGCTCATGGGAGGCATCGGACATGAACTGCTGCTGGCGCAACCAGCTTGCCTCCACAGGACGCACTACACGCTTGGCGATCTGAGAGCTGACCACAAAGAACAGACAGAACAGGACAAGGCCAACGCCTATGAGGATCAGGCGTGTGGTTTCCAGGCTCTTTGTTGATTCTGTGATATCGACAATGGTCAACTGATAGGAGATGGCTATCTTTATCTGTTCTCTTTCTGGCAGATCCTGATCCTTTATTGAAGGCAACGTGAGGTCAACTGCATAAAGCCAGCTCTGGCCGTTCAGCTTGAAGGTGCCCAGTAGCGACTTGCTCTTCAAGAATTGGTCGACTCCCGCCTGGTAGACATCAGCAGGATAGACAACGCCAAAGTCAGCCGCCCAATAAGAGGTATAAAGCTCTGGGGGCACCCGCACGGTGGTAACAGTATCGTCAGAAATCATTTCCCTGAGCTCAGTCAATAATGCACTAGGAATGACAGGCTCGGGCAGCCCTCCGTCTTCAAAAAGGACATATCCTCTACCACCTGGGCTCACCTGCATGATTATCTGAGTGAGATAGTTGGTACATGCATTAAAAAGGGCAGGTGCGTCTAAAGTGCTAGATTGATCCTCAACAAGTGATAAATTGGGGCCTCTGTAATCATCTTCCACGATGAGCATCTTGCCTGTTATCGTCCTTCCCGTCAGTCCATGCATGGGAAGAATCACGAAACTCACCGCTATCCCATCAGAGGTAGCCTCTTCGATTTCATAGAGCGCTACGCGATGAGCAAAATGTGTCTGCTTTTGCTCCAACCTGAGAAGTACTCGGTTCTCAGTTTGGGCATTAGCTCCGGCCATCACATAGCTCAGGCTGAGGACAACTACCAGCAGAGCCGTTAGCACTACCATGTTCATGAGAAGAATACGGTTCCTGAGTTTCTTGAACATCATGCCTCCTCCCCTTCCGCTTCAGGTACAAGGCGATATCCCCTACCTCGTATGGTTTTGATATGTACTTTGGTGTCAAAGAGGGCGAGCTTCCTGCGCAGGAAGGAGATATACGTCTGTACACGCTGCTCAGAGGCATCTGAATCAAACCCCCAGACCCGATCTATGATGCTTTGCGTGGCGAGTGTTATACGGGGATTGCGCAGGAAGAGCTCCAGGAGCTGAGACTCCTTGAGGGTTAACTGGCATGACTGTCTCCCCTGTCGCAGTGTGAGGGTTGCCAGGTCGAGTTCGAGGTCAGCTGCCGCCAGAACGGTATCGGGCAACAGGTCGCCACGGCGGCGTGAGAGCGCACGGAGACGAGCCATGAGTTCGGCCATCTTGAAAGGCTTGGTGAGATAGTCGTCAGCTCCGCCGTCAAGGCCGCGCACCTTGTCGTTGGTCTGCGTGCGCGCGGTAAGCAGGATGACTGGGGTGGTCAGACCGGCGTCGCGCACTTCCTTCAGCACGCTGAAGCCGTCACGCCTGGGTAACATGATATCGATGATAAACGCGTCATGGATGCCTGAGAGAGCAAGCTCAAGTCCGCTTTCACCGTCAAAGCAAAGGTCAACGGCGTAGTGGTGGCCTACCAGGATCCTCTGCATGGCTTCAGCCAAACTGCGGTTGTCCTCGATAATCAGCAAGCGCATACTGCCAGACCTCCTGTTGCCCCACTCTCCTATTGCCAGCCCACTATAGCAAACCCCGCTTAAAGAAAGCTTAAGCATCTGACAAAGGGGACATGACAAAGGGGACATGACAAAGGGGACGGTTCTATTTTGTCCTTTTCAAGGACTAAATAGAACCGTCCCCTTCTGTCTTGAACCGTCCCCCGTGTCACTTCATGAAGCTTGAGAAGTCCTGGCCACCAAGGAGGATATGCACAGCCAGATCGCGGATAGCGGCAAAGGCCGCTATCTCAATGAAACTCAGAACCAGACAGAGCGCAAGCAGGAACAACCAGTGCTTAAGCGTGCGGCGAGGGAATAAGCGCTTGCTGAGTGTCAGCAGGATGAGGTTCAAGCTGACGACCAGCGCAAGGAAGGCTGCCGCCGCGAAGAACGGGGAGACAACGCCAAGATAGGGATACAGAAGGAAGAAGGCGATACTGAGTACCAGGGTCAAAAGCAGTTCAAGAGCGAAGATCGAGGGTTTATCAAAGGCCTTCTTGGATGCGTCGGCATCCTTGCGGATGGTGAAGAGGAGCGGCGTCAGGAGGATGCCCGCGCCAATGCCGGTACCAAGGCCCGTGAAGTAACGGATGGCATTGGTGGTGGGCCTGAGCCCCAGATAGGAGCTCAACCCATCCAGGGCCATGGGCAACACCAGGAGTATCAGGATCAACATGCACCACAGCGGCGGAAGGTCGCCCGGTTTCTTCTCCGTGCGGGCATAGATGATGAACGCGGAGATGAGTGTGAACAGAAAGCCAAGGTAGATCCCAGTGTCACGCGCACAGACCGAGAAGGTCAAGCCCCCTGCCTCAAAGCAGCGGGAGGCGATCTGATGGCAGAAGCCATGACCCAGAAAATCCAGGAACTCTTGCATGGGATGGGTACCAACCCGTTCTTATCGTGATAAAGCAACAGAACAACAGGAATCATTATACGGCGAGCGGGGCGCGCCGGCTGGCATAGTGCGGCGATGTGTCATAATACATTGCACCACCTGTAACCGATCCGACGGATTCCCATGATTTCGACACAGCTTTCTGTACCACTCTATGCGCAGGCGCTGAGCAATCTGCACGGCATGGTTATTTGCGCCAACAGCGCTTCGCATCTCTGGCCGCTTTCGCGTGCGCACACACCACTGGAACTGATACCTGATGCCGCTCAGGGTGAAAGCCCGCTTGCCAAGGCGATAGGGGCCCTTCGGCCTTACTGCGAAGGACGGCTGCTGATCGCTACGCCGCAGGAGATCGCTCCCTGTGTTCAGGCACATATCGAGGAGTATGCCCTGCTCAAGCCGGGTGAGTATCAGTTGCTTGTAGAGCCACACCCCCGTGGGACAGCGCTGACCTGTGCGCTGGCAGCGGCAACGGTGAAGCTGGCTGACCCCCATGCGACCCTGGTCTGCCTGCCGGCGAACATCGCCTTTGATGCGGACTCACGCTGGGAGCACGCGCTGAAGAAGGCCCACCAGGCCGTAGGACTGGGACGCATAGCGGTCATTGGGAGCTCTGTCCCGCCGCTGAGCAGATATCAGCAGGACAAGGGCCGTCCCTCTGTGCATCAGACAACCCAGGCGCTGGATATCGAGGAGAACATACCGCTGTTGGGAACGATACGCCTGGGCGCCCCGCATCCGGATATCGAGGGCGTCTTCAAGGTGCGCAGTTTCATCGCGCGCCCCGCTCCCGCTGTCGCCTGGCGGGCCCAACAGAGCCGTTCGCTGTGGAACACCCACATCTTCATGCTGAAGGCTGATCTTGCCCTGGCTGAGATGCGTGCTGCGGAGCATGCGTCCGACGAGCCACGTCTGCGCGCAGTGACGCGGATCGCCGAGACGGCGCGGTTCTTTGTCTCCTTGGGTGATGAGCACTGGGGCAGCAAAGAGGCCGTCAAGCTGCTGGAGACCCTGCCGGAACTCAGCTTTGAGGAGGCGGTCTTTGAGACCTCCGCGGCGCTGGCTGCTGTGCCTACAAGTATCGAGTTCGCGGACCTGACCTCGCTGAGCGGTTATGAGCGTTCGATAGAGCCAGACGCAAAGGGGAACCGGACGCGTGGCAATACACTTGCCCTGCAGTCCCGCAACACCACTATCCTGGCCGATGCGGGCAAGTTGGTGGTAACGCTGGGTCTTGACGATGCCCTGGTCATCGACACCCCCGATGCCACGCTTATCGCCAGCAAGCAGGCCCTCGCGGCTATGCCGAGCGTCATAGCCGCCCTGCGCAACACCAACGCCCCAGAATTGTAGAAGCACGACAAAAGGCCCCGGCTTCCAGAGGGAGCCGGGGCCTTTTCTACCAGTTGCGACTAAAAACTACCGGTTGTCAGAGGCGGCGAACTTCTCAGCAAGCGCGGCCTGGCCGGCAGCAAGACGAGCCAGCGGCACACGGTAGGGCGAGCAGGACACATAGTCCAGGCCTATCCTGTGGAAGATCTTCACACTGTCCGGGTCACCGCCATGCTCACCACAGACACCCAACGTGATATCCTCGTTCCCATTGCGCCCCAGCTCACAGGCCATGGCAACCAGTTTCGCCACACCAAAGTCGATGGTCTCAAAGGGGTTGCACGGGATAAGCTTGCGCTCCAGATAGCGCGGGATGAACTTGGACTCAACATCGTCACGTGAGAAGCCAAAGGTGGTCTGGGTCAGGTCATTGGTGCCAAAGGAGAAGAAGTCGGCATAACCGGCGATCTCATCGGCGGTCACTGCGGCACGCGGCAGCTCGATCATCGTGCCTATGGGCAGCGGGAGCTCAACCCCGTATTCCACAGCAACCTCATCCAGCACAGCCACAGCCTCACCACGGAGGGTCACCAGCTCGTCGGTGACGCTCACCAGCGGGATCATGATCTCGGGATCAGGATCGAAGCCTTCTTTGATGAGGCGGGCGGTCGCCACGGCTATAGCCCTCACCTGCATGGCAGGAAGCTCAGGATGGACAATGGCCAGACGGCAGCCACGCAGGCCCAGCATGGGGTTCATCTCCACCATGGAGTCGATGCGTGCAAGCAGCTTGCGCTTGGTGGCGATAAGGTCGGCGTCGTTGCTG
>Ga0082212_10006119_pt1 | contig 16246 bp, 15 predicted proteins | sample TergutNt197P3_FD_71548 | JGI IMG/M metagenome (GOLD analysis project Ga0082212, IMG submission 71548) | Neocapritermes taracua P3 segment gut microbial communities from Petit-Saut dam, French Guiana - Nt197 P3 | ecosystem: Host-associated > Arthropoda: Insects > Digestive system > Gut ... | reverse complement strand
ATAATCAATATTACAGTCTCAAACACCAATCGCCTACATTACAAATGCGCAGTCATTTGGAACAGTGCACATTACTAAAATCTTTCACTTTGGATTTTCTTAAACATCTCGGCATAAGCAGATTGGAGTTAAATAATGTGTATCAAGACATACAACTTCCTGAAAATGATTATTTTCATTATTCCTTTCACGTGCCTTTTTCTCCGATGACTGTTTTTAGAAATTGTCCGGAAAATATGGATTTTGGATATGCTCAACAACCATGTATGCGAACAAAATGTTGCGGACAAAATTCATTATTACAGACACCTGCATTTCCAAATTCTATATTGATATGTAGAGATAATGCTTTGTATTACAGCAATTCAGATTATATGAAACACTTAAAGAAAAATTCTTCTATTGATAGAATTATATTGCATAATGGAATATCTGAAAAGGATAATGAATAAAACAAAAAAGAGAATAATGGAAAAGTTAAAACGGATTTTACTTTTACAACGCACGATGGATCAGTTTGTTGTTTGAAAAAAACTGCCGATTTGTTGCTACGCTGTCATTTTTTCAGGATTAATGTTCAACACTTGGAATAATCGCCACAAAGATATTACATATAAATTTATCATGCAAATTATTAATATTTTTAACTAAAATGATTAATCGCTACATTATCGCATAAAAATGGTTCATGTGGCTGACTCATTGAAAGATGGGAAAGTAAAATCCGTTTAAAAATATCTGGAGGCGCTATAAAAATCTATTTTTTGATGTAATTCGGTGATCGCTTTTTGATGAAATCCGGGATATAACCTTTTATCACGAAATTTGGATTTACTTTGATAATATGTATCGTGAATAATTTTTGTCTCGGCATCGCCTGTTCCAACCAAACGAATAACCTGTTTGCCTGTTGACTTGTTCCCTTTAATATAGGTAAACTCAATAAGATTATTGTCAGCATCTATTTTGGTTGTTATCAAAGCAGCAGCCACATTAAACAGACGTATTAATCGAAGATTGATAAAATATATCTGATGATGTTCAAGCGAATCAAATTGTTGATCACTGCGGTAAAATACCCTGTCGGAATTACCATTGTAAATACAGGACAGCTCAAGTATTTTTCCGTGCCATAATTCTGTTGGCGGCGTAAAAATACAGGCGTCCCACGTTTGTTGAACGGGAGCGTTCACGATATACGTTCCGGAATGTAAATAAAAACGGCTTAAATCGCTGCTGTCGTTTACCGAAGGTTGAATATCAGAAAAATGTATATAACTTCGTGATATATTTTTAAGATATTTGATGACTTTTTTATAAACCAATTCTTTTTGGTCAACCTTTGATATCGGCATTTGAGCCTGTAAAACATCTATACAGATGAAAAAATGAATAACTACGAAAAAGAGGTTAATTTTTGACATTTAACTGATTATATTTTGAAAATTACCTTGTTGTTTTTTTATGCTGCAAAGTTATGACTTTTCAATTACTGATGCTTTTTGCCACATTTTCTCCGTCAATAGCCGACGATGTGATTCCGCCGGCATAACCGCTTCCTTCGCCGCATGGATAAAGCCCCGGAAGTTGCGGGTGCTGCATCGTGACGATATCACGCGGGATACGTACCGGCGTGGATGAACGAGATTCTACACCAACTATCAGCGAATCGGACGTTAGAAAGCCCGGCATTTTGCGATCGAATATCCTGAATGCTTCCTGCAACAGTTTGGAAATCTGTACCGGTAACCACGAATGTAACGGCGACGAAACAGTTCCCGGTAAATAACTGCATGTGGGCAGGTTGGCTGATGTCCGTCCTTTCACAAAGTCGGCAGTACGCTGAGCGGGAGCGATCTGATTCACACCGCCATGCTGTGCTGCAAGCGTCTCTACATGTTGCCGGAAATACAATCCGGCCAATACACCGTGTCCGGAAAACGTTTCCGTATCTTCCGGTCGTGTTTCGACCACTATGCCCGAGTTGGCAAAATCCGTATGTCGCCGCGACGATGACATGCCGTTAACAACCTGTCCTTCTGTCGAGGTGGATGCCGGAACGATATACCCGCCGGGACACATGCAAAAGGAATATACACCGCGTCCCTCAACCTGCGAAGTGAGTGCGTATGTCGCCGCCGGGAGGAATCTCGCTTCGGGTGAATGATGGTATTGTATCTTGTTGATCAGTTCTTGCGGATGTTCTACGCGCACGCCCATAGCAAAAGCCTTGTGTTCGAGCAAGTAACCGTTGTGATGAAACATCTCGTAAACATCGGTTGCCGAATGTCCGGTAGCCAGAATAACGGCGTGTCCTTCGAAACGGTCGCCGGATACGGTTCTGATTCCCGAAACCTTGCCGTTACGGATGATGAAATCTGTCATTTTTTGTCCGAAGTGAAACTCCCCGCCACATTGGACAATTGTTTGCCGCATATTGCGGATCACCGCAGGCAGCACATCGGTACCGATATGCGGATGCGCATCAATGAGTATCTCGTCGTTCGCCCCGTGGAAATGAAAAAGTTGCAGTACACGTTCGACATCGCCCCGTTTACGGGAGCGTGTGAACAGTTTGCCGTCGGAGAATGTGCCGGCTCCGCCTTCGCCGAAACAGTAGTTCGATTCAGAGTTCAGTCCTTCGCCACGGCACAACAGGGCAATATCCTTTTTTCGTTCGCCGACATCCTTTCCACGTTCAATCAACATCGGTCTGAATCCGCGTTCGATGAGTTTGAATGCAGCAAACAATCCGGCCGGGCCTGTACCAACGATTACCACTTCGGGACACGAACATACATTCCCGAAACGGAAATCATACTTCGGCTTAACGATTTCTTCGCCATGAATGAATATTTCCACAGTGAGTACCACTCTTATGTGTCCGCGTTTACGGGCATCAATCGAACGGCGAAGGATATTCAGTTTTGCAATGTCGTCGGGACGACACCGGATATGACGGGCAGCTGCCTTTTCCAGCAATTCAGTGATAGCGGCTTCACGTGGCGATAAAGTGATTTGAAATTGTTGTGGCAAGGTGGTTTCGGGTTTCGGATACAAATAATATGCAAAAATACAAAAAAAATTTAACTTTGCGCCATGCAAACCGTATTATTTCATAGTTGTTGTGCTCCTTGTTCGGCGGCAATCATCGAATGGTTGCTTGCAGCAGGCATACGTCCTGTCCTTTTTTATTTCAATCCGAACATTTACCCGCAAACGGAATACGATACACGCAAGAAGGAACTGACCCGGTATGCTCTTTCACAAGGTGTTGAAGTGATTGATGGCGATTACCAATACGAACGCTGGTTGCAGCATGTTGCCGGATTGGAGAATGAGCCGGAGCGTGGCGCTCGCTGTCTGGAATGTTTTAAGATGCGGTTGCTGGCCACAGCCCGATTAGCCCACGAACGTGGTTTCAACCGGTTTGCTACCACATTGGCGTCTTCCCGCTGGAAAAGCCTCGACCAGATTGCTGAAGCAGGACATTGGGCTGCTTCACACTATGATGGAATGGAATTTTGGGATAAAAACTGGCGAAAGAACGGCTTGAGCCAACGCCGTAATGAACTCCTAAAAAAATATGGGTTCTACAACCAGAAGTATTGCGGTTGTGCGTTCAGCATGAAGTTTTTTCCCACGAATTTCACGAATGAACATGAATGACTGTAAAAAATCACGTACCTTTGCAGGCTGAAAATAGAATTGATCAGTACATGCAAAAGAAATTATTATTGGGTGATGAAATAATCGCTCAGGCTGCTATCGATGCGGGAATGTCAGGTATTTATGCGTATCCGGGCACACCGTCAACCGAAATCATGGAATACGTTCAATCATCGGTTGAAGCGCGGGAAAGAGGCATTCACAGCGTTTGGTCGGCCAACGAAAAAACGGCTATGGAGACGGCTATAGGCATGTCGTATTGTGGAAAGCGTACGATGGTGTGCATGAAGCACGTAGGAATGAACGTAGCGTCAGATGCCTTTATCAACTCGGCCATCACCGGGGCCAACGGCGGATTGATGGTGGTTGTAGCCGATGACCCGTCAATGCACTCATCGCAAAACGAACAGGACACTCGTTTCTACGGCAAATTTGCCATGTTGCCTATGCTCGAGCCTTCAGACCAGCAGGAAGCCTACGATATGGTTTTCTACGGATTTGATCTGTCGGAAAAGTTCGGCATACCCGTATTAATGCGTATCACCACTCGGATGGCACATTCACGCACGGATATTTTACTTCGTACAAAAAGACAGCAAAATTCATTAAACCTGCCTGCCGATCCGAGGCAATATGTACTGTTGCCCGCTATCGCCCGTCAGCGTTACAAGATATTACTCGACCAACAAGTCAGATTTGAACAGGAAGCCGTTTTGTCGGGCTATAACCGGTTTACCGACGGACATGATGTCTCTTTGGGTATTGTCGCCTGTGGTATTGCCTATAATTATCTGATGGAAAACTATACAGATGAGCATTGCCCGCATCCTGTAATAAAAGTCACTCAATATCCTGTACCAGCCGCTCTTGTAGAGCAACTCACCGCCAAATGTAAAAAAATACTGGTACTCGAAGATGGTTACCCGATGGTAGAGGAGCAGTTCAAGGGTTTGATTCCTGACCCTGCGTTCAAAATATTCGGACGCATGAACGGTACAGTCCCGCGTGATGGCGAACTCACTCCCGACATAGTAACCCGCGCCCTCGGACTTCCGCAAACAACCGGCGCTCCTGTTCCTGATATGGTGGTCAACCGCCCTCCGGCGCTGTGCAAAGGCTGCGGCCATATAGACATGTATAATGCGCTGAATGAAGCGCTGCAGGGGCAAACACCCGGACGGGTATTCGCCGACATCGGATGTTACACGCTGGGCGCATTGCCGCCGCATTCAGCCATCAACTCGTGCGTTGATATGGGCGCATCTATTACCATGGCAAAAGGCGCCGCCGATGCAGGACTGTTTCCCTCGGTAGCGGTCATAGGCGATTCTACTTTCACCCATTCCGGAATAACCGGTCTGCTGGATGTCATCATAGAGGATGCACCGGTAACCGTCATTATTGCAGACAACCTGACAACTGCTATGACCGGCGGTCAACAATCGTCGGCTTACGGTATGATCGAAAAGATTGTTCTCGGTTTGGGTTTACCGGAAGACAGGCTCAAGGTAGTGACACCTTTGAAAAAATATCATGCAGAAAACGTTATCATCCTTCGCGAAGCGTTGCAACATAAAGGAACATCGGTGATCGTGTTCCGAAGAGAATGTGTTCAGACAGCGGCACGGAGGGTAAGAAATAAATAAGGACAAGTTTTGATCAATTAAAAACATGAAGACCGACATCATATTAGCCGGCGTAGGCGGACAAGGCATTTTATCCATCGCAACCGTTATCGGGTTGGCCGCCGTCAGCAAAAATTTGAACATCAAACAAGCCGAAGTGCACGGTATGAGCCAGCGGGGCGGAGCAGTATATTCCCATCTCCGTCTGAGCGATCAGCCGATTGCTTCAGACCTCATTCCCATGGGTAAGGCTGACATTGTACTTTCGGTGGAGCCGATGGAAGCGCTTCGTTACATACCGTATCTGGCTTCAAGTGGCTGGTTGGTGACCAACACGCACCCATTTATCAACATTGGCAACTATCCGGATCAGCAAATACTGATGGATCAGTTGAATACATTGAAACAAAAAGTGTTGGTTGACGCTGACACTCTGGCTGCGGAATGTGGCAACACCAAAGCGTCCAACATGGTGATGCTTGGCGCTGCCGTTCCTTTTCTCAATATGGATGTGAAAGATATGGAAAAAGCAATCACTTCAATATTCGAACGAAAAGGTGAAAATATTGTTGCCATGAATATACGCGCATTACAGACAGGCTTTCATGTGGCAATAAATGAAAAACAGACAGATTAACCTCCTGCACATTCTGATAATTGAAGTAAAGGGTTGTAACTATTTCCGGTAAAAAACGTAAAATGATACATCAAGAATTTTATGTATTCCGGTTTAGTTCAATATATATACCAGTTTTTCAAGAATTTCCATAAAATATTGTTTTATGCGATATGGTTGGGAATGATGGCTGTGATGTGTTCATCGTGTGGCGGATCCAAAAAATCTTCGAGTATGAAACAGATAGAAAAACACTCGAAAAAGAATCCTGTCGGCGATGACGGTTTACCTGTTGCTGCACGCGGATCGGAAAGTAAGAAAGTAAGGCAGGCAAAAGAAAAGCAGCAAAAACAGCAGGAAACAACCGCTAAGGAAGCCGAAAAAGCCCGCAAGGATGCAATTACGCGCCATCGTGCATATCAGACGCAGGAAACGCGCGACCGTATGGATCAACATCTCAAGGAATCCGACAAAAGATACAGTACAAAGAAAGAATTTTTTCTGGTACGCTGGTTCCGCCCCAAGGATGATACCGAAAAGATTGAAAAGAGGCAGGCTAAGGAAACGCAGAAGCGAATGGTTGCTACCCGGAAGCAAGCCGAAAAAAACAATGCGGAACGTCGCATATCGAGCATCAAGACCAAGGAACGGAAATTCGCTAAGCCTGATCCGAGAAATGAACAACACGGCGGAGGCGGATCGTATACTTCAGGTAAGTCGAAAGGCATGGTAAAATCTTCCGATTTTCAGCAGGGTGGCGGCGGATCGTACAGAGAAGGAACATCGGGAAAACAGCAGAGAGCATCCGATTTCCAGCATGGCGGCGGAGGTAACATGTCGGAAAAAAGCAAAAAGGCGAAAGCGTCTTCGTCAGTTGGCGAAACAAAAGGAACTTCGCCGGGCAAAAACCCCTTCTCACGTAAAAGCAAACCCAAAGCAGGAGAATGATTACCAAAGTAAAAATTTATGATTGCATACAACAATCTTTATAAACGATCATCGGTCGTACATTTTTGTTTCTGTTGTGTGCTTTGCGTGTGTATACAAACTGCATCGTGGGCGCAACAGATGTCTACTTCGTCTAAGAAAGCCATCAAGGCATACCATACAGGATATGACAAATACACGCGCCGGCAATACGGTGAAGCGGTTGCAGATTTGAACAATGCTATCAGGATAGACGCCGGTTTTATCGAAGCACACATGCTAATGGCCGAATGTTATCTTGAGACCAAAGAACTGCAGCAGGCCAAAGCGTCTTTCCTTCGGTGCATCGCCATTGATCCCGATTTTTTTCCACCGGTGTATTATTCGCTTGCCGAAATAGAATTTGAGGCCAACGAGTTCGAAGAAGCCAGTCGGTATCTCGAACAATTCCTGACATACAGCAAACAAAAGCCTGCCCTTCGTACAAAGTCGGAAAAACTGTTGCTGAACAGCCGTTTTGCAGCACAGGCAGTTAAAAATCCGGTCCCTTTCAAGCCTGAAAATCTTGGTTTGGATTTTGAATACGATCAATATTGGCCCTGCTTGTCGGTGGATGAGACGACATTGATTTTTACCGCGCTTATTCCTAAAAACCCCGACAATCCTGCTGTGTCAGGTAACCGTCAGGAAGATTTTTTTGCATCGGATTTTCGTGATGGGAAATGGACTCGGCCACGGAATCTCGGTTCGCCGCTCAATACTCCCGACAACGAAGGCGCTCAGACCATCTCGGTTGATGCTTCCGTGATGTATTTCACCGCTTGTAACCGCAGTGACGGCAAGGGTGGTTGCGACATCTACTACAGCGAAAAACGCAACGGCTTGTGGACGCGTCCACGGAATCTCGGAGAACCGGTTAACACATCCGCCAAGGAAACCCAGCCTTCCATCTCAGTTGATGGGCGCACACTTTATTTTGTGAGCACCCGTAGTGGCGGAAAAGGCGGTCAGGATATATGGATGGCAACGCTTGATGATCGCGGACGCTGGAATAAACCTGTCAACCTCGAAGAAATCAATACTCCCGGCGACGAATCATCGCCTTTCATTCATCCGGATAACCGTACACTTTATTTCGCTTCCGATGGCTGGCCGGGTATGGGACAATACGATCTGTTTGTCACCCGGAAAGATTCGTGCGGACGATGGTCGCCCCCCGAAAATCTCGGATATCCGATCAACAGCAAATACAACGAGGAAGGCATGATTGTCAACGCACGCGGCGACCGTGCCTATTATTCGTCCGACCGTGGCGATAGTCAGATCCGCAATATTTTCACATTCGAATTATATCCTGCCGTGCGTCCGCAACCGGTATCGTACATGAAAGGAAAAATATACGATGCCCTGTATTTCAAACCGCTTAAGGCTCTTTTCGAATTGATTGATCTGGCTACCACTGACAAAGTGACTACGGCTTATTCCGATAGTACCAACGGCGAATTTTTGGTATGTATCCCTTCAGGAAAGGATTATGCGTTGAATATCAAATGTAAAGGATACCTTTTTTTCTCGGAACATTTTACGATGACTGACGGAACTTACAGGGAACCTTTCCTGAAAGATATCCCGTTGCGACGGATACAACCCGGCGAAAAAGTGATTCTGAAAAATGTTTTTTTCGATTTTGCTTCGACAAAATTACTGAATGAATCGAAAGCCGAGTTGCAGCAATTGGTACAATTCCTTCACGACCATCCGGATGTGAAAATTCGTATTAACGGGCATACCGACAATGTAGGAAGGTCGTCTTACAATCTTACTCTGTCGCAGGATAGAGCGCGTACTGTGGCAAATTATCTATTGAATGAGGGCATTTCCATGAATCGTGTTAGCTACAAAGGGCTGGGCGCCTCGGATCCTGTTGCCGATAACGACACCGAAGAAGGACGGGCACAGAATCGTCGAACGGAATTTTTGATTGTTCCATAAAAAAAATTAAAAAATGTTGTTTTATTTTAAAAAAATGACGTATATTTGTCGCAAAATAATAATATCACACTCTTTAAAAGAGCCATATGGGCTTTGATATCAATCAGTTATATGCTGAACTTTGTGCGAAGGATGTATTTTTTGCATATAAAGGAAATATTACATCCAGTCAGATCAATCTGATCCTTGAGGCAATTGAGGATAAGTTTGTTATGGGACTCATCAACAATAGGATTAAGAAAAAGGTCTATAACATAATGGTGGAAAGTCTTCAGAATCTTTTTCACCATGCAGACGATCTGCCTGAAGAATTATATGGAATCCTCGGTCAACGATACGGAATGATTATCGTCAGAAGGAAAGATAATGATTTTAGGATAACCGTAGGAAATTTCGTATCGTCAAGCAATGAAAAGTATCTCACCGAAAAAATTGAGAAAATCAACTCATTGTCTTCCGACGAATTGAAAGAGATGTACAAATATATCCTCAATTACCAAAAAATGTCATCCAAAGGAGGAGGAGGTTTGGGTTTGATAGATATTGCACGAAAATCCGACCAAAAACTCGGATACAAGTTTTATCCCTATAATGAGAATTATTGTTTTTACAGATTAGATATTTTTGTTTCAATTTAGAATTGTATAAATCATTAATCAAAGGTCATGGATATATTATCACTGGAAGGAACTCCAAAAACACCTACTGTTCGGTTTGATGCATCAAAAGGGCTCATCGAGATTAAAGGCCGTTCGATACCCGAAAATTCAATCGAATTTTACAAAAAATTGGTTGATTGGCTTGAGGCTTATGCAAAAGAGGCGAAGCCACAAACATTAGTCAACATCCAATTAGAGTATTTCAACACAAGCTCGTCAAAATGCATCCTGGATGTTTTCAAGAAATTGGAAGCTATTCATAAAAACAACGGAGGAGTTACCATCAATTGGTTTTACGATGAAGACGATGAAGATATGCTGGAGGCAGGACAAGATTACGAGTCCATCATCCGCATACCGTTCAAGATGATCGAAATAGTAGGATAAATTTAAAATATTTGAGTTTCCGGATTTCGATTTTGACATTTCAGGTTTGAAGTTTCAAGAGCAAGTGTATTTTGCTCAACTTGATACTGAAATCTTGTATTGTTTGTAGCGTCATGAATTGACGTATCTGGCAAAATTGCTTGTCAGTTGATTGAAGGTATGGTTATAAGTTTACCAATAATAATAAAACCACTAATGAAAAAAATTGTTAATCTGTATTTAGTATGTTTATTTTTTGCAGTTTTTGCGTTTGAGGTACGCGCCGATGTAAAACTGCCTGCTATTTTTAGCGACAATATGGTGTTACAGCAACAATCGGAAGTTGCCGTATGGGGATGGGCTAAACCCAATGCCAGCATTACCGTTACCGGCTCGTGGGACAGGAAGAACTACAATGCTAAGAGCGATGCGAAAGGCTATTGGCGGGTGAAGATAACAACGCCTGCCGCCGGATTTACTCCTTACACACTTACCGTCAATGATGGTAAGGCGGTTATCCTGCGGAACATCCTCATCGGCGAAGTGTGGGTTTGTTCAGGACAGTCGAATATGGAAATGCCAATGAAAGGATTCTGGAACGAGCCTGTCGAAGGCGGTCCCGAAGCGATTGTTTCTTCGACCAATCCCGGCATACGTTGTTTTACGGTGAAGAAAACGTCGAAAGTAACCCCGCAGGATGATTGTACCGGTACATGGGAAATTGCCGGCCCGCAGACAACACCTGAATTTACTGCCGCCGGTTATTTCTTCGGCAGAATGATCCATCAGACGTTGAATGTGCCTGTAGGACTGATTCACACCAGTTGGGGCGGATCGCGTATTGAGGCATGGATGACCCCCAACTCGTTGAGAGACATTCCGGAAAAACCCATTCCGGCATCAGAAGCCGATATTAAAATTGTAAACGGCACGCCTACGGTACTTTACAATGGTATGCTCCATCCCATCATGGGTTACGGTATTCGCGGCGCTATTTGGTATCAGGGTGAGTCGAACCGTGATGAGCCTGCGCTGTATGTGAAGATGTTCGATGCGATGGTACGTGAGTGGCGCCATCTGTGGGGCATGGGCGAGTTTCCGTTCTATTATTGCCAGATTGCGCCATATAATTATGGTGGAGGAACCAATTCCGGCTATATCCGTGAGGCACAGGCTAAAGGTATGATCACCACACCCAATACAGGTATGGCCGTACTGATGGATGCCGAAAGTGTACATAGCATCCACCCACCGAAAAAACGCGATGCAGGCGAACGCATGGCTCTTTGGGCATTGGCTAAAACCTATGGAATGGACAGGATGCACTACCGCAGTCCCGAATTTAAATCGCTCGAAATAGAAGGACGTGTAGCAGTGGTGACTTTCGAAATGTTTGATTCTGAACGGGAAAAAAATAATACTGATGCTTACTACCAACCGGGATTGACCACCTATGGTAAAGAAATCAGGAATTTTCTTATTGCAGGGAAGAACAAACGGTTTTATCCCGCTAAAGCCGCCTATTCGGGTAACAAAGTGTACTTGTTCTCGCCCAGCGTTGCCGAACCGGTTGCCGTGCGTTATTGTTTTGACGATACTTCAGCCACTGAACTGTTTACCATAGAGGGAAATTTGCCCATTTCGTCATTCCGTACCGACGATTGGTGAAAATTTAGTCACTTAATTTTATCAGTTCACGGAAGGTTTTTGACATTTTGTCAAAATAGTTGGAAATGAATAAACGAAATAATTTTTACGTCGTATAACAAGTATGATTAGATAATCCTGAAAGCAATCCCTTTCGATAAATTCACACTAAAAGAGGAGTTTACAGATAAACCGGTATACTCTTTTTTTTTACGATGATCAATGGTTTGCCTTTTGGTTATTCCGCACCATAGATGTATAGACTCCTAAAATACACAAGGCTACGAAAATACCAAACGTACAGTGCAGGCAATTCATGAAAAGCGAATGATTTTCTACGGTGATCCGTGTTTTTCCTACAAAAATGGCGATCATCATCATAGTGATGCCCATGCTGATTGACTGTCCTGTGAGTCGCATGGTTCCCGTAGTAGCCGAAGCCATTCCAAGATAACTTTTGTCAACCGATCCCATAATCACATTTACATTGGGCGACGAAAACAGGGCGAATCCTGTTCCCAATACTGTCAGTATAGCAATAAGCATCACCAATGATGTGTCGGGAGTGAGAAAAAGCATCGTCAGCAGGCAAACAACAATGATGATCATCCCAAGAGTGGCAATATGAGCGGCGCTCGCCTTGTCCGACCATTTACCGGCCAAAGGTGAGATGATAGTCTGTACAACAGGCTGAATGATCAATACCATACCGGCTTTTTGAGCATCGAAGCCTTTAATGTATTGCTAATAAAGACTTAACATAAACCCGATAGCAAAAGTTGCGGCATAGTTAATGAGCGCTGCAAATGACGACATGCGAAAGATGCGGTTCGACAGGAACATATTCATGTTGAACACCGGAGCAGATTGTTTTTTCTCATAATGCACAAATACAGCGAAAGCAACAATTCCTGCCGCAATCAGACTGAAACCCAAAGCAGATGGCAATCTGGAACATCCGTAGATGACAGCCGATAACCCGAAGGCGTAAATCAGCGTACCCCACCAGTCGTAGCGTTCTCCCTTAGCATTGATCCATTCGTCTTTCAGAACAGTAAAGATACCGATAAGCGCCAGCAACCCCAGACAGGCCGTAACCATAAAAATACTGCGCCATCCCCAGTAATGAGTGAGCATTCCGCCAAAAAACGGCCCCGACGCAATTGCAAAATATATGACAGCGGTATTGATACCAAGCGCTTTGCCACGTTCGTTGGCAGGAAATACCGATGTAACAATGGCCATGTTGACGCCAAAAAGCATGGCGCTGGCAATACCCTGCACAAAACGGGCAGCGATAAGCAAATTACCCGTAGGCGACAACGCACAAGCAACAGAAGCAAGCGAAAACAAGATAACCCCTGTTGTGAGTATTTTTTTGCGCCCAAACATGTCGCCTACTCTGGCAAAAGGTATTTGAAATATGGCTGATGCCAGCAGGAACGCAGTAACGATCCAACCAAGCGCTACAGCATTCATCTTTAACTCTTCAGATATTTGCGGCAATGCCAAATTGACGGACGACCCCGTAAAAGGTACCAGCGACGCTGACAAGCACACCACAGCCAAAACAGAATAACGATATGATTTCACAGGGTAAAGATAACATTTTTTGTAACTACACAGCAATTACGCAAACCGCGAAATATAGTACTGTCGGTTCATCCGTGCGATATGCGTGATTTTTATTCCTTTCGGACATTCGGCTTCGCAGGCGCCGGTGTTGGTGCAGTTGCCGAATCCGAGTTCGTCCATTACAACACCGCCGCAATCATGCTTTTTAATCCTTGCATATTAGCGCCAATCAATGTATTCACGATGACGCCGTTTTGATCAATCAAGTAAAAGATAGGCGCCCCATTTATTTCATACATCTTGCTTACTTTGTCATCACCGTTCCAAACACTCATGTAATTCATTCCTCGTTCGAGAACATATCGGCTTATCGCTTCAGCATTTTTACAAAAACAATTCACACCCACAACCTCCATCTTACCTTCGTATTTCGATTTCAGTTCATTAAGCACGGGTATAGATTCTATACATGCTCCGCAACCGAGAAACCAAAAATCCAATAGGACGTATTTACCTCGAAAATCCGATAAAGCAATACTGTCACCATTTACTACGGGTAATTTCCAATCGGGCGCTTTTGTCCCGACGGGAATTGTTTTTACCATGTTTTTATTCCATTGGTAATGAGCCGGAATATTTTCGATGGCAAACATTGAAGGCGGATAGGTAACATCAAACCGGTAATCGGAAAAAGAAACTTCATAATAAATGGTCTTCCCATTTCCGAAAAGACTGTATGTTGAATACAACAAAGGAACGATATCAGATTTCCGAAAAATAAGTTTTACTTTCGATTTACCGGATCGTTTTTTGTGAGTGTCGATTAATTTATTGTCTGCCCAAAATGAAAACATGACACAGGGCTGTTTATTCAAAACGGTATCTTTTCTTGTTAAAGAATTGGTCATGGATGTAAATAGCGTGTCGGTCAGAAATAATTTGATGGCTCCGTAAGATTTTTCCAGTTCCTGGTAAACTGTCATGTGCCCGTCTCGATAGTCGCACAACGGCTTCATTCTTACAGAACTATCTCTCTTCATTAATGATATTATATGATTACCGTTGTAAAAAGTTTCCCCATCGTCAATAACTCCAAAATTTGACCTAAGATCAAATAACCATCTGTAAAAATTATAACCGATTGCCGTGTCTTTTGGGTTAGTTTCAAAATACATTTTTCCTCTATGGGACGATGAATCATTGGTATAACTGAAAAAAACCTTATGAGAAAAAAGATATTCCACATGTTCTTTCTTTGCCATTTCCATGCCTATCATCTTCAACTCTTCGACAGGAGAAAGCGCCGATTTTTTGCAGTTTGACAAGATGCAGATTCCGAAAAACAATAAAATTACATTTTTCATAATGTTTACGCAAACCTCGAAATATAATACTGCCGGTTCATCCGCGCGATATGCGTGATTTTTATTCCTTTCGGACATTCTGCTTCGCAGGCGCCGGTGTTGGTGCAGTTGCCGAATCCGAGTTCGTCCATGCGGGCTACCATTTTTGATACGCGCTCCTTCGCTTCGATTTTTCCCTGCGGCAACAGCGCAAGTTGCGACACCTTTGCCGATACAAACAGCATCGCCGAGGCGTTTTTGCAAGCCGCCACACACGCGCCGCAACCGACACATGAGGCTGCATCCATCGCCAATTCAGCATTTTCCCGCTTGACGGGAATAGCGTTGGCATCGGGAACACCGCCTGTATTTACCGACACGTAGCCGCCCGCCTGAATGATTTTATCGAAGGCGCTGCGATCCACCACCAAGTCCTTGATGACCGGAAAAGCCGCCGAGCGCCACGGCTCAATCCAAATGGTATCGCCATCTTTGAAACGGCGCATGTGAAGTTGGCAGGTAGTGATCCCAGTATCGTTGCCGTGCGGTCGCCCGTTGATGAACAGGCTGCACATGCCGCAGATGCCTTCGCGGCAGTCATGGTCAAAACACACCGGCTTTTCGATTTTATCCACCAATTGCTCGTTCAACTGGTCGAGCATCTCCAAAAAGGAGCAGTCGGGAGATATGTTTTTGATTTGGTAGGTTTTAAATTCACCTTTGGCTTTGGCGTTCTCCTGACGCCATATTTTTAATGTAAGGTTTAATCCTTTCTTTTCCATCGTTATCAATTGATTATTGACTATTGTTTATTGATTATTGCTGTTTTGCGCGATTGAATAAATATTGACGTCAATTCTTTCCCTTCTGTCAAAAGAAGATTGACTTTTGATTCAGGTATTAAATCTTCATCAATAACAAATTCCATCCAGAAACATGATTCGTCACACTCCTCAATTACAATTGCCAATTTAGCGATAAATGTATTTTTGGTCTGTGCGAGACAAACTGCTCTATAATTTGCTGCTGTTGATGTTGCCGAACGAATGAGTTGACCTTTTATATGTCTCCCCAAAGTAACATCAGGTAAACTTATCGCGAGTTTTACACATCTATGTGCAAAATCTTTTGTTCTACGCTTCAATTCTTCCGGTTTATTGTTCATCTTATAAATCGAATATTGATTATTGATGATTGAATATTGATGATTAAACAGAAAACTATTATCGATATGTAATATACAATATTCAATCATCAATATTCAATCATCAATATACATTTATTTATAATTTCTTTGTGCAACCTTAATCTCCTCGTAATTCAGCATTTCCTTGTGCTTGACGGGTTCTTTGTCCTCGCCGGCGTATTCCCAGCACGAAACGTACATGAACTTGTCGTCCTGACGGAGCGCTTCGCCGTCGGGCGTTTGGTATTCTTCGCGGAAATGCCCGCCGCACGACTCTTCGCGGAGCAGAGCGTCTCGTGCCATCAACTCGCCTAATTCAAGGTGATCGGCAGTGCGGAGCGCTTTTTCCAATTCGGGATTGAACTCGTCGGCAGATCCGGTAATGCGAACGTCCTGCCAAAATTCTTTGCGTACCGCTTTGATTTCTTCAATTGCCTCCGTTAATCCTTCTTTGGTGCGTCCCATGCCTACCTTTTCCCACATGATATGCCCAAGTTTTTTCTGGAAATAATCCACAGAATGTTTGCCTTTGATGTTCATCAATTTGGCAATTCTGTCCTCAACCGCTTTTTTGGTTTCATTAAATTGGGGCAAGTCGGTGAAAATGTGCGGAGTGCGGATTTCAGCCGAAAGATAATTCT
>Ga0082212_10006118_pt1 | contig 16248 bp, 14 predicted proteins | sample TergutNt197P3_FD_71548 | JGI IMG/M metagenome (GOLD analysis project Ga0082212, IMG submission 71548) | Neocapritermes taracua P3 segment gut microbial communities from Petit-Saut dam, French Guiana - Nt197 P3 | ecosystem: Host-associated > Arthropoda: Insects > Digestive system > Gut ... | reverse complement strand
AGGTACTGTCATTGGGCGGCGCAGGGATAAACGTCTTTTGCGGGCATCGTTTGCGCATCTCATGGATCACGCCGCTTTCGGTCGTCACAATAAATGTCGTTTTCGTTGATTGCTCCGTATATTTCAGAAGCGCAGCCGTCGAGCCGATGAAATCGGCAATCATTAAAACCGGCTGCTTACATTCGGGATGTGCAATCATGTCCGCATTGGGATATTCTCTTTTGAGTTCCAGTATTTTTTCCGGAGAAAACTGCTCGTGCACATGACACGCGCCGTTCCAGAGCAGCATATTCCGACCGGTAACGCTGTTTATATAATTGCCAAGATTACGGTCGGGGCCAAAAATAAGTTTAGCATCTCGCGGAAACGAATCGACGATTTGACGCGCGTTTGTCGAAGTGACGACAATGTCCGACAACGCTTTGATGCCTGCCGTCGTATTCACGTATGAAATCACCTGATATCCGGGATGTTCCCTGATAAACTTTTCAAACGCATCTGCCGGACAGCTATCCGCTAGCGAACATCCGGCTTCCGTATCGGGAACCAGCACTTTCTTTTCCGGCGAAAGAATCTTAGCCGTTTCGCCCATAAAATGAACGCCGCAAAGCACAATGACGTCAGCCGTTGTTTTCGCCGCCCACTGCGCCAGGGCAAGACTGTCGCCTACACAGTCGGCAATATCCTGGATATCGCCGGTCTGATAATAGTGCGCAAGGATAACAGCATGCTTCTGTTTTCGCAACCGGTTTATTCCCGCAATATAATCAATAGTCTGTCCCATAACATGTTCCGAGTTTATTTGAACTTTTTCTGTCAAATGGTAATAACCGGTTTTTCAGTGTTCCCCAATATTCAATGATGTTATTCTTTTGCAATATATGGGAATAACAGTCTGTTGTACAGATGATTTTGTAAGAGTGTACTGCAATTTCACCGGAATATGTATAACCATTTTGTTACAATTTAAGCCACAAACATATAGGAAAAATTTGGATTTTCCAAACACATCTGATGAAACCTTTTTTTTATTTAACAACGAAGCGCACTGTCTGAGTCAAAATAATTTTCAATATTCAATTAAATAAACTACTTTTGCGCGCGAATAGAAAAATCATGCATAAAAAATGAAGACGAACAAAATTATCGGAGAAAAGATCAGGAATATCCGCGAGATGAAGAACATATCGATTGGCGATATGGCAATGCGTTCAGGCCTGTCAGCTGAACAGATTATTCGCATTGAAGGAAACGAAGATTTTCCATCGTTAGCGCCGCTAATAAAAATTGCGCGCGTATTGGGTGTACGTCTGGGAACATTCCTCGACGACCAGCAGGCGCTTGGCCCGGTCATCTGTCGGAAAGAAAGCCTCTTGTGCAGCGAAGGGATCGGCTTCACAAACAATGCGGTTGCAAAACATAAATATATGTCGTACCATGCACTGTCGACCGACAAGTCGGGACGGCACATGGAACCGTTTATCATCGATGTAATGCCTGCCAAAGATGCCGATTTTATTTTCTCCACACATGAGGGCGAAGAGTTTATCTATGTTATTAATGGCGCAATCGAAATAAATTATGGTAAAAATACGTACAACCTTAGCGAAGGCGACAGTATTTATTATGATTCGATTGTAGCGCATCATGTACATGCAGGAAACGAAAAACCTGCTAAAATACTTGGGGTTATATACACACCGTATTAATGGAATTAAGTAAAAGAACAATCGGAGAATGGCTGGAATATTGGGCGACTGTGACGCCCGATAAGGAATATTTAGTATATTCGGATCGTGGACTGCGGTTCACCTGGGAAGCGTTCAATCAACGTGTCGATAACATGGCCAAAGGACTGATGGCTATCGGGGTCAAGCGCGGTACACATATCGGTATCTGGGCAACGAATGTACCCGACTGGCTCACTTTTCTTTATGCCGGAGCAAAAATCGGCGCTGTCATAGTCACGGTAAACACTAATTACAAACAAAACGAACTGGAGTACCTCGTAAAAGATTCCGACATTCAGACGATATGTATCACAGACGGTGTGTCTGATAGCAGTTATATCGATATGGTTTATACCATGTTGCCGGAACTGAAAGAAAGTCAGCGCGGGTACCTGCATAGCCCGCGTTTTCCAGAACTGCGAAATGTCGTATACATCGGTCAGGAAAAATACAGAGGCATGTACAATACGGCAGAGATACTGCTGTTAGGTGATAATGTAGGCGACGAAGACTTATGTGAAGCCAAAAGTCGGGTGACATGTCAGGATGTCGTCAATATGCAATATACTTCTGGTACGACCGGTTTTCCGAAAGGCGTTATGCTCACCCATTATAACATTGTGAATAACGGATTTTTCACTGGCGAAGGCATGCGCTTTACAGGCGACGACAAACTATGCTGTTGTGTGCCGCTTTTTCACTGCTTCGGTGTTGTACTAGCAACCATGAATGTACTAACACACGGATGTACCCAGGTTATGGTGGAAAAATTCGACCCGTTAGTGGTGCTTGCTTCCGTCCACAAAGAGCGGTGTACAGCGTTGCACGGCGTACCTACCATGTTTATCGCTGAAATGAACCACCCCATGTTCAGCATGTTCGATCTCACCTCCTTACGAACAGGTATCATGGCTGGCTCGCTCTGTCCGGTTGAAGTGATGCGTGCTGTAACCGAAAAAATGCACATCACTCACATAACAAGCGTTTACGGACTGACCGAAAGTTCGCCTGGAATGACCCACTCCGTGCTGGAAGATTCATTCGAAGACCGCTGTTCGACGGTAGGACGCGCATATCCGTTCACTGAAATACGCGTAATAAATCCAGAAACGGGCGATGAATGTGCACCGGGCGTGCAAGGCGAACTTTGTTGTCGTGGCTATCTCATCATGAAAGGCTATTATAAAAATCCTGACGCTACAGCCGAAGTGATAGATAAAGATGGCTGGCTTCATTCGGGCGATCTCGGCGTTAAGGACGAGCGCGGCTATTATCGTATCACAGGACGTATTAAGGATATGATCATCCGCGGAGGTGAAAACATCTATCCCCGTGAAATTGAAGAATTTCTGTATCATCTGGAGGGATTGAAAGATGTTCAGGTGGTAGCGGTACAGTCCGATAAATACGGCGAAGAGGTTGGCGCCTTTATCATTCCAAAAGAAGAAGCCACTATAACAGAAGAAGTTGTAATAGATTTTTGTCGCGGCAAGATCGCCCGCCACAAAATACCAAAATATATCTTCATTGTAAAAGAATTTCCGATGACAGGCAGCGGAAAGATACAAAAATTCAAATTGAGAGCGTTAAGCCTGAAACTGTTAACCGAAAAGGGAATAATTGAAAAATGAAAATATTTTTATATGAACAAGGAATATACGAATAAATTACTGATTGATTTTGGCGTCGACGGCCAAAAATTACTGCCTGTAGTAACACAGGATTATACTACTAAAGAAGTGCTTATTTTGTCTTTTGCCAATAAAGAGGCATTTGAAGAAACACGACAAAGCGGTTATGCCACTTATTGGAGCCGAAGTCGCAACGAATTATGGAAGAAAGGCATGACATCGGGCGATTTGTTGAAAATAAAAGAAATCCGTATCAACTGCGAGCAAAATTCGCTATTATTTTTGGTTACGCCACAGGGAAAAGGCGCTTGTCATGCCAAAAAAATGGATGGAAATCCTTATTCATCATGTTATTACCGTAAAATAAACACCGATAACGCATTAGAAATAATCGAAAATTAAACGTATGGAAACAATATTGAAAATTGGAATGCCCGCCGGTTCACTTGCCGACCCCAACAGAGGCGGAAATTTAGTAAACCTGTTGTGTAATAGCGGTTTTATTGTATCCGGATATACACAGGGAGGTCCCACTAAATTTACTTCAGTCAGTTACCTGTTTGGATGGGATGGTCGTCCGCAGGAATTTGGCTCTCAACTCGAAATCAATGAAATAGACGTAGCGATTGCAGGCGACGACTGGATTCGGGAGCGTATACTGGAAATGCAGTTGGAATATGGGACAGGTGTTAATCTTGAACGTATACTGGAACTGAATCGTGGCGGTGTTAAGTTAGTCGGAATCGTCGATAGTGATGCGTTTGAAACGGTTGAAGATTTTTTAAAGAACCTCTGTTCGCAAAAAAAATTAATTACAGTAGTATCCGAAATGCCCTACCTGACTCTTGACTGGCTACGTGCAAAGTTGAAGACAATCGGACTGCTGGACAAATTCCAATCGTTTTCAGTACAAAAATACAAGACGCCATCAAAAATTGAATCGGGCATTTTAATTTACGAAACATGGGGAAAAACCGAAGCCAAAATCAAAAACGGCGGCGCTGATATCGGCTTGGAAATTACACAATCGGGCAGTGCAATAAAAAATTACGGCCTGACAGTTATTGACACTGTCATGCATTCGCAAACAAGTATCTGGATACATCCGGAAGTAAAAAAAGATGCAGGCAAATTAGAACTTTTAAACATGTTTTTATTGAACTTGTACGGCTCTATTAACGCAGAAAACAAAATGATGCTATTGTTCAATGTTCCCAATCAGCATGTAAACGACATCGACCATTATCTACGTGCAAAAAATCTGTTTGCCGACGAGCCAACGGTAAGTGTAGGCAAAGAATTTACCGTGTATAATATTCAGGTAGACGCAGCAAATAAAGATGAACCGCTGGCAAAAGTACGCTACGAATTGGCCAAACGGGGCGCTACCAGCATAAACACGCTACCGGTTCAATCCTCTATCCCAAGCATAAGCGTGATAGGATGAAAAAATCCAATAAGATTTCACGCCGCAATTTTATCGGAAAAGCGGCCATGACTGCGGGGATAGCGACTATTGGCTCAGGTACATTTTTAGGACAATCGTCTGGAAATGGAGGTCAACAAAACAGGTTGCCTCGCGAAGTATGGGTTGCTACGGTTTCGCAACAGGGGTTGACAGCGGAAACACCTGAAAGAAAGGTACAAATGATACTTTCCCTGATAGAAAAAAGCCTTTCCTGGCAGCCAGATGTGATTTGTCTTCCTGAAGTATTCATGGTAGCCGGAGTCAGGAATAAACCTAAATTGACTATCCAAGAAGAAGCAAGCATGTCGGAAGTATTGCTGAAAGATTTTATGACTTTTGCCCGAAAGAATAATTGTTATCTGATTTGTCCTGTCTTTACGCACGAAAACGGGAAAACGTATAATTCGGCTGTTGTCATTAACCGGCAGGGAATCCGTATCGGCGAATACCGGAAAATGTATCTTCCCGACGATGAAGTTAAGATGGGATTGACGCCAGGCCCGTTGCAGCCGCCTGTCTTCAAAACCGACTTTGGTGTTTTCGGAATACAAATCTGTTACGATATCAATTGGGACGACGGATGGAAAGCGTTGCGGAAACAAGGCGCCGAGATCGTTTTTTGGCCTTCAGCTTATTCAGGCGGTCAGATGATCAATGCAAAAGCATGGCAAAATAAATTTGTTGTCGTTACAAGTACCGGTGAGGTATCTAAAATTTGTGATATCACAGGAGAAATCGTTACTCGAACTGGTATCTGGGAAAGGAACTTGATTTGTGCTCCAATCAACCTTGAAAAGGTTTTTCTGCATATGTGGCCGTTTGTTTCACGATTCGACGAAATCAGGGCAAAATATGGTCGGAAAGTACGGATTATCAATTTTCATGAAGAACAATGGGCGGTACTTGAGAGCCTATCGCCAGATGTGCGTGTAAGAGATTTACTGGATGAATTTGAGATTAGAACACATGAGCAACTAATAGCTGACTCTGAAAGGAAACAGGTTCGGGAGGGGTAATATAGAATATTTATCCTATAAACTTTCTATCAGCTGCTGTTGTTTTGAAAAGAACGCGATGCGGCTTCGTTCGTCAACTTCCGAAATTTGAACCGAAAATCTTTTCTTTTGTTGCATCCATTTCCTGAAATTTGTTATCAGCTCTTGGTTGAAGGAATAGATTTCATGTTTCTCGAATACGTGAACAAAACATATATTTGCCTCGGGCGAAATGGTATAGCTATAGTTTGTATCTATGTTCAGTTGGGAGATGTACAGATTTACCTTATTTTGAGTTTCAGGATAACAGCCGCAGGTCGCAATTTTGTTCAGGTAATCCAGTAAACTTTTCAACTCTTCTTTGATGAGTTCCTTTTCCTCATCGGTAATCATCAGTATAGAATGAAAATACCGGATATTGGAAGTCAGGTATTCAAATATTTTGCTATCCCAAATAAAATTTGAATTGGGCACCTGCTTGATCGCTTGACTGTATTCCTGGTCCACCTGGCGTTTCTCTTCCGAGATGTTAATTTTTGAATAAGGCACAACTTCTTGATCATTGCCATACTGATAAAGCCATTTAAACAAAGAAAACTGATTTAAGTATTCATATCCTGCAAGAATTTGACGGGGTAGTTTATTACAGATGTCCATAAATTCCGTATTGGGATGTTTCTTGAGGTTATTGATTGATTCAATGATTGATCTCAGGAAATGCAATTCTTCATTTGAAGGTTGAAGGTAATTTATCTTTCGCATCTGGAAAGAAACCTGATTTGAGTCGACGCCAATTATCTCATCTAATGAAATATTCCAGGCTATCGCGATTTTTACAATTTCATTAATCGGAAATAGTACATCTTTGCGCATTCTTCTGTAGGAAGCTTCTTTTTCAATGAAAAGCAATTGCATTAATGCTTCCGACAACAGTGGTTTCGTGGGATACTTCTTAGCGAGCGCCGCAAGAAAGTTATCATACCAATTATTATCCATTTTTCTATAACATTATTATTGTTTTGCGGCTGCAAAAGTACAACAATAAAATCTATGATAACCTATCCATTTTTTATGTTTTCCCAACGACATGCGGCCTATCACATCATTTCTTGTTTGTATCTGTTGTATAAAAACGTTTTTGGCGTATAATATATGGTTGTTAATTTCAATCATCCAAATATGCAAATTATTTTGATTATTACTTCATGACGTGTTTATATTTTTGGAAAAAATCTTTTTTGTATGATATTTTGTTCAGTTTGCGTCAAAAAAAACACAAAAAATGTGTTGTACAAAAAAAATTTTCATTTTACTTTTGTACGAATTTTTTATGATAATTCTCACAAATAAAGTACCTGTCATCAGGGAGCAAGAGTAAACATATTAACATTCCTTCTCGAGAGAGAATAATTATGCTCCCGTTGATGGGTACATTTTTTTGTAGGGACTGTCTCAAAAGTCAACAAAATTACCACAATGGTTGTTTGTGTTCATACTAAGGCGATTTTTTTTCTTTTCCAGGTGAAGATATTTTGAACGTGTAGTTCTTTTGTCCAATGTAACTGCATATAACCGTAAACACGGTAATGATCATCTTGGACGGGGTTGGATAAAAGTTCAGTCCGTCTACGAACAACTTTAGTCCGGTATAGTTAATGAACAGATTGGCTGCGACAATTAACAGATAACGCATTAATTGCACGCGTCCACGCAGATCGGATGCCGTAAAGGTTACATATTTCTGAAGAAGAAAGCCGGAAAATGTAGTGACTGGAAAGATGACGGCGAGTGTCGCAATATGCGAGCTTAATGCAATAAACCCCAAATCGAAAAGTTTGTCTTTGAATATAATGTTATAGACCAAAAAATACAATACCCAGTCAAACACGATGTTAACGCCTCCACATACGCTATATCGGTACATCTCGACAGGTATAAAACGACGGAAAAGCGGATAGGTAAAATCTATCGCCTTTTGTATCCAACCTCCCACCCAGGTAAAAAAATTACGCATATTATTGATTTTCCTTTTTGCTGTTTTTGTCGATTCGCTTTGTTATCTTTCCGTAGATTATTAGGGCGATAGCGGAGACTAAGGCAATTACGCCGAAATAGTACCAGATATAATGCGCATTGGAAGCGGCAGCCGACCATTCTTCGTATGAATTGTATAGTGCTGGCTCAGGACAGTATTTGTTCAGCAGTATCCCGGATAATTCAAAGCCGATAAGCGCTGCAAGAAAAGAATGTAAATGACTAAATCCCAAATACAACCCCTCTTCGCCTTTCGGGGCTTGTAGTGAGAAATATTCAAGAAAACGGGGTGAAATAAATGTTTCGGCTAATCCCTGAAAAACAATACCGACGACCATCGTAAAAGCAACGGGGTGCATTCCAAGTATATTTTGCGCAGGATTCATTACATTTCCATATGCCATACAGAGCGCAGACACCGGCATGATAAACATTCCAACCGTCATCGACGTCAGGGCTGTCCTTTTACGCATCATTTGCGTAACCATATTGACCGTTAGCACGACCACTAACGGATTCACATTGGCATACCAGGCAGGCGAAGCGCCTTCGCCCGCTAACCGGAGTACATATTTAGGCATTGTAGCATACAACTGATCCTGAACCATCCAGAAACCGGTAATGATAAGGATAAGAATCAGCAATCGTCCGTTCGTACAAATTGTACACAGGGATCGCCAGATTTGACGAAATGACTTCCCCTCGCCAGCGTGTTGTGCACTTTTATAAAAGAAAAAGATGGCGATAAGCGCTAAAAAAGTCATCGTTGCTGAAAAATAATTGATCGTAATAAGTCCTTCATTGCCCATCGCTTCACGAAGCGGCTTCACGATGGTTTTACCGGAGAACGAACCGATATTAACCATCGCATAAAAGATAGAAAAACCTTTCGCCCTGTTTTCGGGCGTCGTTTCCTTGGCAACGGTACCGGAAATAACGCTTTTAATGAATGAACCCCCTATAACAATCAATGCCATGATGGGCAATATGGTATAACGGATGTTGGTGTCGAGTAATCCCGAAAATTTCGTCGTTCTTGAATATTCAACCAAGCCAGCTGATTCGAGAAATGTTGGAAAAATGCCCAGACCGGCATATCCAATGGTAAGCAAAGAAAAAGCCAGCAGCATGGAATTACGGAAGCCAATTTTATCGGCAAGAGCGCCGGCAAATGTCGGCAAGAGATACATGCAGGCAGCAAAAATGCCGGCGATCGATGCAGCCTGTATATCATTAAAACCAAGTATCCGGCTGAGATACAGGGTGATGACGATGAACATGCCGTAGTAAGCGGCGCGTTCGAATAGTTCCACAAAATTGGCAACCCAAAATGCTCTACTCCATTTTACTTTCCTTTTACCTGACTGTTCCATATTTGCGTTAATACCTGTAATGATCCGCCTTATAAGGGCCTTCTACGGGAACGCCGATGTAATCGGCTTGCGCCTGTGTCAGTTTTGTTAATTTGACGCCTATCCGTTCAAGGTGCAGACGGGCGACTTCTTCATCCAAATGCTTTGGCAATCGATAAACGCCTATCTGATAATCTTTTTGCCACAAGTCTATTTGCGCCAGCGTCTGATTGGTGAACGAATTACTCATCACAAACGAAGGGTGTCCTGTTGCACATCCCAGATTGACTAACCGGCCTTCGGCCAGCAGGAAAATGGAATGTCCGTCCGTAAAAGTATACTTATCGACTTGCGGTTTGATATTCTTATGCCGGATATCCGGAAAATTGACTAACTGATTCACTTGTATCTCATTGTCGAAGTGCCCGATGTTACAAATGATTGCCTGATCCTGCATGACTTTCATGTGCCCGATGGTGATGATATCGCGATTACCGGTTGTCGTAACAAAAATATTACCCTCCTTAACGGCCTCTTCCATCGTCGTTACTTCAAACCCCTCCATGGCGGCTTGTAATGCGCATATCGGATCAATCTCGGTAACAAGTACGCGAGCGCCATACGTACGCATCGAGTGTGCGCAACCCTTGCCCACATCGCCATAGCCTGCTACGACAACAACCTTTCCGGCAATCATCACATCTGTTGCACGTTTGATGCCGTCAGCCAGCGATTCGCGACATCCATACAGATTATCAAACTTGGATTTGGTGACCGAATCGTTTACATTAATGGTTGGGACAAGCAGTTCTCCGCGCTCCAGCATCTGATATAAACGATGTACTCCTGTCGTTGTTTCTTCTGAGATACCTTTCATTGCAGCCAGCATGCGATGCCAGCGCTGCGGGTCATCGGTTAAAATTCTTTTTAAGGTATCAAGTATCACCTGTTCTTCTTCGTTTTCTCCCTTGCGATCGATCGTTGATGGATCATTTTCGGCTTTGAATCCCCAATGGAACAGCAGCGAAGCATCTCCGCCATCGTCCACAATCAGGTTGGGGCCTTTCCCTTCGGCGAACTGCAAGGCCTGGTCGGTACACCACCAGTATTCTGCTAGCGTTTCGCCTTTCCATGCGAAAACAGGAACGCCAGTCGCCGCTATGGCCGCCGCCGCATGATCCTGCGTCGAGAAAATATTACAACTTGCCCAGCGTACTTCCGCGCCTAAGCTAACCAATGTTTCAATCAGTACGGCAGTCTGTATCGTCATGTGTAACGAGCCGGTGATTCGGGCGCCTTTCAATGGTTGCTGACCTGCATACTTCTTTCTAAGAGACATAAGTCCCGGCATTTCGTGTTCGGCGATTTCGATCTCTCTGCGTCCAAAATCTGCCAATTGGATGTCTGCAACTTTATACGGCAGACTGTTTGGAAATAATTGTGACATATATATATATTAATGTATAGATTCAACTTCGATTTCAGGGCTTTTGCTCCATTATGTTTGAAGAAGCCTTCTGTTGCGTGATGCGTGAATGGGAAGGAACGCTGTTTGTCAGCCATACATTACCGCCAATAACTGAATCATGTCCAATTGTTATACGTCCCAGCACAGTCGCATTCGAATAAATGACTACATTATCTTCAATAATCGGGTGACGCGGAAGGTTAACCGGATTACCGCTTTCATCCAGCACAAAATTCTTCGCACCAAGTGTAACTCCTTTATATAGATGTACATGCTTTCCGATGATTGTTGTTTCGCCAATCACAACGCCTGTGCCGTGATCAATGCTGAAGTATGCCCCGATCTTTGCGCCAGGGTGAATGTCGATACCCGTTATAGAATGGGCTAATTCTGTGATAATACGGGGTAAAACGGGGATTCCCAGCAACAACAGCTCGTGCGCTACCCGGTAATGAATCATCGCCTGTATACTCGGATAGCAAATAATCACTTCGCTGGCACATTCTGCGGCAGGATCATTACTGTACATGGCTTGTACATCTGTGCAAAGCAACCGTTTGATAGCCGGAATCTTATCAAGAAAAGCCAGCGCCAACGTTTCTGCATTATCTTTCGACACATTTTGAACCCGCGACGAAAAGAAATGCAGGCCATTCCGTATTTGCTCCATTAAAAGAAAATGAAGTTTTTCCATTTGAATACCCAGATAATACTTCCGTGTATTTACATGCGATCCTGCCTCATCGAAAAAACCCGGAAAGACAATCTCTTTCACCAAAAAGACAATCTCTTCCAGTTTGACCATGTTTGGAAGCGATTGACCCTTATTCTGTGAGATGAATTTGTATTCATCACATTCACAATCACTTATTGCTTCAATGTTCTTTTGAATAATTGCTGCTAACGCATCCATTTAACTGTTTTCTATTTTTGCTGTTCGGATTATCATTTATTTAGTCATTAAGGCTTTATGCCTTCACTTGAAATTTTCTACGGATTATAAAAATAAGAAATTATCTATACGTTTTTCTGTAAGTATAACGGTACAGTCTGTGGTTAGCGGCCTCCTGATCGTCGTCGAAACATAAAGTGGCCGGATTCCATTTGACGGGACGTTTCAATTCTGTGGCGATGTTGGCGATGCAACAAAGCGTATTGGTGCTGCAGCCCACTTCCACAGGAGCAATCGGATTTTTGCGCATGCGGACGCAATCCACAAAATTCTGCATATGCGGCGAACTGACTTCAAATTGTCCTGCGGCGACTTGCTCTTCTTCCTTTTTAAGCAGCGACGGGTCGGAACATTCAATATACCCGCGCGCCACCCGTAACCAGCCTTTGGAACCATTGAAACAGATTCCCTGACCGCCCCGTTCACGGTATTGCTGTTCGGTCATTACAATGCCGTTCTGGTATTTCATGGTCAGGTATTGTGCTCCTCCATAGCCTTTAGGAATAAATTCGCACGGACCCGATCCGTCCATCCCGATAGCCGCTTGCGCAATGTCGAACATGTGTGCGCCCCAGTCGGCTGTATATCCATTACCCATTTCGAGGTACCAGCGCCAGGCGCCCCACAGTTTTTCGTTCTGTTCAGGTTCCAGCGTAATAGGAGGACAAAGGTCGGGATGATAGTGAACCGCAGAGTCGTTCAGCGGACCCATCCACTGGTTCCAGTTCAGTGTTTCAGGGATGGGCTGTTCGGGAAGGTCGAACGGTTTTGGCGGGTCGCCCACTTTGGCATAAATGGTTTCGATATGCCCAATGCCGCCCGCTCTGACTAAGGCGATGGCTTGCTGAAATTCCCTGCTCGACCGTTGCTGACTGCCAATCTGTAAGATGCAATGATTGTTACGAACAGCCTTTACCATGTCGAATCCTTCCGTAATGGTATAGGCCAACGGTTTTTGCACATACACATCCTTCTTTGCCTCACAGGCGTGAATGGTGGTCAATGCATGCCAGTGGTCGGGTGTAGCAATGGATACGGCGTCGATATCCTTGCGGTTTAACAGATCTTCATAAAATTCATACATGTCGCACCGAGATACTATATTTTGCCTTTTCTGCCATGCTTCCACACGACGTTTGAAACGCTCGCGTTTGATGCTCTCTACATCACATCCGGCAACAACCTGGACGCCGGGACATCTTGAAAAACTGTTGAAATCGGAACATCCCTGTTGCCCCAATCCTATGAACCCCAATACGACTCTGTCGCTCGGCGCAAACCGAAGGCCATTGGCCATCGTCCAACTGGGTAAAATAGTTAATCCGGCTAATCCAAGGGCAGAATAACCCAGAAACTGGCGCCGGTTCATTTGATTCGTTTTGTCAACTTTCATAATCTATAAATTTAATGGTTTTAAAATAAAACTGCAAATATAGTACAAGTTTCTCAAAAATCACTACTTTTGTATGATTTAAGATTTACGAATTAATAAATTAATAAATATTCAATATGGAAAGATGTGATTTTTTTAAAACATTGGGGGCTGGCGTCCTGTCAATAGCAGTTGGTAATGAGATACTTGCCTGAGTTTATGCTTTCAAGAAGAGATTTCATTAAGTCTTCGATAATTACTGCCGGAGGTTTTGCTGCAGGAGGTATTGCCGGTGGAACGCATGCTGAGACAGGAAGTAATCACCCCGTCGAAACACACAACACGACGCCGTTCAGGATAAGCCTGAATGTATCCACCATACGCCCCTACAAGCTTACAATTGAACAGCAGATGGATGTATGCGGCCAAGCAGGGTTCGACGGCATTGAATTATGGATGTCGGATATACAGGTATACATGGAAAAAGGAGGCCGTTTGATAGACCTGGCCGCAAAACTAAAGGACAACCGCCTCGTATTGGAAAACATCATTGGTTTTGCGCCCTGGGCCGTTGATGATCAAAGCAGGCGCAGTGCAGGATTAGCGCAAATACAACGTGAAATGGAAATCACTGCCGCACTTGGCGGTAAGTTTATTGCGGCGACCATGTCAGGAGTCGACCGTTTGGATCGCAGTCGTTTGGACGATTATTCGCAACGCTTTCTGCTTGTTATTGAGGCAGGCAAAGCCTTGGGTGTGACGCCGCTACTCGAATTATGGGGATCGGGCGCGCTATATAAGTTAGCCGATGTGGTGCATATTGCTATTGCTACCGGACATCCAGATGCCAATTTGTTATTGGATTTTTATCATTTGTACCGTGGCTGCAATTCGTTCGATAGCCTCAACCTGATAAATGTTGCGAAACTCCCTGTTTTTCATATAAATGACTATCCGGCTGATCCGCCACGCGAACGCCTCAACGATCGCGACAGGGTGTATCCGGGCGATGGCATTTGTCCGTTTCATACACTTATCCCGTTATTGCATCAGGGTGGCTTTCGAGGTGCATTTTCAGTTGAGCTGTTTAATGAGGATTATTGCCGTGACAATACAGTGGAGCAGGCGCTGGCCACAACCCTCGAAAAAACAAGAAAGGTAATAAGTCTCTAAAAGATCGAACTGCCACATCGTGGACGTTGTTCGCACCGGGGCGTCAATTCCATGTTTCCGGAAAATACGCTTCTGGCCTTTCAGGAAGCGGTCAGGCTTGGCGCTGAGCATTTCATTCCGTTTTCTGCCGGAATTGACGGCACATTAAAAACTGTTTAATACTTTACGCGCACTGGCGACATCGTCCGTAGCGTTTCTTGTCCATATATTTTCTGCGGCAAACAGGGAAACGGCAGCTTCTAACTTTTTGAGTTTTGCGCTCTCTTTTTTTGCGGTAAATTCTTCACGCAAAATCCGTATTTTCTCGTAATCCTGAAATCCTTCTATCAGGCGTTCCATGCGGATACTGCTATAACCGAATGGATATACCAGATAGCAGTCGCCTGCCGCCCATGTGCGGAAACGCGAATCACGGAAAGGGTCTAAAGTCCAACTATTGTAGGCCCAGCGTAAATATCCGTCGAAATTGGCTTCGGCTGCGTGCCAGCCAATCCATGCAGCTTCTGCAGGCGGTGAAAAGGTAAAAGTATTCGGACGGGCTTCCGCACAGCAGGTATAAAAGGTGCTGAATTTATCGGATTTTTCGCGTATTTGCTTCGTTCCTTCAGGAAAAGTATGACTAAAAGCTAAGCAATAGTCATACATATCCGGTTCTATATTAGGGTAGAAGTTGCCGGCTAATGTGATCTTATATCCGGCATCGGCCTTTCGAATGACTTTAATCGCTTCCCGCATTGCTTCCATTTTACGTTCATCCATCGCAATGGTAGTGCGTTCAAACCAGCCTTTCCGGCGTAAATGCGATGCGAAATCTTTCAGGAACGTTCCCCAGTAATCTTCATAAGCATCATCGCCAGGGTGCGCCTCGACAAACAGTATCCGGTTCGTGGCCTGGTCAAAATAATCAAAGGTCAATGCCCATGGGACAAGCGTGTAGCAGTTGATTTGCCGGTCGATACCCAAACTCATCATAAACTCGACCCATTTATCAAAAACGGTATAATCGTATGACCACGTACCGTCAATCTTTTTCATCTTTGAGACCATACTGTCAAAATGGTCCTGCGTCTGCCCTGCCCAGGGTCGATGCATTATTGTTGTTGTAATCACTTTTTGCCCGGCATTAGCCAATAATTTCATTACCGGACGCATGGCTTCAAAATGTGCCTCACTCCATAAAGGTACTTGATGATAACGCGCTGCGGCATAAGGATTTTGCCATAAATCCAAATGAAAGGCCCATTTATTCGGTAAAGGCAATTCACGTTCGGACACCTGTATTTCCATATTCAGTTTCAAATCTGTAAAATCTTTCCCCGAAACGGTAAGCGAACCTTTATAAACGCCTGATTTTACGGCTTGCGGTACCCAGACCTGTATCCAGACAGGTTGCGCTGTATTGGCTTTTATTTCTTTCAATTCATATTTATATAACACATCCGCTACCATTGATGAATCCCAATCCGCTTTGTTTTCACGGTGACCGCAGGCGCCCCGACCGTTTTTATTCAGTTCGTCCGTCATTACATAACGAACAAATGACGGCTTTACCGCCGAAGACGGAATGATTGAAGAACCTGATTTCAAATCACTGACCGTTATTCGTACGTCCGACATATCCGTTTTTGTCCGGATAACGGCTTGCGCGTTCACACGCTCACCTTTCCATGCTTTTGTTTTCCATGTATTATCTTTCGATAATTCAGGCACATTTAGTTTAGGATATCGGATATCCGTACTGCCCCAGCCAATCTGGGGTGTAGCCGGCAGTTTATTCCATACAGACGCATCGTCGAACGGCTTTGTATCCGTTAATTCAATATAATCATCCGTCGTTTGCGAAAAACTTACATGACAGCAGAAAAGACAGATTGCAGTGATAAAAACAGGTTTCATAACAGGAGCGATTTAATTTAAAAGCGCAAAGATAAATAAAAAAATGGATTATCCTAATATAAACGGGTAATGTTCAGGGCAAACGCATCTAATTTTATTTGGGATATAGTAAAAAAATCTTACGCGTAAAAAAAATAAATCAAAATATATTATATAAATACACATATATTTCGTACC